>Ga0247838_1000026_pt1 | contig 180843 bp, 162 predicted proteins | sample LaCruzMarch2015__5_FD_189097 | JGI IMG/M metagenome (GOLD analysis project Ga0247838, IMG submission 189097) | Freshwater microbial communities from meromictic Lake La Cruz, Castile-La Mancha, Spain - LaCruzMarch2015_15m | ecosystem: Environmental > Aquatic > Freshwater > Lake | place: Spain...
TATGGATGGTACTGCCAGTTTAATTTATCTGTTAGCAGCGTTGCAAGCAGAGAGTAATCATACCATTGCGGCTGATTACACGCTTCAGCAAGGAGCAGTGGTTCGGGGCAGTATTCAGAAAAAAGAAATTGCCTTGGTATTTACCGGCGATGAATTTGGGGAGGGACTGGCGACAATCCGAAAAACCTTGCAAAAAGAAAAAGTGCCTGCGGCTTTTTATTTTACGGGAAGATTTTATCGCAATGCTTCTTTTGCTAATGATATAAAGGGATTGTATCAAGATGGTCATCTGCTGGGGCCACATTCTGATCAGCATTTACTGTATTGCGATTGGAAAAAAAGAGACAGTACCCTGGTAAGTCGGGACTCTCTGTTGCAGGATTTGAAAAATAATCTCTCTGCCATGCGTGCACTGGGTATTTCGGAGGATGGTTTCTCGGGTTTGTATATTCCTCCCTATGAATGGTGGAACCGGGAAGTAGCCGGATGGTTGGCCGAAGAAGGTATTCGGTTGTTTAGTTGCACGGCTGGTTTAGGAACCCCGGCCGATTATACCTATCCCGAAATGGGGGCAGCATATAAGAGCAATGATCAGATATTACAGCTACTTAACAAGGCATCTAATGAGCAGCAGAACGGATTAAATGGAACTATAATACTAATTCACGTAGGATCCGATAGTCGACGGAAGGAAAAATTATTTACCCAATTGGAATCTATCATAAAAAAGTATGCACAACAGGGCTATCGGTTTGTTCGTATCAATGAATTGATAAAATAGCAGGCTGATTACTTTTACCATTTGTCTTCTTCAGGAATATCGGTATTCGGTTTGAACATCTGTCTGGCTTTTTCCCTTTGAGCCAATCGCTCTAAAATCACAGCCGTAATCAGTTTCCCAGCATCCTCTTGTTGGTTGGCAGCCAATACTTCTTTCAGCTTGTGTTCGCTAACGTCCATCCGGTATAATATTTGAATCAGTCCCTCGAAATTATGTTCAATCATTTCATTCACCTCTGCAGCAAGCGCTTCTGGTGATAGGGTGGGTAAGAGACTGATATCTGTAATCATATAAAATTAGCAAATCAATACAGAGATAAAGATAATTGCTTGTGGATGATTTACTGGTTTTGGCAGGTTAAAACTTTTCAATTACGCCAATGCCGAAAAGAGCAAAGTCGAATTTAACGGGATCTTGCTGATCGAACACTTTCAGTTCGGCGGTTAGTTCCATTGCTGCCTGCCAGTCGGTTGATGTGCGTTGTAATAATCCCAGCTTTCTGGCTACACGTGCTACATGCAGGTCGATGGGGCAAATCAGTTCTGCAGGAGAAATTTTTTTCCAGATACCAAAGTCTACCCCTTGTTTATCTTTTCGCGCCATCCATCTCAAAAACATATTCAGCCTTTTGCAAGCAGAACCTTTTTCCGGAGTGGCAATATGCTTTCGGGTTCTGTTAGGTGCATCTTCCAGAGAAAAAAAATACCGATGAAAATGCGTGAGTCTTTTTTCGGTCGGATGGCTGATTTCCGGATAGGCACCCGACTTGGGTAGAAAAGCAGTTTCCAAAGTATTGTGTTGCTGGTAATGATGTTGCAGAAAATGTACGAAATATAGTAAGTCGGTATCGTTAAAAGTTCGGTGTTTAAATCCCAGCAGGGCTTGCAAATCGGCCGGCTGATGGTTTTTGCAAAAATCGTAAGGGGCATTGTCCATACGATGCAGTATTTCCCTGCTTTTGGCAATGATGGTGGTGCGATTGCCCCAGGCAAGAATGGCGGCAAATAAACCGGCTATTTCAATATCCTGCAGTTGGGTATAGGCATGGGGGATACAGATAGGGTCGGCTGGAATAAAGGAAGGCTGGTTGTATCGGCGTACCCTTTCATCTAGCAGCGTTGCAAGCGGGTTTTTGATTCTTTTTGCCGGAGGCATGGTAATAGATTCAATGCGGTTAACCGATTGCCGTATTCAGGTCGTCTATTAAATCATCGGCATCTTCTACCCCAACACTTAACCGAATTAGGCTATCAGTTAGTCCGTTTTTTAATCTTTCTTCGCGGGGAATAGAGGCATGCGTCATTGAAGCGGGGTGGTTAATCAACGATTCTACTCCACCTAAACTTTCTGCCAGCGAGAAGAGATGGGTAGACGACAATACGCGTTTCACATTTTCGGGGCTATCATTCATCAATTCAAAACTCATCATACCCCCAAACCCTTTCATTTGCTGTTTTGCAATGGCATAGTTGGGGTGATCGTTAAATCCACACCAGAATACTTTACTTACTGAAGAATGGTTTCTCAGGAAGTGAGCAATTTTCTCTCCGTTTTCACAATGACGTTGCATACGCAGGTGCAGGGTTTTGATGCCTCTCAGCACCAAAAAGCAATCCATTGGTCCGGGAACTGCTCCACAACTTTTTTGAATAAAATATAATTGATCCCGCAACGATTGGTCATTCATTACCAAGCATCCCTGAATCACATCGCTGTGCCCACCCAGGTATTTGGTAGCAGAATGCATAACGATATCAGCTCCGAGGGTAAGCGGATTTTGCAGATAGGGAGATGCAAACGTATTGTCAACGCATAATACGGCGCCAGCTTTTTTGGCAATGGTTGCCGTAGCAGCAATGTCGGTGATAGTCATGAGTGGATTGGTAGGGGTTTCAATCCAGATCAGTCGGGTTTTTGGCGTAATTGCGGTTTCAATATTGGCAATAGATACAGTATCTACATACGTAAAAACAACCCCAAATTTGGCAAACACTTTTGTAAACAGTCGATAGGTTCCTCCGTACATATCATGGGGGGCGATTACTTCATCGCCGGGGCTAAGTAATTTGATAACTGCATCGGTGGCAGCCACTCCACTCGAAAATGCCAAACCAAATTTCCCCAATTCAATGGCAGCCAGGGCCGTTTCCAGAGCTTGTCGGGTGGGGTTTTGACTGCGGGCATATTCAAATCCCTTGTTTACGCCCGGGGCTTCCTGCACATAGGTAGAGGTTTGAAAAATGGGCGTCATGATGGCGCCGGTAGAGGGGTCGGGTGTTGCTCCGGCATGGATATAGGTGGTAGCTGTTTTCATAAAGCAGATTTATGCAAAGATGGGTTATTATCAGAAGAATCGGTTAATAGGCATAATTTAAACTGCAGATAATTCCCGCATTCTAGTTTGGGCAAATTCTTTCAGTTCAGGAAAAAAATCAGCATATATTTTTTGTAATAGCAGGTATTCGCTTTCAAAAAGTCGGAAAGCAGGAAGGGCATCTTCTAAAAATTTGGCGCGCCTTGCTATTCCCTGAAAACTTTTTTCAATCGAATGGATATGGTGATAATTTGCCAACCAGTTGTGTTGTATCATGTAGGGTAAAACCTTCTTGAAAGTTTCGGGTAAGAGAGCAGATTGCGACTCGAGATGAACATATACTGATTGGGAAAACACTTCCCATCCTTCCGATGGAATTTCTGCTGCATCTAGGCTGAGAAAATGATCAAATACAATATCGATGAATGGTCCGGCATACCCGCCGGAGGCGGGCTTTAGTAATTGTTTGGCTTCTCGGGTAGATGGGTGGCTGTCGGTAAATGTATCAATCGCCCGATGAAGCTGGATCCCTTTTTGAATGTTTACAGGAAAAGTATATTGATTTCGGCCCTTTACAAAATCACTGATCATATTACCGGTAAGAATATCGGGCTGCTGAAAAGACAATACGGCGTGGGCAAGATAATTCATGGTTCATTTACTAACGGGCACTTTCTGTGGTACCTGCTTTTTCGCGTACAAAATCCCGCATGGTGATAAATGATCCTTCGGGTTGCAAATCAGCTATCAGCCGAAATAGTCTTTCCAGTAAAGCTTCTCCCTGAATGCGATGTGTATAGGTAGGCAATCCATAACCACTAAGGTCAATAAATTCCCAGGGGTGAAAATACAAACAGCAGTATCCGTCTTTTTGCAGGGTTTGCAATGCCAACTTTTTATAAAAGGAGTAGGGGAAGTTTTTAAAACTTAACCAGAATAGGGGGATTCGTAGGTTAGGACTTACCGATGCGGGTACCCGAATGATTCCTGCTTGGTTAGTAAAGGTACGTGGGGCATTTAGGTGATTGTATTTTCCCGGTATCCAGGTTGGGTGAATGGAAGAGTCGTATTCGTATCCGGCGTTAGTCACCCATTGCATATCTACTGCTTTCATTCGCGGCATTCGCAATCCGCTAACCCGTTGCTGAATGATAGATTCCAGTGCCAGCTTCGATGTGGTTAGATGTTCGGGTTCGAACCAGGAATGATAATATGTGTGAGAAGCCACTTCGTGTTGGGTTGCATATGCCCGAATGCTTTCTGGGTATTGTTGTGCAAAATGTGCCGTGGTAAACAGGGTGGTTTGTAAGGCAGCATTTTGTAAAAGGGGAGCGATTGCATCCAGCCCCTTTTTTCCTGCTTCCAGTTGTTCGGTAGCGGTAAGGGAAGTACCAAATTCTAGGGGCATGTCAAACTCTTCCACATCAAAACTCAGCAGCACGTACCGGTTTTTCATACCAGGTTGGTTTCTTTTATAATATAATGCGGGCGGTTTTTTCCCTGCATATAAATTTTTCCAATGTAGATGCCCACGATTCCCAATATCATTAGTTGCAAGCCACCAAAGAAGGCGATGGTAGCAATCAATGAGCCCCATCCGGAAACAGAGTGACCCAATGTATAGGCATAAATAATATAAGGGATATAAATAAGTGAGCAGAGTGAAAAGAAGAGGCCTAAATAAGCAGCAATATAAAGGGGTTTGGTGCTAAAGGAAGTGATACCCTGCAGGGCAAACCGGAACATTTTTTTTATTGAATATTTAGTGGCACCACTCTGCCGAAGCCGAGATGTATATTCGATTCCAATTTGGGTAAAGCCCATCCATTTAATTAACCCCCTTAAAAAAAGATCCGTTTCGTTAAAGCTGCGGAATACATCTACCGTTTTTTTGTCCATCAACCGGAAATCCGCTGTGCCGGGTTCTATTTCTATATCCGACAGATTATTGATTACATCGTAAAAAATACGGGAAGTTCTTTTCTTCCATAAACTGATTTCCTTGTGATCGTTTCGAATGGTATATACAATATCATTTCCCGCTTCCCATTGCTGTATTAATTCGGGAATAAGTGAGGGGGGATGTTGCAAATCTCCATCCATCATAATTACTGCATCGGAGGTGGTTCGGTCTAACCCTGCTTTCAGGGCATTTTGGTGCCCAAAACTTTTGGTAAGGGATATATAGTATATATGGGGATGCTGTATAGCCTGTTCTTTGATGTATTCCAGGGTGCCATCGGTACTGCTGTCTTCCACAAAAATGAAGGAGTACGCATAGGGCATTGCCGAACATACTTCTTCTAATTCGCTGATCAGCAAAGGCAGGTTTCCTCGTTCGTTACAAACAGGAATAATGATTGCAATTGACTTTCGGGGGGTGCCGGGTAGCATGGCTATAAAGGTAAAACTTAATTTTTAAGTGCCCTTAGCTATTCGAATTTGCAGATGGGTTGTGGTGTAGTAAACGCCTTAGGCCCTCCTCCATAGATGTGCTGGGTTGCCATTGAAGTACTTGTTTCGCCAGTTGAATGTCGGCCACCGTATTCATGATTTCATTTGCCCGCTTGATGTTCTCACTGTATACCGGGTATTCGGTATTTTGTATTTTTTGTAGTAGGCTGATAATTTCTTCCACACTGTAGCTAATACCAGACCCTATATTAAACAAATGAAACCCTCGCAGGGGGATGCAGGCTATCAGTGCATTGATAAAGTCGGAAATATACAGGTAGTCTCTTTTTGGAAGTAGGTCTTTTACATGGAAAGCCTGTTTATTCAGGGCTTGATCTATTAACATAGGTATTAGGAAGGAGGCGTTTTGGCCTTCCCCATAAAGGTTAAAAGGTCTAAGTATGGTAACCGGTACCTGGAAGCAATCGTGATAAAACCGGCAAAAATCTTCGGCAGTTTTCTTGCTTAGGGCATAGGGGTTAGGGGTAAATAAGGGAGCGGATTCTGGTATAGGCAATACAGCTGGGTTGCCATAGAGATAAGAGCTGATGTAAATCATGGCAGCACCGGTTTTTCTGCAATACTCCAGTGTCTGCAAAGTGCCAATTGAGCTGGTTTCAATAAATTGAGCCGGGTTATGCCAGCTGTCTGGCACAAAAGTTTGCGAGGCCAGATGGATTACTACATCACAGGCCGGAACTGACTGCCAGGTAGCGGATTGGTTGATATCTCCTTCTTTACGGGTAAGTGCCGTAACTGCGTATACCTCTCTTTGCAGTTGTTTACGGAGTAGACTTCCTATAAATCCGTTTGCTCCTGTTATCAGCAATTTATGCATATAATATTTTCTCTTTCAGCTGATCAAATTTCTCAATGGCTTCGAGGTAGTCATCCGGCCGGCCAATATCCAGCCATAGTCCCGAATATTTCTCTACCCGCACCGGCAGTTGTTCTTTCAGTAATTGTAACATCAACTGATCGAATCCATAAGGAGCGTTTGCGGGTATTTTATCTGCGGCTTGTCGGCTTACCATATAAATGCCCATGCTCACTTCGTAGGTGCTTACCGGTTTTTCGCGAAAGCCGGTTAATATTCCATTTTCAGTATCCAAAACACCGTAATCAATTTTTTCTACCCGCTCGTGAGAGCAGATGGTAAATGCGGATCCATGAGATACATGGCTATCGAAAAAATTACCAAAGGGGAGGTCGGTTAAAATGTCTCCATTCATCACCAGCACATGTTCTGGTAATTCACTGATTAATTTCAACGGCCCCATGGTACCCAGTGGCTCATCTTCTAATGAATAGTTGATGGGGATATTCCATTTGCTGCCGTCTCCAAAGAATGCCTTAATTAATTCGGCTTGGTGATTTACCGCAAGGGTAATCTGCTCAAATCCCTGCAGGGCCAGTTGTCGGATGATAACTTCTAAAATCGGGTATTCTCCTACCGGCATAAGCGGCTTGGGTAGCACAACGGTATAGGGCCTCAATCGTTTGCCCTTGCCGCCGGAAAGAATTACCGCCTGTTTTTTCATGCCGATTTTTTATACAATGTTACTGTAAACCCATCATCAGATGGCGTAATTATCAATTTTATAGCGGGATAAGTTCTTGGGGCTGCTGAACCATTCAATTGTTTTCATCAATCCCTTGTTAAAGCCTTCCTCCCCTCCATATTCCGGCTCCCACCCCATTCGCTGCTTGGCTTTTTCATAGCTGGCGAATAGTCTTTCTACCTCACTTTTTTCGGGACGAATCCGATTGTTATCAGTAGTAAATGTTACACTCGCCCCCATCAGAGAAGCAATTAATTCGGCTGTTTTTCCGATACTGATTTCAAAGCCACTACCCAGGTTGGTAACGGTTCCAATTATTTCTTTCGACTCCAGTGCTTGTATAAATCCGGCAGCAGTATCTGTTACATAAGAGAAGTCGCGGGTAGGTGTGGAGGCACCTAATTGAATTTCTTTTTTTCCAGCAGCAATTTGAGAAATAAGGGTAGGGATTACAGCCCGGGCAGACTGTCGGGGCCCATAGGTGTTAAATGGGCGCAGCACCGCTACGGGTGTTTCAAAAGAAGTGTAAAACGACAGGGCAATCTGATCGGCTCCTATTTTGCTGGCCGAGTAGGGAGATTGACCCTGAAGCGGATGTTCTTCTGTAATTGGCACAAATTGGGCGGTGCCATACACTTCACTGGTGGAGGTATGCACTACTTTTCCAACGCCCAACTCGCGGGCTGCCTGTACAATATTTAGGGTTCCCTTTATATTGGTATCTACATAGGTGTCGGGAGAATGGTATGAGTAGGGAATGCCAATCAGCGCAGCAAGATGCAATACTGCATCACATCCCTGCATGGCTTTCTTTACTCCGTAAGGATCTCGAATATCCCCAGCAAACACTTCAAACTTTCCGGCAACATCTTCACCACATTCGTCTAGCCATCCCCAGGAGTTAAAGGAATTATACAAAACAAATGCCCGCACATCATACCCCTTGCGCACCAACATTTCTGTAAGATGGGAGCCAACAAATCCATCCGCGCCGGTTACAAGTATCTTCATAATTTTATTTTGTTATAGTGCCAATTGCTCTGTTATCACGGATGCGATACGCTTCTATTAAAATTAATACCCAAATTATACAACAAGGCAGGGCTTTTAAAGAATATGCCTGTATAAAATTAGTTCTAATATAAGCAGGAATCAGGTCGGTAGGCGATAAAATAGTAAATAAAAATAACCCGATTAACAATATTCGATAGCCAGTTTTCCAAGGAATTGTTTTTCTTGCCAACCATACAGCTGCCCCGGTTACTGCTAGCACAAAGCTGGGACTTTCCGATGCGGAACTAAACACAACTACTGTAATCAGTAATAGGGACAGGTACAGAAGTTGAAATTCGGACAACTTCCAACGATTCGTTTTTATAAATGGCAATAACAATGCAATGCCCGCCACTGCCACTAATTTCATTTCGGGGAAATTATACCAGCCGAAAATTCTTCTTATCATGCCCATAGCCGATATGTCTTGCATGCCGGCATAGCTTGAGTTGAAAACGTTTTGTTCATTTCTCTTGGCAATTTGCTGAAACCATTCTCCATAGGTTTGTAGGATGTAATGATAGCTGGAATATAGCATGGGCAAGCATACTATTAGCAACATCCATCCTATATAAGTGAATGCAAATTGTTTTTTGTTCTTAGAAAAAAAGAAAAACAACAATCCCACTACTCCGTATACTTTGCTAAGCGTACCTGCTGCAATAAAAAGGGTTGCCAGCCAGTCTTTCCCCTCGAGCGTAAAAACAAAAGACAAGATAATAAAGGCAGTTAGCAGTGTATTAAACTGAACATTATGGGTTGCCGTCATCATTTCTATGCAGCTGATCCACAAAACGATTGTTTTTTGTTGTGAGAGAAGGGGTAGTTTTTGGATGGCAAAGAATAATACGATTGCGCCGGACATTGCCCATAAAAAGCAACCAATATATACTGGCAGTAAAGCAAAAGGGGCGATGATTAGTGAAAAAGCCGGACCGTAGTTATTAAATGATTCATATTCTATTGGGTATAGCTGAAACAGGTTTTTTTGTTCGAATACATGCCAAAAAACGCCTCGGTATATCAAAAAATTATCGATAGAGCCCAGCCCCCTAGCCATTTCTAATAAAACAGCTACAGCTGCCAAAAAAAACCAAATACCATATATCAAGGGCACTTTCCTGCCTCCAGGTAGAGAGAAAGTTTTGTAAAGCCATTGGAAATGGTTTTTTTTCATGGTTTTTAATCTAAAGGGTTTTACTGCCAAGTTACAATTGCAGACTGGAATTGTTTAGTTAGATTTTTTAAAGAAAATCATGATAGAAACACCGGCCGGAAAACGCAGACCTGATTTTAACCAGTAATAATCCAAGTGAAAGATACCAGATAATATACGATTTATCCAACCATGGATACCCAATACTTCATGGTCTGACCGTGCCGGTGGCTGCTCTTTCTTACCGCTTAACGTATGCAAAAACCTAACCAATAAACGAAAAGCGGCAATCGGAAAAAATAAAAAGGAGTTATAGTAGGTGGAATAGATAACTTTTCCTTTTAGCGGTTCAAGTAGTTGCAGGAGTTGCGAGTGGGTATATCTTCTAAAGTGATGATTGATCTCGTCGTGCGGCCCCCACAAAAACAGATAAGCTGGAACGGTTATGGCAATGTGCCCCCCGGGCTTGCATACCCGCCAGAGTTCTTCTATTGCTTTCTGATGATCTTCTACGTGTTCTATAACATCAAATGCAGTTACCAAATCATATTGGTTATCGTTAAATGGTAATTCGAGTATCGACCCTTGGATGATGGGAGTTTGTAAAAACCCTTGGGTAAACCGGCAACAATCTTCATCATATTCAATACTCATAACTTCTCCAAATTCCATCAGCATATCTGAAGTAGTACCGGTAGCTGCCCCAACATTCAATGAATGAATTTGCCTCGGACGATTAAGCAGGGTGTTGATTCTTTCCGCCAAAATTTTTCTTCGCACCAAAAACCACCAGTGTTCCCTTTCTAGATGGTAATATTCTTTAAAGTAGGCCTGATCCATAGTTTGGGAGTGGATGAAAATACGATTTTACCTGTTTTGCCGGATAAACTGCCGCAAAACTACTAAAATTTACCTGCCCGCTGTTGTTGTAACTGATTGGTATTTCTGGATAAGCATGCCATAAACTCAATTAAAAAATTACCTTTGCGCCTCAACTAATATATATGCCAAAAGGTCCTATTTCACAATTCATTGAACACCAATACCGGCACTTCAATGCCGCCGCCCTAGTAGACGCAGCCAAGGGCTATGAAACCCATTTGCTGGAGGGAGGTAAAATGCTGGTGAGCCTGGCAGGTGCCATGAGTACCGCCGAATTAGGCATCAGCTTAGCCGAAATGATTCGCCAAGATAAAGTGGCCATCATCAGCTGCACCGGTGCTAACCTCGAAGAGGATATCATGAATCTGGTAGCCCACAGTCATTACAAGCGGGTACCCAATTATCGCGATCTGAGTCCACAGGAGGAGTGGGATTTACTCGAGAACCACTATAACCGGGTTACGGATACCTGTATACCCGAAGAAGAGGCTTTTCGTCGTTTGCAGAAACACATTTATCATGTTTGGAAAGATGCAGAAGATAAAGGAGCCCGATATTTCCCCCATGAATTTATGTATCAAATGTTGCTGAGTGGGGTATTGGAACAATATTACGAGATTGACCCCAAGAACAGCTGGATGCTGGCAGCAGCCGAAAAGAATCTACCCATTGTAGTTCCAGGCTGGGAAGATAGTACTATGGGCAATATTTTTTCTTCTTATATAATTAAAGGGGAACTGAAAGCTTCCACCATGAAGAGTGGTATAGAATATATGGTTTGGCTGGCCGATTGGTATCGCAATAATAGCTCTGGAAAAGGAGTAGGATTTTTCCAGATAGGCGGAGGAATTGCCGGCGATTTTCCCATTTGCGTAGTACCCATGATGTATCAAGATTTATCCTGGCATGATGTTCCTTTTTGGAGTTATTTCTGTCAGATCAGCGATTCTACCACTTCGTATGGATCTTATTCCGGTGCGGTGCCCAATGAAAAAATCACCTGGGGCAAATTAGATATCCATACCCCTAAATTTATTGTAGAAAGTGATGCTACCATTGTAGTACCGCTGATTTTTGCTTATTTACTGGGGCATTAATAAGGGGCATCCCAAACCCATATGCATAAAAAAAGCCGCATTTTTTCGAATGCGGCTTTTTTATGCATATCAACAGAATTATCTTCCCGGCATATTCAGGGGTGTATCTCTTTTCAGCATGTTATCGCGGTTAGCCATTTCCCAACCAGTATGGAAAATCATCCTCGCTCTTTTTTCCATTAAAGGGAAGTTGATTTTGTCTACGGTATCCGTTGGTTTATGGTAGTCGGAAAGCAACATGCCATCGTAAAAGAATAATATGGGCACTCCTTTACGCGCAAAATTATAGTGGTCGCTTCTATAATAGATGCGGTTTTTGTCGTTAGGGTCGTCGAATTTATAATCCAGTACAAGGCCGGTATATTTATTATTTACTCCTTCATTTATGATGGGTAATTCGGAGCTGAGTTTGTCGTGTCCAATTACATATACATAGTTGAGGGTGTCGGCTGTTTTGCGTTCGGTATCTACTCTGCCAACCATATCAATATTTAGATTAGCCGTAGTTTTTTCCATAGGATAAATAGGATGATCAGAATAGTATTCTGAACCCAGTAGTCCTTTTTCTTCCCCACTTACTGCCATAAAGGCAATTGTTCTGCGTGGCCCCTTATTTTTTTTGGCAGCGGCTGCAAAAGCTTCGGCCATTTGCATAACAGACACGGTTCCGGAACCATCATCGTCTGCTCCATACCAAATCACATCGCCAACTTTTCCTAGGTGATCGTAGTGCCCGGTAATGAAGAGATATTCGTCTTTTTTATCTGAACCTGGAATTATTCCAATTACGTTACTGCTTTCGAGCGGTTCCGTATTTTTTTTAGCGGCTACTTTAACTTCGGAAATGTAGGTTCCTCTAGGAATTTCTTTCCATTGTGCGACCGTTAAGGAGGAGGTTCTGCCAATGGCTGCTGCGGCTACATCTGGTGAAATGGTAGCCAGCAGAAAATTATTGGAAAATCCGGCAGCGGGGGCTTTTACGCTCATCCGTCCTTTCAACTGGGTAGCATTTTTCTTAGGAAAATCGGCCGTAACTACTAGTAAGCCGGCTGCTCCTCTGCTGCGGGCTGCGTTAATTTTGTTCATAGATAATCCGCGATTCCCTCCTGTTCCACTGGCAATATCTGTTATAATTACCAGCTTACCTTTTACGTCTAGCCCAGCATAGTCGTTTATTTTAGTGGCTGAATCAACCACGCCATTGCCAGCGTATACAACTGAATTATAACTCCAATTTCCACTGGAAATCATCGCAAGTGAAAAGGCATAATCCTGATCCCACTGGTATGTTTTTCCGTTCACCATTAGATTTTTTTCGGATAGCACATCCTGATAAACCGTAAACATTTGCTGGTAACTTTCTCCGTTACCGGGTTTAAGGCCCATTTTTCTAAAACGATCTTCAATAAAGGAGGCGGCTCTTTTTTCTCCGGCGGAAGCCGTTTCCCTACCTTCCATTTCGGCGCCTGCCAGAATGGTAAGTTTTTCTTTTAAGCCCTCCGCCGTAATAAGGGTTGCATATTTCGCAGCATCTTCCGGCTTTTGGGCGAAAACTGTTAGTGATAACAGGGGTAATAATAGAAACAGTAACTGTTTTTTCATGGTATGTTGATTAAATGGTACAAGCGATTTTATTTACCCGATTTTCATGTCTCCCTCCTTCAAAGGCGGTGGTCATAAACGTTTGAACCATCTCTTTGGCCATTTCCGGAGTTACAAATCGGGCGGGGATACAAATTACATTGGCATTGTTGTGCAACCGTACCAGCGAGGCTACCTCATTCACCCAGCAGAGCCCAGCACGAATTCCGCTGTGCTTGTTGGCAGTCATGGCCACCCCATTCGCGCTTCCGCAAATTAAAATGCCAAAAGCGGCTGTGCCGTTTTCAACCAGGGTGCAAACCGGATGGGCAAAATCAGGATAATCTACCGAATCCTCACTAAAGGTTCCTACATCTTGCAATAGATAGCCTTCTACGGAAAGCCACTGTATTAATGCTGCTTTGTAGGCAAAACCTGCATGGTCTGATCCAATAGCTATAGGAAGCGAGGGAGAAAAAACGTATGACATGCTCATGAGATTACCGCTAAGATAATAGATTCGGAGAACCGGCCGTTAAAAAATATATGGATGGATGAAGAGGCAATTAACTCCATTCTTCCGCTTCTTTTTCCTGAACTTCCTTATATACCCTAGCAGATACCAGAATACTAAGCTCATACAAAAGAAACAGGGGGGTAAACACAATCATTTGGCTCATCCAATCGGGACTAGGGGTAATAAATGCAGCCACTATCAATATAATCACCACGGCATACTTACGTGTTTTACGCAAAAAGGAAGGGGAAATTACACCAACCTTAGTAAGTATAAAGGCCAGAACCGGCAACTCAAATGCCAATCCGCAGCCCAAAATGATATTAGTAAGATTGTCGATATAATCGGTAAATGTGGGTAGGGTAACAATGGTTCCCCGATTACCTAGTTGAAAGCCCGCCAAAAAGTTGAAGGTGAAAGGGCCGAGCAAAAAGAAGCCAAAGGCGGCACCACTAAAAAAGAAAAAGGTTACCCAGAAAATTACATAGCGGGTATTTTTACTTTCATTTTCTTTTAATGCCGGCTTGATAAATTGCCAGAATTGCCAGAAAATAAATGGGAATGCCACAATAATCCCTCCAACCAATGCCATAGAGATGCTACCCAAAAACTGGCCCCCAAAAGTGTTGCTTTGCATATTTACTTTAACCGGAGGCATGCAAAGGGCATCGCCCAAATGCGCCCAATGGCTGAAGTTGCAGAGCACCCGGTAAGAAATAAAGTCGGGGTTGATAGGCCCAGTAACTATATAATCGAAAATCCAGTTGCGATAGATAAAAATCACCGCTGCCATTAGCAGAATGGCAACAGCCGACCGAATGATACGAACCCGTAATTCCTCCAGATGGTCGATGAACGTCATTTCGGGGGCAGAATCGTCGAATTGTTTATTAAATAAAGCCATGTACAAAATCAAATAAATGCGGTGATAAAGGTAAGGGGTAGCAGGCAACAAAGTTGTGTTGCTTTATTAAAGTACTTTCATTTTTACTTTTTCTATTCGGGTATCACTTACATCCAGTATTTCAAATCGAAAACGGTTAATAATAATAAATTCTTTTTGTTTAGGAATGGCCTCATTTTGCTGAATAATATAACCGCTTAGGGTTTCAGAATTCCCATTCGGAAAATCCAGTCCGTATTTTTCATTCAAGTAGTCTAATTCTAATCGGCCACTGAAAGTATATTCATCATTTTCCAGTTTATCATCCGCTTCTTCTATATCGTATTCATCTCTAATTTCGCCGAAAATTTCTTCCAGCAGGTCTTCCATTGTTACAATCCCAGCCGTGCCTCCAAACTCATCCACTACCCAGGCAATACTTTTTCGTTCTTTGGTAAATTTATTCATCAAGTCGGGAGCACTCATGGTTTCGGGAACAGCAATCATGGGGTGTAAAATCGACTGAATATTGGTGGGTCGGTTAAATAAGTCGAGCTGATGAACATACCCAACTATGTTATCAATATTATCATCATAAATCACCAGCTTACTCAGCTGGGTTTGGATAAACTGTTGTTGCAGGGTTTCGATGGGGCTAAGTAATTCGCAGGCTTCGATTTCGGTTCTGGGAACCAAGCATTGTCTGATTTTAACCATAGGCAGACTAAGGGCATTTTCAAACAATTCTGTATTCAGTTCGGCACTTTCCTCGTCTTGCTCGCGGGTTTGTTGAAAAAAATGTTCCAGATCTATTTTCGAAAAAGCCTCATTTCGCTCGCTCACTCGCACATTAAATACGTAGGAAAGTATCCATTGAGAAGCATTTACAAAAAAATTAGTAATGGGTTGGAATAAGCCATGAAAAAATTGTGCAATCGGAGCGAATGTATTCAGCAGTGAATCGTTTTTCGCCCTAAAAATAGCTTTGGGTAAAAATTCGCCCAGCAGCAAAACTACTATGGTAGAAAGCAGGGTGTCGAATACCAGTTTCAAGTATTCATTTGGAATTTTCAAGGGATTCCAGAGGGTCATTTTCAGCAACTCATCAAACAACAACCCATAAATTACCAGAAAAATATTCAGTCCCACCAAACAGGTGCCAATAAAGCGGGCTTGATTTTCCATAAACCCCGATAATATTCTTCCATTGCGGGTTCCCTGCTTTTTTTTCAGCTCAATGTTCAGTCGGCTGGCAGTAACAAATGCAATTTCATACCCGGCAAAAAAGGCGATGATAATCAGGGTAATAAAAATGCCAATAACAATAACCAGTTCAGTCATACTAAAAAGTTACCACAAATATACAAACCCTAAGGGTTATCTGTAGCCTAATTCCTGCCAGCTTTTAGGTTGGGTAAGGTAGGGGCCGGGGTTATGGGTGCAGCAGGGGGTGGCGTGGCGGTTGAATCTCGGTAAGTAGTATAACTATCGCTTTCAATCTCAAAAAGGTGCAAATTCGTAAGGTTTTGGTCGCAGGTCATCCCCTTAATGCCAACAAAGTAATCACTTCGGTGGTTTTTGCTAATAGTAACCTTTTTGTCGGTGTAAAATTTTTCAGTTACCTGATCCCACCACAACTCATCGGTAAACAGGGTGTCGCCCAATATATTAGAAGCCACCACATGATTTTTCAGCAACACTTTCCGCTCGTTTTCTATATAGCTGCCATACTGGGCATCAATGCGGCTGTCGATCTTCATGCTATCATTGTAAAAATCTACATGCAGGGTATTGGGAAATTCCGATTTGCGCACACCATTTCCCTGATAACGAAGAATTTTTGGGGCAGTCAGATGGGCATTTACTTTTCCGGCCACACTCAGGTAGCTGTCAATTTGGGTGCCTACTTCTATATTAGTTGATTGTTTACCCAGTGCCCTCACTTCGGTAATATCGTTTTCACAGCCGGGTAATATGCATAATAGCGCATAGCTGAGCAGTGTTAACAGACAATTTTTATTCATCCCCCCAAAGTTCGGTGATTAATTTGGGAAAGTTAAGTGAAAATCAGGGCAGATTAGCTACGCAGATGGCGTGTAATCCTTTGAAGAGTAAATAGGGGTCGCGATGCATCGGATGAGTGAGTAGGGCATCAAAAAATACTAGGTCTCCGCCTGTAATCAATACTTCCAGGTTATTGTATTTGCTGCGGTAGGCATGGATAATGCCATCTATTTCGCAGGCAATTCCCTGTATTACCCCACTTTGCAGATTGGTGAGTGTATCGTATCCTACCAGCGGAAATCTTTTGGCAGGAGCAGCCATCGGCAGCAGGGCAGTTTGTTCGTGCATAGCCCTGAATCGCATATTCATTCCCGGAGAAATACTTCCCCCAAGAAATTCATGCGCCTGGTTGATAAAATTATAGGTAATGCAAGTACCTAACCCAATGGCTAGGCAATGGTTATTGGGAAACAAATCTACGGCAGCAGCGCAGATAGCCAGGCGGTCTGTTCCAATGGTTTCGGGTTTGCCAACCGGGGTAGTAAGCGGTAATTTACTGGCATGGTTTAACAAGTGGAACCGCGAATATTGTTCCAGCAGCCTGATAGTTTCAGTGGGGTGATTGATAACCGAAGAAAGAATGATTTTATCGGGATGCTCTTTTTCCAGGAAGGGCAATATAGCATCGGGTTCGGGCCCAGAAAGTACTACTTCTTCCCGAAAAACGCTATCGGTAAACACACCAGCTTTTAAACGGGTATTGCCGAAATCAAAACAAATCGAGGTACTCATAGATGCTGGTTTATTCGGGCTCCCACCCTTTTAGTTCTCTGAAATGGCCATTTAGTTTGATTTTTTCTTTCAAGCTTTCCATTTCGGCCATCATGGGAAGGGTGGTTTGCAAATGTCTGCGTAAATATTCTAATCTTTGCCATTCGTCTAATAATTCCAACAATTCATATTCCTGCTCTACAGATAAGCCGGCATGGTGAGCGATATCATAGCTGCTCAGCTCATGATCGGGCAAACGGAAATTTTTACTAACATTCAGCCACTTATGTAATTCCCGAATGCCTGCAATTACTGTTGCCAGTAACCGGGTGTGAGGCTCAACCCGATTGGCAGGGTAATGAACAATTGCACCACTATATAATTTACCGGGAATGGATTGTACCATTTCCAACATCCGAAACAATTGTTCACCCTTTACACGGATATCCATTCGGCCATCATCGTATCGGGTAACTATTTCCTGCAGGGTAACCAAAGTGCCTGTTTCCCGAACCTGATTATTAATAACCGTTGGAATACCAAAGGGTTTGCTTTCATCAAAACATTCTCCCATTAGTTGCCGGTAGCGAGGTTCAAATATATGCAGGTTGAGCAGTTCTCCGGGGTAAACCACAATGCCCAAGGGGAATAAAGGTATAAAGTTGGTCATGGTACTGTTAAATGGTCAATAAGTAATAAGATATCGCCATCCGATAGGCAAGATGCAAAAGTTTTCGGTTCTTTACACAATAATTGTGGCGAATATGTTTATTTCCGGTTTTACCATCATACGAAATGCCATCCTGAACGATTATCCTATTGTAGAGGCCATCCAAAGTGTTTTGCCGGTTGTAGATGAAATGATTGTGCTGGTAGGTGATTCAACAGATGAAACCGAGCAACTAATTCGGTCTATTGGCAGCAACAAAATCAAAATTCATTATTCGATTTGGGACATGAGCCTGCGCAGTGGCGGACAAGTGCTGGCTGTAGAAACCGACAAAGCCAAGGCCCTGATAAATCCCAAAAGCGACTGGGCTTTTTATATACAGGCGGATGAGGTAATTCACGAAAAATATCATGTAGCCATTTTACAGGGTTGTGCAGAACACCTTTCCAACGCTGAGGTTGAAGGGCTCCTGTTCGATTATTTGCATTTTTATGGAACCTACGATTATATTGGGGATAGCCGAAAGTGGTATCACAAAGAAGTAAGAATTATTCGAAATAATACTTCCATTACTGCCTATAAAGATGCACAGGGCTTTAGAAAGGGCACTGAAAAAGTTCGGGTGAAACCGATACCTGCCTGTGTGTACCATTATGGCTGGGTGAAAAGTCCGGAACAGATGATGCAAAAACAAAAAAATGTTAGTCCTTACTGGCTGGGTGATGCAGATATGGAAAAAATGCTGATGAATCCGGCTGCGTGGAATTTCGAATCATTTGATTCTTTGGAGAAATTTACTGGCACACACCCCAGCGTTATGCTCGACCGGATAAATAGAAAAAACTGGCAGGTCACGCTAGATATATCCCGCAAAAAATTTTCTTTCAAAAATCGGCTCCTGTATTATTTTGAAAAACTAACCGGCATTCGTCCTTTTGATTTTAGAAATTATCGTGTGATCCGGTAATTGTATAGTTGGCGGGTGACAAATCCTGTAACTGCCAGGCGATAGCTCCTATCCAGGCATGCAGCCATACTCCATACTGTAAACTTAGAGTAGATTCTACTAGGCAGGAGGAGGCTATGGCCATCGTCCAGGCAACTGGTGTCCATTGTTTTTTTTGAATGCCTCTGAGAATCGGATAAAACAGCCAGCATGTAAATAAAAACATGCCGAATAGGCCGGCCCCCATCCACCAAAATAGCCATTGGTTAAATGGCCAGCTAAAAGTTACCGGGCTATAAGGAAATGCTAGTTGAAACGATTGCTGCAAAGTTGGGGCAATACCTGCCCATCCTTTATTGGCAGCGCCCTTTTCCGTTATCTCTTTATAGGCGAGTGTGTTGATAATCCTTCGGGCACCATCTGAATAACGCAAATTGCTGGTATCACCCATATATTGTTGCCAGTCGTATTGGGTATACGCCCATTTTTGTTGCACCGTAGGAAATAACTGATAGGCAGCGAACCCCATTGCTACGAGAGCCATACTAAGCAACGCTATTTTTAAAAATTGTTTCGGTTTGCGTTGTGAAAAGAACAGAAAGATAAGAAAGCATATTGCAATAATTGTGGTGGTTACCCATGCAGTGCGTACGGCCATAAAAGCGATGGAAGCCAACAGTAGCAAGCATATCAAAGTGCGGGTGCGGATAGAAAGATTGGTTAACAGCAATACCAGCATGGCGGTTCCACTTAACAATATTCCAAACCGAACATGGTCTGTATCCATAAATGTGGGCAGCGATTTTCCCAATCCATACGCCTGTTGCCATTGAGCCGATGTTTGGCTGTATTGGACAAGTGCATATATAATTCCTATCCCTGCGGCAATACAGCAAAAGACGATCCATTTTTGCAGTGTTTGGTAAGGCACACGGCTGCAAACATGAAAGGCAATCGGATACATCAGCAGCGAAAGTAGGTAATCGAAGTGGCTCCAGGTAAAGGGAGCTTGCCAGCAGCCCAGTAACCCAATAACCATTACCCATCCACTCCAGGTAGGTAATGTGTTGGTTGGTCTGACATTTTTAAAAATATCCCTGCAAATCCAGATTGCCCAGGCAACCTGTGAAAGCGAAAGGATAGCTCTGCTAAAAAACAAGCCAACCAGCATAATAATAAATAGCAGGTTGGGAAGGTTGGGGTAGGAGAAAAAGAGTCGAAGCCGGTTCATCATGCACAAATATCGGGTATGGGTAAATATCAGAATGGCGGTTATATTTTATTTACTAACCGGCAACCCCTAAATTTACGCTAAACCAGCGGCATGAATTGGCAATTTCTACTATCCGATCTCGCTAACCCATCGTATAAATCGTTGGCGAGAGCGATTACTTTGGTAGAAAACCAGTTGGAAGGCTATCTCAGTTTTCTGCAACAGCTTGTACCAGGAAAAGCTTTGATAACAGGCATTACCGGCTCGCCGGGTGCAGGAAAAAGTACCCTAAGCGATACGCTTATTCGCACATGGGTAGGGCAGGGTAAAAAAGTAGGTGTCATTTGTGTAGACCCATCCTCTCCCTTTCATCTGGGTGCTCTATTGGGCGATCGTATCCGGATGAGTTCCTGGTACAATCATCCGCAAGTATATATTCGATCCCTTGCAACCCGCGGCTCTTTGGGGGGGTTACATCCACAAATTTTAGAAATATGCGCCGTACTGCAATCTGCAGGTTTTGATGAATTATTGGTAGAAACAGTGGGGGTAGGACAAAGTGAAATTGAAATTGCAGGATTAGCAGATACCACCGTAGTAGTGATGGTTCCTGAAGCAGGGGATGAAGTGCAAACCATGAAAGCCGGCTTAATGGAGATTGCCGATATTTTTGTTGTGAATAAATGCGATCGCCCAGATGCAGATCAGTTGGTGAAAAACTTAAGAAGTATGCTTGCGCCTGCTTTTGTGCAGGGTGATTGGGAAATACCCATCCTCAAAACAATTGCTACGCAACAGTCCGGTATAATTGAACTAGCGGCTGCAATTGAGCAGCATCATCGGGTTCAGCGCACAACGGAAAGAAAAAAATGGCTGCTGGCCGAGAAAGCCTATCAGCTTATCCGTCAATATAGAATGCGGGATATCGATAAGCATCAATTGCTCGTTTCATTGGAAAAAGAGATGGAGCTACCCGCATTTAACTTGTTCCATTTTCTCGAAAAAAAATATGCTAATTGATGAATTCCGGAAAGCTACGCATATGGATAGACACGGAACGGTTAAAGTATCCGCATACGGGTTTGTATCATTTTTGTATGGAGTTAGGAAAAGCGTTGTTGCAAGAAAAAACCGACCGTGAAGAACTCAGTTTTTATCTTCCGGCGAATAAAATGGGTGTATTTGGAAAGGATGCTGTTTATCGGAAACAGATTGGGTTGCATAAGTACCAACTTCCTTCCACGGCCACTTATCAGGTTTGGCATTCGCTTCATCAGGGAAGCCAGTATTTTCCTTTTCGTAGATCTATACCGGTAGTGCTTACTATCCACGACCTTAATTTTTTACACCAACCCGGCAGAGGGGCTTCCTATATAAAAAAATCGCTGGCAGAGCTGCAACAGAAAATAAATCGTGCAGATCGGGTGGTGGCTATATCTAATTTTGTGCTGGAGGAGTTGCAACGTAACCTGCAGGTAAATTCGGCTCAATCGTCGGTTATTTATAACGGGTGTAATTTTTCTCAGTTGGATGCTGAAAAACCAACAAGGATTCCAAACAACCCTTTTTTGTTTACTATCGGCACGGTGGCTGCCAAAAAGAATTTTCATGTGTTACCTGCTTTATTAGAGGGCAATGATTATTGGCTGGTGATAGCGGGCATTACCCATGAAGAATCCTATTTGCAAAAAATCAAGCAAGAAGCAGTTCGTTGTGGAGTGGCGCATCGGGTGATTATTACTGGCGCTATTACTGATGCACAAAAGCAGTGGTATTATCAGCACTGTGAAGCATTTGTATTTCCCTCTATTGCAGAAGGCTTTGGCATGCCGGTATTAGAAGCTATGTATTTTGGCAAACCAGTTTTTTTATCAACGTATACTTCCCTTCCCGAAATAGGGGGGTCATTGGCTTACTATTTTATCTCTTTTGATCCAGATGAAATGAGTAGAACGGTGGAGCAGGGATTACAACACTATTACCAAACTTCGCCTCAGCAAGCTTTGCAAAATCATGCATTGAGCTTTAGCTGGTTGGCAGCAGCCCGGCAATATCTTAGTATATATCGTGAACTTGCCTAGGCCTATTTAATTTTTACAAACATCTTTGCGCAAAAGAGCCAGTTTCTAAGGGGCGACCTCTTTTTTACAGACAATAACCAATTTCGGTACTTAATAAAGTAGCGCATTCTAGAAAAATTATTCGCAAAAGAAAAATCTCGATACGAAAGATTTAGTTGTTCAAGGGCTTTTTTCTCGAAATGGTTTTCGGGTGGGCAGGTATCGAAGAACAGTTGCATGCGATTTCTGATGGCGGCAATTTCGCGGGCTTCTCTTTCTTGTTTTTCTATTTCTGTAACCGGCCTGCTTTTGCCGGTGGCTGCACCAATCAGGTTATGCTCGTGTTGCCGATATTTAACCAGCAGTTCATTACAATAAGTAATATTCCCTTTGCAGGTTGCAATAAAGGCAATCCACCAATCGTGCGGCAAAACGGTTGGGAAGGGAAGTGCACCCTGTAAAATGCTTTTTTTAAAAAGCATGGTATTTCCATATATGCGACAAAATACTGTCTGCTGTAAACAGCTGTTATACGAGTTGCAATTGCTGATGCTGGATACTGTTTTACCTGTAAGCGACAGATCTGCATGGCAGATATAGGAGTCGCAATACACCAGCACCGATTCTCCCAAAGACGCATATTGAACGGCCAGTTTTTCGGGAAACCAATAATCATCCTGATCGCAAAGGGCTACGAGTGAGCCGGAAGAAAGGGTGATGGCACGCTCGAAGTTGCGGATATACCCCAAATTTTCTTTGTTATGATATACCCGTATGTTACTGTGGATGGCTGCATAGGATGCTAGCAATAGCGATGTGCCATCGGTGCTGGTATCATCACAAATCACAATTTCTATATTAGGATAGGTTTGCGATAGCAGACTATCGAGTTGTTCGGATAAATACTCCGCACCATTATACGTGGCCATTACTACAGAAATCAGGGGTTGGGTAGCAGCATCCATAGTTTTTCAAAATAGGATAAATAGAAAACGGGGGCAACCGCATAAAGATAATCAATCGCAGATTTCTTTTTATGAAAAAACAGAATTCCCGTTTTTTCCTTTGGGGGTTTGTATCTTTAGCTTTCTTTTTTAAGTAACGTATGTCTGTATCCGTAGTACTCTGCACCTATAATGGAGCTCGGTTTTTGGCCGAGCAGGTTAGCAGTATTCTTAATCAGACTTTCTCTATTCAGGAGTTGATTATTTCGGATGATGCTTCTACCGATAACACTGTTGTGCTCGCTCGTGAAATGGCAGCAAGAGATGCCCGAATTCGGGTGGTAGCTTTGCAAGAGAATGTAGGCTTTTCGGCGAATTTTCAGCAAGCGATTACTCAAGCCGTTGCCCCTTTAATTGCGCTGGCTGATCAGGATGATATCTGGCACCCCGAAAAAATTGCCCGCATGTTGGCAGCTTTTGATGCGGATGCTTCTTTGATTTACTGCGATTCGGTAAAGTTTTCGGATGCACCACCTGTTTCACCCAAACCCTCCTCTAAAAACAGGCGAATAGCGGGCAGTGACCCTAAAAAAATATCAGTATATAATACGGTAAGTGGGCATGCCATGATTATTCGGAAAAGTTTGTGTGAGGCAGCCTTTCCTTTACCCGAGGGGGTTTATTACGATTGGTGGTTGGCAATAGTTGCTATGGCTTCTGGCAGAGTTCAGTTTCTTAAAGATGTGTTGGTGTATCAACGGGTACACGACCAAAACGTAACGCTCCAATCAAATCTATCGGAATCAACTCACCGGCAGCGATTTCGCAGTACACTAGTTAAACACCTAGATGCATTTAGAAAAATTAACACCCTATCGGCTGCCGACCATTCTTTTTTTGAGGAAGGATATGCTTATTGGCAGATTTCGCTCCATCAGCGGTTTAATTTCGGCTTATTTAGATGGCTGATGCGAAACCGGGCGATTATATTTTGCAATAAAATAAGGAAGTTTCCGCTGATATCTCAATTAAAAAATAGTTGGCTGCTGAGTTTTCGGTGGCGGGTATAGTTGATAAGCCGCTTATAAGAACTGCTCTTCTTCAATCACTTTCTTTTCATTTTTCCACCAGCGCCATCCGAAATAGCCCACAATCGCAAAGGGGGCAAGAGCTAGGTATATAATAGCAGAATTTAAAGAGGCGGCAGGTCCTTCCCCTAATTGACCTGCTGTTTTAGTGCAAATAGAGCATTGCGCTAGCAGGCAATTACTGAAAAGAATTCCCAATGCAACCAAAGATCCCATTCCCCAACTTTTCATACCGGATTTTTAGACTGTAAAGGTACGAAGTTTGTTAGAAATGCGGGGAGCATATCGCTAATTCAGTAATAATCAGTAATTTACTGTTTAACTTTTTATGATGGAGCCGCGAAGAAAATTTTTACAAAAAATGGGTTTGATGGCAGGCGCTTTTTCTGCTGCCAGCTTATTCGAACAAGCGCATGCAGCTGAATGGGAGCAAGCATCCCGCCGTATCAGCCACCTGAGTGCCGGCGAGGCGGCTATGGATGAAGATTTTTGGATGACCATTCAGCAAGCCTATACCGTTAATTCCAACTTAATTATCTTGAATAATGGGGGAGTAAGTCCTTCTCCCCGTGTTGTGCAGGATGCTGTTGAAAGATATAATCGGTTTGCCAATGAAGGCCCCTCGTATTATATGTGGCGGATATTGGATCAGGGTAGGGAGCCGCTTCGGCAAAAGTTGGCTTTGTTAGCAGGATGTTCGGAGGATGAAATCGCTATCAACAGAAACGCAACAGAAGCACTGAATACCGTGATTTTTGGGATGGATTTGCAACCGGGGGATGAAGTGATTGGCACTTTGCAGGATTACCCCAATATGATTCAGGCATGGAGACAGAGAGCCCTGCGTGACAAAATTAAATATACACAAATCAGTTTCGATTTTCCCATAGAAAATGACAAGGAAATTGTATCAGCTTTTGAAAAAGCGATTACTGCTAAAACCAAAGTAATTCATGTAACGCATGTGATTAATTGGGTAGGGCAAGTATTGCCGGTAGCCAAAATTGCCCGGATGGCGCATCAACGGGGTATTGAAGTAATTGTAGATGGCGCTCACTCTTTTGGTTTAATTGATTTTAAAATTCCAGATCTAGAGTGTGATTATTTTGGAACCAGCTTACACAAGTTTTTAAGTGCACCTATCGGCAGTGGTATGTTATGGATTAAGAAGGAGAAGATTGAAAAAATTTGGCCACTAATCTGTAACGACAAGCCCCAGAGTGGAGATATCAGAAAATTTGAAACCCTGGGCACCCGAAGTTTTCCGATAGAACAGGGAATTGGGGAGGCTGTTAATTTTCATAATGCTATAGGCAGTAAACGAAAAGAAGAGCGGGTTCGGTATTTGAAGAATTACTGGGCCTTGCGTGCAAAAGAGATTCCGGGAGTAACCATCCATACCTCTTTCAAGCCCGAATATGCCTGTGCTATTGCCGGGGTAAGTGTAAATGGGATGAAGCCGGGAGAGTTAGACAGTGCTCTGATGAACCAATATAAAATTCATACAGTAGGAATTGTTTGGGAAAACATATCCTGTGTGCGGGTTACACCGCATGTATATACGCGCCTGCAAGATTTGGATAAACTGGTAGGTGCACTGGAAACACTGGCGGCTAAAAAAAATAAAAGCAGCTAATCTATGTGAAAAGCTGCTGTTAATGATTTGAACGTACTTCTGTAATCTACCTCTTAATTAAGAGGGTTTTACTACCGGCTTAGTTAGCTTATTGCTGTTGGCCGGTCTGGATTTACCAAAAGAACCTTTGAATCTTTTTCCTTTGGCTGTTTTTTTGTCACCTTTTCCCATTTGTTGATTTTTTAGTGAAGCATTTAGGCAAAAATAGAAAAACCCCGTGAAATACGGGGTTTTTCTATAAAAGGGTAGAAATTACAGCTTTCCGCTTAATTCTTTCCCGGCTTTAAACTTAGCCACTTTCTTGGCTTTAATTTTAATAGTAGCGCCGGTTTGAGGATTGCGACCCGTACGTGCAGCACGCTTCGACACAGAAAAAGTACCGAAACCTACTAGGGTTACTTTGTCACCTTTTTTCAGGGTTTTTGTAACAGTAGCTACAAAAGAATCCAGGGCAGCATTCGCCTGTGTTTTAGATACGCCAGCATCTTCTGCGATTTGGGCAATTAATTCAGCTTTGTTCATGGAAATGTTTTTTATGGTTTTAATATCAGCAACAAATTTATTCGCTTTTCTCAATCAACAAAATTTTTTTCAAAATTTTTTGTTTCCTTCAAAACCCTTATCAATTAAAGGTTTCAGCCAAAATTATCGGCACAAAAGGTTTGTTAATTCTACCATTATTCAATGGAAACTCAATGACAGCAAGGGTTTCGGAAAAATTTGTCTTTCGGTTTTGGTTGAGACCCTTATATGGGATTAGGTTTTCAGCACAAATTAGGCAGTGGTTTTCACTTAAAAACTATCCACAATCAATTCACAACTTCAAGAATACTTCGGAAACTGATAAATTGGTTACCCCATAGCCGGTAGGCTTCTTCGCGCAATGCAGGGGCATATTCTTGAATATACGTGTTGTATTGTGCTCTGCTTGGGGCAGTAAGTTGTAACGAATAGGTTGGCCCTTCCGAATCATCCTGATCTAACAACTGTAATAGTTGATGAGCTGAAAAATAGCCAGTATTGAGTATGGCAGGAATATGTTCTTCCTGCATCCACAAAAGCCAACGCGGAGCAATTTCGTGGGATACTTTAGAAGTTATGTTATAAACGATTGACATAAAATAAAATGATTAGGGGAGGGAAATTTCTACAAATACCGGACAGTGGTCGCTGTGCTGAATAGTTGGTAAAATAGTTGCCGAGCGAATGTTTGCAGCAAGGGGTGTTGTTGTGCATATATAATCTATTCTCCATCCTTTGTTTTGTAACCGAACCGAAGGGAATCGCTGACTCCACCAGCTATAGGCCCCCGTTTGTGATGGATTGCAATGCCTAAAAGTATCTACCCATCCATCTGCCAGCCAATCATCCATCCAGGCCCTTTCTTCTGGTAGAAAACCCGATGATTTTTTATTTCCCTTGGGATCGTGTATATCAATTTCTCGATGCGCTATATTATAATCACCCACTACAATTAAATTGGGCATTTCTTTTTTTAGCTCATTTACATACGCTGTAAATTCACGAAGCCAGTGATATTTATAGGTTTGCCTTTCTTCCCCGCTTGTACCCGAGGGGAAGTATGCATTGATTAAAGTAAATGTTTCAAAATCTGCGCGAATTACCCGGCCTTCAGCATCACTCATGGCGGCTCCATGCCCATGGAGTATTTGTTCGGGATGGATTTTGGTAAAGATGGCTACCCCACTGTATCCTTTTTTTTGTGCAGAAAACCAGTAGGTTTCATATCCCAGTGCGTGAATGGCTTCTAGATTTATATTTTCTTTTTCAGCTTTGGTTTCCTGTAAACAGATAATGTCAGCCGGATAGGTAGAAAGCCATTCCAGTAAACCTTTATTCAGTGCTGCCCGGATACCATTTACATTATAACTTATTATGCGGAGTGTTTTCATCTGATGCGAAGGTAAACTAGGATCTGTAATAGTTTGCTACAACTAAGGATTTTGAAATATATTTATTGTGGGAGTTCACTTAATCTGTTCTGAATGCTATAGGTTATTGAATGAGCAATTAATAATAATTGCTGAATGGTAGCGGTACTAAGTGATTTATTTTTTATAAGTATTCTTTCGGGTTTGTCTTTGCCAAATATTAGCATCACCTGTTCTCCCTGTAAATAGATTTCTTTCCAAATGTAGCCGATGCCTTTCATATGAATACGGAAAGGTTGTTTCAGCAGTTCTCCAGTAAATTCTAGTTTCGTAATTAACTCAAAAGGATTGGGTTGCGGATCTACTGTAAAAATACTCGAAGCTTCTATGCCATTATAACACTGATTTAACCAGAGATAGCTGCTATCTTTTGGGATAGGTTGAGAATTTATTGAAAAAACTGCGAGGGTGTCTTTATTTTGTATCAAGTAGTTTACTTTTTGATTAACAGGCAAAAATCCAACCGCATTAGCTGCCGATTGATACAAGCTGCCTACTAATCTGGTTTGATACGTAACGTCTTGTAAAACATTTCTGCTTTCTCTTTGTAAACAGATAAAATTGTTGCCACGGTACTCTTTTAGTTGACTGAGTGAATCGAATAACCATCCGGGAAATTCAGGCATTTTTTTTCCTTCAATTTTAACTCCCATTATTCCCTGTTCACCGTTTCTGATAATTTGAATTCCCTCTGGAGCTTGAAATTGCCAGGTATCATTTTGGAATGCAGGTACAATTATCTTACTAGATGTATACGTTTCCGAGTCAATAAAGTTATTATAGAAATAGACAGGTGGAACTTTCAGTTCAATAAGAGAGGATGAATTATTGGGATTAAATAGATATTGAATGCCAACTTTAATGGTTTCTGTAAATCCGTTAGCCGTTGTGCTCAGAAACTGCTGCGCGCCATCTGTGTAAAATCGGTTGAATGGAATGCCGATGGAGGCGGTTTCTTTGTGCGTTAGGGAAATAACAAGCTCATTCTCTTCTATCAGCTGTTTTTTGTAATTCAACAGAAAATAGCTGAGATGAATTACATTCAATGATCTGCGAGCTAACAAAGAATCGTTTAGGTAAGTAGTATCCCCCGTAAAAAAAGTAAATGGATCTGTTTCTTTGCAGTCTATATATAAATGTAGCAAACTGGTATCTGACGAAAATGATGGGAGAGGAATATTTTTTTTAAGATCTGCGGGAGTAAGCAAAGTAATCGGAATTTGTGCAGTATCTGTTAACCGAAAATCATGCTCCTTTAGCAAAGACGTATTTAGTTGTTGTAAGATTACCCGCTGTCGGGTACCGTCTAATAGGTATTTCATCGATGGCCCGGCGGAAGAGTAGCAGCGCATTTGCTCAAGTGTTACTTTCTTCTGCGCATTAGCCGGCCAGCTAATAAAGAAACATATCAGCAGTGCAAGAGAAATTTTTTGTAAGATGTGTAACATGTATTGTAATATTACAAAAACTAAGCCAAAAATTTAGTTCAATTCATCACATGAATCCAGTAGAAAGAATCATACCAGCGCGGGAATCGGTTTATTTAGATGGCCCCAAGCCAAGAATCAATGAATTTTATTTTGCTTGGGACGTATTCAAACAGTTTATCAAAGGGTTTAGAGCCCTGCACTTTCTGGATCCTTGTATCACCGTTTTTGGTTCTGCCCGCTTTCCCGAGCAACACACCTATTATCAAGCAGCCCGGGAATTTGGCAAACAAATCGCTTCGCTTGGATTTACCACTATGACGGGCGGCGGCCCCGGAATTATGGAGGCAGCGAACCGCGGAGCATTTGAAAATAATGGTACTTCGGTGGGTTGCAATATTCAGCTTCCCTTTGAGCAGCACCCCAACCCGTACATGCATAAGTGGATTACTTTCAACTACTTCTTCATCCGAAAAGTAATGTTGGTTAAGTATTCCTATGCTTTTATCATCTTACCCGGCGGTTTTGGTACGATGGATGAGTTGTTTGAAACCCTTACACTAGCACAAACTAAAGTGATTAATAATTTCCCCATTGTGTTATACGGCAAGGAGTATTTTACTCCCCTTTTACTGGCTATTGATACAATGATTGATAAGGGTACGATTAGTGCAGCGGATAAAAAACTTTTTCTGTTAACGGATGATATTTCGGAAGCTATGCAGTTTATTCAATCTTACATAAAGGATAACTACAAAGTGAAGCCAAGAAAAAGGCTGTGGTGGTTATTTGAAAAAAGGTAGTATTAAGATTTGCCTGTTTTTTTCCCAGCCGCGAACGTATAGCCTAAACTTAAAATCAATTCGTAGGTTCCAAATGCCTGACTGGCAGTTCCCTGATACACTTTTAATCCCGAATACCGGGCATAATCTACTTTGTTCGTGAACTCCAGAAATACATGGCGATAAAAAGTGGCTTTCAAACCTGCTTCTGCGCCTACATTCCATCCGCCTAGCTGAAATCCATCCGTATTTTTATTTCCGAATAAACTGTTTTCTACATGCGGAATAACAGGGCCAATACCTCCCTTGCCGAGGGCATCTAGTGTAAAATTTTTATTGGGTGCTTCCCATAACCGCCATCTTTTTACCAGATTAAACAATAAAAAATTCGCGCCGTTATTTAAAAAATAATAAAATCCATTCGCTGAGCTGAACAAGATAGAACTATCTACCCCTCTGCCACCCAGGGTTCCGGAGATGCGCATGGTTTGACCATCTTGTATAATATGCTTGGTATGATCGAAGTTGATTTCAAATGCCAGTCCCTTTTGCTTATTGAAGAAATAACCAATCCGCCAATTATATTGGGGGATGCTGATTGGAATAGTAAAGATGCCCTTATCCCATCCGGGATTGTCGTGCGACCGAACCTGATGCAACGTATATTGATTGCCCAATGCCGGTTGATTTACTTTAACATCCGAACGGGTATACCATTCTTTGTTATAACCCCAGGAAAAGTAAAATTCTCCTTTCCTTTCAGTCTGAGTTTTTTGAGCAAAAACCGATAGGGGTAATAAACTACATAGTAAAAGGTACTTCATCATAGGTAAGCAAAATTAATCCAAATTAGGGCGCAACCATTTTTCGGCTTCTGCTAGTGGCATATTTTTTTGTGCGGCATACGCTTCTAACTGATCGCGCTGAATTTTCCCTACCCCAAAATATTGACTCTGCGGATGGGCAATATACCATCCACATACAGAGGAAGCCGGATACATCGCCAGATTTTCGGTAAGCTGAATGCCAGTATGTTCGGTAACCTGCAGCAAATTAAATAAGGGATATTTCTCTGTATGGTCGGGGCAGGCAGGATACCCGGGAGCAGGACGAATACCGGTATAATTTTCTTTAATCAAATCTTCATTACTTAATTGCTCTGAGGGATTATATCCCCACCAGGTGGTACGGGTTTGCAAGTGGAGGGCTTCGGCAAATGCTTCTGCCAGGCGATCTGCCAGTGCTTGTAACATGATTTTGTTATAATCATCATTCGCTTCCTCCATTCTTTTTATGTGGGGTTCTATCCCATCAATGGTTACGGCAAATGCTCCTATATAATCAGGATATCCTGCATCAACTGGCGCAATAAAGTCGGCCAGCGATAAATTGGGTTGCCCCGATGCTTTTCGAATTTGCTGACGGAGAAAATGTAATGTTATCGTTTCTTCCGAATCTTGAATTTGAACGCAATCGTTTTTGCTGTTGGCTTGCCAAAAACCAACCACTCCATTTGCCGACAACCATTTTTCTGCTATCAACTGATCGAGCAATGCGTTGGCATCTGCATACAATTGGGTGGCCTCCTTGCCTACAATTTCATCCGTTAAAATTTCTGGAAAAGAGCCATGCATTTCCCAGGCAATAAAAAAGGGTTTCCAGTCTATAAGCGCACGTAACAAATTCAAGTCATACGCTTTAAAGCTACGCACTCCGGTGAAGCTAGGTTGCGTTGGCTGGTAGCTTGACCATTGAATATTGCATTTGTTTTTTAGTGCTTCCGTATAGGGGAGGTATTCTTTTACCGTTTTTTTATTGTCGAATCCGAATTTTAATTCCGCATATTCTTTTTCCGCATTCTTAAGAAAGCTTTCGCGTTGTTCTTTACTTAATAAACTACCTGCTACGGTTACGCTTCGGGAAGCATCTAGCACGTGAATTACCCCATTTGGATATTCAGGTGCAATTTTTACGGCGGTATGCATACGAGAGGTTGTGGCGCCACCTATCAATAGGGGTTGCTGCATCCCTCTCCTTTTCATTTCATGAGCGATATGCACCATTTCATCGAGCGAGGGAGTAATCAGTCCGCTTAATCCAATAATATCTACTCCTTCTCTTTGAGCGGTATCTAATATTTTATCTGCGGGCACCATTACGCCCAGATCAATAATTTCGTATCCATTACAGCCCAGCACAACCCCCACAATATTTTTCCCAATATCATGTACATCTCCCTTTACGGTAGCCAATAAAATTTTAGCTGCACCAGCTGCTTCTGTTCCGGTAGTGCCGGCTGACAGATGGGCTTTCTTTCTTTCTTCTTTTTCTGCTTCAATATAAGGAGTTAATACCGCCACACTTTTTTTCATTACCCGGGCACTCTTTACCACCTGCGGCAGAAACATTTTTCCCGCTCCAAATAAATCCCCCACAATCCCCATTCCTTCCATTAGGGGTCCTTCAATCACTTCTAATGGGGTGGCATAGGTTTGCCGGGCTTCTTCCGTATCTGCTTCAATATAATCGGTGATTCCATTGATTAATGCGTGGGATAAGCGCTTTTGGATAGATTCATTACGCCAGGCCTCATCTTTTACTTCCACTTTGCCCTTTGCTTTTACCGTTTCTGCGTGTTGAATAAGTGCTTCTGTAGCCTGGTTGTTATCATTGTTTCGATTGAGCAGTACATCTTCACAAAGACTTTTTAGCACCGGCTCAATTTCATCATACACCACCAATTGTCCGGCATTTACAATGCCCATATCCATTCCGGCACGGATGGCGTGAAATAAAAATACCGAGTGAATTGCTTCCCGCACATGATCGTTTCCGCGAAATGAAAAAGAAACATTCGATACGCCCCCGCTCACTTTTGCCAGTGGCATTTTTTGTTTGATTTCGCGGGTGGCTTCGATAAAGTCTACCGCATAATTATTATGCTCTTCTATACCCGTTGCAACTGCAAATATGTTAGGGTCGAAAATAATATCCTCCGGAGGGAACCCTACTTTATCAGTTAAAATTTTATATGCCCGCTCGCATATGTCTATTTTTCTTTGTTTGTTGTCGGCTTGTCCCTGTTCATCAAAAGCCATCACAACCACCGCAGCCCCAAAGTCGCGGCATATATGCGCCTGTTGAATAAATTTTTCTTCCCCCTCTTTCAGTGAAATAGAATTCACGATACACTTTCCTTGCACACATTGAATGCCTGCCTGAATAATTTCAAATTTAGAGCTGTCTATCATGAGGGGGATGCGGGCGATATCAGGCTCACTTTGTAGGAGGTTGATAAAATTCGTCATGGCAGTTACGCCATCCAGCATCGCATCATCCATATTCACATCCAGCACCTGTGCCCCACTTTCTACTTGCTGCCGGGCAACTGAAAGGGCTTCTTCGAGTTGATTATCGCGAATTAGTCGGGCAAATTTTTTAGAGCCGGTAACATTCGTTCGTTCTCCTACATTCACAAAATTGGTTTCGGGTCTTACAACCAGGGGCTCGAGACCGGATAAACGCAGAAAGGGATGAATGGTGTGTTTACTCATATCGTTAATAAATCAGGCGGTAAGCACTTCCGGTAGTGGCCGGGGGATAATATTTTTTACTGCGTTGGCAATATGTTGAATATGATCGGGGGTAGTGCCACAACAGCCGCCCACAATATTTACAAATCCTTCTTTGGCCCACTCTTCAATAAAATGGGCGGTTTCATGGGGCTGCTCATCATACTCTCCCATTGCATTGGGTAATCCGGCGTTGGGATAGGCAGAGGTAAAGCAGCTAGCTATTTGCGAAAGTTCCGCAATATGTGATCGCATTTCTGCTGCCCCCAGTGCACAGTTGAGCCCTACGCTTAATGGCTTGGCATGCATTACAGAAATGTAAAAAGCTTCTAGGGTTTGTCCGCTCAAGGTTCTTCCGGATGCATCAGTAATGGTACCACTAATCATTATCGGGAGTGGCTTTTGTGCACGATCCCTAAAGTATTGATTAACGGCCACAATTGCGGCTTTGGCATTTAGGGTATCAAAAATGGTTTCAATTAATAATATATCTACTCCTCCATCTACCAATCCACGAATCTGCTCATAGTAAGCGGCTACTACTTCTGTAAAGGTAACAGCTCGATAGCCGGGATTGTTAACGTCGGGGGAAAGACTTAGGGTTTTATTGAGTGGTCCGATGGCGCCTGCCACAAAATTTGAATCGGCTTGCGGATTATCCGTTCTATATTCAGTTACTGCTTCCCTTGCACATTTGGCGGCGGCCACATTCAACTCGTAGGCCAGTGACTGCATTTCGTAGTCTGCCATGGCAATTTTAGTACTGCTGAAGGTATTGGTCTCAATGATATTGGCTCCTGCATCCAAGTATTTGCGATGAATCCCTTTAATGATATCGGGTTGGGTTATACAAAGTAAATCGTTGTTCCCCTTTACATCTAAATGCCAATCGCGAAAGCGTGCGCCACGATAATCAGCTTCTGTAAGTCGGTGACGTTGAATCATGGTGCCCATAGCCCCATCAATCACCAGTATTTTACGCAGTAATATTTCTCTAATATCCATAGCATTCATTAATGGATGAACCAATTCACTTACCAACTCCCATTACTAAATACGCAGAGAATGCAGGGATGAGCAACATTTCTAAACGTTTATTAGTTCGATGGTTCCCAAGCGGGAACAGCGACAGGTTGAACAATAAACAAATCCACCTGAATGGTACTACAAAGGTACAATGCGGGCGGCGTTTTACAAAATAAAGCGGGGAAAGCCTTATTGGTACTGACAATTAACCGCAATGGTTACTTTTTCGGTTACATCTGGGGCATTTACACCAAAATCTTTAATTTGAATGGGGAAGTTGGCTTTGGCAAGCGGTTTACCTTTTGTAATTACAATCGTACCATTGGCAGCTACTTTTTGCGTAACCCCATGTAGGGTGAGATTGCCAGTAACCTGAACCGGATAACTACCATCTTTGGTAAAATTTACCGATTTGATATTGGTAATATTTCCTGTAAAGTCGGCCCTCGGAAACTGGGTGCTTTGCAGGTATTGGGTGTTGAAGTGATCTTGCATTTCTGCCATCTTGAATTTAAATCCCTTTATCAGCAGACTAAATGTTAGGGTTCCATTATCAAGTAAACGACTACTTACCTCGTTGTTGATAGCCTTCACATCCTCGTCGGAAGGGGACTGGAAAATAATTTGTCCATTTCGGGTGCCAAAGGTTTTTTGTGCTTCCACCTGCCCAATGGATAATAGAGCGATTGTAAGGTATGTTACGATAGATGCTATTTTCATTTTGTTTTCTTATTTAATCAGAACTCCCTCATTAATTACTACGTTGGCATCGGGGATATAGCCGGTACAGATTCCTTTAAAAGTAATGGAATCGCCAGCTTTTAGATTTCCAGGATCAGTTTTAAATGTACAATTAATCATAACCAGCGGATCATTGGTTGAAAAGTTTACCACTTTTTGTCCCTCCTGATTGGTGCTTACGTCGGCTACGGTTCCGGTAAGTTCAATTGCCTTATCGAGGTATTGACTGTTTGCTGAAGCTTCATTGGTTCGAAAGGAGTCATACAATTGCTGGGCACTTAAGGCAATTCCCTTTTCTTTTGCTACATCCCGATGAGGCTTATTAAATATCCAGTATACAAGGAGCAAGCCGGCAATTAGTCCAATACCTACAGCCAACAATAACACTTTCATCCATTTTTTCATGCTTCAACATTTACTGGTACAAAATTATCCAAACATTAGGTATTGGGAGCAGAAAATTTGTTAAACATGGCAACTATATTATAACGCAAGTAAGTTTTACCATTCCTATCATTAGTACTTCTAATAACCCATCAATGGATTCGGGTATGACTTTTGAAACGGCATTATTTTACATATTGCTGAACCGGTAAACGATGAGCGATACTTCTTGCAAGCGTCATTTCATCTGCAAATTCCAATTCGCCGCCAAAAGAAATACCGCGGGCAATGGTAGTAACTTTACATGGGAGGTGGGCGATTTTTTTCTGAATGTAGTAGATAGTGGTATCTCCTTGAATAGTAGGATTTAGGGCAAAAACCAATTCTTCTACAGATCCCTCTTCTATTCGTTTAATTAAGCCGGGAATGGTAAGTTGTTCCGGACCAATGCCATCCAGGGGAGAGATGATACCTCCCAGCACATGATAAGTGCCATTCATCTGTTGTGTGTTTTCGATACTGATTACATCGCGGATAGTTTCTACCACACAAATCATTTGTTGGTTGCGTGTTGTATTGGTGCATATCGCACAATACTCTCCGTCGCTCACATTAAAACAACGACTACAGAACTTAATTTCTTTGCGCATGCGGGCAACCGTTTCCGCAAAATTGGCTACTACCGGCTCTTCCTGTTTCAACAGGTACAATACCAGTCGCAGGGCGGTTTTGCGGCCAATTCCCGGAAGGCGAGAGAACTCGGCAACGGCATTTTCCAGCAAAATGGAAGGAAGCGGCATAGGTTACAGTTTCGATTGCGGAATAAAGGTACAATTATATCATAAGGCACCTACAATTGGACCAATACTTCATTATCCCAGTTGGCTCTTAATGATAATTCTTTTGAAATCAGGTACACAACTTCCGGTAATTTTTTGTTCCCCGGATATTGCCCGGGGTCCCAAATGCCATTTCCATTGGCGTCGTATAAAATACGCATTTCAAAGTTGCCCGGGTAGAAAAGTGGTTTCCTCCATTCTGTTGAACTGAGCGGGAATGACCCAATCAGTTTATCACTTTGATACAGTAATAGTACTGGCTTTTTGCTAAGATCTAGGTTTGCAAATCTTAGTCGAACGCTTGCATAATCTTCTTCCTTTTTGGTACTGAATTTCAAAGTGTCTCCTTTCAATATAGTAGCTCCTGAGGAATCGGTGATGGCATCTTTGGCAATGATTAGCCGGAAAGCCTGATTTTCTTTAACTGGATAAGTTAGGGAAATAATTTTCCCTGCAGTATCGGTACTTACTGCCACTCCCTTAATCGGTTTAAACAGGGTGTCGCACAGTACAATGCCTGGAGTGTCTAGCCGACTGATTTTTTTTTGAAAACGCAGTTGTAAGGGTTGTAATAAGTCTTGCCGGCCGCTTTCGAGATTGGTGGTATATCGGAGTCGTTTGTCGTCTTTGGCAGCAGCTCCGGGTTTAGTAGCCGCAACACTTAGCGGTTTTGCCACCGGCTCCAGTGCATTGTAGGCATAGAGCGTATCTATTTTCGCATTGCCCGGTATTATAGGGTAAGGCAGAAATGCAAAGGACTGGGTGCTGTCGTCGTATTTTTTTGAAAAGACACTTTTTACCACAAAAACCTGAAAGGTATCCCGCGGCAAAAACCGAAAACTGAATTCTCCCTTCCCATTGAGTTTGGTATAATAAGGGGGTTTTAATTTGAAGATAGCCGTATCCGTTAAGTTTTTATGCAGCACAACGATAAGGGTTGAATCTATTTTCCCGTTTTCTGCTAGTATTACCTTGCCACGATAGCCTAAACTGTCTAGATTTTTCCCAGTAGAAAAAGTGTAGGTAAAATTGCGGGCAATATTATTTTCATTAACATCCCGAATAGATTCTCCAAATTGGAAAGTATAGGTGGTGTTATTGCGGAGCGTATCTTTAATTTTTATGGTTACATTTCTCAGCTTGTAATCTACCAGCGGCGCAATTTCCATGGATGGGTTTACTATCAGGTTTTGTGGAACATCCTGGGCGCTTACAAATTCGTTGAAGGTGAGGGTAATGAATGTAGGCTTCACATTTACCGACGAATCTTTGGGATTTGCCAAAACAAGCCGTGGTGGTAAGGTATCTCGTAACCCACCCCCCGGAGGTATTATATTGGCGCAAGACCCCATCATTAGCCAGGTGGCTATCAGGGTCAATAAGCCTAAACAAAGTCCACCGGTTATGGCAGAAAAAATTTTCTTCATGTGGGGCAAAGTTAACCCTAAATATTTTTATCAGTTGTTTATCTGGCACGCAAAAATTCGGGTTTATTGTTTGCACGAACAGAAACCTTTGTTTACATGAACTTATTGGCCTAAGGGGTGTTATAGATATATATACATTCCCGATGTCTAAAACCTATACACTTAATACCGTTCTTTCAATACCCGTGTCACTAGAGGATGCATGGGAGTTTTTTAGTCGCCCCGATAACCTGCAAACCATTACACCACAGCACCTGGGCTTTCAGATTCATTCTAAACACCATGGATCTTTTATGTATCCCGGACAAATAATAGAGTATACCGTAAAGCCAGTATTGGGCATTCCTTTGTATTGGATGACGGAGATTACACATGTTGCCGACAAAAAATATTTTGTGGATGAACAGCGCTTTGGCCCTTACAGCTTATGGCATCATCAGCACCATTTTAAAGCAATAGAAGGGGGTGTTGAGATGACGGATATTGTGCATTATAAATTGCCCCTTTGGTTCTTGGGCGACATAGCCCACAGCTTATTTGTTCGGTCGCAACTGGAACATATTTTTCAATACCGCACACAACAAGTAGAAGCCCTTTTTGGGAAGTGGGAACACCGATGATACCCTAAGTGCTTCTATTTCAGTTCTGTAAGCGGACTCACATTATTTCCCCGGTCGATGGTAACAACGAAAGCCCGGTTACCTTGGGTTTCAGGGTACTGACTGAGTTGCAGCAAAATTTGTTTTTGTAGGGGAAATACTTTGATAAGCTGGGCATTGATGAACTTTACCTCTTTGGTAAGTGGAGTAACTAATAAGGCCAATCCCCGTATATTTTCATTTCCAGTATATGTTACCTGATATTCCCCAACGCCCTTCTTTTCAATTTTGGGTTGGTCTGGACTGCTATCATCAATCCATGGCATAGGAGGAACCAGGGCTGGGTAGTGATAATAATTGTTTTTTAGGCTGTCGCTCCATCCATTGGGGTTCGTTTCGAATGATTTACTGCTGAAGAATACACTGCCCTGCGTGGTTGGATAGCCTCGGAGCTCTCTGATTTGTGCCGGCAACTCATTCGGGTTTTTCCAGGCAGGGTTGCTGCCGGCGCGGTAAAAGCCATGACCGATATATACATTCTTTCCATAACTGTAATCGTTCCACCACTTCAGCAACGTAGAATAGTCGGCTGCTGCATGTCCACGCTCCCAATACAATTGGGGAACCACATAATCTATCCAGCCTTTTTGCAGCCATAAGAGTATATCGGCATACAAATCGTCGTAATTGGTTTGCCCTGCAGTAGTATTGCTTCCCATGGGATCTTTCGATTGGTTGCGCCAAACGCCGAAAGGACTGATTCCAAATTTTACTTCGGGGTTTATTTGTCGGATAGCTTCGTGCAGGTTTACTATGATGCTGTCGCAGTTGCTTCTTCTCCAGGCGTCTTTTGAGAGACCTTTCCCCCACTCTTGATAGGCTTTTTCATCTGGAAATTCTTTTCCGGCAATGCGGTAGGGGTAAAAATAGTCATCCATGTGAATAGCATCTAGATCATATCGGCTCACGAGGTCTTTCACAATGGCAACGGTATGCTTTCTTACTTCGGGCAATCCGGGGTTGTAGTATTTTTTATCTCCATACATTAAAAACCATTCGGGATGTATTTTCGTAGGGTGGTTGGGGGCAACGGAAGATTTTACAATGTTAAACACTGCCCGGTAAGGATTGAGCCAGGCATGAAATTCCATACCTCTCTTATGTGTTTCAGTAATCATAAAAGAGAGGGGATCGTAATAGGGGTCTGGTGCCAGCCCCTGCATGCCGGTAAGATATTCGCTCCAGGGTTCCAGTTTAGATGGATAAAGTGCGTCGCCCGATGGTCTGATTTGCATAAGAATTGCATTCATGCCATTTTTCTGGTGCATATCCAGCATTTCAATAAAGCTGGCTTTTTGTTCTTCAACAGACAGTTTTTTACTTCTGGGCCAATCAATATTTTCAACACTGGCCACCCAAACACCCCTGAATTCGTAGTTGGGGTTGGAATATTGAGCTTTTGCCGAAAAGGTAAAAATCACTATCAGCAATGCGATAGTGCTGCGGAAAAGATGGGAGATAGATTTCATAGAAAACAAAGGTACCAAATTTGCACAAAGCTTATTGCTCCCAAACCTTTAAACCTTCGCTGCAATTAGAACAGATATCAATATTTTTTCGACCGTTTGTTAGCTGATTCCTAAAATCCCGGTAGGCCTCACTTTGCCAGATTTCCCGAAATGATTGGGTTTGCAGATTACCCAAACGATGGGTAGCATCTTTATCAAAACAACAGGGCACCACCAGTCCATCCCAGGTAATTACATTGGCATGCCAGAGTTTCCAACATTGATTGCGTAAGCCACTTTTTACCTGACGGTTGCCTGCTGCATCCTGCTTGTAGCGGCTATATTTATCGATGGTGGGTATCAGTTGATGTGGATCATTTTCATAATCATATACTTGAGCGGTTTTAAACCGAACCTGATCTACGCCTATCTCCTTCCCGATTTTACGGATATCATCCAACTGATGCTCATTGGGTTTAACCACTAGAAACTGGAAAAAAATAAAGGGGGTTCGGCTTTTTAGTTTCTTTTTCCAGTAAACTATCCGTCGGGTACCCTCCAGTACTTTGCTCAGTTGCCCCCCTACCCGGTATTGTTCATATACATCTTGTGTAGTACCGTCAATAGAAATAATCAGCCTATCCAGACCACTTTCAACGGTTTCTCTTGCTTTTTCATCTGTTAGGTAGTGCGCATTGGTAGAAGTTGCGGTATAAATTCCTTTTTGATGGGCAAATTGTACCATTTTTAAAAAATCCGGATTCAAATAGGGTTCTCCCTGAAAATAGAATATCAGGTAAAGCAAATCCTTATGCAGATCGTTGATGGTGCGACTAAAAAAGTCGTTGTTCAGCATTCCAGTGGGTCGGGTAAAAGCCCTCAGTCCACTAGGGCATTCCGGGCAGCGCAAATTACAAGAAGTGGTGGGTTCAAAGGAAACGGAAATGGGCATGCCCCACTGAATCGGCTTTCCGGTAAGCCGGGTTAACTGGAAAGAGCCATACACCCGGGCTGCATTCAAAAGTTTTCGAAAAGTGAGTTTACCCAATAGATTTACACTATCCGTCCAATTAACATACAACATAAAGTAAAAATACTATTATCAACCGAAAACCACGATTTCTGTTTAGGAATGGGCATTTGGAAACTCCCTGATAACAGGCATCCATTATTGAAGCGAGTATTATTTTTTTGGTACATTTTTAGTATATAAGGGGAAGCGACAAAAAATGCATAAATTGTGTATATGACCGTCCATCCCGTTAATTCAACCTGTCAGAACTGCAACCAGCGGTTTAACTCGATTTTTTGTAAGGCGCATGAAGACCATATTAATCAGATTAACGATCAGAAGGTTTGTAATGTATATAAAAAGGGACAGACCTTGTTTAACGAGGGGTCTCACCCTTTTGGCGTGTTTTGTGTGAGTAATGGGAAAATTAAAATGTCGCACTTGGGGGATGATGGAAAAGAGCAGATAATTCGGCTGGTGAAGGCGGGAGATATCCTGGGTTATCGGGCTTTATTGAGTGGCGAAAGGTATAGCGCAAGTGCAGAAGCCCTAGAAGACACCCAGGTATGTTTTATACCCCGAGATTTATTTGTAAAAATCCTCAAGTTAGATAGCAACCTGGCTTTTGAGATGATGAAATTGCTGAGCGATGAGTTGCATCGGGCAGAAGTGAAACTTACTCATCTTGCTCAAAAGCCCATTCGGGAGCGACTGGCAGAAACCCTGTTGTTTATCAAAGAAACCTACGGTTATGAACCCGATGGGGTAACGCTAAATGTGCGACTATCTCGGGAAGATATTGCCAATCTCGTGGGAACCGCTACCGAGTCGGCTATCCGCCTCTTGAGTGAATTTAAAAAAGACGGGATGATTAATCTTGAGGGTAAAAAAATAAAAATCATCCAACCGAAAGAGCTGTTAAGAACAGCCAATATTCAGGATTAGGGAAATATTCCGCTTTCATTTTTTCTATTTCATGTTTTTTACAGCGCGTTTCTGTAAAAATGACAAAAGTCATTTATTTATCTGAATCTTATCATTTACTTGCCTGCTGATGCGAGATAAATTGCGTCAAAATTTTCTGGCATGGAAGCTAGTATTTGGAACATACAGTTGGGGGATCAGATTCCTGCACCGGCACTCTGTAAAAAGCTAGAGCTGGAGTGTCAGCCCGAGCTGTTGGCAATATGTAGTCGCATTGAGCAATTTTTATCGCAACATACAGCAGATGAATTTGAAGACCAGCATATTGAGTTGGTGCTGATGTTATTTACGAAAATTTTTGATGAGCTAAGCCATCTTTTTTTAAAGGAAAAGGGACTAATATATCCGGGTATTCAGAATAAGGGAACAGATTTTGTTTTACTGCCGGCTGTTGTAAAGGAAATTCAGCATACACAGAAGAAAATCACGGCTATACTTGTACGACTCAGGCAGTTATTGAACAACTTTCAAATGAAGCCGGTTTGGAGTGCAGGGTTTAAAAGCTGTGTGCAGCATTTTTATCAATTAGAAACCAAAATTCATCAGTGGATATACATAGAGCAAAATTTGCTGTATCCTCATTTTATTCATTCAACCAACGTTAACTGATATCCTTATGCGAAAAGTTCAGTTGCCCGAACAGGCAGTTACCTGTTACCATTGCGGTGAGCGGGTGGGTGCGGAAGATTTGGTATTAGACAATAAGCATTTTTGCTGTAGCGGTTGTAAGATGGTATACGAGATTTTAGAAAATGCCGGCCTTTGTGAATATTACGCCTTAGACAATACACCGGGTAACCAGCTTAGGAAGGTACGGACAGATCAGTTTGCATTTTTAGAGGATCCCAAAGCACAACAGGGGGTTATTCGTTTTCAGGATACCACACAAACTCATGTAGAACTCTACCTGCCACAGATTCATTGCAGCAGTTGTTTGTGGCTGCTCGAAAATTTGCATCAATTGAATTCGGCAATAATCAGTTGTAAGGTGCATTTCGAAAAGAAACAGGTATCTGTTATTTATAAGCATTCCGGCATTTCATTAAGATCGTTGGCCGAATTACTTACTAGTATTGGATATGAGCCCTATTTTAGTTTACAAGATTTGCAAATCAAGCAGGCCCCAATCAATCGGACTAAAATATATAAAATGGGCGTGGCGGGGTTTTGTTTTTCAAATATCATGCTCATGAGTTTCCCCGAATATTTTGGGATTGATGCCCAGGAGCAAGTATTACAAAAACTATTCCGGTATGCCAACCTGTTACTTAGTTTACCCGTATTTTTTTATAGCGCAACGGAGTTTTATCAAAGTGCTTGGGCTGGATTGCGTAATCGGTATCTGAATATTGATGCCCCCATTGTACTAGCCATATGGGTAACTTTTGGTCGCAGTGTATACGAAGTGCTGAGCAATAGCGGCGGAGGGTATTTTGATTCGATGAGCGGCATCGTGTTTTTTATGCTGCTGGGAAGGGTGTTACAAGATAAAACCTATCAGCAATTGAGTTTCGACAGAGACTATACTGCCTATTTTCCTATGTCGGTTTCGGTAGTAAAAGAGTCCAGTGTTTCAACTATCACCTTGCCGGATGTAAAGTTAAATGACACTTTGTTAATTCACCATGGCGATTTGATACCGACCGACGGGATACTCACTCGAGGTAAGGCATTGATTGATTACAGTTTTGTTACCGGCGAAAGTATTCCGGTAGAAAAAGAAATGGGCGAGATCATTTACGCAGGAGGTAAACAACTGGCCAGTAATATCGAAGTGCTGGTAATTCGTGAAGTAACGAATAGCTATTTAACCCAGCTTTGGAATCGGCGAGAAGAAAAAACATCCGCTAAAGAAAATCACTCATTTATAAATGCCCTCAGTCGCTATTTTACCTGGGGGGTTTTACTGATAGCGCTCTTGGCAGGAAGCTACTGGCTGATGAAAGATGCCTCCCATACCTTGAATGCGATAACCGCTGTATTAATCATAGCCTGCCCCTGTGCCCTATTGCTGAGCAATACGTTTACTAACGGGAATATGTTACGGCGCTTAGGTCGCAATCAATTTTACCTGCGGAATGCACAAACACTGGAAAATCTGGCAAATGCCGATTATATTCTGTTCGATAAAACTGGTACCCTTTCTACCGGCCAGTTTAACGAAGTGTCTTTTCATGGCCAACCCCTAACCTATCAACAACGGAAAAGCTTGGCCTGTTTGGCAGCCCAGTCTACTCACCCTTTGAGCAAGGCAATTGTTCAGTGGACGGGAATACAAGAGCGGTTACCAATACTGGCATTTAATGAAATACCCGGAAAAGGAATAGAGGGATTGGTTGGGGATGACTTACTCATGCTGGGATCGGCAAAATTTGTATTGGGCGAATCCCAAGCCCAGGGATCCTTTGCCGAAGTGTATTTTTCATGGGATCAGCAACTGATGGGTAAGTTTACTTTCAGCGCAGAATACCGCGAAGGATTATCCGGGCTAATCGCAAGTATTAAAAAAAGATTCCAAATTGCTGTAGTAAGTGGCGACCACTCAGCCGATAAATGGATGTTGCAACAGCTTTTTGGAAAAGAAGTGAAATTGTTATTCGATCAGTTACCCAATGATAAGCTGGAGGTAGTAAAAGCATTACAACAAAAAGGCCATCGGGTAATAATGGTAGGCGATGGTTTGAATGATGCCGGAGCACTTATGCAGGCAGATGTTGGCATAGCCGTTTCTGATGACAATAATCGATTTACCCCTGCCAGTGACTGTATTTTGTCTGCCAATGCCCTAACCCGGCTTCCCTTGTTTCTGCGGGTAGCCAGGGCAAACAAGCAAATTGTGCTTACTGCCTTTATTGTATCTATTGTTTATAATATTATCGGATTATTTTTTGCGGTACAGGGGAGCCTTAACCCAATGATTGCAGCTATTTTAATGCCCTGCAGCAGCATTAGTATTTTATTGATTGCTTATGGACTAAGCAACTGGTATTGTAGCCGACTGGAACTAGAATAATTTTTTGAAAAATGACTTTTGTCATAAATCACATGATTTTCACTAATTAGTTTTGACTTTAATTAGAGAATATGAGCGTAATAATTATCCTATTGATTGTGAGTTTGTCTATTGCCTCTCTTTTTTTATTGGCATTTATTTGGAATGTAAAAAATGGCCAGTATGAGGATGAGGTTTCACCGGCAATGCGCATTTTATTCGACGACCGCAAGCCAGTCTCCGCGCATAAACAGGAAAAAAAAGAGGGATTGGGTGTTATTTCTACAACCATTGTTAAACCATAATATAATCATTTAGTTCCCATGCAAGTAGAAACATTTTTTTATGACAATCGCATTGTAAAGAACTTTGCCTTTGCTGCTATTTTTTGGGGTGCAGTAGGCATGTTGGTGGGGTTATTAGCTGCCGTGCAGATGTATTTGCCGGCAGCTAATTTTGGGCTCCCCATTACAACCTTTGGAAGGGTTCGGCCCCTGCATACTAATGCGGTTATTTTTGCCTTTGTTGGCAATGGAATTTTTATGGGGGTGTATTATTCACTCCAGCGGCTATGTAAAACGCCCATGTTCAGCAAAGCACTTAGTGCCATTCATTTTTGGGGTTGGCAGTTAATTATTGTATCAGCCGCAGTTACATTGCTGGCAGGATATACAACCGGAAAAGAATATGCCGAACTGGAATGGCCGATTGATATTGCCATTACATTAGTTTGGGTGGTATTTGGCATCAATATGTTTGGTACCATTTTGCAACGTCGCGAAAAGCACTTGTATGTTGCTATTTGGTTTTTTATTGCCACCTGGATTACGGTTGCTATGCTGCATATTGTAAATTCTTTTGAAATGCCGGTAAGCTTATTTAAAAGCTATAGCTGGTATGCTGGTGTGCAGGATGCTTTGGTGCAATGGTGGTATGGGCATAATGCCGTTGCTTTCTTTTTAACTACCCCTTATTTAGGCATTATGTATTATTTTTTGCCTAAGGCTGCCAATCGGCCGGTATATAGTTATCGGCTTTCTATTATTCACTTCTGGGCGTTGATATTTATTTATATATGGGCAGGTCCTCACCACTTATTATATACTGCACTTCCAGACTGGGCACAAAGTTTGGGTGTGGTGTTTAGTATTATGCTGATTGCCCCCTCTTGGGGTGGAATGTTAAATGGGTTATTTACTTTACGGGGTGCATGGGATAAAGTGCGTGAAGAGCCGGTATTGAAGTTTATGGTGGTTGCCATTACCTGTTATGGTATGGCTACATTTGAAGGGCCGCTGTTGAGTCTTAAATCTGTAAATGCCATCTCCCACTTTTCCGACTGGACCATTGCGCACGTGCATGTGGGTGCCCTGGGATGGAATGGGTTTCTCACTTTCGGCATATTGTATTGGCTGATTCCCCGAATTTATCAAACACCCTTGTATTCGAAGAAACTAGCAGGAACCCATTTCTGGATTGGTACGGTAGGCATCGTGTTATATGCTATTCCGATGTATTGGGCTGGATTCACCCAAGCTATGATGTGGAAGCAGTTTACTCCAGAAGGAACATTGGCATTTCAGTTTATGGAAACGGTAACCCATATTATTCCACTCTATATCGTACGAAGTATCGGCGGATTGCTGTATTTGATAGGCATGTTTATCTTGGTATATAACATAGCAAAAACGGTAGCTGCCGGAAGGTTACTGGCCAAAGAAGAAGCACAGGCAGCGCCACTTTCAGCTGATACGGTTGTATACGGAAAAGAATACTGGCATAAGTGGATTGAAAGACGTCCGGTTCAAATGTTGGTATTCAGTTTTATTTTAGTTGCCATTGGCGGATTATTAGAACTGATTCCTACATTTTTAATAAAGAGCAATATCCCTACCATCACATCAGTTAAGCCCTATTCGCCCCTTGAGTTACAGGGTAGAGATTTGTATATCTCTAACGGCTGTTATGTTTGTCACTCTCAGATGATTCGTCCTTTTCGTGATGAAGTGGCTCGTTATGGGGAATATAGTAAGGCAGGAGAATTTGTATATGATCATCCTTTTCAATGGGGTAGCAAAAGAACGGGGCCCGATTTGGCTCGTATAGGAAATAAATATCCTGATAGCTGGCATTATAATCATATGCTGGAGCCACAAAGTATGAGCCCGGGAAGTATTATGCCTGCGTATGCTTGGATGTTAGATGATCCAATAGATACGGCTTCTACCCCTGCAAAAATTCGGGCAATGCAAAGATTAGGCGTGCCTTATCCCGAGGGATACGATCAGGTAGCTAATAAGGATTTAATGCAACAGGCCGAAACCATCCGAACCAAATTGGCAGCCGATAAAATTAAAACGCCGGCTAACCGCGAAATAGTTGCTATGATTGCCTATTTGCAAAGAATGGGAACGGATATAAAAGCATTGCCAGTAGCAGCAGCCACACAACAATAATTAGTAATCTACTTAATATCTACTTATGAAATTCATTCATTATCTAGAAAAAATATCCGGGATTGATATATACGGAATGACGTCTTTCTTCATTTTTTTTACCCTGTTTGCAGTAATGCTTTGGTGGGCCTTGAAGGCCGATGATAAGTTGATAGAGGAAGTAAAAAATATCCCACTCAATCATTAATCTGCCACCCGAAAAACCTACTATAATGAAACCTATACGCCGGCTATTGTATAAAAAATTCTTTGTAACAGGCATGCTGTTTTTATTGCTATTCATTCAACAACCCCTTTGGGCTGCTGGCCCACCGGTTCCATCGGAGATGAGTAATCCAATTGCCCAACTGCTGGTGGGGATAATTGTGGCCCTTTTATTGGTTATTGTATTGCTGGCTTATGTTGTATTGGGGGCCGCTGAATTATACCTAGAACGGTATCAGGAAGCTAAAAAAGCCACCAAGGCATTACTGATTGCCGGCTTATTTCTCGGGGCTGCACCATTGCAGGCCCAAGCTACTTCAGCAGGTAACACCGAAATAGTGAGCAAACTATCCGACACCTCATTATATGCCCTTATTAGTGTTCTTATTGTAGAGTTGGGTATCATCTTTTATTTACTTATCAATTTGCGGGCACTCCTTTCTAAGGAAAAAAAGGTTATCCCTAAAGAAATACCATCTTTTAGTTTTTCGGCCTGGTGGGAAAAATTCAATCGCTTTAAACCGGTTCAGGAAGAGTCGAATATTGATTTAGGGCATGATTATGATGGTATTCGGGAGCTAGACAATCGGCTGCCGCCCTGGTGGTTATATGGATTTTATGCCTGTATTGTTTTCGCTGTGATTTATCTGTATCGTTTTCATGTATCGCATGCCGCACCCTCTAGCGAAGAAGAATATCAGTTGGCAGTAACCCAGGCAACCGCAGATAAGGAAGCCTATCTGGCAAAAGCTGCCAACAAGGTGGATGAAAAGACAGTAGTTTACCAACCTTCCCCTGATATTTTAGCAGGTGGTCAGAAATTATTTTCAACTGCTTGCACACCTTGCCACCTCGCAGATGGGGGTGGAAGTGTGGGTCCTAATCTTACAGATGACTACTGGATTCATGGAAACACCATTCAGGATATTTTTAAAACTATCAAGTATGGTTATCCGGAAAAGGGTATGAAAAGCTGGCAAGAAGATTATACACCCGCTCAAATAGCTCAAATGGCTAGCTATGTAAAATCTTTACAAGGAACGCATCCAGCGAAGCCCAAAGAACCACAGGGAATATTGGTAGTGGATGCTGGAAAGTCAACTGCAGATAGTTCGCAGCCAGCCGCAACTGGTAAAAGTGTGGGAGCAAAACCTTCCGTTCAATAAACTATTCGGAACACTAAGTATCATGAGCCAGATTGTACATCATAATGAACCGGTTACCGAAAACTTTCGCGACAGAATTGCTACGGTTAGTGAAAACGGCAAGCGTAATTGGATCTATGCTTATAAGCCTTCCGGCAAATTCTACCGGTTGAGAACTGCTTTAAGTATCCTATATTTTTTGGTGTTCTTTGGTTTACCTTTTGTGCAAATCAATGGCCGTCCTCTATTTCAATTTAATATTCCGCAGGCAAAATTTATTTTGTTTGGCAAAATTTTTTGGCCCCAAGATTTTTTCATTTTCGGAATTACGATGATCACTTTTGTTTTTTTCATTATCCTCTTTACTGCTGCCTTTGGAAGATTGTTTTGTGGTTGGGCCTGTCCGCAAACAAATTTTATGGAGATGATGTTTCGAAAAGTGGAGTATTGGATTTTAGGGGATGCACCTGCACAAAGACAATTGGCTGCAGCTCCGTGGACCACCCAAAAAACAACAAAAGTTGTTACCAAACATGTGGCATTTTTTGCGCTCGCATTTATAATTGCCAACTTTTTTCTGGCCTATATTATTGGCATGAAAGAACTGGTAAAAATTATTACAGAACCTTTTTCTCAGCATATGGCTGGCTTTTTTGCCCTTTGCCTGTTTAGTGCCGTTTTTTATGCAGTGTACGCCTATTTTAGAGAGCAGGCCTGCACGGTGGTTTGCCCCTATGGTAGATTACAGAGTGTTTTGTTAGATAAGAACTCGATGATTGTGGCCTATGATTACAAACGGGGGGAGCCAAGAGGGCACCATCACAAAGGCGAGGTAGCCACAGAACTAGGTGATTGCATCGATTGCCATCAATGTGTAAAGGTTTGCCCAACCGGCATTGATATCCGGGATGGGGTACAAATGGAGTGTGTTGGGTGCACGGCCTGCATCGATGCCTGCGATCATATCATGCTAAAGCTGAATAAGCCTATCGGTTTAATTCGCTATGCATCCGAAAATGCCATCGCCGAAGGGAATCCGCTTAGGTATACTACCCGCATGAAGTTTTATACGGCACTCTGTTGCTTGCTGTTGTTGATATTGAGCTTCTTATTGTTTACCCGAAAAGATATTGATGTTACGATAATCAGAACGGCTGGCATGTTATACCAGGAAAGAGGAGCCGATAGCATCACCAATTTGTATACTGTAAAATTGATTAATAAAACTACCCGCGAAGAGAAAGTGTATATCCGCCTCGAAAATCAGCCGGGGCGCATCCAGATGATTGGAAAGGAAGAGATTACCATTCCGCAAGAAGGGCTTTCGGCTGCATCCTTTTTTGTGGTTTTACCGCTCACAGAAATCAAAAACCGAAAAACGCCCATCCACTTACAAATTTCGCAGATGGGTAAAGTAATGGTAGAAAAAACAACCAATTTTTTAGGCCCGCTGGGGGATCAACATTCCGAAAAATAATAATTTACTACTATGAACTGGGGACGATCTTTGATACTGGTGTTTGTTGTGTTCGCTGGCTTTATGGGCTATCTGGTTTACCGAGCCTCGGGAACGCATTTCGATCTCGTGTCGAAAGAATATTATAAAGATGAGCTCCGGTATCAGGATAAAATCGATGGATTTAGAAATGCCGCTGTGCTGGATGCCGTTCAATTGAGGGTGGATAGTGTTGGCATCCTTCAAATCCGGTTCCCCGAGCAAATGAAGGGGAAACCTTTTCAAGGATATCTTTGGTTATATTGTAAAACGGATGCTGGAAAAGATGCACATATCCCTTTAGCAAAGGATACTACCGGCATACGCTTTGTTAATGTATCGGGTAGGCCTTCTGGCAAGTACCTGGCAAAACTGCATTGGGAAGTACTGCGGGTACCCTACGAATTTGAACAAGAAATTACAATACACTGATGCTTCCTATCTCTTTTTTTGCCGGCGCACTGCTGTTGGGGGCCATTAGCAGCTTTCATTGTATAGGGATGTGTGGCCCGTTGGTGCTCAGCTTGCCGGTTTCCCAACTGCCTGCTAACCAGCGTTTCGCCGGATTGTGGTTGTATCATAGCGGAAGGATAGCTACGTATGCATTGATTGGATTACTGTTGGGTTTGGTAGGGCGACAAATTTCACTGGCTGGATGGCAACAAGGTTTTTCAATCGTGCTAGGCATATTGTTGGTTTTGTATTTTATGTTTACCCGTATTTCTAAGCCCCAAATAGTTCCACCATTATTTCGGCCTTTCCAAAAGAATGTGCAGGCATTCATTTCCCAGTTTATTCAGCAACCTACTTTACCTGCAATGTGGAGCATGGGTATGGCTAATGGATTGCTGCCCTGCGGAATGGTATACGTAGCAGCCACAGGAGCCATCGCTTCCGGCTCTATTTCTGGGGGAATGCTGTTTATGATTTGCTTTGGATTGGCCACCATTCCTGCCCTTTATTTACTTTCTTTATTGGGCACATATTTTAATGCTGCCCTTAGGCAAAATATGCGCCGGGTTTTGGCATTTGGAACACTTGTTGTGGGAATATTGCTGATTATCAGGGGCTTGAATATGAATCTTCCCTATATTAGTCCTTACCTCACTTCCGGCACTTCTGGAACAGCCATTGATTGCGGCCGCTGATTTAACAAATAATTGCAGTGCAATTCTACACTAATCCGTACATTAAATTGTAAATTGCTTAAGCATCAGTAAAGGTAGATTTCGTATCTATTGAATTTGAAAGCACAAAAATGTAATAACTTTTTTCTCATAAGCAGTTAGTTTTGGTTGCGGTCCCGATTTTCATCGGGACCAATTTTTTTCTTACTGCATTGCATATTTCTTTCCCAGCCACCAGCCCAACAGGCATCCACATAAATCCGCCAATATATCACCGAATTCGAAGGCGCGATTGATTACATAATATTTTTGAACAAATTCCATGGCAATGCCATATCCGGCGCCTACTATTGCTACGGTTACCAACCACTTCAGCCGCGAGCTTCGCGAAATGGGGGAGTGTAACAGGGGCCAGTAAAAAAGACAGCAAAAAATCGTAAATAAAAAAACATGAACCAGCTTGTCTATTTGCAGATTATCCATCCACGGGTAGGCGGGTACTTTAGAACCGGGCAGGGTGAGTAGCCAAAAACTGAGTGCCCACCATAGTAATGCAGGGATAAAACGAATCCATTGAAGGGGAAAGGGAGATCTGGAATTAGCCGCCATATTAACCTACTAAGGCAGCATAGGCAGCGCTGTCCATCAAGCCCTCAACCGAGGCAGCATCTGCTACGGTAATCTTTATCATCCAACCGTCTCCGTATGGATCGGAATTTACCAATTCGGGTTGTTTTTCGAGCAGCGGATTTATACTCAGGATGGTGCCGGCTACGGGCAGGAATAGGTCACTAACTGTTTTTACAGCTTCTACGGTTCCAAACACTTCGTCGGCAGTCAATGATTTTCCCACGGTTGAAATATCAACATACACGATATCTCCCAATTGGTGCTGGGCAAAATCGGTAATGCCTACAAAGGCTTCTGATCCACTAATGCGGACCCACTCATGTTCTTTGGTATAACGGAGATCGGCAGGAAAATTCATACAAATGATTTATAGATTGCAAATATTGGTTAAAAATCGATGCTACGTACTTTTTAGTGCTAAAAATCCTGTGCATCAAAATATAATAATACATGATCACGAATAAAATTCTCCTGTTCGGGAAGCGAAAAAACCGGCAGGTCTTTCACCTGGGTAAAATGGGGCCAACCCTCTTCATCTTTGCCATCTAACCGGTAATAGCCGCTACTCTGTAGAATTCGGCACATGGCCACATGCATGAGGTCTTGTTTTTGTTCTTTGCTGATATTTTGGGTGATATATCCCGTTTCTTGAAGGCCGATTAAAAATAAAATGCCCTCTAAATCGGGTTTTTTACCAAATCTTTCCACCAATTTGGCTTCCAGGTTCCACCACCGTTGCTGAATATCATCTTGCATAAATGCCATAGAACGCAAAGGTAATCCGCCCTTCTTCAAACTGCAAAAGTTATCTTTGCCAAAAATTGCCTTATTTATGTTACAGGTGAGTGTTCTGAGAAATGATCCGCAATGGGCGAAAGAGCGGTTAATCCTGAAGGGATTTTCTCAACCAGAATTGGTAGATACCATTATCTCGCTGGATGATCAGCGTAAGAAAACACAAAATGAATTTGACCATAATCAATCCCAGGTAAATCAGGCTTCTAAACAAATAGGGGGGCTGATGGCGAAAGGGCAAACACAAGAAGCCGAGACCCTGAAAGCCACGGTAGCACAGTTGAAAACCACCCTCGATCCCCTGAAGGAAAGCATGCAACAGATAGAGAAGCAATTGCACGATACACTTGTATTGCTTCCTAATTTGCCGGGAGCAGCTGTTCCTGCAGGTAAATCTGCCGAAGATAATGAGGTAGTTAGAGCCGGAGGCGTCCGTAAAGAACTGCCCGCTAATGCCCAGCCCCATTGGGATTTGATTAACCAATACCGATTGGTTGATTTTGAAACCGGTTCCAAAATTACCGGTAGGGGCTTCCCGCTATATATTGGAAAAGGCGCAAAACTTCAACGAAGTTTGGTTCAATATTTTCTCGATTATAATACAGCCGCTGGGTATACCGAATACCTGCCCCCGTTTATGGTAAACGAAGCCAGTGCTTTTGCAACCGGCCAATTACCCGATAAGGAAGGACAGATGTATTTTATGGAGGCCGATCAGTTTTATTTAATTCCTACAGCGGAAGTGCCGGTTACCAATATTTACAGAGATACCATTGTAAAAGAAGAGGAGTTGCCCATTAAAATGACTGCTTATTCTCCTTGCTTTCGCAGAGAGGCAGGAAGTTTTGGCAAAGATGTGCGGGGGCTTAATCGCGTGCATCAGTTTGAAAAAGTAGAAATCATTCAGATTGTAGCGCCCGCAGTAAGTTATCAGGTGTTGGATGAAATGGTAGCGCATGTAGAAAAATTGATACAATCGTTAGAGCTTCCCTATCGAATACTTCGCTTATGCGGCGGAGATATGGGATTTGCCAGTGCGCTTACCTACGATTTTGAAGTGTTTAGTGCGGCACAGGAGCGTTGGCTGGAAGTTAGCAGCGTAAGTAACTTCGAGAGCTTTCAAACCAATCGCATGAAATGCCGCTATAAAGATGCGCAGGGAAAAATGCAATTTACCCATTCACTGAATGGCAGTTCCCTGGCATTACCCAGAATTGTTGCCTGTTTGTTAGAGAATCACCAAACGGAATCGGGCATCGAAATACCGAAAGTTTTACAGTCTTATTTTGGTCAGGAAAAAATCTCACTCCCTTAATTAAATAGTTGGATATGTTTTCTAAATGGTTGCGTAAACTTGGGTATCTGCTGCTAGCGGTTTTTGTTTTTCTGAATGTGATGATGGCTAGTCAGGCCTATCATCTCACGCATTTCTTTAACAATGTTCCCAAGCCCCCTAAGCCAGATGAAATGGGGATTGGTAGCAAAACCAAAGCGGTTTTGTTTGGAGTAAGTTATCCGAAATCAAAAGTGGTGGATAGTTTACCTATTTCGCATGATACCCTCCGTATTCAAACGGAAGACAGTTTACAATTGGAATGCTGGCATGTGCACAATGATACGGCAACCGTAAAAGGAACGGTGCTGATGTTTCACGGCCATGGCAGCAATAAGAGTGCCGTTATCCGCGAAGCGAAAGCATTTTATAGTATGGGCTGGAATGTGCTGCTAACCGATTTTCGGGCACATGGCAATAGTGCCGGAGAAGTTTGCACGATTGGTGCCAACGAAGCTAAAGACGTTAAAGCCGTATATGAATATGCCCGGGAAAAACTAAAAGAAAAGAATATAGTTATCTATGGAATATCTCTTGGAGCATCCACAACACTTCATGCAATAGCCGAATATAATATTAAACCAAATCGGGTGATTCTCGAAATGCCGTTTGCCACTTTACATGATGCAGTAAAAGGTCGGTTGCGCATGATGAATCTGCCTGCCGAACCAATTGCCGGGCTACTAACTTTTTGGGGTGGTGTAGAGCAAGGGTTTTGGGCATTTAACCTGCAACCAGCCGAAGATGCACGTGCGGTGAGCTGCCCGGTTTTATTACAATGGGGTTTCAAAGACCCCCGAGTTACCGAAGCTGAAACCGATAAAATTTTTGCGAATCTGGGAACCAATCAAAGAACCCTGATGAAATATTATCAAAGCGGGCATGAAAGTTTATTAAAGAAAGAGCCTGAGAAGTGGAGGTCGATGGTAGGTGAATTTTTACGTTGAACGAACGGCAAAAAAAAGCACCCTCTAGACAGAGGGTGCGCAACAACACAAGAAATATATTTACCAGCTGCTGAATCGGATACCAATCGTGTAAGGATATTGCTCCATACGGGTATAAGTTTTTTGTAATTGGTTGAGACTATACGAACCATACAATCTCACCGGGCCCAATCCTATTTCACCTATTGCCGCCAGTCTCCATGGCTCCAGTGCTAAATCTCCTTTATATTTTTGTTTGCCTCTATCGCCGCTTACTTGTTTGTTGCGGCTGGCCAGCAAGTAGCCCGCACTCATCCCTACACTCATGATTAAACCTCTATGCGAGTTCGGTTTTGTATTGATGTTAATCATCAATGGAACTGTAACATACCCCGCATATAATTTATTCTTGGTAAAACTTATTGAGTCATTAAATGCCATTGGCGCAGGAGCATTACGGAAACTGATGCGGGAATCGTAGCGAAAATTATACATCTCCAACCCCAGTCCATACTTTAGATTCAATACATTTTTACTCAAGCTCACCCTTTGCATAAATAACCAAATATTTACATTGCTCGATTTTCCCGTATTTAATGTAGTAGTTCCCTCATTCACAGCCGGTTCGCCGGGTCGAATTATTTTCAGGTAGCTGCCTGCCTGCGCATAAGAATAGTTGGTGAGGTCGCGATAGTTGGTAAATCCTAAATCAAAAATCAGCCAGTTGGTAGAAATGGGCTTGTTTTTTTTGGCCGATCGGCTAACCCAAATCTGATTATAATTTGAACGGGAATTACTTGGGGAAGCTTTAACATACTCTCCGTCTCTCACGATGGTAAATCCGCCAATTTGCAGGGTGTCCAATTGTTTTGCTGAGCTGTCTTTTTGCGCATGTAATGAAATCGCAGATAATAACAGTACAGCAGATAGCCAATTCTTCTTCATTTTCATATAATTATTATTAAGGGTGTAAAGGTTGTGCTACAGTTATCACTTTATATTCTTGGGTATCCGTTGGTCGGGTCCCAGCTCTTTTGAGCAAGGCGCCTGCTTTGCGAATAATACCCCGGAAATGGCCTTCCCGAATTTCTAAAGCTCCGATGTTGATGATTTCTCTTTCGCTTTCGGTATTCAGTTCTTGGTAAATAACGGGTTGTGCTAAATCGTGTGATTCGGGTTCTGAATTCTCAGGAAGATTCGCCGATAAAATATTTATCGTATTCTGCGGGGGCTGATTATTTAGTACGGGGGGCATACCATTTTCAGTGGATGCGATAACATTTTCATTTCCCCTTTTGGTTTCGGAAATGGGTAAAGTATTTTCAGCAATAAGATCCTTTGCAGGGCTTTCTTTTCCGCCACTTACTTGTGTGGGTATAGGAAGCAACTTTCCGGGTTCGGTAGAAACATTGGCTTGTGTTGATCGAGGATTTGTAGTACCTTTTTCCGAATCCACACTAGGGGAGGGGGCCAGTGACTTAGAAATTACCTCTTCAGCTTTACTCACTTTTTCTAAGGGCTTTTCGGTGAGCAAAGGCCAGCAAAGCACCACAATTAGAACGGCTGCTGCTACGCGAAGCATCCTACGCATTACGATTACCGGACGTTGACGATTGATTCGGTATAGAGACTCTTTATCGGGACAAGCAACTGTGGTAGGTTCCAGCACCAGGCAGAGAAGTTCTTGTATCAGTTGAGTGCCCGTTGCATCATGGCGTAACCATTCTTCTGTTGCAGCTTGATCGGCCAATGAAAGTTCTCCGTCAATATACAGCCAGGCCTGTTCTTCTGAAAGGGTCTCTGATACGGGCTGAAGCAAAGCTGTTGTATCCGGAAAGAGAAGGGGTTCCTCGTGTAGTTTCAGTTGTTGCCACTGCTGCCATTCGGATAGCAAATCAGGATTGTTTTCCAAAAATGTATCAAATGCCTGTATTTCGGCAGGCAACAATTCGTCATCCGCATACAGCATACAATACATTTCAAAATTATCCCGGTTAATCATTTCTATTTATTCTTTTAATTCAATACTTCTTCTACACTTACTAAAATATTCCGAAGGGTTTGGCGTGCGCGGTGTAAATACACTTTTACCTGACTGGCATGTAAGCCCGTAATGGTGCCGATTTCCTCATAACTATATCCCTCATAATCTTTCAGTAACACCAAACTTCTCTGCACTTCGTTCAATTGCTGCAAGGCATCGTGTAATTTTTCTTGCAGTGCCTTTTTTTCAAAGAGGGAGCTAGTAGCCGCTTCCGGCACGGCATCCGTTAAGGGACTCCGGTTCTTTTTTCTTACCCAATCGATTAGTTGGTGGTAAGCAACTGTAAAAAGCCATGATTTTGCCTGTTCCGGCTGAATGGTATCTCGGTGTTTCCAGAGTTTTTCAAAGCTGATTTGTACAATATCTCGGGCGTCTTCGGAATTCCGAATATTCTTTACCACAAACCGATACACATTATCAGCGTATTGGGTAACCATTTCATTATAATGCTTCTCCGTCATACTAACAGCCGCGCTTTGGTATAGGTAATACGTACTTAGGATGTAAAAGTTACATTTCAGGCAACAAATTGCATTAAAAAACCAAACCCGCCTATTGTTTCGGGTATGGGCGGCGTAATGCAGTGGTAAATGGGGCGCGTTTGGAGATGAGTTAATATTGAATTACCTGCTCCTGAATATGTTCCGGCAACTCCCTGAATCCGTATTGTTGATTGCGTAGTTGTGGTATAAAGCCTGCTTCTTGTATAGCTTCCTGAATAGTTTTATAGGTAAATCGATGTGGCGCGCCGGCTGCACTTACCACATTTTCTTCTAGCATAATACTTCCAAAATCATTGGCGCCTGCATGCAAACAAATTTGCGCGGTTTGTTTACCTACGGTAAGCCAACTTGCCTGTATATTGATAATATTGGGCAGCATAATTCGGCTGATGGCAATCATGCGGATATATTCATCCGAAGTTGTAAGATTCTGTACCCCCCTGATTTTCGCCAGCAGGGTATCCACATCTTGGAAGGTCCAGGGAATAAATGCCAAAAAGCCTTTGGCATCAGCCGGCTTTCTGCTTTGTACTTCGCGTATTCTTTCTAGATGGATGAATCTTTCTTCCAAGGTTTCCACATGCCCAAACATCATGGTAGCGCTGGTGGTAATATGTTGCTGATGGGCCTCCGCCATAATATCCAGCCACTCATCTGCCCCACACTTTCCGTTTGATACCAGTCTGCGAACACGGTCTACCAATATTTCGGCTCCCGCTCCGGGTAATGAATCTAGGCCGGCCGCTTTTAGGGCTTGCAAAGCTTCGCGGTGACTGATTTTATCAATTTTACAAATATGGGCTACTTCGGGTGGTCCCAGTGAATGTAGTTTGAGGGTGGGATATTCTTGTTTTATTTGGCGAAACAGGTTGGTATAAAAATCCAATCCCAATTCGGGATGATGCCCTCCCTGTAATAAAAGCTGATCTCCTCCATATTGCAGGGTTTCCTCAATTTTTTTACGATAGGTGGGCATATCAGTTATATATGATTCGGGATGCCCTGGTATGCGATAAAAATTACAAAACTTACAATTGGCCACGCAAACATTGGTTGTATTCACGTTTCGGTCTATTTGCCAGGTAACCTTGCCATGGGGTACTTGTTTTTTTCTAAGCTCATCCGCCACATGCATCAACTCGGCCAGGGGAGCCTGCTCAAATAAAAATTGCCCCTCTTCTTTGGATAAAAACTCAAAATTCAGCGCGCGTTGGTATAAATCAGATAGCTGCATGTTCAATTACTTAAGAATCGCAAAGGTAAGCAGCCCCGGCCAAAGCTTATCTGTATTATTTTTTAACATCTCCACTTTTTTCGATTCATCTATTAATGGTAAATTACAGGTATGAAGCGCAAGTGGATGTTGATGATGGCAGGATGCCTGTGGGGATTGTCTTTACAGGCGCAGGAAGAATGTATACCCCCCCAATCGGTACTGCTCACAAGATTTTCTTATTACCAGCTTAGCGGAGGGATTATGATTTTACAGGCCCGCGTAGGCGAAGCCAAAGATACCCTGAATTTTGTGCTAGATACCGGTAGCGGGGGGATATCTCTCGACTCGGTAACTGTTCTAAAACTAAAGCTGCCGGCAATCCCGACTGAAAAAATAATCAGGGGACTAAATGGCATGCGAACCGTTTCTTTTGTGAACGGGCTCGCCCTGCATCTGCCTGGATTATCGGTAGAGAACCTAGATTTTCATGTGAATGATTACGAGTTGTTAAGCAGTGTGTATGGAATGAAAATTGATGGAATTATTGGGTTTAGTTTTTTGCGCAGATACATTGTAAAGATTGATTTTGATGAAGACATCATCGAAGTATATACTCCTGGGAGTTATAAATATCCCAAAGGGGGTTATTTGCTGAAGCCGAATTTCTCTACACTGCCACTGCAGCCTGCTTTTATTAAAGATAGTCGTTTGATATTAGGCCGTTTTATTTTTGATACGGGGGCAGGATTAAATATATTATTGTCGGAAGATTTTGCTTCGGATAGTGCTGTTTTTAAAAAGGGACGGGTATTTTTTCCAACCCAGGCAGAAGGGCTAGGGGGAAAAAAATTAATGAACCTCAGCTTATTGCGAGAAGTGCGCGTGGGCACCTATAAATTTAAAAAAGTACCGGTGCATGTGTTTTCCGACGACTATAATGTAACGGCCTATCCGCAAATGGGGGGGCTAATTGGGAATGATTTGATGCGCCGATTTAATATGATTATCAATTATCCGGAGATGAGCATTCATATCAAACCGAATAAGCATTTCAATGAACCTTTTGATTATTCCTATACCGGGTTAGCCTTTTATCTGGTAAATGGAGAAGTGAGGGTGGAAGACATCATGCAGGGGTCGCCAGCAGAAAAAGCCGGATTTATGCCAGGAGACATCATTTTTTCGGTAGATAAAACCATCAGCAAAGACATCAAAACCTATCGAAATATCTTCCAAAACAGCCTGGGGCGTATTCCGGTGATGGTTATTCGGGAGGGGCACCCGGTTATTTTAGTGATGGACGTGAAAGATATTCGGAACCGTCGCCGGAATTAATTGGCGCAAATGAGCTCCAAACAAAGTAATTTGCGCCCGAAAGCGACGAAACGCGAGTACACTCTATGATTGAATTTAATCGGTTTGTTTTAAGTAATGGGTTACGGGTGCTGGTTCATGAAGATCATACTACCCCTATGGCCGTGGTGAATGTTTTGTATGATGTGGGCGCTCGGGATGAACAACCCGATAAAACCGGATTTGCTCATCTTTTTGAACATTTGATGTTTGGTGGCAGTGGCAATATCCCCGATTACGACGAGCCCCTGCAAAGAGCCGGTGGCGAAAACAATGCCTATACTACTAATGATCTTACCAACTATTATTGTCAGCTGCCAGTAGATAATATTGAAACAGCTTTCTGGCTCGAAAGTGATCGCATGCTGGGACTGGCTTTTTCTAAAAAGAGCCTCGAAGTGCAACGTAAAGTTGTTTGTGAAGAATTTAAAGAACATTACCTGAATAAGCCCTACGGTGATATCTGGCACAAAATGAGGGAGCTTTGTTATCAGGTACATCCCTATCGCTGGATGACGATTGGAAAAGAGTTGAGTCATGTTGAGCAAGCGAACATTGAAGATGTAAAAGCCTTTTTTTATAAACATTATCGCCCTATAAATGCCATACTGGTTGTTGCCGGCGCAGTAGAAACGGAGCAGGTGAAGCAATTAGCAGAAAAATGGTTTGGGGATATCCCATCTGGCGAACAATATGTGCGCAACCTGCCGGTTGAGCCTGCACAAACGGAAGCCAGGCACCTGGATATTTATGCCAATGTGCCTGCCAATGCTTTGATTATGGCCTGGCATATGGATGCCCGTCTCGAACCCGGATATTATGCAGCCGAATTGCTCACAGAAATTTTAGGTGATGGAGGCTCTTCCCGCTTGTACCAGGCACTGGTTAAAGAACGAAAAATTTTATCTGCTTTAGAAGTACATCATTTTGGCAGCAGTGATAAAGGGTTATTGGCCATTGAATCTAGGTTGGTAAATGGGGTAGACCATGCCACCGCACAGGCTGCTTTGGAGGAGGAACTCGAAAAAATTACCCGGGAACCCGTTTCAGCAACCGAATTGCAGAAAGTGAAAAACAAAACGGAAAGCATGATTGTGTTTGAAGATATGAGTTTGATGAACCGGGCTTCTAGTCTGGCGCATTACGAACTGCTGGGAGATGCAAACTTAATGAATACGGAATTAGAAAAGTACCGGTCGATAACTGCCGATGATTTATTGCGCGAAAGCCAGAAAATTTTCCGCAAACAAAACAGCAACACTTTGTATTACCATATACGCCCTACCCAACATGCTGAATAGAAAAAAGGCACCGGCCATCAAAGATGCCGTTAACATGTCGCTGCACTTGCCTCCTTATATTGCCTTTACCCTTAGCAATGGGGTGCCGGTTTATACTGTGCAGGCTGGCTCTCAGGAAGTGTTGCAGGTAGAGTTGTTGTTTTTTGCCGGACTCTGGCACGAACAGCAAGAATTGCTTTCTGCCACCACAAATTTTTTGTTGAAGAATGGAACAAAAAACAAAACCGCTTTTCAATTAAACGAGCAGGTTGAATATTATGGCGCCTATCTTAGTCGCGGCTGCTTTAATGATGTTTCTAATATCACCCTGCATTGTTTGAACAAACATCTGCCTCATTTATTACCGGTTGTGTCGGAGATATTAACGGAGAGTATTTTTCCGGAAGATGAACTGGTGATTTATAAAAACAATCAGTTACAGCGCCTCGATATCAATTTAAAGAAATGTGAGTTTGTAGGCAATCGCCTGATAGATGAATATGTGTATGGTCGCAATCATCCTTACGGACGGTATTCAACGGCGGTAGCTTTTGAAAATGTACAACGTGAGCAACTGCTCGATTTTTATCAAAGTTATTACGTTAGCGGCAACTGTATTATTTTGGTATCCGGAAAACTGCCGGCAGATTTGGAGCAACAGCTCAATCAAAGTTTGGGTCATTTGCCCCTGCAGGGAAATCGCCCAAATATAACGCCTATTGCAACAGCCCCGCTGGTAGAAAAAAAGCATCGAGTAAATAACGATGAGCAGGGCATACAGGGAGCTATCCGAATCGCACGACCCTTTCCAACGCGCCATCATCCCGATTTTCTGGGTATGCAGGTGTTGAATAATGTGTTGGGGGGATATTTCAGCTCGCGCCTGATGAATAATATCCGGGAAGATAAGGGCTATACCTATGGCATCCATTCCTATATTCAAAGTCACCTGCACCATGCCAGTCTGCATATCAGCACTGAAGCTGGCCGAGAAGTATGCGAACCCGCCATTGCGGAAATTTATAAGGAAATGAGTTTGCTCTGCAATGAGCCCGTAAGTGCAGAAGAATTGGGCTTGGTGCGTAATTATATGATGGGCGGATTGTTAGGCGATTTAGATGGACCTTTCCAGATTATGTCGCGCTGGAAAACCTATTTGTTGAACAACCTACCTCCCGATTATTTTCAACAGAGTCTTCAAACGATTCGAAGCATCACGCCTGACCAACTGCAACAACTTGCGCAACAATACTTACAGCCCGATTCGTTTTATGAGTTGGTGGTGGTGTAATGAAATGGAATTACGCGCCCCTTTTTTTCAAATCATTCTTCACAAATTCCACTTGGCTATAAATATGAATTGAATGTAGCCATTCGATTCGAAAAGATATTGCAGTATATACAAGAGTCCTTTATTTAGCTTATATTTATAATGGAAATCAGATAATATGTTTCGCTTTATCATCAAAATCCTTTCAACCTCAGTGGCTGTGCTAGCCGCTGCCTATGTATTGAAAAGCGTGCATGTACAGGATGTGCAAACTGCTTTATTGGTTGCCCTAGTATTGGGCTTGCTCAATACTTTTGTTCGTCCTTTATTGGTTATTCTTACCATTCCTATTACCATTATAACGCTGGGATTATTTTTAATCGTTATCAATTATTTTATTATCCGCCTTACTGCTCAGATAGTACCCGGATTTTCCGTGGATGGCTGGCTGCCGGCCCTGTTGTTTTCATTGCTGGTAAGCTTTGTTTCATCTATTATTGAAGCCATTGCCGGCTCTTCCAGCGAAAAGTAAGTTATTTCCGAACTTTTTGTGGCCTATTTAAGGGAAGCTAACCCTACAAAGTGCTGAATAATTCCATTTTTGGGACTACAGCTCCTTCATTCATCCCCGTTTTTTTACCGCTCATCCCTTTTATAAAGCGGTGACAATACCCCTAAATTTTCATATATCACTGATAATCAATGTTATATGGTTTTATTTACTTCCTACTGTAACCGATTACTAAATTAAAGAAGGTACTATGTGTTGCATAGTACTAAAATTCCTCTTATCTTTGTCTTGTCAAAGCAAATGAATCAAAAACATTCAATCAATCACAAAAAAAATAAAAACCATGAAAACGAATCAAACTTTAGAACAATCATTCGGTAAAGAAAGCATTTCTACAGGAACAGCTTTATCAGTAGAAGCAGTTGCTGCTTCTCGCTCAGAAAGTATCCAGCCCCAGGTATTTGGCATTGCCGATCTGTGGAAGCTGGAGAGAAGCCGCAGAGCTCGCAGCACGCGCAAGCATTTTGCCTTTTAATCCGCCCCCCACAGATTACCCCGCTTTTCACTTTCATTAAAAATTATTGTATGGACATTCAGAATACACAGAGTCAAATGCGGAAAGGTGTATTGGAATTCTGCATTCTTTCCATCATCCGGCAGGGAGAAGTTTATCCAAGTGATTTGGTAGAAAAAATGAAGTCAGCCAACCTGCATATTTTGGAAGGCACTTTATATCCCCTGCTCACCCGCCTGAAAAATGCCGGTGTACTTACCTATCGATGGGTAGAAAGTAACAGTGGCCCGCCCCGTAAGTATTTTGTGATGACGGATCAGGGCTTACAATTTTACCACGAATTGGAACTTACCTGGAACGAATTGGCAGCTGCCGTATCCTCCCTAACCCAACCACTAACCTCCACCAATAATTCCTAATAAAGTATTCTCCTGCTTTAAACTAGAGAAGAATTTAAAAACATCTATCATGAAAAAGGTAATCAACATTAATTTTCAGGGTCGGGTGATTCCCATTGAAGAATCCGCTTATGAGATGCTGAAAGTATATACCGACAGCTTGCGCCGCTGCTTTGCCAACGAAGAGGGCCGCGATGAAATTATCAATGATATTGAAAGCCGTATCGCCGAATTATTCGGAGAAGCGCTAAAAAAAGGCAGCGTATGTATCACCGACAGTCAGGTGAATACCATAATAGATAATATGGGCCGCCCCGAAGAACTGAACCAGGATGAGCCAGGAATGAATGCAGGTGCAGCTTCCCAAAATCAATCTGCAACTTCAGGTACTGCACAAACATTACCTCCGTTGCGCGATAAAATATTCCGCGATAACAACGATAAAATATTAGGCGGGGTGTGTGGCGGATTGGCCCACTATTTGAAGGTGGATCCAGCCATTATTCGGGTTGCTTTTGCATTGGCAACCATTGGTTGGGGAACGGGTGTTGTTTTGTACATTCTGTTGTGGGTTATCTTACCATCCCGATCTTTAACAGGGGTTTCGAGTTCTAAGCGGTTATACAGAAATCCGGATGAAAAAGTAATCGCCGGTGTTGCAAGCGGAATTGCCAGCTATTTTGATATAGCCGTATGGGTTCCCCGCCTGATTTTTGCCTTACCCTTAGTAACAGGCATACTTAGTTCCTTTTTTAATCATTATTTCCATTGGTTGCATAATAATGAGTCGTTCTCCCGAATTGTTTTCTCTTCTTTTGGTGGAACCTTACTGGTAATTTATGCAGTATTGTGGGCCATTATTCCCGAAGCAAAAACAGCCACTGAAAAACTGGAAATGCGTGGCGAAAAAGTAGATCTGAATAGCATTAAAAATACGATACAGGAAGACTTACAGGGATTTAAAGCCCGGGCAGAAAAGTGGGGGAAAGATGTTTCTGAAAAAGCACAACAGATGGGGGAAGAAGTGAGTCAATTGGGAGAAGAAGTGAGTCAATCCGTAAAAGATACCACCACATCAGTTGTAAATGAAGCCCGTCCTATGGCACAATCGGGCATCTCAAGACTTGCCAATGCCATCGGCATTCTGTTCAAAGCATTTTTTATGTTCATTGGTGGTGTAATTTCCCTGGCTTTACTAGCTGCCCTGGTTGCCATCTTGTTCGCTGGAGCCAGTGTATTTCCTCTAAAAGATTTTGTGCTGGATAGCGCACCTCAGCAAGTTCTAGCCTGGTTATTTCTCCTTCTCTTTTTTGGTATACCTATCATAGCATTTATAACTGCCTTTGTTCGCCGACTAATGGGCGTTAAATCTGGGAATAATTATTTGGGATATACATTCGCAGGATTGTGGGTAATTGGTTTGGTAAGTGGCGTATTTTTATTGGCTGGTTTTTCTAAACATTTTGAGGTAAAGGCGCGTGAAAAGCAGGAGTATGTGATTGCCCAACCAACAAGCGGAAAATTGTTGGTAACGGTAGCCGACTCAGAAATCAGCACTACCACCATCAGCTCTGGTATTAAGGTTTCGGGATTGCTAAGAATAGACGGAGATAGTTTGCAGCTGAGTAATATCAGCGTGCATGTAGAAAAAAGTAGCGACTCTCTTTTCCATGTTACAGGTACCCGTTTGAGCAATGGAAAAGATGGAGAGGAAGCCCGTAAAAACTTAGTAAATATTCAATACGGTTTTACGCAGCAAGACTCTGTTTTGAAACTGAATCGCGGCATCCACTTACCTCCCAACGCAAAGTTTCGTAACCAGCAGCTGGTGTTAACCATTCAGGTGCCTGTAGGAAAGAAAATCCAGATTGACCGATCCGTAAGAAACCGTTTCTTCTTTATCAATATTGCTGAAAATGAAGATGGGGATGATTGGTCTGATTTTGATTCGAAAAATAATTGGAGAACAGGAGTTGAATATGAAATGACGCAGGAAGGCTTGAAAAGAACCGGCAACACAGATAATCCGAAAAGCTGGGATACTGATAACGATGAAGAAAATAGTCCCATGCAAGATTCTCGAAAAAGCCGCCGACAATTAGAGAAAGAACTGGAAAAGAAGAACCAAGAATTAGACGAAATTAAAAAAGAATTGGAAAAGCCTGCAGAGCCCAAAAAAGTGGCCCTTCATACAGTGCCATCCGATAAAAGAGGCTTTTTTTACTGGTTACAATCTGCCAATAGTAATTCGGCAGTGATTAGAGAAGATAAAGTAGCCGCTGCCGCTTATATTTTCTATCATAAACTGATTTGATGTGGGTTATTGTGGAAGGTTAGACTGTTCGCCTCTGGCGGACAGTCTTTTTTATTTTTACAACCCCCGGCTTCACCTATTTTTGCAACTAAAAAACTACCCGGATGAAAAATACCCCCTTTACGCATTTACACATTGGCTTAGGTGCTAAAATGGCCGAATTTGCTGGCTATAATATGCCCATTAGTTATACCGGCATCAATGATGAACACCATGCGGTGCGAAATCAAGTGGGTGTATTTGATGTGAGCCATATGGGTGAATTTATTTTGAAAGGGGCAGATGCGCTTGATTTGATTCAACGGGTTACTTCCAATGATGCCGCCCGTTTGGTAGAAGGCCAGGCTCAATACAGCTGTTTTACCAACGAGCAGGGAGGAATTGTAGATGACCTTATTGTGTATTGCTTAACCCCCAATCAATCGTACATGCTGGTGGTGAATGCATCTAACATAGAAAAAGACTGGAATTGGGTGAGTAAGCACAATACCAAAGGCGTTGAAATGCACAACATCAGCGAAAAAACCTGTTTGTTGGCTATTCAGGGACCGGAAGCTAATAAAATTGTTCAGCAGCTGACCGATACGGATATTATGAATTTGAAGTATTACACTTTTGTGCGCGGAAAAGTAGCCGGCGTAGAAAATGTAATTATCAGTGCTACCGGATACACCGGTGCTGGCGGCGTAGAAATTTATTTCGAAGATCAGGGCGATGCAGCTATTACCATTTGGCATGCATTGATGGAGGCGGGAAAGTCGCACGGAATTAAACCAATCGGCTTAGGTGCTAGGGATACCTTACGATTAGAGATGGGCTATTGTTTATATGGCAACGACATCAATGATACCACTTCGCCTCTAGAAGCGGGGTTGGGATGGATTACTAAGTTTACCAAACCATTTACTGCCCACGAAATACTGGCTGCTCAAAAAGCCGCCGGGGTTACCAAAAAGTTGGTAGGATTTGAAATGATTGACCGGGGTATTCCACGCCATGATTATGAAATACATGATGCAACCGGAGCCAAGATTGGCATAGTTACCAGCGGTACCCAATCTCCCACACTTGGAAAAGCCATTGGAATGGGATATGTGGCCAGTTCTCATGCATCGGAGGGAACGGAGATTTTTATTTCCATTCGGCAAACCCCCGTTAAAGCCCGGGTAGTAAAGCCTCCTTTCCATTAATCGGCCTGCTTATCGGATAATTGCCGGATATTTTTCTGCCGACGGCTGTTTTTTCACAATCAGTACCCGCTCTTTATCGAGTAGTAAGTAGCCGTATTCGTAACAGAAATAGTACAATTGTCCATTTCGGTTGGTATAAGTATGGGTAAAGTACTGAAATCGAAAACCCATACTGAATAAGCGATATTGCGGTGCCCGGGCCATGAAGCGATGATTCAGTAATAGCCGCTCTAGTATTTTTCTGTTTTTCCGTAAATTCTGGTTGATGTTGCGCACATATTCGTGGGTTTCGCAATATTGTTGGTTATGGAAAACATTGCGGCAATATTCGTCACAATATTTTTTATCTGCCCTACCCCGAACCTCTCTTCCGCAGGCAGGGCATATTTTAGTTGATTCCGACATGGGAAATAATATTTTATACGACTGCTAAAATAACCGCCATTAAAGGCTTCCCATACCGTATTTATACCTGTGATTTACATCTTTTGGAATCCGTGCTTTCACCCAAAAAACGTTTTTAAGCGCTTATAAACGGATATAAGCGTTTAAAATTCGCTTAGCGATATTCGCCTGCTTCATATTTGTTGGGTAAATGCAGCCAATGCTGCAATCATTCATTAAACCTAATTATATGAATCAGGTAAAAAACAAAGTACAGTTGATTGGTCATCTGGGTCAGGATCCAGACATTAAAACCTTTGAAAACGACAAAAAAGTAGCCAATATGAGTTTGGCTACCAGCGAGCAGTACAAAAATGCGCAGGGGGAGAAAGTAACCGAAACTCAATGGCATTCGGTGGTGGCCTGGGGTAAATTGGCAGAGATAGCCGAGAAGTACTTGGTAAAAGGCACCGAAGTGGTGGTAGAGGGCAAATTGGTAAATAAAAATTATACCGACAAGCAAGGCATCAAACGATATGTAACCGAAGTGCAGGCCAACGAGTTGCTGATACTTACAAAAAATAAGTAATACAAAGCCGTGACGCGTCCGGAGCAAGCAAACAGCAGCCGGATCGGGAAGGGTAGGGTAACCTGTTATGCTGTTTATCAGATGGTTAGTATCTTTGCTGCATGTTATCCCAACCTCCTGCCCTTCACACGGTTTTATCGCCTCGTTTGTTGGATTTGTACGATTTGAGCGGAACCGTAGTAGTAGTTATAGATGTATTTAGAGCAACCTCAACCATTGCTACTGTTCTGCACAATGGTGCCAGCCGTGTGATACCGGTAGATTCGGTGGAGCAATGTATTCGTATTGGCAACGATACGGGTGGCATAACTGCTGGGGAGCGAGATGGAAAAGTAATCCCTGGATTGTTGTATGGCAATTCACCAACTGAATATCCGCGGTCGTTTATTGAAAACAAAACGCTGGTTTTAACCACCACCAACGGAACTCGTTTGTTGCACAAAGCTTTGCAAAACGGGGCTGCCGATGTAATCACGGGGTCTTTTCCTAATCTATCGGCTGTTTGCGACTATCTACTGCAGCAAAAAATGCCGGTAGTACTGGGTTGTTCGGCCTGGAAAGACCGTGTGAATATTGAAGATGCCCTGTTTGCCGGAGCCGTTATCAGCCGGATAAAAGAACATTTTACCATCCACTGCGACAGCAGCTTGATGGCCGAAAATTTATATAACCAGCACCGCAGTCAGCTGCCCGATTTTATTCGGTTAACCACCCATTGGCACCGCCTAGCAGCATATGGGTTGGAAAAAGATTTATTGTATTGCGTAACCCCTGATGTTGCCAATGTATTACCCCGATATATCAATGGGGACTTGTTAGTAAGCGAGTAGCCTGATAGGATTACAACTATATAGTCTTTTTTGGAGGTATTTTCAGCCCTCAACGCAGTTAGCGCTATCAATGGTAAGCATATAGTTGTTTTTAGATTTAGAGGGTTTGCATACAAACGAGCTGCCTGTTCGGTTCATCTGAAGTGGTAAGTTGGGGTTTTCCACAACTTGTTAATGTTCCGGTTAATTCTACCTGAAATGAATGTTTTGGATTGGGAAAGCCCCCTGCTTTTCGTTACTTTTGCAACTTGCCCTTTTTTAAAAAGCAGGTAACGCCCTGTTTTAAGGGATAGAGCGAAATGAAAGGATTTTATGGCATTACCCTATCTGATTAAGCATATACACAACAACGGAACCGACGAGGTGATTCGCAGAGGAAAGCGAATACATAGTATGGGAAATGTTGAGCTGGTTGAATTCGACGACCTGATGGGGAATATAGTAATGCGGGTAAAAGATGATGGATACGCAACTTACTATAAGATTCATATTAATCGATATAAAGACCCCAAAACCATCAACCTTCGGTGTACCTGCCCTTACAACTTATCTGAAATTTGCCGCCACAAAGCCGGGGCACTTTTTCAATTGCAAGATTTGCTAGATAAAAACATGCTCGGCAACAAAGAGCTGGAATACGATCAACGACATACAGTTGTTAAGATGAAGCAGCTGGAACTGAAATTGATCCGCATGCTTTCTTCCCGCGACAATTTTGAAGCTGCTGAAAATTTTTTACGCAGCAGTCGTGCTGCAATATTAGAAGCAAAAGATGAGTGTGTAATTGCATCAGTTGACTGGGAAGGAAAAACTTTTCAGGTAATTATCCGGAAAAATGAGGAACGGAATTTTGACACCAGTTGCCATTGTGAATCTGAAAAAGAACATCCTTTATGCATTCATAAAGACATCGTTTTTTTACAGCTATTGCGCAATTTTGGGGCAGGATATTTTGATACTATCCGAAATCTTGACAAAGAAAAAAACAAACTGTTATCTCTTTACGGGTACTCGTTAAGCGACGACTTAACTGGGAAATTTGAATTTACATACACAGATGGCAAGCCGTATCTGCGGGTGCTTGATACTTCTATAAAACGCGTAGCCCAGGCTATGCCGGTAGCATCGGTGCAGGAAAGCAGGTCTCTGCCTGCAGCGGAGGCCGAGCGCTGGGAACGAGCAGCAGCGCAGCCAACAACGGTTTCAGTTCAGCAGCTGGGTGTAGTATTGGCAATGGAGGGAGAACTTTACCAGCCCTTGCAGTTTATAGCTATTCAGGGAGAGCCAGATGAAACTCAAAGCAAGTACATATCAAAAGTTACTCGGCTAGATATCAGCAAATACATTGATCAAGACGTATTTAGCGATGATGATAAAGCTACCCTGGAATTACTGAGAAAACTACAGCCCTCGGAAGTAAGCAAGTTCTTAGATAAGAATTCCCCTTTTTCAGGCATCTGGGAAAATATTATTCATCAACATGAAGGCGGGTTGCCAGATGAAACCAAAAGTTTGGTAATAGAATATCTGTTCCCACGCATTCGGAAGCTTTTCGCACAGATGAATCAAAGTGCCTTCTTTTTTTACCTCACTAAGGGAAAAACTTTTACTACCGCTCAGTTGAAGAAGGCAGAACCAATTGACGAGCCCCTTGTTCCTGAATTTATGGTTAACTATGCCAACGATCAGTATGAAGTTAGTTGCAGTGTGGTAACTCCGGAAGGGGAATTTAGCATTGCAGACAATGAGTTGGATACTCCCTTATTGTTTGCAAGGGAAAATCGTTTTTATCAATGGCAGAAAAAAGAAGATATCCTGCATCTGATTAAATTTTTGCCTTCTGGCACAGTGGTAATACCTGCTTCCAGTTGGTCGGATGCATTGAAGGATTTTGTTTTACCCCTCTCGAGAGAATACCGTGTTCAGTTTAATAATGTGCTGAAAGAGGAAGTGAAAGATGAGAAGCCGGAGATGAAGGTATTGTTGCGGGAAAGAAACGACAACCTCTTATTTGTTCCGGTATTCAGTTATCGCGGGCACGAGGTTAAAGCAGGCGATAAGCCCCAGGTTTATATACCGGCGGCAGACCGGCTATTAATCATAAAGAGAAATCTGCCTGCAGAGGAAGCCCTTTTGGCCAAATTACGCTCGCTGCATTCCGGATTTACAGAAGTAGACGGAGGTATACTTGCGCTAAAAGGAGCCGAAGTGCTCAAGAATAATTGGTTTTTCTTGTTTGTGGATGCCGTAAAGGAACAGCATATTCAAGTATATGGATTTGAGGCCTTGAAAAATTTCCGATTCAATACTGCAAAGCCTTCAACCAAAATACATATCAGCAGCAATACCGATTGGTTTGATGCAAAAGTGGAAATCAGTTTTGGAAATCAGAAAATAACGGTAGATGATGTTAAAAAAGCCCTGGCAAATAAACAGCAGTTTGTTCAACTGCAGGATGGTTCGCTTGGAATTTTACCAGAAGAATGGTTAAAAAAATATGCGCTGCTGTTCCGGGTAGGAGATGGAAAATCCGGTAACATGAAGCTGAGTAAATATCATTTTAGTGTAATTGAAGAACTCTATCTTCAGCGCGATGAAGAAGAATTGTTTTTTCAACTGGAAGAAAAATATGAACGGCTGCGGGAGAATCATTCTATCAAACCCATTCCAGCTCCGGCACATTTGAAAGAGATATTGCGGCCCTATCAGGAAAGTGGCTTTCAATGGTTAAACTATTTGCGTGAAGTAAGGTGGGGCGGGATATTGGCCGATGATATGGGATTGGGAAAAACACTGCAGGCCCTCAGTTTCTTACATCAACTAAAACAAGAAAACGGCACTTTAAAAGCCATGGTAGTTTGTCCCACTACCCTCTTATTCAACTGGCAAAATGAAATCACCAAGTTTACACCGGATTTAACTTTTTACATTCACCACGGCGGAACCCGTAATCGCGATAGTTTGTTAAATGATAAAATTGATGTAATTATTACAACCTATGGAACCCTGCGCAGCGATATTCGTCAGCTGGTTGAAATTCCGTTCGATTATGTGATATTGGATGAAAGTCAGGCAATTAAAAATCCTTCCAGTAAAGTTACCCGGGCAGCCGGATTGCTGAAAGCAACCAACAGACTCTGTTTGAGCGGAACGCCCCTTCAGAATAATACATTCGATATTTACGCACAAATGAATTTTTTGAATCCGGGCATGTTGGGTTCGATAGAATTTTTTAAGCAGGAGTTTTCCGTGCCTATCGATAAGTTTGGCGAAAAAGAGCAGAAAGACCATCTCAGGAAATTATTGTATCCCTTTATTCTTCGCCGTACCAAAGAGCAGGTGGCCCGTGATTTGCCGGAAAAGCAAGAAATGGTATTATTTTGCGAAATGGGAGAAGAGCAGCGTAAAATTTATGATGCCTATCGAAATGATTATCGCGACAAAATTTTAGGGGTAGTAGAAGAACAGGGCATTCAAAAATCTCAGCTTACCATTCTACAGGGATTGATGAAGCTGCGCCAGATATGTGATAGTCCGGCAATCGTGAAAGAAGAAGAGCGGTTTCCCAATGTTTCGGTTAAGCTAGAAGAAATTGGCAGAGAAATCACAGAAAACATCAGCAACCACAAGGCCCTGATTTTTTCTCAATTTTTGGGTATGCTGGCATTGATTAAAGAAAAAATGAAGGAACTGGGAGTTTCCTATGAATATTTCGACGGCAGCAGTTCTGTTCAGGAAAGGGAAAGAGCTATCCGACGTTTTCAGGAAGACGATGAATGTAGGGTATTTTTGATTTCCTTAAAAGCAGGAGGAGTAGGATTAAATCTTACCGCTGCCGATTATGTATATATTGTTGATCCTTGGTGGAATCCCGCTGTAGAGCAGCAGGCTATTGATAGAACCCATCGAATTGGGCAAACCAAAAATATTTTCGCCTACCGCATGATTTGTACTGATACCGTAGAGGATAAAATTTTAAAACTGCAGGAACGTAAACGCAATTTGGCCCGCGACCTAATTACAGACGATGAAGGTTTTGTAAAAAGCCTTACCCGCGAAGATGTCGAGTACCTGTTCAGCTAATTGTCTACTTATCTTTTTTCAAGTCAGCAGCCGCTAACATGGCAGTGGGATTCTTCATAAACTCAGCCTTGCACTCCGAAGAACAAAATCCCAGCACGTATTTATTGTAATGTGCTGTGTCGGATACGCCTGCAGAAACGGGCATGCCACAGGAAGGATCTTTTTGGTTGTTCAGCAAATCCACACTGTAAGAGGAAGCCGCAGCAGTTGCATTCATGGTGGTGTCTTTTTCGGGGGGGGTAGCTGCAGAAGGAGCAGATTCACATCCAGCGTTGAGTAACAGTCCTCCGAAAATGAATACCATCATCCAAAATCGACCGATTGCAAAAAAATGTTTCATGGGGTATAGTTTGAGTGTTTTTTAGGGCTACAGCGAGCAAAGTGCGCCCATTACAACCTAAAGGTATTTACATTTTCTGTTTTTGCAGGGTATTTGCTGGTTTTTTAAAGGGTGTTCCCCCGATTAAATTCCCTATTTGCCTATTTTTTCATTCTTTCACCGATTACAGGAAGGTCATCACCAACTATCCAGTTAGTTTTCCGTTAATAGTAAAGATTCAATATTGCTGTTAATCTATAGTAATTTTGTATTTGACTTATATTTAATATTATGAAAAAACTGCTTTTGTTATTGGTTTTCTACAATTTGGCACAGTTTGCCCAGGCACAAACCGTGGGTACTGTGAGGGGTCGGCTGATAGATACCCTAAACAAACAAAGTTTGAAAGATGCCAGCATTACCATCTTAGATGCCAGGGATTCTACCCTGGAAGTATTTGGATTGGCAGCTGCAGACGGAAGTTTTAGCATTACCAATATTACCCTGGGTCAGATGTTAGTACAAGTAAAGTTTCAGGGATATGAGCCAATTGAAAGAAAGCTGAATTTTACCAAAGAAAATTCTACCATTAATCTAGGAAATATTTACCTGAAAGTGGCTGCCAACAATCTGAATGAGGTAACGGTTACTGCTTCTCCAGTTCAAATGAAAAAAGATACCATTGAATTTACGGCAGGTGCGTTTAAAACCAAGCCTAATGCCGTTGCGGAAGATTTGCTTAAAAAAATCCCAGGAATGGAGGTAGGAAAAGACGGCTCTATTAAATCGCAAGGGGAAACCGTACAGCGGGTTTTGGTGAATGGGAAACGCTTTTTTGGGGATGATCCTAAAATGGCAACGCGTAATCTCCCCCCCGACGTAATTGATAAGATTCAGGTATTTGATGATCAGAGCGATCAGGCCAAGTTTACGGGTTTTGATGACGGAAACCGAGTAAAAACAATTAATATCACTACTAAAAAAGATATGCGTAAGGGGGCTTTTGGTAGGGTAATGGCCGGGGTAGGTTCGGAAGGGCGATACGATGAAAGCTTAAACCTGAGTTTAGTGAAAGGCGACCGTCAGATTACTTTTTTAGGGCAGGCCAATAACATCAATAAGCAAAACTTCAACAAAATGAACATCAGTGGCGGTCGTGGAGGAGGATTTGGCGGCGGTGGTGGTGGTGGTGCGGGAGGCGGAAGTGGGATCACCAGTATTATGGCAGGCGGTATCAATTATCGCGATGCCTGGAGCCCCAAAGTAGATGCGTATGGAAGTTATTTTTACAATGCTCCCAATACTTTTCTCGATCAAAACAGTAATTCACAAAATATTTTATCGGCAGACTCTTCTGTATATAATAATTCGGCCTCTACCTCAGATACCCGAAATCAGAACCACCGGTTTACTTTTAACCTCGAAAACCGAATTGATTCGAACAATAGCATCATCTTTAGACCCAATTTGGCTTTTCAAAATTCGAGTCCCAACGCCGTTACGTCTAATGTTACTACGGCTGGTCCTAAAGGGATTTTGATTAACCAATCTCAAACTAAAACTTCTAGCTATAACAGTGGCTATAATATTAACGGTACAAGTCTTAGCCTGCGCCACCGGTTTGCCAAAAAGGGCAGAACTCTTTCTTTAGAGGTTGGATTTTCGGCTAGTGAGAACAAAGGAGATGGATACAATTATTCTGTGAACTCTTATTATAAGCCCTCTTTCCGGGCTGATACAATCAACCAATATTATCGGGATACCTCCAAAACCCTGTCAGTAAATCCTTCTATTTCTTATACCGAGCCCATTGGTAAAAAGGGAAATCAGATGATTGAATTCCGATATACCTATGCTTATAATAATACTTCTTCCCAAAACAGAACGTATAACTTTATCAATGGTACTGGAAAGTATTCTCAGTTTGATAGTTTGTTCAGCAACTCATATGAATATACTTCTACTGCCAACACGGCCAATGTGAGTTACCGGGTGCAAAAAGCAAAATATAACCTAAACTTTGGTAGTGGATTACAATTCATGGATATCAATAGTTTAAACACCACTAAAAATGTATTGGTGGCCAGAAACTTTGTGAACCTTACCCCACAGGCTAATTTCACGTATAATTTTACCAAAACATCCAATTTGCGGATGTATTACAACGGAAGAACCGGACAGCCCTCTACTATGCAGTTGCAACCCGTAGTAACCACCTCCGACTCTATTAATTTTCAAGTAGGTAATCCCGATCTTCGTCCGCAGTTTACCAATAGTATGCGCATTTTGTATGCTAGCTTCGATCCATTTTCCCAACGCATAATTTTTGCTACTATCAATGCAACGATTACCAATAATGATATTCAAAGTTCCATCACTACTTTACCTACCGGTGGCCGAAAAACTACCTATGTGAATCTAAATGGAACGTACAATATATCCGGGTACTTCAATTACGGATTCCCTCTTAAAAAGCCGAAATCGAATTTGAATTTACAAACCAATATTAATTACAATCAGGCTCAATCGCTGTTGAATGGCGTTAGTAACTACACTCGCAGCACAGTTTTAGGGCAAACAGTCAAGTGGACGACCAACCTAAAGAAAAATTTCGATATGAATTTGAGTACTTCTTATACTTTTAATCCAGTTCGAAATAGTTTATCGCCCAATCAAAACACCAATTTTACCACATGGAGTATGGCAGCAGATTTTACGTTGTATTCCGACAAGGGCTGGATAATTGCGAGTGATTTTGATCTGACCAAGTATGGAAATCGGGCACCGGGGTACAATACTTCCGTGTTCTTGATAACGCCTTCTATTGCCAAACAATTTCTTAAAAATAAGGCCGGTGAGTTGCGGCTAAGTTGTTTTGATGTGCTGAAACAAAACGTAGCCATCAGCAGTTCGGCGAGTGCGAACCAAATTATTAATACCCGTACCAACAATCTTACGCAGTACTTTATGTTAACTTTTACTTACAACCTACGCAATTTTGCCGGGCAACAGCAAATGCAGCGTGGAAATATGCGAGGCATGATGCCACCGGGAGCTGATGGAATGCGTTATCAAATGAATGGCGGCAGCGGCATGGGTGGGGGCGGAAGTTACCGCGGCCGTGGCGGACTGTAAATTTCTACAGCCAACGAAAGGGGGAACCTGGCCTGCGTAAGCATGCGGAAATTTCGATTGCAAAAAGGACATTTGAAAAAATATTGCCCCAATTCATTTTTCTGTTTTACTTTTACTATCTTAAATTATTCAATCTATTCACAAACAGTGAACTCAGCATTGACACATACTACGCTTTTATCCCTGATAGCTTTTTCGGCTATCCCGGCATCGGCCTTTATGCTACCGCGACCTCGACGTGGATGCTGATAGGACGAGCAACTGGCACTTGCCCCTATCAGTGAACATACTCCCGGAATAAAATTATGCCGATTAGGCGTTTATTTATTTTACTCAATCAAAGATTGTATAAGTTGGAAACTAACATCATAATTCGGGTGGCGAGCATCTCCGATGTACCCTATGCCACCACCATTACCCAAGAAATGGAATCCTCTGCAAAAGCCCGTGGAACCGGTATTGCGAAGAGAAGTCCTGAATACGTAGCCAAAAAAATGGAGGAGGGCAAAGCCGTAATTGCCGTGTTGCCCGATGGCACCTGGGTAGGCTTTTGTTATATTGAAGCTTGGGGACATAATTCCTTTGTAGCAAACAGCGGATTGATAGTAGCTCAGTCATTTCGGAAAACCGGCGTGGCCAAAAAAATTAAGCAAACTATATTTACCCTCTCTAGGAAGAAATATCCCGAAGCAAAAATATTTGGACTAACAACCGGTTTGGCAGTAATGAAAATAAACAGCGATCTGGGATATGAGCCGGTAACTTATAGCGAACTTACCGACGATGAAGAATTTTGGGCGGGATGTAAAAGCTGTGTGAATTATGATATTCTGGTAAGTAAAGAGCGCAAGAATTGCATGTGCACTGCCATGTTGTACGATCCCAAAGATCATTACGAACCCGAAGAAACCTCAAAGGCATTTTCAAACAATTCTAAACTTTGGGAAAGATTCATGAACAGTAAGCAAAGTCGGCTCCTGTCTATTTTTCGAAAAAAAGATGCCAATCATCCCCTCAACGATGGGAGTACCAAAGCTGTGCTGTTATTTTTCATGAAAATACTAGGAAACTAATTAGTGGCTTATCCCTAAATAATTTAATAATATAGCTATGAATTTTTTGGGTTTTCAACAAGATATCGCTCCCATTGCACCAGGAACTAAAGTGGTGATTGGGTTTAGTGGCGGACTCGATACTACTTTTTGTGTAAAATACCTTACCGATGAAAAAGGATTGGAAGTGCACAGTGTTGTGGTAAACACGGGTGGTTTTAGTGAGCAAGAGGTAAGCCAGATTGAACAACATGCCCGTAACTTGGGAGTTACCTCACACACAACGGTAGATGCAGTAGAATCTTATTACGACCGCATCATCCGTTTTTTGATTTACGGAAATGTGTTAAAAAATAATACCTATCCCCTAAGTGTTAGTGCCGAGCGACTCAGTCAGGCTTTGCATATTGCCGATCACGCAAAAAAAATGAATGCTGCAGCAATTGTACACGGAAGTACAGGAGCCGGTAACGACCAGGTGCGTTTTGATATGGTGTTTCAGATTCTGCTGCCAGGTATACAAATTATTACTCCCATTAGAGATATGCAATTGAGCCGGGAAGCCGAAATTGAATACCTGAAAGCAAAAGGAGTAGCCATGAATTTTGAAAAAGCTGCCTACTCTATCAACAAAGGATTGTGGGGTACCAGTGTAGGTGGCAAAGAGACCTTGCAAAGTAAGGGCCTGATTCCGGAAGCCGCCTGGCCTACTCAGGTAACGGAAACAACGCCTAGGGAAGTGATGCTAAGTTTTACAAAAGGCGAACTTACTGCAATCGACCAGCAAACTTTTGCTCATCCGGCGCGCGCGATTCAATATTTGCAATCGTTGGCGGCTCCCTTTGGTATCGGCAGAGATATACATGTGGGAGATACGATTATCGGTATTAAAGGTAGAGTTGGCTTTGAAGCAGCTGCTCCTATGGTTATTCTAAAAGCGCACCATGCTTTAGAAAAACACGTACTTACCAAATGGCAACTCAGCTGGAAAGACCAACTGGCGCAGTTTTACGGAAACTGGCTGCATGAAGGCCAGGTGCTGGATCCGGTGATGCGGGATATAGAAGCCTATCTGCTGCAATCGCAACAACAGGTAACGGGTCAGGTATTTGTTCAGCTACAGCCCTACCACTTTCAAATTATAGGAATTGAATCGCCTAACGACCTTATGAGTAGCCGATTTGGTAAATATGGCGAAATGAACACGGGATGGACTGGCAACGATGTAAGGGGGTTCACTAAAATTTTCGGCAATCAAACCGCTATCTATCATAATATTCATGCCAACGATTCATCCGAATCATAACCGGCAAATCGTTATCAGAAAATAACTATATGCAAACAACAGCTGCTTCCGCAAAAACCTTTTATGCCGGCATCGTGGGTGGGGCCGGTTATACTGGGGGAGAATTGATTCGGCTTCTGTTAAACCACCCTGTTGTATCCCTTCGGTTTGTACATAGCAATAGTCAGGCAAACAAACCGCTTTCATCGGTTCATACCGATCTTGCTGGCGAAACGGAAATGCAGTTTATTGGAGAATTTTCAACCGATATTGATGTGTTATTTCTTTGTTTAGCACATGGGGAAGCCCGACAATTTTTAGCCACCCATGCTATTCCCGAAAGTATAGCCATCATCGACCTGTCGCAAGATTTTCGCTGGCAGGCCACCAATCAATATGAGCGTAGAAGTTTTGTGTATGGCCTACCCGAATTGAACCGCAAAGCCATTCCCAGTGCCCGCAATATTGCCAATCCGGGATGTTTTGCAACCGCTATTCAGTTGGGGCTGCTGCCATTGGCTAAAGCTGGCATATTAAGTGATGTGTACACAACCGGTATTACCGGATCAACTGGAGCAGGTCAATCGCTCAGCAATACTGCTCATTTTAGTTGGCGTGCGAATAATATTCAGGCTTACAAAACCTTACAACATCAACACCTACAGGAGATACAGGAAAGTCTGCAACAATTGCAAGGGAATGATGGCATGTTTGTACATTTTGTTCCCTGGAGAGGCGATTTTACCCGTGGGATCTATTGCACATCTGTGTTGGATATGGGATTGCCCCTAGAGGAAGTAAAACAAGTATACCGCGAATTTTATCTCGCACATCCCTTTACCCATTTCAGTGAACAACCGATACATTTGAAGCAGGTAGTGAATACCAATAAATGCTTGGTGCAGATAGAAAAGCAAGGAAATAAAATGGCTGTGCATACGGCGATTGATAATTTATTAAAGGGAGCTTCTGGCCAAGCTTTGCAGAATATGAATCTGTTGTTGGGATTAGATGAAACCCTGGGTCTGCACTTGAAGGCAGCTGCATTTTAAATTTTGTAACTCGAACGCATGAAATTATTTGATGTATATCCACTTCAGCCAGTAACCATCACCAAAGCATCTGGATCGTATGTTTGGAATGATGCAGGGGTTCGGTACCTAGACATGTATGGTGGCCATGCTGTAATTAGCATCGGCCATACACATCCCCATTGGGTAAAAAGAATCGAACACCAGTTAGAAACAATGGCCTTTTATTCTAATTCGGTTCATCTGCCCATTCAGGAAGAACTGGCCGATAAACTAACGCGGTTGAGTGGCAAAGACAATTATCAGGTATTCCTTTGCAATAGTGGAGCAGAAGCCAATGAGAATGCGCTGAAGTTGGCATCTTTTCATAATGGGCGTAAAAAAATCATCGCATTTCATAAATCATTTCATGGCCGAACTTCTTTGGCAGTGGCGGCAACCGACAATCCTTCCATCATTGCACCGGTAAACGAAACCGATGCGGTAATTTTTCTTCCCCTGAATGATGCCCAGGCTTTGGCAGATTGTTTTCAACAAAACGGGGATGCTATTTCATCCGTAATTATAGAAGGGATTCAGGGTGTAGGCGGAATTCGCGTAGCTAATAATGAATTTTTACAATTGATACGCCGTTATTGCGATCAGTATGGCGCGGTGATGATTGCAGATAGTGTTCAGTGTGGGTATGGAAGAAGTGGCCGGTTTTTCGCGCACGATTATGCCGAAATTGATGCTGATATTTATACTATGGCCAAAGGAATGGGGAATGGATTTCCTGTTGGCGGGTTGCTGATTGCTCCGCATATCCGTCCCAAACATGGAATGCTGGGTACCACTTTTGGCGGCAACCCACTTGCTTGTGCAGCTGCACTAGGGGTTTTAGAAGTGATGGAAAGTGAATCCCTGATACCCCATGCCCTTGAACTAAGCAATTACCTGATGGAGCAATTGCGAAAAATTCCCCAGCTGATGAATATTAGGGGTAGAGGATTGATGATTGGGTTTGATATGCCTCCTGAATTGGGAACGATTAAAAACAGATTGCTGAGCGAGTATCATATTTTTACCGGAGAAGCCAAGCCCTCCGTAATTCGTTTGCTACCCGCCCTCTCGCTTTCGCAAGCGCAGGCCGACGATTTTTTACAGGCGCTGCAACAAGCAATACAAACACATTCTATCACTACATCCTAACCTATTGTTCAATGGCAATGCATAATTTTATTTCCGTAGATGACGTATCCGATATCCCGGCACTGATTCAGCAGGCATTAGTATATAAAAATCAGCCCTTGCTTAATCAGCAATTGGGTGCAGGAAAAAGAATTGGATTGTTATTCTTAAATCCAAGCTTACGAACCCGCCTCAGCACACAAATTGCTGCCCGTAATTTGGGCATGGAAGCGATTGTATTTAATGTAGATAAAGAAGGTTGGGCACTTGAATTTGAAGAAGGGGCGATCATGAGCGGATCAACCGTTGAGCATATTAAAGATGCAGGGCCTGTGTTAGGACAATACTTCGATATCCTCTGCATCCGAACCTTTCCTTCATTGATGAATAGGGAAGACGATTACAGTGAAATGTTTATTCGTCAGTTTGTAAAATATGCCGGCGTGCCGGTGATAAGTTTAGAAAGTGCCACTTTACATCCCCTGCAATCATTTGCCGATTTGATTACTATAACCGAAACCATGCAGCAGCAGGCATGGCCCGCCACCCGAAAACCTAAAGTGGTATTAACCTGGGCACCTCATATCAAGCCCCTACCTCAATGTGTAGCCAATAGTTTTGCGCAGTGGGTAAATGCCTGGGGTGAGGCCGAATTTGTAATTACCCATCCCGAAGATTATGAACTTGATACCCGTTTCACCCAAGGGGCAACCATTACCCATACCCAGGAGGATGCCTTACGGGATGCGGATTTTGTGTATGTAAAAAATTGGAGTACTTACACCGATTATGGTAAAGTATATGAGAATGATCCGAAGTGGATGTTAACCGAAGAAAAACTATCTATAACTCGAAATGCAGGTGTTATGCATTGTTTGCCAGTTAGAAGAAATATAGAATTGAGTGATGAGGTATTGGATGGAACCCATAGTCTGGTTACCCAGCAGGCCGGCAATCGGGTATGGGCAGCACAGGCAGTATTGGCTGAAATACTTCAGCAGCAATAATTTTTATGCAGGAAACGGTTACCATAATAAAAATTGGGGGGCAGATTCTAGACAATGAATCACAACTTGCCCTGTTTCTCGAGCAGTTTGTTCAATTGCCCGGTAAAAAAATATTGGTACACGGAGGGGGCAAACTGGCCACTACTTTGGCAGAAAAAATGGGTGTTCAGCAGCAAATGGTGGAGGGCAGGCGCATTACTGATAGCGAAACTTTGCGGATAGTAACCATGGTATATGCCGGATTTATCAACAAAAATCTGGTGGCTTCCCTCAATGCACAGGGTTGTTCGAGTATCGGACTGTGTGGGGCTGATGGATCTTTAATTACTGCACATAAGCGACAGCATCCTACAATTGATTTTGGATGGGTGGGGGATATCGATTCGGTAAATGAACCATTATTGTCGAGCTTACTTTTACAAGGAGTAACACCGGTAATTGCCCCAATTACGGCGGATAAGAGCGGACAATTACTAAACACGAATGCAGATACCATTGCCGCTTCCCTGGCAACGGCGCTTAGCGTAAATTTTTCGGTTCAATTGGTGTATGCTTTTGAGAGAAGTGGCGTACTAAGCGACCTGCAAGATGCCGATTCGGTTATTCCACACATTCATTTTGCTATGTATCAGCAATTATTACAGAAAAAAATCATTGCAGACGGGATGATTCCTAAATTAGAGAATGCTTTTGCTACCCTTGCAGGGGGAGCACAAAAAATAATGATAGGTAACGCCCTGCAGTTATCGGATTTGCTGCAGGGGCTTTCCGGCACAACCTTAACCTATGAATAACAATAGCCCAAATACAGTATCAGCCGAGGCAATTCAGTTATTGCAATCGCTCATTCGGATTCCTTCCTTTAGTAGGCAGGAAGGAGAAACAGCCCAACTTTTAGAAAATTTTTTACAAGAAAGGGGAATTAAAACCAACAGGCACCTGAATAATGTGTGGGCCGTTAACCAACATTTTACACCCGGCCTTCCAACCCTCTTGCTGAATTCTCATCACGACACCGTTAAGCCCAATAAAGCCTATACCCGTGCACCATTTGACGGGGCAATTGAAGAGGGAAAATTGTTTGGCTTAGGCAGTAATGATGCAGGTGGCGCATTGGTAGCGCTATTATTTACCTTTCTACATTTTTATACGCAACCCAACCTATCCTATAACCTAGTTTTTGCGGCAACAGCCGAAGAAGAAATTTCGGGGGCGCAAGGCATAGAGGCGTTGCTTCCACTATTACCTCACATCGACTGCGGAATAGTGGGCGAACCTACTTTATTGAACCTTGCCATTGCAGAGCGGGGCTTATTGGTGCTGGATGTAACCGTTCCCGGTATCGCAGGCCATGCTGCCAGAGAAGAGGGGGAAAATGCTTTGTATAAAGCTTTACCGGATATCGAATGGTTTAGGAACTATCGATTTGAGAAACAATCTGATTTGTTGGGTCCGGTTAAAATGTCGGTTACCGTTATTGAAACTGAAAATAAAGCACATAATGTGGTTCCCCCGGTTTGTAATTTTGTGGTAGATGTTCGGGTAAACGAGTGTTATACATTTGAAGATGTGCTTGCAGTAATCGAAAAGCAGGTTCAAGGCATGGTACAACCCCGTTCATTAAGGATGCGGTCATCGTCCATTCCTCTCGATCATCCCCTGGTAAAAGCCGGATTGGCACTCCATCGCAGCCCCTATGGTTCACCTACTACTTCTGATAAAGCATTAATGCCTTTCCCTACGTTGAAAATGGGGCCCGGTGATTCTGCAAGAAGTCACTCTGCTGATGAATTTATTTATGTACATGAACTGGAAGAAGGGATTCGGCTGTATAAAGAACTACTAAATTTGGTGTTATGAAACTATGGAGCAAGGGAGTAACCCAAACAGCCGATGCTATAGAACGGTTTACAGTAGGGCATGACCGCGAAATGGATCAGCTGCTCGCTCCCTATGATATATTGGGGTCACTGGCACATTGTAAGATGTTAGCAGCAGTAAAATTACTAACACACTCAGAGTGTGATCAGTTAGTAAAAGAGCTCCAAGCCTTGTACAATCAATCGATTACGCATGGAATATCCATTCCTCCCCAGGCAGAAGATATCCATTCGTACATTGAGGCATTGCTCACCGAAAAATTAGGAGATACCGGAAAAAAAATTCATGCCGCACGTAGCCGAAACGATCAGGTGCTGGTTGATATTAAACTGTATATGCGACATGAAATCGAATCGCTGGTAGAGGCGGTGCAGCCTTTCTTTAGTTTATTAATTGAGCAAAGTGAACGGTTTAAACATCACTTACTTCCCGGATATACTCATTTACAGTTGGCCATGCCCTCTTCTTTTGGGCTTTGGATGGGTGCCTACGCAGAAAGTATGGTAGATGATGTAATCACCCTGCAATCGGCCTATCGGGTGGTAAATAAAAACCCACTGGGTTCTGCTGCGGGATATGGTTCTTCCTTCCCGATTAACCGCACCCTCACCACGGAACTATTGGGATTTGAAGCATTAAATTATAATGTAGTGTATGCGCAGATGGGGCGGGGCAAGGCAGAGCGCATTACCGCAGCCGCAATGGCAAACTTGGCAGATACCCTGGCTAAAATGAGTATGGATGCCTGCTTATATTTGAATCAGCATTTTAATTTCATCAGCTTTCCTGCGGAATTAACTACCGGATCGAGCATCATGCCGCATAAAAAAAACCCCGATGTTTTTGAACTGATTCGTGCAAAATGCAATCAACTTCGCGCACTGCCCAATGAAATATTAATGGTAACCACCAACCTGCCTTCGGGATATCATCGGGATTTGCAGATATTGAAGGAGCATATGTTCCCTGCTTTTCAAACCCTAAAGGATTGTTTAGAAATGATGCATCTGATGATTTCACAGATTACAGTTCGCGAAAATATCTTAACGGATGAAAAATTTGCCTATCTGTTTAGTGTGGAGGAAGTAAATAAATTGGTGTTACAGGGGGTTCCTTTTCGGGATGCATATGTGCAAGTAGGCAAATCTATTGAAGCAGGCACTTTCAGTTATCAAACCGAGATTCATCATACCCATGAGGGGTCAATTGGCAATCTTTGTAACCCGCAAATAACCTCCGGGATGCAGGAGGCGGTAGCAGGGTTTCAGTTTGCCCGGGTTCAACAGGCAATCGCCTCCCTGTTAGCCGATTAACACAAAACTCTTTCTATTTCTCACAAATGTTGTTTCTTTGACTTTTAAAAATCTTGTGCATGAAAAAAATGCTGTTGGTTGTATGTCTGTTTGTAGGGGTACAATCTGTTATGAGTCAGGCAAAAAAGCCTGCCACTACTGTTGCTAAAGTTCCTACTGTAAAGCCGGCTCAACCGGTTAGCACCCTTAAAACCATGTCGGATAGTGTTAGCTATTCGCTAGGGGTAAAAATTGCCCAAAGCTTAAAAACCCAGGGTTTTGATGATCTCAATTTTGCGATGGTGCAAAAGGCATTTACCGATATTAAAAATGGTGCCAAACCCATAATGAATGATGAAGCAATCAATATGTGTTTGGGTCAATATCAGGCAAAAAAGAATGCTGAAAAATCCCTTTCTACCAAAAAAGAAGGGCTGGCTTTTTTAGCTGCCAATGGTAAAAGACCTGGCGTGGTAACCACTCCCAGTGGCTTACAATATGAAGTACTTCGGGCAGGTGCCGATTCTACCAAGCCTACATTGGAAAGTAAAATTCGTTGTCACTACCACGGAACCCTTATCAATGGAGAAATCTTCGACAGTTCGGTAGACAGAAAAGAGCCCATTACTTTTCCGCTGAACGGTGTTATTCGTGGCTGGCAGGAAGGATTACAACTGATGACCGTGGGTAGCAAATGGAAATTCTTTATCCCTTCCGACCTTGCCTATGGAGATGGCGGCACGGGTGGACAAATTGGGCCGGGAGCAACCTTGATTTTTGAAGTAGAATTATTGGGAGTAGAAAAATAGTAAGCAACTTGCAGTAATATTTCTCCTTTGATAGTAAAAGTATAGTGGTATGAATGAGTCGTTTGTAAATCGCATTGAAAAGGAACTGGATGAAATTCGCAGTGCCGGATTATTCAAGCAGGAGCGCATTATTGCCAGTGAGCAAGGTGCTGAGATTTTGGTGAATGGAAAAAAAGTGCTGAATTTTTGTGCCAATAACTATTTAGGCTTATCGTCTCATCCCCGGGTTATTGAAGCGGCCCATCGGGCAATTGATACCAGGGGCTATGGTATGAGTAGTGTGCGTTTTATTTGCGGCACCCAGGATATACACAAGGAACTGGAAGAAAAGCTTTCCCGATTTTTAGGAACGGATGACACGATATTGTATGCAGCAGCTTTTGATGCAAACGGAGGTGTTTTTGAACCATTATTTCAAGAGCAGGACGCCATTATCAGCGATGCCTTGAATCATGCTTCTATTATTGATGGGGTAAGACTGTGTAAAGCACAGCGCTTCCGTTACGAGCATAATAATATGGCCGATTTGGAACTGAAATTGCAGGAAGCAGCCGGTTGCAGAAGTCGGGTTATTGTTACCGACGGTACGTTTAGCATGGATGGTACCATTGCACAACTTGATAAAATTTGCGACCTCGCCGATAAGTATGATGCGATTGTGATGACGGATGAATGTCATTCTTCGGGATTTATTGGTAAAACCGGAAGAGGAACCCATGAATACAGAAATGTGATGGGGCGGGTAGATATTATTACGGGTACCCTGGGGAAAGCCCTCGGCGGCGCCAGTGGCGGGTTTACTTCGGGCCGCAAGGCGATCATCGAAATGTTGCGTCAGCGAAGTAGGCCCTATTTGTTTTCCAATACCCTGGCACCCAGTATTGTGGGAGGTTCTATTGCCGTACTGGATATGTTAACGGAAACCACCGAGTTGCGCGATTCACTGGAAGCCAATACCCAATATTTCAGGGAGCAGATGACGGGAGCCGGTTTTGATATTAAGCCGGGCGATCACCCAATTGTACCTATAATGTTATACGATGCAGTTCTTTCTCAAAAATTTGCAGCCGCGCTTTTAGAGGAAGGGGTATATGTGATTGGTTTCTTTTTTCCGGTAGTTGCCAAGGGGCAGGCCAGAATTCGGGTACAAATAAGTGCGGCACATACCCGTGAGCAGTTAGATACCACCATTGCCGCCTTTAAAAAAGTGGGCAGCCAACTGGGAGTAATACAATAGCTAACCCAGAATGCGGCAATTCCTTTTTTAGCCTGTACCTTTGCGCAAAACTTAGTGGAATGCGCATGAAGATCTCTTTCGATCGGTTTATTTCCCCTGTATGGCTGATTGCTCTATTATTTGGCATGCAAGCCTGCTCGCCCAATAATGTGACCATAGACGATTCGCTGAAATCTTATTTTGATAGTGCCGGAGTAATTGGCACGTATGGCATGTTTCATAATGGACCAGGTACTTTTACGCTGTGTAATGTTAAGCGATACCGCGACTCGGCTTTTACCCCGTATCATTCATTTGAGCCCATTCTTCACCTGGTTGGTTTAGAAACCGGAGTTATAGCCAATGAAAAAGGGGTAGTAATTACTGATACTGCTAATAACCGCGGCGTTGCAGCCGATAGTGCCTTGCAATATTCGGTTGGGGAATTTTATACTACGGTTGCCCACTCCATTGGAATTATCCGATTACAGGCTGCTCTAGATACCCTTCAATATGGGTCTAAGAAAATAGTAGGGCGGGTAGAAGATTGCTGGCAGCAAGCTGGTTTTACTATTTCCCCCGATGAACAACTCGGATTAATTAAAAGATTGTATTTCAACCAACTCCCTTTTCAGAAAAGAAGTCAGGAAATAGTGAAAAAGTTATTAATCAAGGAAAGCAATGCCAGCTATCAACTTGCTTATCATAGTTCCCGAACGCTCCTAGCCGGAGGCGGTGAAATGGATTGGCTGGTTGGATGGGTGGAAGAAAACAAGCATCCTTATTTTTTCGTAGTCAATACTTCCCGGGCAGCCGGCACTCCCGCCGCTACCACCGCGCCAATAGATTTGTTGAAAAAAATGCTCCTGCAACAGGGATTTTTGATGGGGAAAAGGTAATATAAATACCCGCCACAACAGAACTAAAGCGCGTTGGGAATGTTTAACAAAAATCAATCGCTGATATGCAACTCTATTGTAATAGCACAACCCAGGTAAGCCGGCTAATAACCAGGGAGGTTTCTATCGGAGGCCTGCTGCTGGGTAATGGCCATCCGGTAAGGGTACAAACCATGACCACCACCGATACCCTCAACACCCTTGCTACCGTTGAGCAAACGATTCGTTGTATTGAAGCGGGCGCAGAGCTGGTGCGCATTACTGCACCCAGTAAAAAAGAAGCAGAAAATCTGCTCCATATAAAAAACGAACTTCATAAGCGCGGCTATACCACTCCTTTGGTGGCCGATATTCATTTTACACCTAATGCGGCGGAAATTGCTGCCCGCATTGTTGAAAAAGTGCGCGTGAACCCAGGCAATTATGTAGACAAGAAAAAATTTGAACAAATTGATTACACCGACGCCGAATACCTAGAAGAAATAGAACGCATCCGCGAGCGATTTACCCCCTTGGTAAAAATTTGTAAAGAATATGGTACAGCTATGCGTATTGGCACCAATCATGGTTCACTGAGCGATCGGATCATGAGCCGATATGGAGATACGGCAATGGGAATGGTAGAAAGTGCGATGGAGTTCTTACGAATTGCCCGTGATGAAAATTATCATCAGATTATTCTCAGCATGAAATCCAGTAATCCGCAGGTAATGGTGCAGGCTTATCGCTTATTGATTCAGCAAATGCAAGCCTCTTTTGGCGAATGCTATCCCCTGCATCTGGGGGTAACAGAAGCGGGTGATGGTGAAGATGGAAGAATAAAAAGTGCTGCCGGTATTGGTACCTTACTCGAAGATGGCATTGGAGATACTATTCGGGTGAGTCTCACAGAAGATCCCGAATTTGAAATTCCTGTTTGTAAAGATCTGGTAAAAAGATACACGCATACCACAACTCCTGCTGCCTATATACCCCCGGTTGAGCGCATTCCCTATGATCCATTTTCGTATAGCCGCCGGAAAACTTTTGCGGTGGGCAATATCGGGCATCAGCAAGTGCCAGTGGTAATAGCCGACCTAAGTAAGTTAACAACTATTCAGCCCTCCGATTTACAACAGGTGGGATATTCCTATGATGCAGCAACCGACAAATGGAATATCAGTGATACGGCAGCGGATTATATTTTTACGGCACATACCCTCTTGTCTTTTGAGCTTCCCGGCACTTTGCGGGTTTTGGTGTATCCTGCGGCTTGGGAGCAAGTTCAGCAACATCCTTCCTATGTTCCCTTATTCAGCGTAAGCGGGTACTTGTTGGCCACCCATAAGAGTAGTTATATGAATGTGGTAATGGTTGACTGTTTTAGTGATGCAACTGATATAAATGATTTTACCGGACTAAACGAAATAGCAAATGATCCGACTGTTGTGCTGGCTTTGAGCAGTCGCTCCCAACAAGCCATGCCAGCCGTAAGAAGAATGTTTATGGAACTGATGAACCGGAAAATCATGAATCCGGTTATTTTGGTTACCGACAGTAATTATGAAAGCAGTGATGAGCATTTGATACATTATGCTACTGAATGTGGTGCATTGTTGCTAGATGGAATGGGAGATGGTATTTGCTTGGGAATGACCGCCGATAGTTATCGGAAGATGCAGGAAACACAGGTTACAACCAGCGGACGCAATTATCTTACCAATGCCGGAGCAGAGCAGTTTATGAATGCGACTGCTTTTGGAATTCTACAAGCTTCTCGCACCAGAATTTCAAAAACAGAATACATCAGTTGCCCCAGTTGCGGAAGAACTTTGTTCGACCTGCAAGAAACCACAGCCCGTATTAGAAAAGTTACCCATCATTTAAAAGGGGTTAAGATTGCCATTATGGGATGCATCGTGAATGGACCCGGAGAAATGGCCGATGCCGATTTTGGCTATGTGGGTAGTGGACCCGGAAAGATTACGCTTTACAAAGGAAAAGATATTATGAAGCGCAATATCGACAGTGATATTGCAGTAGAAGAACTCATTAACTTATTAAAAGAAAACGGAGCCTGGATTGAACCTGTTGGTGTTTAATGGGGGAATCAGATAGGCTTCGGATGGATTGATATCATGCACAATACCACCACAACGGATTTTCTGGTGATTGGTTCTGGAATTGCCGGACTCACTTTTGCGATTAAAACGGCCAAGCGATTTCCCGATAAAACCATTACGGTTATTACCAAAACGCAGGCCGACGAAACCAATACCAAGTATGCACAGGGAGGAATTGCAGGTGTTTGGGATGATAATACCGACAGCTACGGGAAACACATAGAAGATACCCTGATTGCCGGTGATGGATTGTGTAATCCTGCAATCGTTAATCTAGTAGTTCATGAGGGGCCTGAAAGAATTCGCGAGATCATCAATTACGGTGCCGATTTTGATAAGAATGAACAAGGTGATTATAGTTTGGGCAAAGAAGGGGGCCATAGTGCCAACCGAATTTTACATCATAAAGATGTAACCGGGCAAGAAATGGAAAGGGCATTGTTGCAAGAAATGGCCAGCTTGCAAAACATTCAATTGTTGCATCATTGTTTTGTGGTAGACATCATTACCCAGCATCATATGGGATTTCTGGTTACTAAGTCTACCAACAACATTACCTGTTACGGGGTGTATGTGTTGAATCTCAATACGGGAAAAACGGAGAAAATCGTTTCCCGCATAACTTTGATGGCCAGCGGGGGGTGCGGACAAGTATACCGAACTACCACCAATCCTCAGATTGCTACGGGCGACGGCATTGCCATGGTATACAGGGCAAAGGGGAAGATTGAAAATATGGAATTTATTCAATTTCATCCCACGGCTTTGTTTGAGCCGGGTGTATCACCTTCTTTTTTAATTACGGAGGCGGTACGGGGTGATGGGGGAATTTTGCGCAATAAAAACGGAGAGGCTTTTATGCATCGATATGATGAGCGAAAAGATCTGGCTCCACGCGATATTGTTGCCCGTGCTATAGACAATGAAATGAAGCAATGGGGAACGGAGCATGTATACTTAGACTGCCGGCATATGGATGCCGATAAATTTATACATCATTTTCCCAACATCCATGCCAAATGTTTGAGTTTGGGGATAGATGTGATGCAGCAAATGATTCCTGTGGCGCCGGCAGCGCATTATAGTTGTGGTGGTATTAAAACAGACGAGTGGGCTCGTACCTCATTGGTTAATTTGTATGCTTGCGGCGAATGTGCCAGCACCGGCTTACATGGAGCCAATCGCCTTGCCAGTAATAGTTTGCTAGAAGCAATGGTATTTGCGCACCGAGCATTTGAGCACAGTTCTTCGGTAATTAATGAAGTAGCTATTCAGGAAGCCATTCCTCAATGGGATGCAAAAGGCACAACCGATCCCAGAGAAATGATTCTGATAACCCAGAGCAAAAAAGAGTTGCAGCAAATCATGAGCGATTATGTGGGAATTGTGCGAACCGATGAAAGATTAGAAAGGGCCATGAAGCGGCTGGATTTGTTATACGAGGAAACCGAAGCCCTTTATCGAACTACCAAATTGTCGCCACAATTATGCGAGCTGCGTAACTTGTTAACAGCAGGATACCTGATTGTGAAAGGAGCTCAGTTTAGAAAAGAAAGTCGGGGATTACATTACAATACCGATCATCGAGAGAAAAGCCCTTTACTTCAAAATATCATTCTGTAGTGCAACGGCAATCAGGCGCTGCATAATTTGTATCTTTGCAATCTACCTTCATAAACCCTGTAGATGTATTACTTCTATTACGGACTTTTGTATTTTTTATCTTTATTGCCTAATCGATTGCTGTATTGGATAGGAGATGGATTTTATGTATTAGTGTACTATGTAATTGGGTATAGAAAAAAAGTAGTGTTGAGCAATTTGCTAATTGCCTTTCCAGAAAAAACCCAGGCCGAACGTATTCGAATTGCCAAGGATTTTTATCATCAGTTTGTGAATACGATGATGGAAACCATCCAGCTGATTGCTATGAGCGACCAAGCCTTTGATAAGCGGGTAACTTCCAATGCCGAAGTACTGAATCAGTATATCGATTCGGGAAAAAATGTTCAATTACATACTGCCCATTTTTTTAACTGGGAGATGATTAACCTCGGTGTTGCCCGAAAAAGCTTATTTCCATTTGTAGGCGTATATATGTCGTTCACCAATCGCTCGTTCGACCGGATCATGTTTACCATGCGGAAACGATTTAATACCATTCTTATACCGGCTGCTGATTTTAAAGACCGCTTTCATGATTATGTAAAAGGGAAATATGTGTTGGGTTTGGTAGCCGATCAAAATCCGGCAAGAATTGATAAAGCTTATTGGCTTTCATTTTTTAATAAAGTAACAGCTTTTACTTCTGGGCCTGAGCGAGGTGCTCGTGCCAATGATACGGTGGTAATATTTATCAGTGTACAGCAACCTAAAAGAGGGCACTATTATTTGCACTACGAGCTAATTACAGAAAATCCTCGGGAATTACCTGAGGGGGCGTTGACTAAACTATATGTGGCTAAATTGGAACAGGCTATACGAAATAATCCTTCTAATTATTTATGGAGCCACCGGAGATGGAAATGGGAGTACAATGCTGCCGATGCGAGTCAGCAGCTGATTCAATAAATACAATGGTGGTTTAGTTTAAAACAGCTGGCTCTTTCTCGATAGTAAACCGGTCTGAAAGTTCTTTAATGGCATTCCATCCTCCCACTACATTTCGCACATTATGAAACCCTTCCCGTTTGATGAGGGAGGCGGCTATTACACTGCGGTAACCACCGGCACAATGAACATAAATGTTTTGTGTTTCATCCAAATCGCTCATGGAGGCGGGGTCTTTTAGATTGTCGAGAGGTAGATTGATGGCATTTTTCAAGTGGCCGCCGGCATATTCGGTTTCTTTTCTTACATCGGCAATAACTAAGTGGTCATCGAAAGGGATATCCATAGCCAGCTCATCCGCTTCAACTTCCACAATCAAATCAAATGGTTCATGTGCATTAAGCCAGGCGGGGAATCCTCCATCCAGATAACCGATCATTTTATCAAATCCAACTCTGGCAAGCCGGATGATGGTTTCTTTTTCCTTTCCCGGTTCAGTAACCAGTAATATCGGTTTTTGAAAAGACAATAAACTGCCTGCCCATTCTGCAAAGCGACCATCTAGCCCGATACTGATAGAACCAGGAATAAAACCCTGTGGAAATTCGGAGGAGTTGCGGGTATCTAATACAATTACGGCTTCATCTGCCATAGCCAGTTTAAAGGCAGTAGCGGATAAGGCTTGCATTCCGGTGGCCAATACCTGATCTAGACTATCATATCCCTGCTTATTGATCATTACATTAATCGGGAAATACTGTGGAGGAGTGGTTATTCCTTCGGTTACCGCTTTAATAAAATCTTCGCGGTTGGCAGCTTGCAGGGCGTAGTTGGTTTTTTTCTGTTCGCCAATGGTGCTGAATGATTCGGGCCCCAGATTTTTACCGCAACTGCTTCCGGCACCGTGTGCAGGGTAAACTATTACATCATCTGCCAGCGGTATTATTTTATTTTGCAGGCTATCGTATAACATCCCTGCCAAATCATCCATGCTTATTTCATTTTCTTTCTGGGCAAGATCAGGGCGGCCTACATCCCCTACAAACAGGGTGTCTCCGGTAAATACGGCATAATCTTTTCCCTGCTCATCTTTCAATAGAAAGCAACAACTTTCCAGCGTATGCCCAGGGGTATGTAATACTTCAAGGGTAGTATTTCCGATAGTAAAAACCTCCCCGTCTTTAGCGATGTGAACCGGATAGGTTGTGGCTGGGGGCGGGCCATATACAATCGTAGCTCCGGTTGCTGCGGCTAAATCTAAATGTCCACTTACAAAGTCGGCATGGAAATGCGTTTCAAAAATAAAGCGGATGGTGGCTTTTCTTTCCCGTGCCAATTCCAGATAGGCTTCTATGTCTCTTAGCGGATCTATTACAACTGCTTCGCCATTACTTTCTATAAAGTAGGCAGACTCACTCAAACAACCTGTATAAATTTGGCGGACGAACATATAGGTTCAATTGGGGTGGACAAAAAATATATTACTTAACTTATTGATAGCTAAGCTTCACCACAAAGGTACAAAAAAGTATTAGCCTACAAGGGATTCCACAAACCGAACTACTTCAGCCAGGCGCTGATAGTTTACAGAGTAGTAAATGAACTTTCCGTCACGCGTGGTGCTAACAATACCGGCTCTTCTTAAAATCGCCAGGTGCTGGGAAGCTACCGACTGTTCGAGCCGTAGTTTTACATAAATTTCGGTAACGGTCATTTTTTGACTCTCATCCAGCAACTTAATAATTTGCTGACGCAATTTGTGGTTAATGGAACGAAGGATTAGGGCAGCTTTTTTTGTATGTACAAAATCTACCTTAACGGGTACATTACCATTTAACAGTTCCACGGATTGTAATGATTGGCTCATAACAATAATTTAAAGTTTTGAGGGGGGTAAAAACTTTTAGCACCTAAAGTTACGCAATTTTTATTAGTTTTTATCATATAGATAAAAGAATTAAATGTTAGGGCTATGTTGTTTAACCAAAGATGTATTGTGAAATTCTTTTATATATATCGGTTCCGAATAAGCTAAATCCGCACTGTAACCGGTTATAAAGGTTTCAAAAGCTAAAAAAGAGAGATCTTCTAGCAAATACATGCATTCCGGAAAGCAATGGCTGCCATCGGGAAGCAGCGAAATAAGTTTGGCGGACCCATTTCCAGAAAATATTATGTTTTTTCTTTCTATGAATATTTTGCCTTCAGGATCATTCAATATTACAGCTTGAGGGGGGATTGCCTGCTGAAGGTTGGCGTTATATAATGCAGTAAAAACTTCCATCCTGCGGGCATCAATCATGGGGCAAAACAGGGTTTCCTGGGTTATCTCATTGCCAAGTGCTTTCCAGTTTCGTATACTAGCTGCCGCCATTACCTGAAGGGTATTTAAAGTGAACAGGGGAATATGTAAAGCGAAGCAGATGCCTTTGGCAGAGGATAAGCCTACTCGAAGGCCAGTATAACTTCCCGGACCATTCACTACTACTACCCCCTCCAGTTGTGCAAGTTGGATGCCGGTTTCAACGCATAGGGCTTCTATAGCAGGCTGAACAAAGGTTGCGTGCTGCCGCGAATCGCTATTTTCCCGAAAAGCGAGCACCTGATCTTTATTAAGCAAAGCAACCCGGGCAATATCGGTAGCCGTATCTACAAGCAGCAATAGCGACATAAGAAATATAACTTGATAGTGGGCAAAATTAGGTTGGCAAGTTCAAAGAAAAGTAGTCAATTTGTTTTTCAATTCATATTTATGTCTAAAGAAGTTATCGTTACTACATCGGCCCCTGCTCCAATCGGACCTTACAATCAGGCTATTAGGGCCAACGGATTTGTTTTTGTGAGCGGGCAAGTTGCTATTATTCCTGCTACCGGAGAGATTGTTACCTCCGGTATTGAGCCCGAAACCCATCAGGTGATGCACAATATTTTGGCCATATTGCAAACCGCTGGCATTGGATTTGAGCACATCGTAAAAACCACTATCTTTTTAAGTGATATGTCGTTGTTTGGTCAGGTAAATGAAGTGTATGGTTCTTATTTTACTGGCAACTACCCCGCGCGTGAAACCGTTGCGGTAAAGGGCTTACCCAAGGGAGTTAACGTAGAAATTAGTGTAACTGCTCTGCAAAATTTATAATACCCTCACCTGGTATCGGGTTGTAAAGCTTTTGGGAGTGTGGGGCGGTAGGTGAATCAACAGCAATTGATTGTTGAAATTATCTGGCGCTCCGCTTAAATTTTCTATGGCTATACTGTTTCTATTGTCGGGAGTAAAAACCTGCAAAACCGGAAAAGTGGTATCAGGTAAAATATTCAGCGAAATGGCCGAATTGCTGAGCGTACAAACCCTAGGGGTTTCGGTACCCTCCCACACAAAACCATTATCAAGTTGAATTCCCTGTAAACTGCATCCTTTTACAAAGCGAGTGTCTTGCAAATACCTGCCTGTTGGCAATAAATCTGCATCATATTCCATAATACGGCTAGTAGAAAATTGTAAAGTCCATTCATCTGCTTTTCCACCAAGGGTAAAATAAGGATGCCATCCTTCCGCAAACGGAATGGGGGTTGGGTTTTCGTGACAAACAGCAGTGGTTACCGAAAGGTCGGCACTTTTTCTCAGGCACCAAGTAATTTTCGTGTGATAGGGAAATGGATAACCCGGATCGGTTCCCGGGTAATAGCTGCTTAATACAACCCTAGCCTCCTGCTCATCTGTAACACAATCAGTTACTTGATATGCTGCATCATATTGCAAACCATGAATGGCATGCTCACCCAAGTATTTTTTTTCAATTTGGTAAGTTGTACCGTTCCATTCATACCTACCTTTTTTCAACCGGCATACGAAAGGACTTAACCGAACACTCTGAAACCCTTCTGCACACCTGGCTTGGGCATCAGCAATACTGGCATATCCCTCTACTATGTTAAAAGGTTTTCCCTGTACTGGAATTTCGATCCGGTTCAGCAAGCCCCCAAATGAATAGATTTCTGCACGAACCCCCTCGGTGGCGTTTAGCAGTGAAATAATGGCGAAATTATTTTCATGGCGAATTTGAATGGCGTATTGCATAGCGTATATTGATGATGAAAATAAGTAAAATACCCGCAGCTGTAAACCAAATTACAAAAAACTAACAAACGTTAATATCCTTGCAGGAATTCATTAATTTTGTTGCTCAACCAGAAATGTATGCCCTATATGCCGGTTAATCCAGTGCGCATGGTTACTTCCACCAGCTTGTTCGATGGTCACGATGCTTCGATTAACATTATGCGCCGCATATTGCAATCTAAGGGGGTAGAAATTATACACTTGGGGCACAACCGGAGCGTGCTTGAAATAGTAGAATGCGCAATACAGGAGGATGTGCAGGGGATTGCCATTACCAGCTATCAGGGGGGGCATTTGGAATTTTTTACCTACATGAAAGATTTATTGGAAGCATCCGGATGTGGCCATATTAAAATTTTTGGCGGCGGCGGTGGCACCATTCTACCCTCCGAAATTGAAACCCTTCATCAATATGGTATTACCCGCATTTATAGTCCGGATGATGGCCGGAAAATGGGTTTAGAGGGCATGATTGAGGATGTGATTCAACATTGTGATTTTCCGTTGCCATCTTTGCAAGATGCTCTTCCAGTGTATAATAGCACACCCGAGCATATGCACTTATTGGGTAGGGCCATTACGCAGGTTGAAAATGGTCAGCCACTAAAGCATTCAATCCAATCGGATAAAAAAATTCCGGTAATTGGCATAACGGGTACTGGCGGTGCAGGTAAGAGTTCGGTAACGGATGAGTTGGTGAGAAGATTTATACGGGAAGTGCCTGATAAGAAGCTGGCGATTATTTCAGTAGACCCTTCTCGTAAAAAAACCGGGGGCGCTTTATTGGGAGATCGAATTCGCATGAATGCAATTCACCACCCGAATGTTTTTATGCGAAGTATGGCTACCCGCAACAACCACCAAGCGCTTAGTTCTCATCTGCCAGATGCGGTAGCACTTTGTAAGCAAGCAGCATTTGATTTGATTTTGGTTGAATCGGCCGGGGTGGGGCAAAGTGATGCTTCTATTGTAGAAGGCTGTGATGTGAGTGTATATGTGATGACGCCCGAATATGGAGCAGCTACCCAGTTAGAAAAAATCAACATGCTCGATTTTGCCGATCTGATAGCCATCAACAAATTTGATAAACCTGGATCGGAAGATGCTTTGCGGGATGTGGGCCGTCAATACAAACGCAATCATCAAATTTGGGACGAAGCAACCGACCTGCCTGTGGTAGGAACCATCGCTGCTCAGTTTAATGATGTGGGCGTGAACGAATTATTTTACCGACTACTGCAAAAAGTTGAAGAGAAAACCGGTATTCGATTTCAGTCTGCAACCCTGCATACAGCCCCTTCTTTCTCTCCTGCTTCTCGGGTTCAGATTATCCCTGCCGGAAGGGTTCGATATTTATCGGAAATAACCGAAACCATTGCTGCCTTTGATCAGTGGGTTGTGAATCAATCAGCGCTGGCTTCTCAATGGTATCAACTAGAAGGAACCATTGCGGTAGTAGCCGGTCAAACGAATGCACAAAACTTAACGCCCGCTTTGCAGGAATGTATGCAACAAGTAACCCAGCAGCTAGATCCAGCCGCTATTGAACTTATTCGTAATTGGCCAGCCAGGGTGCAGCAATATTCCGGTGAGCATTTATCGTATACGGTACGTGGGCAAGTGATTGAGCAACCCCTACGATTTACTACCTTAAGCGGTACCTCTTTGTCTCGGGTAGTTTTGCCTCAGCATACCGATTGGGGCGATATTTTACGTTGGCAATTACAAGAAAACCTACCCGGCCATTTTCCCTATACTGCCGGCGTTTTTGAATTGAAAAGAAAGGATGAAGATCCAACCCGCATGTTTGCAGGGGAAGGGCCTGCCGAACGAACCAATAAACGCTTTCATTATTTGTCGCAAGATCAGCCAGCTATTCGCTTGTCTACTGCATTTGATAGTGTAACGCTTTATGGCGAAGACCCAGCTTCCCGCCCCGATATTTATGGAAAAATTGGCAACAGCGGGGTTAGTATTGCTACGCTGGAAGATGCCAAAAAATTATATAGTGGTTTCGACCTTTGCGATGCGAAAACTTCTGTAAGCATGACGATTAATGGCCCTGCACCGATAATACTGGCCTTTTTTCTGAATGCTGCCATTGATCAACAATGTGAAAAATGGATTACAGAAAATAACCAATGGACGCGCGTAAAGGAGTGGATGGAATTACATATTCCCAAAAGTGAAAGGCCTGTTTATTCGGATACCATTCAGCAAGGGGTTTTGCCCGAAGGAAATACCGGTTTGGGTTTACAACTTTTGGGGGTAAGTGGTAACCAGATATTGCCGGCAGAAGTGTATCAGCAAATAAAAGCCTATACGCTTTCTCAGGTTCGGGGTACGGTACAGGCAGATATTCTGAAAGAAGATCAGGCACAAAACACCTGTATTTTTTCTACAGAATTTGCCTTGCAGCTAATGGGGGATGTGCAGGTATATTTTACGGAACATCAGGTAAAAAACTTTTACAGTGTAAGCATCAGTGGATACCATATAGCCGAGGCAGGTGCCAACCCGATAACCCAACTGGCATTTACACTCGCCAACGGATTCACGTATGTTGAGTATTTTTTAAGTCGTGGGTTATCAATCGATGATTTTGCCGGCAACCTTTCGTTCTTTTTCAGCAATGGAATGGACCCCGAGTACAGTGTGATAGGGAGGGTAGCCCGCCGAGTTTGGGCCAAAGCCATACGGAATAAGTACAAAGGCAATAGTCGTTCTCAAAAATTAAAATATCATATTCAAACCAGTGGACGTAGTTTGCACGCACAGGAAATTGATTTTAATGATATTCGTACCACCCTGCAAGCTTTGTATGCGATTTATGATAATTGCAATAGTTTGCACACCAATGCGTATGATGAGGCCATCACCACCCCAACCGAAGAAAGTGTTCGCAGGGCAATGGCAATTCAACTGATCATCAACCGCGAATTAGGTACTGCATTTACCGATAATTTTACACAGGGAAGTTTTGCCCTGGAAGCCCTTACCGATATAGTTGAGCAGGCCGTATTAGCCGAATTCGACCGGATTTCTGAAAGAGGCGGTGTTTTGGGTGCTATGGAAAGAATGTACCAACGCCATAAAATTCAGGAAGAAAGTATGTATTACGAAACCCGTAAACATTCCGGTGAACTTCCAATTGTTGGTGTAAATACTTTTTTAAGCAAAAAGGGGAGCCCCACCATCATCCCCTCCGAAGTGATTCGCAGCACGGCAGCTGAAAAAGAACAGCAGATTAACAACCTGGCCTCTTTTCAAAAACGGCATGCCTCGGAAAGTACGGCAGCCTTAAAAAGATTACAGCAAGTGGCACTGGAAAATGGTAATATTTTTGCTGAATTGATGGAAACTGTAAAAACCTGTTCCCTAGGAGAAATTACGGCAGCTTTGTACCAAGTGGGCGGTCAATATAGAAGAAATATGTAATCTGTTAGTGACAACTTGTATAAGTTGTTTGCGAATTGAATACTTATTGATAATATTGTTTATGCAAAAGTTGATTGTAATCGTATGTATACTCTGTTTTGTTAGTAACTCCCTTTTTGCTCAAGCGGGCAGGAAGTACGATAGCACCATGAAATTGGGCAAGGTTGGGTATAAAGTTTATTGCAGTAATAAGGGAACGGATAAAAATAACTTAACCATTGCACCAGTTGGTTTTGAAAATACGGCCCGCGATGTAACATTTGAAGTAAAGGGAAGGGTGAATAAGGCCGAAGTAGACGACTTAAACCTCGATGGATTTCCAGATTTGCTGGTATATGTAAATATTCAGGGAGATAAAGCTAAGCTGAACATTATAGGGGTAAGTTCTGATAACAATCAGGGTTTTCGGCCCATCTATTTCCCCGATATTTTAGACGATCCCAAGATTAAAATTGGGTATAAAGGGAATGATGAATATTACTTAATGGAGGGTACGCTGGTAAGAAGGTTTCCCGTGTATAATTTAGAAGACACCACCAATATTCGCCCAACTGGCATGTACCGGCAGGTTATGTACAAGGTAGTTAATGGCGACAGAGGGGAGCTTAAATTTAAAGTCGCCCGTAGTTACGATTTTGCCCGACAGCAATAATCAGTATTAATAATCTAGATTTAATGTTGATGGCAATGTAGCAGATGGATTTGTTGTAATTTCCGTTTTCTAATAAGCAGGGAATTTATCCATGCCAATTTCTTAATTTTTCCAATTAATTATATAGTATGCAAAAGGCACTCTTTATTTTATCATTATGCTTTCTATCCCTTCATTCATTTGCACAGGATAGTAATCTCTTAGATTCCAATGCCGTAACGCTGCCCAATGGCTGGGGCTTATCTCCAGCGGGAAGAAGTTTGCCCTTGGGAGATTTCCCCTTGAATATGGTAGTTAGTCATTCTAAAAAATTAATGGCGGTAACTAATAACGGACAAAGCATTCAAAGTATTCAGTTGATGGATGTGGCCGGAGAGAAGGAATTGGACAGAGTTGTAGTGGGAAGAAGTTGGTATGGATTGGCATTCAGCGGTGATGACAAAGAGTTGTATGTAGGTGGTGGGCACGATAACTGGATTCTTGTTTATGGGATAGACAATAATCGGTTACGAATAAAAGATACTATTGAATTAGGTAAAAGATGGCCCAATCGAATTGGACCTGCCGGAATAGCGCTGGATGAAGTACGGCAAATTTTATATGTAGTAACTCGCGATGATAAAAGTTTATATACAGTAGATCTGGCTACCAAAAAAGTAACCGGCAAGTTTGCATTGGGGGGAGAAGCGTATGCTTGTATGTTATCACCGAACAGAGATGAATTGTATATCAGTTGTTGGGGATGCGACCGCGTTTATGTTTTTAATACGATACAAAACAATGTAGCTGCTGAAATTCCGGTGGGCGATAACCCCAACGAATTGTTGCTAACCAAAAAAGGAGATTACCTGATGGTTGCTAATTCAAACGACAATTCGGTTTCAGTTATACAGGTTGCTGAAAGAAAGGTGGTTGAAACCCTGAATGCTGCGCTATTTGCTGATGCGCCTAACGGGTCTACTACCAATGGTATGGCTTTGAGTAGCGATGAAAAAACTTTATACATTGCCAATGCGGATAATAATTGTCTAGCAGTTTTTGATGTGCGCAAAAAAGGAGAGAGTAAAAGCAAGGGCTTTATTCCGGTTGGCTGGTATCCTACTAAGGTTGCGGTGGTTGGAAAGAAAATTTTTGTGGCCAATGGCAAAGGTTTCCGCTCTATGGCAAATCCGTATGGCCCCAATCCATTTGGTAACAAACAGATTGTGTTGCACCACGAGGGCGATCCCAATAAGCCTCCAGGCTTGCAGTACATAGGTGGTTTATTTCAGGGAACGCTCAGCATCATCGATGCCCCTTCGTTAAAAACGATGGAAGCCTATACTGCTGCCGTGTATAGAAATACTCCTTATTCCAAAGTAAAAGAATTGTTGGTGGCCGGAGAGCCTGGAAATCCTATTCCGATGAAAGTAGGGGATGCGAGTCCGATCAAATATGTGTTTTACATCATTAAGGAAAACCGTACCTACGATCAGGTATTGGGAGATATAAAAGAAGGGAATGGAGATCCGCGGCTTGTTTTGTTTGGAGAAAATATTACCCCCAATCAGCATGCCCTTGCCAAGGAATTTGTGTTGCTGGATAATTTTTATGTGGATGGTGAAGTGAGTATGGATGGGCATAACTGGACGATGGGAGCCTATGCAACTGATTTTCTAGAAAAGAACTGGGTGAATAGTTATGGAGGCCGGGGTGGTTCTTATGATGGGGAAGGCAATAGACCGGTTGCAAATAACAAAGGCGGATTTATCTGGGATCATTGTAAAAAAGCAGGTGTGAGTTTCAGAACCTATGGCGAATTTGCCGATAATAATAAGCCCAATATTCCGGTGTTAAAAGATCATATTTGTCCCTACTTCAGAGGCTACGACAATTCTTTTCCTGATACGACCCGGTTTCAGCAATGGAGAAGGGAGTTTGATTCTCTTTTAGCACAAAATGCTGTTCCGCAGTTCAACAGTGTTCGCTTTGGCAATGATCATACGGAAGGATTACGGAAAGGTAGACCCACTCCGTATGCACATGTAGCGGATAATGATTTGGCGGTTGGACTGTTTATTGAGCACTTGAGCAAAAGCAGCATCTGGAAAGAGTCGGCAGTGTTTATTATTGAAGATGATGCACAAAATGGAGCGGATCATGTAGACGCCCATCGCAGCACTGCTTATGTGGCAGGCGGATTTGTGAAGCGTAATTTTGTTGATCATACTCCCTATTCTACCTCATCTATGTTGCGCACCATGGAATTGATTTTGGGTATTCCACCAATGTCGCAATACGATGCAGCTGCTACCCCAATGTGGCGTTGCTTTTCATCTCAGGCCAATACCACTTCATTTACGGCACGCCCTGCAATAGTAAATTTGAAGGAGGTAAATACTGCTATGAATGAGTGGCAGCGCTTATCTGATAAAATGGATTTCGTAAAGGAAGATGCTGTTCCAGATCTGGAATTTAATCGGGTATTATGGCATGGTTTGAAAGGCGATCATGTTCCCTTTCCCGGACCTAAGCGCGCTGCTTTTTATAAGCCGGTGAAAAAAGTAGATAAGGCCGGCGATTAATCAGCGCTAATTATCTTCCCGAAACGATAACAATTTTGGTAGCGAGCTTGTCGGTATTTTCATCGTCTCTGATTAATACCAAATAAACGCCGGAAGCTACTTTTTCGCCTTTATAATTAGTGCCATTCCAAACGGCTTGTCCGCCCTGTGAACGGGTTTGATATACCAATGTGCCATTCAGTTCGGTAATTTTTACTATCGCATTTTCTTTCATTCCCCGAATGGCAATGTTTCCGGTATAACTCGGTGGAACAGGATTCGGAAATACCAGTACCTGTTGCGTTGCGGCAGCTGGTTCAGTAGCCGTACTTCTATAGCTGCATATACCCAAATCGGTAAGCACAAATACTTCCCCCGTTTCTGGTTGGATGCCTACTTGTAGCACATTATTAGACAAGAGTGGACTATTGCTCGCCGTAAATTGTTGGAGTACCTGTTCGCCGGTTTCAGACAATAGCCATAAACCATTTTGTGTGCCAACCCATTTTCTGTTAGCACCATCCACCGCCATACACTGAACATATTCGTCTTTAAAAAGGAAGCCAAAAAAATTACCCTGTTTAACTACTGGTAAGTAAGCGGCACAACCCGATGTGCTAAATACTTCGGAAGGGCAACGAATGATGGCGATGCCCTTGTCGGTTCCCACCCAAATTGATCCTGTACGGTCTTTTACAATACTCAACACATTATTCGAAGGCAGATTCCCCTGATTGCTTCCCGTTGTATATTTCTTCCACTGATCATCATTGGTAGTTTCAATCTGAGCATATTTGTAACAGATGAGTCCATTGTTTTTAGGACTCACCATCCATACCTGATCGTTATCATCGCATACCAATGCACCGGAAGCCTGTTCGGTTAAGGGGAAGGGAACGCTGAATGCCTGCCACTTGCCGTCTGTTTTTCGAACGTGTAAATTAACCGGTGACCCGTAGTTGCTCACCCATAGCCTGCCATTCGCATCAAATGCCAGTCCGGATACCCGATAACTTCCGGGGTCGCCAATCGTTTCTTGTAAACTGCTGTTTCCTTTTTTGTATAGGGTGAGTGCACCAGTGTTGGGAAAGTGTACCAGTCCCCCGCCAAAACTTCCTGCCCAAACACTTTGATCAGCGGGATCAATGGCTACGGTTATAAAATCCAATACCGAATCTAATGCGGGCGTATTAAAGTAACTGAGGGAATTCCATTGATCTGAATAAAAATAAACACCATTCCGGTTGTATTGATAATTCCAGGCACTATTGATGCTTCCGGCTGCCAATACCATCTGTTTGCTGTTTCCTGCAATGGCGCCCGTGGCAATACCGGGTGGTCCATTCGGAATAAATCTTTCTAATCCATTGTTAAATGCAGCTAATCCTCCAAATTGATCAGCCACCCAAAGGGTATTATCTACCAGGGTAGCATCTCTGGGAAAGGAAATTACGCTTGCCTGGCTGGTGGTTTTTTCTATTACTCCGTTTACATTCAATTGCAATACCCTGGCTGCTCCAGCAGGAGAACGCTGGCAAACCAATAGTTTTCCCGTAGCACTGTTCAATCCGGTTATTGACCAATTTGCATCTTTGTACAAGAGCTTCCAACTGCTGCCTGATTGAATCATCAGGCTGTCGTTTTTTAGAACTACCAATTGTCCATTCACCGCCAGCACATTTAGTAATGCGCCGCTGGATAATCCATTGGAGCCGCTGATGTTTTGCCAGTTAGCAAAATTAGAAGGGTTGGCATTGGTTACTTCTATTTGTTTTAGTCCTTCGTCGGTGGCTGCGTAAAAAAAGTTATTGAGTTGTGTAAATCCGCTCACGCTGGTTTGTATTCCGTTATTTCCGATTACCCAGGTATCTTTTATTTCGTATTTACGCAGATTCACTACTATAATGCCCAATCCTGTGCTGAGGTATCCCAGTCCATTAGAGCAGTATAGGTTTCGAATGATTTTATTGCCTGGAAAATTACTACGCAGAATGTCGCCTATATTTTTTGTACGGCCTTTTACATCTAGCACATCCAGGTTGCTGTTTTGATAGGCGATCAATAATTGTTCGGTAGCGGCATCCCAACAAATTCCTGCAACACCCATATCGTTCAGGCTGTTTATTTTACTATAGGTTTCATATTCTTTGTTGGCGTCAATAGCAAAAACATGGGTTGCAGTGGAGGCATAGATTTTATCACCTTTCACTACCTGTCGGGTATCGGAATAGTTCAAGTGATCGCGCCAGTATCCAATAGGAGGTATGGGGGATTGTGCTAAGGTTATTTTGCAATAGCCCAATACGGCCAACAATACATATATAAGCTGAGTTGCTTTCAGAAGCATGATTTGAGCCTTAAAAGTACAAAGGATTTGGGTTAAACCCGTTTAGCTATAAGGTACAGCGAATAATGTTAACGGGTCGGATTATCTTTTACCGATCTGCCAATAGCGATTCTATTGACTACTCCCATTAACAGTATCAGCAGCAAAGCCGCTAAAAGGGTAAGGGGAGAAATCCAGGCCGAAACCCCGATTGTCTTTTTTTGTAGCCACCCAAATAGTAAATATTGCAGTATCGCTACCAATCCCAGCGCAATCAAAACTATGAAAGCATTGGGGGGATAGAATTTTTTCATTAAAAAGCCAATCATTTGCTGGGGAGATGCTCCCAGTTGAATCAGCAATCGTATTTCATCTTGTTTGCTAACAATATTGAGTTGAATAAACAAGGAAAGTACCAATGCAGCAAAAACCAGCATTAGCAAGCCCGACAATCCCGAGATACCGGCAATCCAGTTTACGATTTCTCTGTACTTGCTGTAACGGGTTTTTTCTTTATCGGCCTGTAGTTGATTCTTTTCTAAAAACTGATTTAATACCGGGGAGGTAGCGTCTTTGGTTTTAATCAGTATGCGCGAGGGATTCCGTTTTTCTCCCTGTGCAAACCTTGCATTACACCACTGCATAAATTCCTGCGGCACCAACATCGACTGAATTCGATCGCTAAATCCGGCCACTTTGCCTATTAATACCACCTCGCCATTGGGTCCCTGAATGCGGATATTGAAAAATATCATTTTTACAACTTCAGGAGTTAATTGGGGTAACTGTTGCGCTAAGGCAAACTGAAAATTATAAAGATCAAGATAAAGAGACGGAACTATAATGGGAACATAGTCGTCCTTTTCTTGCCAGGTCCAGTGCTCCGGTATCTCGTCGAGAAAATCGGAAGACACGGTTTCAAAACTTACATCGGTATAAAAAGGGAAACGATCACTGGTACTGCTGAGCGACGCCTTAAAATATCCGGGTTGCATAATGCCAACAGCCGACACTTCGGGTAGTTTTTTAAGTGCTGCTAATTCATCCTCGCGTAACCCACCTGCGTTGAGGTTGTTGTTGTTGAGTTGCCGGTTGATTACCAGGTATTGGGTGTTAGTTTCTTTATTTTGCTTTCCTTCTAGCAGCTCACTAAAATCGGATTGCATTTGCACGGCTATGAGTAATAATAAGGCTGCTATTCCTAATCCAAGCGTTCCCATCCAGACACGCAATCGCCCTTTTCGGCTGTGTAATATTTTTCCCATCAACAGATGCAGTGCCTGCATAAAATCGATTATAATTGAAAACTTTGGTGATAAGAAAAATGATTGTCAGATTCGAGGTCTAACAAAATTAGTCCGGCTCCCCGTTGGGTAATTACGGATTGTATGAGTGATATAGCTTGTTGTCGATTCTTTTTATCTAGGTGGCTAAAGGGCTCATCCAACAATAACCAGGCAAAGGGTTGAGCTAAAGCGCGAATGATGGCAGCTCTTTGTTGTTCTCCATAACTGCAAATGCCAGCTTGGGTGTTCAGTAGGTCGGCAATTCCCAACTGTTCGGCCATCCATTCTACGGTGTTTTCACCTATGTGCCGGGGGGCTAAAAACTTCTTCAAATCGATGTTTTCACGGATGGTAAGATGAGGAAATAACCGAAGGTCTTGAAAAACCACCCCCAACTGTTCCCTCCGCCAGATAGCCATTTCTGCCGCGGAGAAATTGGCCAGATTCTTTTCCTGCACGGTTAGGGTTCCGGAATAATCGGTGCGCAATCCGATTAAAAAATGGGCCAGGGTAGTTTTGCCTCTACCGCTGGCCGCAGTAATTTTTATGTGTTCACCGGAGTGAAACGTTCGGTTATTTCCCCAAATGTCCGAATCAACTGCTAGTTGTTTTTCCTGCAGCGGAATCGGGATAATTTGTTGAAGCCGAATTTGCATGTATATCGTTAAATAAATAGTTTACTTGTCCTTTTTCGGTTGTTCGGGAATGGGTAGTTCAGAAAAGTCTGAAAATGTATATTCATTTTCTGCTTTTATTTCTTTGGCAGCAGCGGATAACAATCTAATCATGGATATCAGACTATTGGTATTTGCTTGCTGCATAATTAATTCGGCCTGACCGTGAACGGTTTTGCCATCGAAGTTATCTGAATTTACCACCAGCTCTTTGCAAGTACCTGCTATTTGGTAGAGTAATCTGTTAGTACTGGATTTTGTACTATCGGGTACGAATCCATGAATGGTTGAGGCAATATTTACGTAGAATAAAGTGGAGGAGGCGGTGTACTTACTCAAAGGTGCCTGCGTAAAGAAGCTGTTGGGTTTTCCTGCGGATGCCAGGTAATTGTTATACAGGGCAGCGTTGGTGGCAATGAATAGATTTTTATCATCACCCAGCACAAAAAAGGACGAAACGCTATTTGCCGATCCGGGAAGATATTGATTCCCAATCTTTTTTAGCATGCCAGCTTTTACACCTAGGTCCATAATTTTTGTATAGCGCTTACTATCACCCACCGGTATACGCATCAATATATTCGCTAACGGTAAGCCTCTTTCTAAAGAAAGTTCATCTCTTTTCATCATTGGGTCGGGGGAGGAGAAATTCAAATCTGATACCACAACTGCTAGCTCCCCTTTAAATGCCTTGTAAATATCGTCCATCGACAGCCCGTTCTTGTTTAAGAAACTTTCAGCAAAGCTTTCTAACTCTACATGTTTTAAAATGCCGCCGATGATTTCCGGATTAAAGGATACCAGGGATACCAGATTTATATCTTTTGATGGATAATCTTTTACCAATGAAAAGTTTACAAGCGGTCCCGCATATTTGCTTAAAAGATTTCCCAACGCTGGATTAACATAGGTATTAGATTGAACCCGTAGTTTTCCCTTTTCAAAATGCAGCGTGGCAGTGGTATAATTATTTTTTAAAAGTTCTTCCAGCTTTGGAGGATTAAAGGGAAGGTTTTTTAGCAAATTCAAAGAGCTGTTGCTGGAAGAAAAAATATATCCGTCGGCTTTTTCCCGAAACATTTGATTGAATACATCTACGGAAGCAAGTGACTGAGTTGTTTTTAGTGAAAAAAACAAATCGGTTTCGGCTTTAGATTCTTTGGGGATATCTACAATCAAAGGTTTCTTGAAAATCATCTCAATTGTGTCGAACACCGGAATGGAGGGGTGCGAGTAATGGGTAACTATACATACTTCTTTGTTCCAACTTACTTGTATATCGCCTGTTCCCTGAAGATAGCTATAAGCTTTCTCTCTTATAATTGCCTTGTTTTTAAATTCTTCCTGCCGCAGGAGGTATTTTTCCAGTTGTGTAACGTCTCCGAGTGTACCTAACATATTTACAGAGGTAGAGGTACTTTTATCTGAAAAACTTTGTTGATTGGTAAACAGAAATATTTTTTCATTCCAGTTGATACCGGATTCATTTTTGCCTTCCGTCATCATTTTTTTCATTTTTTGAGATGCGCTGTCGTTTCCGAATGCAATGAAAATCAGTGAGTCGGTTGACATGCCCCCTTCTCTTAATTTTTGTTGAAGTGCAGTCATATCCAGCGTAAGTACGCTGGTAGCATCTTTAGGAATGTATGCGGCTTCTTTGGAAGATTTGTTAGCGCAGGAAGATAAAAATAGCAAGCAGGCAATCAGTTGCCAGTAGAAATTTGATTTTTTCATGTGTGTAGGGATAATTGAATATAAATATAGTGGTTAGTAATTCGTGTTTTGCTGATTGTTGGATATTAGCGAATAATAGCTTGATAAATGGCGTCCTGGATATTGGAACGGACATTAAGTTGGCTAATGAGGTTATTATTTCGGGTGGGCGTTACGCGGTTCGACATAAAAATAAATTGCAGGTTGTTTATCGGATCGGCCCAAACGCAGATACCGGTAAAGCCCGTATGACCAAAGGTTTCGGCGGGTGCGCTGATGGATGGATAGGGATCTTTACGAGTGGCATTGTCTTTTTCGGGCTTATCAAAACCCAATCCCCTGCGGCTGTTCGTACTTCCATAGGCAGTAAACAATTGTATGGTAGATGGCTTCAACAATTGAATGCCATTCAGCGTGCCACCATTGAGCAAGAGTTGGTACAATTGTGCCAGATCATAGGCATTGCTAAACAAGCCCGCATGTCCTGCCACTCCACCCAGTAAGGCAGCTCCTTCATCATGTACATCTCCTCTAACAAGTTGATGTCTGAAATAAGCATCTTTTTCTGTTGGTACTAATTGATTTTCGGGTATTCTTTCTATGGGTTTGAATCCGGTAGTGCTCATTTGCAGCGGTCTGTAAAAATTTTCCTCAACATACTGGTTGAGTGGTTTGCCGGAAACGGCTTCTACAATTTTCCCCAGTAAAATAAAATCGTTGTCGCTGTACACATATTTTCCTTGTTTACCTAGTGGACTTGCAGCAATCCTTGCCTGAATGGTATCCTGCCAATCATTACGCAGGTACATGTTTTTTGCTACCCGAAAGTTGTGTTCTGCATCTGGGATGGCAGTGAAATAGCCGGGAAGGGGTTGTTTGGTAGCAGAGTCTACCAGTTCTTTATAAAAAGTTATAAAGGGCACCAATCCCGCTTCATGCAGCAAAACCTGCCGCAGGGTTAAATTGGCTTTATCGGTTCCGCTCATCCAGGGGAGGTAAAATCCCAGCGTTTGATCTAGCACTATTTTTCCAGTTTCGTACAATTTCATTACTGAAACCGTAGTGGCAGAAATTTTGGTTACCGATGCCAGATCAAACACATGATCGGGGGTGGTTTTTTCTTGTTGGGTGAAGTCGGTATAGCCAAAAGCTTTTTCGTACACGATAGCACCATTCTTGGCTACCAATATCACACAACCCGGAAAAGCTTTTTTGTCAATTGCGGCCTGAGCAAGGGTATCAATGCGGGCCAGCTTAGATTCGCTCATACCCACCGAAGCAGCATTGGCTGGGGCAAAATAGGGATGCCAGCTAAGCCCTTTTCCTACAGGGAAACTATCGTTTACTGAAACCGGGAGACGACCTTTTGTACTAATTTTTCCGATCAGCACATCATAGGCAGCTTGTTGCGTTAGGTCGTCATCTTCGTAGCATGCCAGCAAGTTGCGGGGCTTTTGCAAATATTGAATTGCATAGGGATTTCCGAATACCAGCGTAATATGCTGATATTGCTGCAATGCATTCAGCAAATACAGCGACGGCGCACTGAGTCCGAATTGATTGGCCGGCCGGCGGCTATAATTGTGTAGGCCTACAATTATCTTGTCATATCCTTTTGACTGTAATGTATTCAGCAGTTGGTCTACCGCAGCACTATCCGTTTTTTCAATGGCAGTAACCCCACTCTGATCATCCATCAGTTGTTTGCCGATAGCAGATTTGCTGCCAAATAAATATACATCTGCCCGATAATTGTTTTTAAGGGCGGTTGATAGGGTATTTTCTCCAGGTGCGCCAATACTCACATAAGCAATGCGTTGCTGATTGGTTAGTGGGAAAACAGTAAAATTATCTTTTTTCAGCAGGGTAATACTTTCTTCGCTTATTTTTTTCCGAATGGGATTGGTGGCTGCATTCAGGTCGTTGATCAGTCCATCATACGCGATACTGTCTACCTTATGTAGGCCCAGGTTATATTTTACCAATAGCACTTTTTTTACTTTGGCATTTATATCATCCCAGGTTAAATCTCCTTTATCGATGGCTTCATGCACAGCGGCAATCGTACCGGGTACGTCTCCGGGGAGGCAGAGTAAGTCATTGCCTGCTATGATTGAGCGGAGGGCAGCTTCTCCTTTGGGATAGTATTTGGTAACACCCTGCATTTCCAGGGCATCGGTAAATGAAATGCCTTTAAACCCAAGATCGTTTCGCAGTAGTCCGTTGATATGTTGCGGAGATAGTGAACTGGGTAAGTGCGCACTGGTATCGATTGCGGGCACTGATAAATGGGCAATCATCACACTGCCAATACCGGCTTTGATTAATTCCCGAAAGGGATACAATTCCAGTTGTTCTAATTGCTCGCGAGTTTTATTAATAACCGGGAGGTCTTTGTGTGAGTCTACCGAAACATCCCCATGCCCCGGAAAGTGTTTTACAGTTCCCATCACGCCCTGTTCCTGAATTCCCTTTGTGTAAGCAATTGCCATTCGGGTAACCCGGTATTTATCTTCTCCAAAACTGCGGTCATTGATTACCGGGTTCAGTGGATTGTTGTTTATATCTATTACGGGCGCATAGTTTACCTGAATACCTATCCTTTTGCATTGCTGGCCAACTGCCTTTCCAATATCATAAATCACGCCATCATCCGCACCGGCCCCCTGCATCAACTGGCGAGGAAAAGGGATTACACTGTCTAGCCGCATACCCAATCCCCACTCTGCATCAATGGTAATCATCAAAGGTGTTTTGGCAATAGATTGATAGAAGTTGGTCAACTTAGCCTGCCGAACGGGTCCTCCCTGAAAAAAGCAGAGTCCACCCACATTATATTTACTAATCAAGTCGGTAACCTGCGCAATATGATCGGAACCCAGGTTGCTATGTGCCCGGATGATCATCAGTTGGGCTATCCGTTGGTCTTTGGAGAGTTTACGGAATTGTTTTTTCACCCATTTTTTTGCTGCCGGGGTTTCTGCATAAAATGATTGGGAAAAGGAAGTAACTGCACAAAATAGCAGCAGGGCGGTTGCGATAGTTTTAATAGCGGGCATAAGGGTTTGTTTCTATCCCACAAGATACAGAATCGCTTCCTTTTCGGGATACCCCCCAACAAAAAGCCATCCGCCGAGGCGCATGGCTTAAAAAATTATAAAAGAGATTAGGCTTCGGCTTCTGCCTCTTCTTCGTCAGCAGCCGGTAATACCGGTTCGATATTGTTGTCGCTGATAATTTTGAACCACTTCACCATCTTTTTCAGATCGCTAGCATATACCCTTCCAAAATCAATCGCTGGGTAAGCTTTTTCAAAATATTGCTTAACGGCTTTATCGTCTTTATCGTTCGGGAGCGCTTCGGCACTTTTTTTCATGGCCATAAACACTTCAGCCAGATTCACATTCTCGTGGGTTGTGTATACTTCAATACTTTCTAGGTGTGAAAACTGGTGCTGCCGGCTGCTGATAAATCTTGTTTGCTGATCAAGTAAAGATTTGGCAATGGCTCCATCCGTTTTACTGCCAACCAGCTCGAATAAACCGGGTAATCCGGATACAGATATCAATTTAGTATATTCCATAATGACTGTTTAAAGAGGTGCAAAGTAACGGCAAAAAAAGTTAGTCCCGAAATGGATTGCCATTTCGAGGGTTTTTTAGCTATAATCAGCTGATTTGAAGCATTTTACTCTTTATATCCTGGGCATTTTTACGAAATCTGCCGGCAGAGGGCCGGGTTGGGTTGCCTTTAGAAAGTATGGCCTTTCCGATTACCCAAATATCCATTACACCGGTAGTATGGCGTGAGTTTGCTAATAGGAAGCGAGGTATTGAATAGATGCTGGGTAAAAAGTATGATATCAGCAAATTAGCCTATTCAGTGGCCTTTGCGCTGAAGTTTGAGGTGTTCTGCCGGCAGACTGGTTAATAAATAGACAGCTTCTTCTGATGAACAAATTTTTTTCGCGCACTTATTTGCCTAACTAACGGGCAAAATTGATATGGGCGCTGGGATGTGTCCGGCTAATTTAGGGTAGATAAATTATCGAAATCTGAGAAAAATAGGTCAATTTTAAGGCATACCTACTTATTAATTATGAAGAATATTTTATGGATACTCGCTCTTTTTTGTTCCGGTATGCTTCTTGCGCAAACACCGGAAGAAAAGCTCCAGGCTGCCGGATATACTTTATCTAAAGTAAGCCCTCCGGTTGCGAATTATGTGAATGTAGTGCGCAGCGGCAACCTGCTTTTTTTGGCGGGAAAGGGCCCCACACAAGCAGATGGAAAGTACGTAACCGGCAAGCTGGGTAAGGATCTTACCATTGAGCAGGGCTATGCAGCCGCCCGACTAACCGCATTGGCACAGTTGTCGGTATTGAAAGATTATCTCGGTAATTTGAGTCGGGTGAAAAGAGTGGTAAAAGTGCTGGGACTGGTGAATGGAACGGAAGATTTTACCGATCAGCCAAAAGTAATTAATGGATTTTCTGATATGATGGTGCTGGTATTTGGCGATAAGGGAAAACATGCCCGATCGGCAATTGGTGTTGCTTCACTGCCCTTTGGTATGGCAGTAGAAGTAGAGCTGATTGTTGAAGTGGAGAATGATTAGCCGGGGTTGTTTTCGTTCAATACATTTTGTAAACGTTCCTGCAGGGTAGCATAATCGGTATAACCCCGAGCAATCAGTGTAAAGGAAACCTCACTGTTTTGCACAAAAACGCAAGGGTATCCGGTAACCTGCAGTTGGCGACAATTTTCAAATTCATCGTGGGCCAGTTGTTTGTATGCTTCATCGTGTAGGCGCGTGTAAAAATATTCTTCCGACAAGCTATATTTTTCTAATAGATGGCGATAGGATTCATCATCTGTTAAGTCGCGACCTTCCCAATACAGGGCATATTGTAAATCGGCAGCAAATGCTACCTGTTTATCGGGATAGATTTCTTTGAAGATGCATAAGGCAATGGCCGGCTTTTCGGAGTTCGGATACCAATCGCTCAAATCGGGATTTTCAATATGCCATACATAGTCGGCTCCAAATTCTATGCCCGAAAGGGCTTCAACTTTTGGATAGGCCTGGCGAATATAATCGGCAGTTACTTTAAGGGGCACCGGTTTTTCGGGTAAAATCATGCCTCCGGAAAACACTTCTATGGGAATTTCGGGATAGTCGCTGGCCAGCTGCTGCATTACTTTGCTAAAAGCATAGCACCATCCACAATAAGCATCATAGCAATAAATTAGTGAAGCAGCCATGTTGCAAAGATAATTCAGCCAAACGAGGATCCGACCCGTTGATGATAAATGTTTAATATCTTTGCGGGGACCTTACTTATTGAAATTAAAATAACTATTCATGCCCGGGTACGAACTTTTTGGAGCGGAAGAAAGAAAAGAAGTGAATGATGTATTGGAAACCGGTATCCTGATGCGATACGCCTTTGACGGACCCAGAAAAGGAATCTGGAAAGCCAAGGAATTGGAAAAAGCTATTCAGGAAACTTTTGGTTGTAAGTATGCCCAGTTAACTTCCAGCGGAACGGGGGCGTTAACTACTGCTTTGGCTGCAATGGGCGTGGGAGTTGGGGACGAGGTAATTATGCCCACATTCACTTTTGTAGCCAGTTTTGAAGCGGTATTAAGTGTGGGTGCCATTCCAGTATTGGTAGATGTAGATGATACCCTAACGCTTAGTCCCGCCGCGGTAAAAGCTGCCATAACTCCCCGCACGCGTTGCATTATGCCGGTGCATATGTGTGGCAGCATGGCCGATTTGGATGCCTTACTGGCGATTGCCCACGAAAACGGGATACGCTTGCTAGAAGATGCTTGTCAAAGTATTGGCGGAACCTACAAAGGCAAGGCATTGGGCACTATAGGGGATGCTGGAACTTTCTCTTTTGATTTTGTAAAAATGATTACCTGCGCAGAAGGTGGGGTGGTGATGACGAATGATGCATCCATCTATACAAAGGCGGATGGATATACCGATCATGGGCATGATCACCTGGGGGTTGACCGGGGAGCGGATCTGCATCCCTTTATTGGATATAATTACCGAATTAGTGAATTACATGCGGCGGTTGGATTGGCACAAATCAGAAAACTGCCTAATTTTTTAGCCATACAAAAGCGCAACCATGCTGCATTAAAAGCACATCTGGAAGCGATACCCGGAGTAGCATTTCGTCGGGTGCCTGAGGGGGGAGATGATAGCTGTAGTTTTATCAGCTGGTTTTTACCCACTGCCGAACAAACACAGGCTGCTGTGGAGGAAATGCGCAATCAAGGCATATTGGCCGGCAATTTTTATTGGTACAATAATAACTGGCACTATATTCGCAAATGGGATCACCTGAAACAAGCTGGGGCCCTGCATCGGCTGTCTCCCGAGCAAACCCATGCGTTACAGCAATTGGGTAGTTCAGATTTTTCGGTAAGTGATGCATTGTTGAGTCGTTGTGTTTCTACTGCGATTTCATTGGCCTGGACGCCTGAGCAGATAAAGGAAAAAGGAGAAAAGATGGCGGCAGTAATTAGAAAAGTGCTGTAAATATTCTTCAATATCATAAAATTTCAACTCACTCCGGTGGAGCTTTCTAAAAAAAAGAAACTTTGGCGTTTGTTGGTCTTTTTGTTTGGGATTTGCCTACTTATTTTTGTTATATTTTTCGGTTTTAGGGGATTTTTTCGGGACTTTTATTTAATTCTCTTAAGTGGGTATTACATTTCAACTTACTTTCCGTTTCCTCCCCCAAAAATAATGCCCTTTGTTGAAATAGATGATCAGCAAATCAGGTGGAATAACAATGAAGGGTTCCGTTGGGAAATAGGTGATCCAGACGTTTTGAGTTGGTCGGAAATCAATCGAGTTAAAAGACTAGCTAAAAATGAATTGATTTTTTTTGTAGAAAACAGTTTTTATCGACGATTGTGGTTAAACCATTATCCTGCAGATCAGCAGCAAATAATAATCGATACCATTAAAGCTTATGGGGAACGTTTCTCACTCCGCTGGGTAGAGGAGCAAAAGGAAGCGGCAGTCGCATAGGCTGGTTTTTTCCTTCGAGGGTATTTACATAGTCTACACTTCCCAATCGGAATTTCATAGGCACACCGGTTTTCTTCTCCAACTCCCATTCTCTTTTGCAGAAAAAGGCAAGTTCTTTGCTATAGGTATCAGAGGGTACTAATCGTATGGGCAGATATAAAACGGAATCTCTTAATTGTACCGGATTGTCGGCAGCAGGCATTTGCATCTGTGCATGCACAAAGCCAGCATATAATAATAATACCGCGAATAAAGAAATGTGTTTCATGGAGCGGTTCATAGATTTGTATGTAAATTTACACTATTATTTTCGCATGTAAGCGATGCAGGGTAGTGATTTTGCCATCCTGATAGTAATTACAGAAAACAGCGCACCAACCGATGTCACTCAGTCAATCTTTTCAACAAAAGCTACTGCAAAAGTTGTCGCCCCAGCAGATTCAGTTGATGAAACTGCTGCAGGTGCCCACGGCTAATTTGGAGGAGCGCATTAAGGAAGAGTTGGAAGAGAATCCTGCCTTGGAAATGGAATCGGAGAGTGCGGAGGATGAATATGAGTTATCCGAGAACTCAGAGATGGAGGGAGATAGTTCGGAGGAGGAGGAATACGGGTCTGAAGAGTTAGACGCACCTGATGTGAGTGAATTCCTGGTGGATGATGATGGAGAGATTGCAGACTACAAAATGAAGGATGATCATTACCCGGAAATGAGCGACGAAAAAGTGATTCCGATGCGCGCCGAAATCAGTTTTCAGGATCATTTATTGAATCAGTTGGGCATGTTGGAACTTGATCCGCGCAGCCGAACAATTGCCGAGCAAATTATTGGTAGTTTAGATGATGATGGATACCTCCGTTCCGAAATCAGCTCTTTGGTAGATGATATGGCTTTTCGACAGGGCATGGAGGTTTCTGAAAAAGAGGTGATAGAACTGTTGGCACAAATTCAACAGTTTGATCCACCAGGCATTGCCGCCCGCAGTTTGCAGGAATGTTTGTTGTTGCAGCTTACCCGTAAAGAATCGGAAGGAGAAAGTGTTCGCCAGGCCATTCAAATGCTGACTAAATATTTTGATGAGTTTACTAAAAAACACTACGAGAAGATTCAGCGAAGTATGACTTTAAATGATGAGCAGTTGAAAGAAATCATTGCTCAGATCATACGCCTGAACCCTAAGCCCGGTGGATTGTTTTCGGAGAGTAGTCAGGCAGAGAACTTTATTATTCCTGATTTTTATGTAATCAATAATAATGGAAAGCTGGAGTTAACGCTCAATTCACGCAATGCCCCCCCGCTCAGAATCAGTGAGGGATACCGTGATATGATGAAAGATTATGAGCGGGGCAGTAAAACGGATAAGCGCCAGAAAGAGGCGGTTACATTTATTCGTCAAAAAATCGATTCGGCCAAATGGTTTATTGATATGATTCGCCAGCGACAAGAAACCCTACTGAATACGATGGGCGCCATTTTGCAGCATCAGGAGGCTTTTCTGTTAACTGGTGATGAAACAGATTTGCGACCCATGATATTGAAAGATATTGCTGAGTTAACCGGACTGGATATTTCAACGGTAAGCCGGGTAGCGAATAGTAAATTTGTACAAACTGAGTTTGGTAATTTTCGGTTGAAATATTTTTTCAGTGAATCGTTGAGTACGGAAAGTGGGGAGGAAGTAAGTACCCGGGAAGTGAAAAAAATTCTCAGCGACCTGATAGAAGCAGAAGACAAGCATAAGCCGCTGAGCGATGATTTGCTTACCGAAATGCTGCAGGAGAAGGGATATAATATAGCCAGAAGAACCGTTGCCAAATATCGCGAACAGCTGAATATTCCGGTAGCGCGACTTAGAAAAGAATTATAACATGGATGTAACTGCCAGTTCTGAAAATGCCCCGCTTGAAATCCAACCCACTCCTCCGAAATTTTCGGATCGGTTGAGTTGGATATTTGGTCAGGTTGTATCTATAATTTTCCACCCGCTTTTTATACCTACTTATATATTTTGTTTACTCATGGAAGCAGTTCCTTATGAGTTTGCGGGTATTTCACAGTGGCAGTTGACTTTGCGATTTTTTACGTGCTTTTGGTGGACGGCATTTTTACCGGCTTTTGCTATTTTTCTGCTTTGGCGTTTGCAATTTATAAACAGTATTCTCTTAAAAACTCAGAAAGAACGGATTGTTCCCTATATAATTGTTATGTTTTTTTATTGGTGGATGTATTATCTGAGTCGGAATTTTACTGATCAGCCGATTGTTTTGCGGTTCTTTTTTATGGGCATTTTTTTATCGACCGTTGTGGGGTTGATTCTGAATAGTTATTTCAAAATCAGTTTACATGGGATGGCAGCCGGTGGAGCAGTTACTGCAATCGGATTGTTTTCGTGGTATTATGCAATTCCGCTTTGGATTTATTTAATACCGGCTGTTTTGCTGGCGGGATTGATTGCCACTGCGCGTATGTTGGTGAGCGACCACAGTACCCGAGAGATTTACATGGGATTATTGATGGGAGCCGCTTGTCAGTGGCTGGCCTATGTGTTTATTGCTTAATTACTTGCTATCTATGAATTCGTGGATGTAAATTTTTACCAACAGAATGAACAGGGCGATAACGATTGGGCCAAAAATTAGTCCGATAAATCCAAACAATTTTACGCCCAAAATCACTCCAAAAGTTGTTATAAGGGGATGGGTATCTCCCACTTTTTTCTGAATACTCATGCGGAAAACATTGTCAAGTACTCCCATAACAATGGCTCCATATACCAGCATAATAATTCCGCGGGTAGAGTCGCCTTCAGAAAAAAATATCAGTGCAACGGGTACCCAGGCCAGTGCTGCGCCTACCATCGGAATCATAGAAGCTATGCAGGTAACCACCATCCAAAATCCGATATCTTTTACCCCTAAAAAATAGTATCCAATAGCCCCAATCACACCCTGAAACAAAGCAGTTGCGGGTATTCCAAGGGCATTGGAGAGAACCAAGGTATTCAGTTCTTTACCCAGCCGCCGGGTGTTTTCGTTTTGAAGGGGTACATGGTGTAAGCACCAGTTTTGAATGGCTTTGTTGTTAGACAATAAAAAAAACAGTATAAATAACATCATCACCATCGTTAGTAGGGAATCTACGGTAGCTCCAACCACTTTTGGAAGAATACTGGCAAATAATAATCCGATTTTTTCTATGTTTTGATCGCTGATCAATGTAATCTGAAATCTTTGTTCTGTCTGGTTAATCAGGGTAGTTAGTCCTGCCATCACGTTGCCTGAATGCTGAATGGCATAGCCAACCTTATTGTATACAATGTTAAATGCCATGCTAATCGGTACCAGTACAACAATAATTGTAAACAACAACAGTGCGGTAGCTGCCAGGCCGGGTGACCATTTTTTTCGATCTGTGAGCCAGTTCATGGGCTTAGAAAGCAACACATGAAAGGTAAGTGCTCCTAAAAATGCCGGAATAAATGCGTTCAGTTGCCCAAGCAGGAAAATTCCAAGGAAAATCAGTAAGAAGTAAAAACTAATTTGACGGATGGATACGATGGAAGTATTCGGCATGGCAATTCTTTTAGGGAAAATACTAAATTTATCAGATTCCCTCCCCCCACTCCCGATTTTATTCTTTTCTTTGCCACTAGAATACTAAATTATGTGGTATAGCATTGGCAGGTTCATCCTACAATATCGGCTCAGCTTATTATTGCTGCTTGCCGTTGTTACCGTTTTCATGGGCTGGAAAGCTTCTCAGGTTCAGCTCAGCTACGATTTTACCCGTGCCTTGCCAACCGATAATCAGAAATATAAAGAATACCAAGAGTTTTTGAGAACTTTTGGTGCTGATGCAAATACGGTTGTGGTAGGTATACAAACTGATAAAATGTATCAGCCGGCATTTTTTAATGCAGTGAGTGAATTGCATCAGCAACTTAAAAAAATTAATGCGGTAACTGGGGTATTGTCCATACCTGAGGTGGTGGGTTTGCGAAATGATTCAGCATCGGGCAAGCTGGTTTCTGAAAAACTTTTCCATCCACCCTACACTAGTCAGGCCGCTTTAGATAGCAGCCGACAGGTTTTTGAAACACTTCCATTTTATCGGTCTTTTTTATACAATCCGCAAACCGGCAGTTATCTGATGGGTATTAATGTGAACAAAGACACGATGAACAGCAAGTCGCGTACTCGTTTAATGAATGATATTACCCGCGAATTGGCCAGTTTTGAAAAAACAACTGGTACTGCCCTGTATGTGAGCGGACTCCCTTATATCCGCACAATCATTGGCAATAAGATTAAAGCGGAAATGAACTGGTTTTTGATTGGCTCGCTGGTGCTTTCGGTGATTACCTTGTTTTTATTTTTCTGGTCATTCAGCACAACGCTCATGAGCTTACTGGTAGTAGGGATGGGGGTAATCTGGAGTTTAGGCACTATTGTTTTGTTTGGATATAAAATTACCCTACTCACCGCTTTGATACCCCCATTGGTTGTGGTAATTGGTATTCCGAATTGCATTTATTTTTTAAATAAATATCATACGGCTTACCTGGAAACCAAGAAAAAAGAAGAGGCGTTGATTACCATGGTTGGAAGGATGGGCATTGTAACTTTGTTTTGTAACATTGCTGCTGCTATTGGTTTTGCTGTGTTTGCGCTCACCCGTAGCGACTTGTTAAAGGAGTTTGGAGCGGTGGCAGGTATTAACATCATGGCTTTGTTTCTGATTTCTTTAATTTTTATCCCAGCTGTATTAAGTTATTTGCCGCCCCCCAAAGACAAGCATGTTCGGTATCTTGAAAACCGATGGCTGAAAGAGTTTTTGGTGAATATAGAACGATGGGCGTTTAATCATGCCAGATGGATATATGGCATTACGCTGGTAGTGTTGATTTTTTCAGTAATGGGCATTTTTCGAATCAAGAGTGAAGGGTATATAGTAGACGACTTACCTCGCAGCAATAAAATTTATACCGACTTAAAATGGTTTGAAAAAAACTTTAGGGGGGTGATGCCTCTGGAGATTGTGGTAGATGCAAAAAAGAAAAAAGGGGTAATGCGCATGAAAACTATTCAGAAAATGGAGGAGTTATCTGCGTTTATTGCTGAAGATTCTGCTACTGCACGACCATTATCTTTTGTTGAGGGACTCAAGTTTGCTCGTCAGGCGTATTTTGATGGGGATAGCAATAGTTATAGTATTCCTACGGAAACTGATTTGGCGTTTATGGCTCCTTATCTGCAATCTTCTGGAAATGGGTCAGCAGCTTCTGGCACGAAAGGAATGTCGGGTTTGTTGAATAATTTTGTTGATAGCAACTGGCAAATGGCCCGGATTAGCGTGAATATGAAAGATATTGGCAGTGCAAGATTGCCCGAGCTGCTGAATAAATTTCAGGGAAAGTCAAATGAAATTTTCGACACGGCTTCTTACAAAGTAACCTTTACGGGCAGTAGTGTAAGTTTTTTAGAGGGGTCGGGATTTATTATTCGTGGACTGAAAGAAAGTATTGCCTGGGCTTTTTTGCTAATTTCGCTGTGTATGCTGTATCTATTCCGCTCTTTTAGGATACTAATTTGCTCACTCATACCTAATCTGGTTCCATTGGTGATTACGGCCGGCGTTATGGGCTGGGCAGGAATTGCCCTTAAACCCTCTACCGTTTTGGTGTTTAGTGTTGCGCTAGGTATTGCCATTGATGTAACAATCCGCTTTTTGATCAACTACAAGCAGGAGTTGAGCTATCATCAACATGATGTGGCTGCTACGCTGGTGCAAACTATCCGACATACCGGCATAAGTATTTTATATACTTCGCTGGTGCTGATAGCAGGATTTATTATTTTCTGCTGGAGTGATTTTGGAGGTACACAAGCTTTGGGATGGCTTACGTCGCTCACATTAGTGGTGGGCACACTTACCAACCTGATATTATTGCCAGTTTTGATACTTAGTATTGCTCCGGGCGAAAAGAAGAAATAATTGATTGACTTATTTCAATACTTCAGCTAATTTTTTGTCGAGGGCTTCTCCTCGTAAGTCGGAAGCAATAATCTTTCCTTCTGGATTAACCAGCACGTTAAAGGGGATACCTGTTATTTGGTAGAGTGGAACCACTTTGCTTTCCCATTGCTTTAGGTCGCTCACTTGCGTCCAGGTAAGTTGATCGTCTTTAATTGCCTGCAACCAATTTTCTTTTTCAGCATCCAGTGAAACGCCGAGCACGGTGAAATTTTTAGCACTATATTTTTTAAATGCAGCTACTACATTAGGATTTTCTTGTCTGCAAGGTCCACACCAACTAGCCCAGAAATCTACCAGCACATATTTACCGCGGAAGCTTTTCAGCGAGATATTTTCACCCGCAGTATTGGGCATTGAAAAATCTGGTGCTTCTTTGTTAATCAACGATCCTTCAGTAGCTGGGGCAGGCGTAGGTTCTGTTAGTAAAGTTTTAATTCTCTGCAATCCGCTATGTTCGGGAAATTTTTGTAAGGATGCGTTGGCCAAGTTTACGATTTCTTCACGCTTCATGGTGCGGGTAGCAATTCCCATCGCATAAAAACGTGCGGCAGGACTTGCAGATTTCTGAACAAAATTACTTACCAGTGAATTGATATCACTGATTCTGCGGTCTCTTTCTTGCTTGCAGGGAAGCGAAACACTGTCTGGAACTTTATTTTCTTGTAAAGAGTCGAGCATCATAAAACAAACTGCTAAAGCAGAATCCTGGCGACGATAATTTTCAAATAATTCATGCAGTTGAAAGCTGGCCGGAGAGCCCTCTACCTGATAGTGCGTATAGTCTTTTATGTCAACCACCAATTGGATGTTTTTCTGATCGTTGATTACAATCACATCCATACCCATGTCTGTGGTAATCCGGTAAATACTTTCTTCTTTGCCTACTCCTCTTAATACAAAATTACCTTGCTTATCGAGAGTAGCTGAATCAATAGTAATTGGCTGCCGACCCCCAAATGGAAGTTCTTGCAAAAATATTTTTAGCTGACCTGCATTTTTAAATTTTCCACTTACGGTAAATGCTCCATATTTTTTTTCACTGCAGGATACTGCCAGTATGCATGCGATAAAAATCCAAATTTTTGTTTTCATTTTCTATTTTTTAAAGAAGGGGGTGTTTATGGTTGATTAAGTTTTTCTTGCAACAGTTGAGTTACTTTTTGTGGATCGGCTTTTCCGCCACTAATTTTTTTTATTTCGCCTACAAATACTCCCATCAGTCCTTTTTTACCCTTTCGGTACTCCTGAACTTTGTCGGGCATTTTATTCATCACTTCCTGAATCCAACCTGCGAGCAGATCTTCATTTGCCGTTTGCAAAATATTGAGTGTTTCGGCTAATTCGTGGGGAGATTTTTTTTCTTTTATCAAAGCCGGCAGTAATCTACTTACTGCGGTTGAGAAACTAAGCTCCCCTGATTCAATCATATCAATCATTTGAGCGAGGTTGGCTGGTGAAACGGGCAGTTGAGAAAAGTTGAGTTGATGGTCGTTGAGCCACTGACGCAGTGGACCGAGCATCCAATTGGCAATAGATTTCTTATTGCTAGTATGTAAATTCACCTCTTCGAAATATTGTGTGGTGAACAGGTCATCACTCAATTGTTGTGCATCATATTCGGTTAGCTCCTCCATTTGCAGCAACCTTTGGTGCAAGGCATTGGGTAATTCGGGCAGTGATGCTTTATAGGATTCAAGCGCTTCTGCAGAAATTACAAAGGGAGCCAAATCGGGGTCGGGGAAATAGCGGTAGTCATTGGCTTCTTCCTTATCGCGTAAGGCAAAAGTGGTATCATTATCGGCATTAAAACTGCGGGTTTGCTGGATGATGGGTTGCCCTTGTAATAAGCGTTCCGTTATTCGGCTAATTTCGTATTCAATGGCTTTTTTAATATGCTTGATGGAGTTCAGGTTCTTCACTTCTACTTTGGTTCCTAAAGTTTGGGATCCGGCGGGGCGGAGGGAAATATTTGCATCACACCGAAGGCTCCCTTCTTCCATATTTCCATCAGATACCCCCAGCCATCGAACCAGTTTTCTGATTTCAGCCACAAACTGTCCGGCTTCTTCGGCAGAATAAATATCGGGTTCGGTTACGATTTCTACCAGTGGAGTTCCTGCCCGGTTCAGGTCGATAAAGGTTTTGGTGGGATGTTGATCGTGTAAACTTTTGCCGGCATCCTCTTCTATGTGAATTCGGTTTAGGCGAACGGCTCTGCTTCCAGCAGTTGTGGTGATGCGAACATTACCTCCCTTGCAAATAGGACTGGTATGTTGGGATATTTGATACCCTTTGGGCAGGTCGGGATAGAAATAATTTTTGCGGGCGAAATAGTTATTTTGTTCAATCGCACATTCACACGCTAGTCCCAGTTTTACTGCTAATTCAACCGCTTTTTTATTGGTTCTTGGTAATGTACCCGGATGCGCGAGAGAAATGGCACTTACCCGTGTATTGGCTTCACCACCAAACAAGTTACTGTCTCCACAGAATAATTTACTCTGTGTAGCTAACTGGGCGTGAATTTCAAGACCAATTACTACTTCATATATTGGAGTATCCTGCATTACCGACAAAAATAGCCAACCTTGGGCACTAAGTCAATTCTCAGATAACAAATATCAGAGAGAAAGTATTTTTTCTTTGTCTTCTTTCGAGATGGTTAATAATCCCGCGGGTTCTAATCGGCGGAAAAGTTCCTTCCAGTTCTTGTCTCGCACAAATATTTTCTTCAACATTGGCAAAGCCTTGTTGAGTTGTTTGTTATTGGCAAGGGTAACTGCAGTCCAGAACTGCATTTCTAGATTTTCGGGGAACAGGCGCATGGCGGCATTGTATTCGTTCATTGCCTCCGTTATGTCTTTCTTTTCGTTAGCCAGGTTGAGGTTGTTCATTTTTTCATAGGCCAAGTCGCCACTATTCATGTGATCGTATGCGAGTTGCATGTTGTACAAGCGTCTAAGTTCTTCTAGGGGTTGGGGTGAGTCGTCTACCCGGAGGTCAATCAGGGTTCTTTCCCAAGGGGTTGTATATCTGCCCGGAACTACTAGGATCGCAGCTGCTTGCATGCCTCTGATGTCTCCGCCAGCTGCCTGTCCTGCTTCCAATGCCAGCAGAATGCGTTCTACAAAAGGTTTATTGGTGCTCATTTCAAAGGCTTTTTTCATGTATTCACATACGGAATCGCCCAGCATCATGTTGCTTTGTACGCTGAAGCTTTTCCCTTTGATGTGTTTGGCTACCTGAATACATTTTGAACCGGTATGGGTGGCTACATTCCCTTTAGTATCCAAAATGGCTACCTGGCGCATTTCTCGTGAGCTATCTATTTTTAGCAGACTGTCTAAGGTTTGTTGGGGGGTTAGTCCTCTTTTTAACAGGCCTAATGCTTTTGGGCCGTACGATTTATTTACAAAAGATTGGGTGGCAACAACGCCTACACCTGCTTCTACCCAAGGCACCAGGGTGCCTACCCCAAACCAGTGACTTTGAACGGCCACTGCCATATCACCCGTTTTTTCATCCCTTGCTACAATGGAAAAAGTATGAGCCAGGGGTTCTTTTTTGGAATAAACTTGTGCAAATGAGATGGTGGGGATTGTACAAACGAGTACTAACAGGTATAGTAGAAATTTCATAGTGGGTGGTTAAACATTGCCGGAAAAGGGAATGCGCTGCAGTTATTAACGAATTCGCGCCTAATTCATTGTATTGCCCACATCAAAAGGCACACCAATTGGGTGTGCCTTTTTGATGTGCCATGTTTTGTGAATTATAATTCGGCAGTTTTCAGCTTTTTGGGAAATACAACCTCTGTGTTACTCTTTTTATTTCCTCTCTCGTATTCAATTTTCCATTTATCTCCCTCTTTGGAATTGTTTAGCATTTTTCGCAGGTCGTTAATATCGGTTAGTGCGGTGCCGTTCACAGAAAGTAATACATCATCTTTTTTAATACCGGCTAGGGCAGCTGGACTATTCTCCGTTACAGAAGTGATTTTTACGCCTTTGCTGTTTTCCATATCTTGAATACCTACGCCCAGCTGAAGTTTTCGAGGTTTGGGCGCCCATTCGTTCCTATCGGGAGGGAGCATTTTAAACATATCATCCATATTGAACACCATTGTGTCTATAAATTGATAGTTGCGGTTTGCTTCTCTATTGTTTGTGGCGAGGATTGCTGTGGTATTTTCGGTTTGCTGGTTGCGCAGGTAAGTGATGGTTATTTTGGTATCCGGCAGGTATTTGCCTACTTCCTGTGTTAATTCCTCGGCACTGTTAATGGCTACTCCATTGATAGCGGTAATGATGTCATCGGCTTTGAGACCTGCTTTTTCTGCGGGAGTACCTTTCATGATTTCTCTAATAATAGCCCCTTTTTCATTTTTTTCCGTGAAAACGCCTAATAAAGCTTTGTTTTCATTTATGTTACCGGGCCGCCGCATCATAATATTTGGGTTGAACTCAAGAAGTTGCTTTCTGAATTTTTCGGGTACGCCATTTTGAAAGTTTTCGATATCAATTACCAAATCATCCCCTTTCACTATGGTGGTATCCCCATTTCGGATGATGAGCATTTTTTTTGCTTTTTCCTTTGATAGGGCTGGGGGTGCAGGAGGGGTAGGCTGAGCAATCGCAGTTATGGCTATCAGCCAAGTGAGCGCAGTTGCAAACGTAATCTTGTTAATCATGCTGAATAATTTTAATGTACGAAATATTTTGTACTTCAAAGCTAGCAATACTCAAAGTACGAAGCTCTTCGGAAATGTTAAATATTATTGAAGATTAGTTTAACAGGGCCCGGATGCTATCAATTACCTGCTGGAGATTTGAAGGGTTTTGTCCGCCAGCGGTAGCCAGTGTTTTTGCCCCACCGCCCCCACCTTTTATAAGGGGGGCAACGGTTTGCTTAATCATTTGGCCGGCATCCAGCTGTTTTTCAGCGGCGGTTTGGTCGTCTATTAATATTGCCACCTGTGCTTTACCTTCTATATTGGCAGTAAGTACTACCAGGTATCGGGAGAGGTGATTTTTAAGCTGGAAGCAGATTTGTTTAAGTGCATCGGCTTGTGAAACTTCTACTATTGCACCAATAAATTGAATTTCGCCCAGTTTGGTTGCATGCTTAATCAGTTCCGGAACGAGTTGGTTCAACTGCTTTGTTTCCAGGCTTTCGATTTTCTTTTTCAGTTCGGCATTCTCATGTAAAACCTGCTGAAGTGCTCGGGTAATTTCTGCCGGATTTTTTAGTGCCTGTTTCAGTTCATTAAGGGTAGCTGATTCCTGAAACATGAGTTGCAGGGCAGCTTCTCCGCTCACAGCTTCTATTCTTCGTACCCCGGCCGCAACGGCTGTTTCGTGCTGTATTTTCACAAAGCCAAGCTCACCGGTTCTGCTCACATGTGTTCCGCCACATAATTCTACTGAATAGTGAGGATCCATAGTTACTACCCTTACTCTTTCTCCATATTTTTCTCCGAAAAGTGCCATTGCCCCTTTTGCCATGGCATTTTCTTTTTCCATTTCCTCTAACTGTACCGGAATATTTTTTCTGATTTTTTCATTCACCAATTTTTCTATAGCCTGCAATTCTTCTTCAGTCATTTTACTGAAATGTGAGAAATCGAAACGGAGTTGGTGTTCGTTCACCAAACTTCCTTTTTGCGCTACATGGTTGCCGAGCACCCTTCTAAGCGCAGCGTGCAACAGGTGGGTAGCACTGTGGTGTATGGTGGTTGATTGTCGAGTAGAGGCATCTACCGTAGCCAATACTTTTGCACCGGGTTGGGAAGGCAGTTGGGTAGTAACGTGAATGATCAGGTTATTTTCTTTTTTAGTATCTATTACCTGGATGTGCTCATCCCCAAACTGTAAGCTGCCCCGATCGCCCACTTGTCCGCCACTTTCTGCATAAAAGGGAGTAGCTTCTAAAACCAATTGATAAGATTCTTTTCCTTTCGATTTCACCTTTCGGTACTTCACTAAACGGGTAGTGAGTGAAAGTGAATCGTAACCAACAAAGGCGGTGGCTGCATCTTCATGAAGAATGATCCAATCTTCGGTATCCAATGTTGTAGCAGCCCGACTCCTATTTTTTTGTTGCTGCATTTCCTCGTCAAATTCTTTTTCGTTGATGCTACGCCCTTGTTCTGATGCAATCAGGCGCGTTAAGTCTGGAGGAAATCCAAACGTATCGAATAATTCAAAAACAGATTTTCCTGGAATCTCTTTTTCATTCGTTGCAAGCATATCATCCATTCTTTTTAAACCCTTTTCCAGCGTTTTTAGGAAGGCTTCTTCCTCTTCGCGAATTACTCTGGCCACAAAATCTTGTTGTTGAATTAATTCAGGAAACACCTGTTCAAATTGAGCAGACAGTAATGGGATGAGTTGGTATAAAAGGGGCTGACGATACTCTAAGTAAGAATAGTAGTACCGAACTGCTCTGCGAAGAATTCTTCTGATTACATAGCCAGCGCCGGTATTGGAAGGAAGTTGGCCATCTGCAATGGTAAAAGCGATTGCGCGGATATGGTCGGATAAAACCCGAAATGCCACAGCCTGTTTACTATCGCCGGCATCATAGGTTTTTTGGGTAATCCGCTCAACGGTTTCGATGGTACCGGAGAAAATATCGGTATCGTAGTTGCTTTGTTTTCCTTGAATCACTCGAACCAGTCGTTCAAATCCCATACCGGTATCCACGTGCCTGGTAGGCAGTGCCTGGAGGGTTCCATCCTTTAACCGGTTGTATTGGATAAATACATTGTTCCAGATTTCAATTACCTGCGGGTGATCTTTATTTACCAGATCTTTTCCGGGAATTTTTGTTCTTTCTTCAACTGAGCGGCAATCAACATGAATTTCCGAGCAGGGTCCGCATGGGCCGGCATCTCCCATTTCCCAGAAATTATCTTTTTTATTTCCAAACAGAATTCTTTCTACTGGCACCAGCTTTTTCCATTCTTCCAGTGCGATGGTGGATGCAGGGATACCTTCGGATGCATCTCCCTCAAAAACCGTAACATACAGCCTGTCTTTATCAAGCTTATACACTTCGGTAAGTAATTCCCAGCTCCAGGCGATGGCTTCGGCTTTAAAATAATCGCCAAAACTCCAGTTGCCCAGCATTTCAAACATGGTATGGTGGTAGGTATCCACCCCTACTTCTTCTAGGTCGTTGTGTTTACCGCTTACCCGCAAACATTTTTGGGTGTCGGCCACCCGGGGATATTCTGGTTTTTTGTTGCCCAGAAAATAATCTTTAAACTGGTTCATCCCTGCATTGGTAAATAACAGGGTGGGGTCGTTTTTAACCACGATAGGGGCAGAAGGTACGATATGGTGGTTTTTGGACTTAAAAAAGTCTAAAAAATGTTGTCTTATCTGGGCACTTGTCATCATCCGTAAAAAAAATTTACTCCCATAATTAGGCCGTTAGAAACTATATTTGGGGCTGTTTTGGGTTGGCAAAGGTAAGGAAATGGCTCCGGAGAAAAGGAGGTTGCCTGGGCAAATATCCTTAGAGTTTATCTGATATAATTGGCAGATTGTAAAGCGTTGGTTCATGAAAAAGGTCAAGTATTTCTACAATACCCATACCCTCCGCTTCGAGAAGTTGGAGACGCCCTTGCGCGTTCGTTTGTTAAAAGTGATAGGTTTTATTGCTGCTTCCATTGTAACTGGACTGCTCATTTACACCATTGCCTTCCGATATTTTGCTTCTCCCCGCGAAAAAATTCTGCGCCAGCAGAACGAAAGTTTTCAAGAGAACTATACCTTGCTAATGGAGCGGGTAAAACAGTTGGAGTTGCAGATGGATGAAATTGAGAACCGCGATAATAATGTGTACCGAACCATTTTTGGCGCCTCGCCCATTCCCGATAGTGCCCGGGTAAAGGATATGGAGCGCCGAAAAGAAGTGAAATTAGTTCAAAGTATGGGAGAGGATGCCTTGATTATAAGCATCAACACGCAATTGAACCGCTTGGCTTTATTAGAAGCCTATCAACTGAAATCCTTCGATGAAATTACCCGGCTGGTAAAGAATAAGGAAGTATGGCTGGCATCTATGCCCTCTATTCAACCAATCAGCAATAAAAATCTTACCCGCATTGGTTCTGGTTTTGGGTATCGGATTGATCCGGTATATAAAGACAGGCGGGCACATAAAGGAATTGATTTTACATCCCCGTTGGGTACCCCCATTTATGCAACTGGTGATGGAAAAGTAGTGGACGCAGGGTTTAGTACGGGCGGACATGGGAACAGGGTGGTAATCAATCATGGATTTGGCTATCAAACCCTTTATGGCCATATGTATCGGATTAAAGCCCGGGTTGGGGATGAGGTAAAGCGGGGCGAAGTGATTGGATATGTAGGTAGTACCGGGAAAAGTACCGGTCCGCATGTGCATTATGAGGTGCATCATAATGGTGTAGAGGTAGACCCTATATATTTCTTTTATAATGATTTGAGTCCGGCCCAGTTCGACCGGATTTTAAAGTTAGCTGCTACCAGTAACCAGAGTATGGATTAGGTTTTTTTGAACAAAAATCCCCTTGAGTTGTAAGATAGAGTCACTGAAACATACGCTGTGGAACCGGGCATACGTCAATACTTAATCAGAATACTAAATACCCTGGGCATTGGGCTCCTTTGGATGGGCATCAACACCACAGTCGGCATTATGTTAGGATACGGAATCATTGATGGAGGGTTCCGACTGGGAAATGGTATTTTTTATACTTGGTTTTTCCTCAGTATGGGTGTTTTTATTTGGTGGATCTATCGCATCTGGCGCGAACCGATTCAATTTGAAGAGTAGGACGCCTTTATCGGAACCGCTTTAATTTTTCCCATCTAGTATTACCGGCGTTTTTCCTCCATTCATTATAATCACTTTCGCATTGGGAGAAGTCATTAATCCCTTCATCGCCTGAATCTGTTCGTATTGAAGTTGCTTATCACCCAAGCCTGAGCTGATAATTTTCTGATAGTCGGCAATACCTTGGGCTTCTACCCGCTTTCTATCGGCTTCCTGTTTTTCTTTCTGCAGCACAAACTCCATCTTTTGTGCATCTTGTTCGGCTTTAATTTTTTCTTCGATGGATGCTTTTACTGTGTTAGGCAGGGTAATATTTCTAACCAACAACTGTTCTAAAATCAGGCCTCTTTTTTTAAAGTCGTCTTCTATGCTCTTGAATATTTTTGATTGAAAAACATCCCTTTTGGTAGAATATAAATCAACTGCCGTAAAATATACTGCGTTGTCGCGCATCTTCGTGCGGGTGAGGGGTCGGATGATTTTGTTTTGATAATCTATACCGGTTTCTCTAACCAGTCGCGGAGCTTCCAGGGGTAGAACGCTGTAGAGTACGGTTAAATCGATGGTAACTTCCAATCCATCTGCGGTTAGCACACGAATCGCATCGTCACCTTCTTTTTCTCCCTCATCATGCACGCCACTCATGGTGTAGTTTTGGGTTTTTACATCTACCTCCAACACATCCATTAAGGGATTAATTAGATTCAATCCACTAGGTAATACATTACTTTGAATTTTACCAAACAGTGATTGAACGCCTACTTTACCGGCATCAATTTGCTTAACCGAAGACCAAAGCAATCCCAGAATGCCGATGATGAGTCCGCTCCAGTAGAGACCTTTTCCTATAGTTGCTAATTCTGCCCGATTTTTTTTCAGTATCATGCCTACTAAGGCGATGAGGAGTCCGATGATGATGATAGCCATACAATTTTCTTTTAATAATTAGTATACTGGTTCGTTTATATATTACAAAGTGCAACCAATCAACTGGTATGATCGGCAATAATCAGCCATTTTCCCTTGATTTTTCGTAGCCAAAGGGTAAAATAGCCACTAGCGTTTCCCATTTTTCTTGTTAGGAGAAATTGGCCCAATACAAATCCATGAGTGGGGGAGATTTGTTCGATTTTCAAGAGTGTAAACTGCAGCTTACCCATAACCAGTGTATCGGGATAGTTTTTTTGATAATTCTGTAAGGTGGTATTGTATCCATATACCGGGCCATTTTTGCCAACGAACAATAAGCTATCGCTGTTCCAGTATCCATTCATAAACTCAGCAATATCTCCCCGATTCCAAGCAGTAGTTTGGTTTTGCATGATTTTTCGGGTAGCTGCTTCAAAATTGTCTTGTGCGCTACCCTGGAGGCCAATAGATAAGTAGAAGCATATCAGGAGTAGATATTTCATAAAAGAGTTCTGGTGGTTTGCTATTGTAAGGTATGAAAGGAAAACCAACTAATCCGGAGTTTTATGGGAAAGCTTCCCCAATCTAATGGGATTCGTATCTTCCCACCAATAATTATTACGCATGGATTATCGTAAACACCTTCGGAAAGATCCGGTGCTGGCACTTCTGGTAGTAAATGTAAGGGAATTGCCGGGAGTGCAGAGTAATATTCCAGTTCGCTTAATGAGTGCCATTGTGAGTCAGCAACTTAGTACCCGGGTTGCAGCGGTAATTTGGAGTAGATTTTTGGGTTTGTACAATGGGCGGGAACCCTCTTGCAAGCGGGTTTTGGAAACTCCCTCCGAAAAACTACGCTCGGTTGGGCTCTCTGAGGCCAAGGTGAGTTATGTGAAGTCGGTCGCTTCGTTTTGTTTGGAGCATACAATAACGGCTAAGCGATTAAGCACCCTATCGGATGAGGAGGTGATTCATTTGCTTACGCAGATTAAGGGAGTGGGGGTATGGACGGTTCAGATGTTATTGATGTTTTCGTTAGACAGGCCCGATATTTTTGCCCCGGATGATGGTGGCATTCAGCAGGCAATGGCCGCTCTTTACGGACTAGATTATACAAATAAGCGGCAGTTGAAAGAAAGCATGAATGCTATTGCCGAGCAATGGAGACCCTATCGTTCGTTTGCTTGTATTCACTTATGGGAATGGAAAGACCGTGACCGAAAAAAAGACGGTTAAGCAGAATTACGCGCTGCGTTGATGATGCCAAACATGGTTCGGGTAACTAGTTTTTCCAGAACCTCTCTGGTTTCGGCGTCTATCGCGGGCTGTTGTAAACGATGCAAGGCATATTGCTGAATGGTTAGCAGTGGCAATACAATGGTATCACGCAACTGAATACTTGCCCGGCCGGTTTTGTCATCCTGCATCAATTCTCGACTATCACTTAGTTCTAGCACTAATTGTTGTGTGAGGTCGAATTCCTGTTTAATCAACTGCCAAATAGCACCAAACTGTGAATCGTACTGAACATTTTGTGTGAGGGCAAAATACGACTTTAGCATGCTCATCATGCTATTATCGATGAGGGTTTTGAAGAATAATACATTCTTAAACAAGCTTTTCATATCTGCCCAGCAGCCCTTGTCTTTCATATGTTTCAAGGCACTACCCACCCCAAAAAATCCCGGTACATTTTGTTTCAATTGGCTCCAGCTACCAACAAATGGAACTGCGCGAAGGTCTTCGAATCGAAGTTCAGTCTGGCCGCCACGTTTGGCGGGCCGACTGGCGATATTAGTTTTGCTATAATAGTTTAGGGGGCTAAATGTTTGCAGGTACGGAAGAAATAGGGGATTACATTTAAATGATTGATAGGCGGCATAACTAACTTCCCCCAGTTCGTTTAGCAGGTTTCGTTCGTGTTGAGAGAGTTGAGGTTTTTGCGAGTTAAAAATTTCGTTACGAATTCCGGCAGAAAGCAGTTGTTCGAGATTGTATTGTGAAGATTGGATGGTGCCGAAATTAGAGGTGATGGTTTGTCCCTGAATAGTTAATTGAATTTCTTCGTTTTCAATCAAGTTACCTTGGGATGCGTAAAACTGGTGGGTTTTTCCTCCTCCTCTGGAGGGCGGGCCTCCTCTTCCATCAAAGAAGCTGGCTTTGATATTGTATTTATTAGAGATGGCGGTAAGGTTTTCTTTGGCACGGTAAATGCTCCAATTAGCTTGCAGGTAGCCACCATCTTTGGTGCCATCGCTGAATCCCAGCATTATGGTTTGTTGCTGATTTCTCTGTTTTAGGTGTTCGCTATAAAGCGGGTAGCGGTAGAGCGCTTCCATAATTTTTTCTGCTTCCTGTAAATCATCAATGGTTTCGAACAGGGGAATGATGTCAACTGTTAGTTTCTGTGATTCCCATCCACATAGTCTAAACAGGGCCATTACTTCCAGCAAATTTACAGCACTTTGGCAATTGCTGATGATGTAGCGATGGCAACCGGATACTTCATTGTTTACCTGAATGTCTGCGATGGCATAGATACTTTCGAGGGTATCTCGGGCTATTCCGGGTTCGAACAGTTCGGCTTCCAGTTGTCCGTGCAGGGTTCCCAGCCAGGATATTTTTTCCGCTTCGGAGAGGGAAGTATAGTTGTCTGGCAGAATTTGGGCATAGTATTTTTGTTTACACTGGCGATCTAGTTCGAGTAATACCTGAGTATGAATACGGCTATCTTGCCTGATATCGAGGGAGGCAAAATGGGTGCCGAAGATGCGTACTTTATTTATCAGGTTATCGAGTTGCGGCAGGTAGAGTGAATGGTGGTATTGAACAATAAAATCTCGGATGGCAGTAAGTTTTTCTAGCAAGCTGGTTTTTGTGATGCGTTCAGCTTCCGAGGGGCGAAAAACATTTTCATAAAGTAGCGATTCTACTTCTGTAACCAATTGTTCAACGTTGGAGAAGGTAAGGCGGCGCTTTAGTTTTCGAATATCGCGGTAATAGCATACGATTATGGCACTGCGAAGTGCTTCTGCTACTTTGCGGGTAGTGGCGGCATCAACAAATGGGTTACCATCCCGATCTCCTCCTGGCCAAAACCCTAATTGAATAAACGGATTATCGCCGTTATATTCACCCTCAAAAATTTCTCGGTTAATGAAGGAATAAATATTTCCTATTGAGTGGTAAAAAATATTTTCCAGGTACCACATGAGGTTAACTGCTTCGTCGTAGGGGGTGGGTTGTTTTTTATTAAAGAAGGGGGTAAGTCCTAATTGTTGGATATAGGAGTTGATGGTTGGGAAATCGTTTTTACTGATAGCATCCTGCATATCGTGAATAATTCCCAGCACAGTACCGGGATAAAACTGGGTGGGATGTGCGGTTAATACGATGCGAACAGAGAATTTTTTCAGTTTATTTTTGAGGGCTTGGGTTTTCCCAGAAAAATTGGCTTCATTTAACAAAGCGGTAAGTGTACCCGGTCCATACATGTTATTGGTACTGGTAAAAGCGGCATCTTCAATGGCATCGAATAAAACCACCTGCCGTTCTATGTATTGGGTAAATTTGAACAGGCGATTTAGTTTTTCGGCATTGGTGGAAACCTGGGTATGTTTGGCAAAAAAGTGGTCGACAATTTCGGTGGCGCTTTTTCCATCTTCCATCCCTTCTTTACAGGATTGAAGCAATAGAGGAAGCAGGGCGCCCACATTGGCTATGCCGGAGAAGGGGAGTGCGGCAAAGAGGCTGTTATAGATGATGTATTTGTCGGCTACATTTCTTTTAAATTGATGAATATATTGAGAGGATGGCATAAGTGGTTGGTTGTGAATGCGCAGGGTTTGTTTGCGGTGGTTTCGGTGCTTAAAGATAGCCTGAAAAAAATAGCCGGAAGGAGCGTCCGCAAAATCAACTCTTTTAACTTTTGGAAAGTTCAGAACTTTCCAAAAGTTCTGAACTTTCCAAAAGCTAAGGTTATCATTTTTTTTAATGCGTTAAACTCTTTTAGTTTCTGGTAGTCTAAAACTTTGGCTTATTTTTTGCCCTATTTTGTTCCATGCACCCCAACGACTCCATTTTATTGCAGTGGTTCCACTCCCCCGAAACCCGGGAAAAGGGCTATACTGCCATAATTGCCAAATACCAGCAACCGCTTTACTGGCACATACGTCGTTTGGTAATTGCCCATGCCGATGCAGACGATGTGCTGCAAAATGTGATGCTAAAAGCTTGGAAGGGGTTGGATAATTTTAGGGAAGAGAGCCATCTCTATACCTGGCTATACCGCATCGCCACCAACGAGAGTATCAGTTTTTTGGCAAAGGAAAAGCGAAGGGGAATGGTAAATATGGATGAGGAACTGGCAAATTCTTCAGCTATTGGTCAATTGCAGGCAGAACCCCACTTCAACGAGGCGCAAATAGAATGGAAATTGCAGCTGGCCATTCAACAACTACCTGAAAAACAACGGATTGTTTTTAATTTGCGATATTTTGACGAGATGAGTTATCATGATATGAGTGAAGTTTTACAAACTAGCGAGGGGGCTTTAAAGGCCAGTTATCACCATGCTGTAAAAAAACTAGCCGAAATGATTAAAAATTTTTAAACCCTGTCGACTTTCGGTTGTCTAAACTCTTTGATGATGGAAGATAATAATCCCATATTACAGGAATTACAGGAATTGACACCCGGATTAACCTGGCCCTCAAAGGGTATGCCCTTTCAGGTGCCTAATGAATATTTTGAGTCATTCCCTCACCGTTTACACGCAGTAATGGATCCAGTGTTACCAATAGGGGAACTCGGAAGCGGCAAACCTTTTTCTGTACCCGATAACTATTTTCAGCTGCTCAGTAAAAGAATTTTGGTTCAAACCCAATCAACCCCAGCTGCAGGTAATGGTCGTTTGTTTCCCCTTTTTTACAAAAGAATTGTATCGTATGCTGCTGCTGCAACAATTGGGGGCGTATTAGTCGCCGCTGCAATTTTGTTTACCGATAGCCGCCCCAACCGCATTCCTTTGCAGCCCCCCATAACGACATCGGCCCAGGAATCTTCCATTTCATCTCACACAATATTAGCACCAGAGAATGAAGTTTATCGCGAGATTACTAAAAAAATGCAAGGGGTAAGTGACGAAGAAATGAATCTCTATTTAGAAGAAACTGCTTCCACCGAAACCATCGAATGGATGCCAGAAGAAATGAATTAACCAAGATGAAGCTATTAATATCTCATATTTTCCGTAAAAGTTTAATTATACTTGCTTTCCTGCTGGTTTCAGGGATGGCTCGTGCACAAAACCCCCAGAGAGTAGAGCGCCTCGCCAGATTACAGGGATTGAAGATTGAATTTATCAATCGATACCTGAAACTTTCTTCTGCAGACTCAGGTTTCTGGCAAGTGTATTCGCCTTACAATATGGAAATGCGCCGGGCTAAGTTGAATAGTACGGATGACATAATTGGCATGGAAGAAAAAGTTTTAACTATCCGCAAAAAATATCAGCCCGAGTTTAGAAAAATTTTAGTATCCGAAGATCGGGTTCAGAAAGTATATACCATCGATAGGGAATTTAATAAATTGGTAAGGGAGGAAATGCAAAAAAGAGCCGAGAAAATTCGTCAGTAATTTAGTAACGACTATACAAAGGGGTTTGTATATCATGATAAAACAGAAAAGTTCTGTTGTCGGTAGCAGCTTCCTCCCACCATTTTTTTCTCCACTCCATAGCCCTTCTTCCATCCCAATCGTACTTGGCAATAAACTTATTCTTCAGTTGCTGTAATTGCGGTGCTTCATCTCCTCCAAAAAAAGCAGTTTTACCTTCGCCCGTAATACTGAATACCTGATGATTTAAGCTATGACCCCCACTAACCTGATAATGAATATACTTATCAATCCATCCTGCTTCCTCTTCCAGCCATTCTACCCGGCTATATTCATCTAATAGGCTTACATATTCCGGTTGATAGGAGGCGGATGACCCGCTCATGGCCAGTTCAAATTCTCTCCGCTGGCAGTAGTAAGTAGCGTAGGGGAAACTAATGAATCGCTTATTGCCATCCTTACTCGGGAAACTGATGCCTCCAGCATGATCGCGGTGTAAATGGCTCAACAAAACTTTGGTAACTTGGTGCGGCGCTATGCCAGCCTGCTCTAAGTTCTGATGAATAAAAGGAATACCCGCTTCATCACAAAATCCCAATCCGGTGTCTAATAAAATCACTTCCTTTTCTATCATTACCACAAAAGGTTGAATTTCTACTAGTAAACTACCACGATTTCTTTCCGATAACAAATCAGCTTCTTTATTAAAAGGAATAAACTGTTTAGAAGCATCTATTGTAAAACTTCCTTCCGAAAGGGGGACTATTTGCATACTGCAAAACTAATGGAAGCGTTTATTTATCGCAAAACCATTTGTCGATCTGCATCTAACCGTAATAAAATAAAAAGTAAAATGGTAAAGGTTAGTAGGGAGGATCCGCCATAGCTAATCAATGGAAGCGGAATACCAACTATTGGGAATAAACCAATCGTCATACCCACATTAACAGCTATGTGAAAAAACAGGATGCTGGCTACCGAATAAGCATACACCCTGCTAAATGTACTTCTTTGTCGGTCGGCCATTTTTATAATCCGAAACAGTAGAAAAAGATATATGCCTAAAAATAAACAGCAACCTGCAAATCCAAAAGCCTCACCTAATGATGTAAAAATAAAGTCGGTATGCTGCGCAGGAACATATTTTCCTCGGGTTTGCGTGCCTTTTAAAAATCCTTTTCCGGTAAGTCCCCCTGAGCCAATGGCAATTTTACTTTGTCGTACATTATAATCATCAGGCTTTTTTGCCGGCCGCTCTTTGCCTTTGCGCGCAGATTTTTGGTTCAAGCTGCAATCATAATCTCTTCCTACCATGCTATAGATACGGGTACTCTGATAGCACTCCAATACGTTATTAAATATATAGGGTACTAACAATCGTTGAGTTCCCACACAAAAAATCCAACAGGCTGCCACAATTGTTATGATCCTTCGATTTCTGCGAATGGATTTTCGCAACAGGTATAAAATTCCTCCAGCCAGCAAAGTGAGCAAGGCTGCTAATAAATTAGGCTCAACAGTAAGTGAAGCAATAACTAACACACCAAATGAGATGGCTATAATTAAAATCTGAGCAGGCATTCCTTCCCGATACATAGGGATAAGAAATGCGGTATATACAAGGGCAAGTCCTAATTCGTGTTGTAAAATAGACAAAGCAGCTGGCAATAAAGCGATTGCGGTAGCCAATAACTGTGATTGGGTTTTTTTGAAAACTGTTTCTGGGCGGGAGAGATATTTCGCTAATGCCAGGGCGGCAAAAATTTTGCAAAGTTCGGCAGGTTGCAAATTAAACCCTCCACCTAAGGGTATCCAGCTTTTTGAGCCATTGATGTTTTTACCAATTACAAAAGTTGCCAGCATCAGCAAAATTCCAAAGGCATACAACAAATTAGCTAAAGCGGTAAATAGTTTGCTGTCGGTTAGCAGGATAAACATGCCCACTACTGCACAAAAGGCGGCAAATAAAATTTGTTTGCTATAATTGGTTTTACCCGAAAACAGGGTGCTCATCCAATTTCCATCGGCCCGGTATTCAACCATAAAAATGCACAGTATACCGATAGCCACTAAAGCAGCGTACAACCAAACAATGGTCCAGTCAACCCCTTTTGATAATGTATTGTTTTGCGTGGCCATACTAACTGATTGTGTACTTTTTTTTCTTGTCGCCGGTTTTTGGGATTATCGCTTCCTTGGGAGTTGATTTTTTGGGTACTGCAGGTGTATTTGGAATAATAGGTTGTTCTAATCCGGATGCCTCCTCTGCAGCTTTTTCTATTGACTCTTGCAGTAATCTTTGTTGCTCTAACCGGCTCTCCTTAAGTTGTTTTAATGAATCATTTTTTGCCATTTCCAGTCGCATCAGCTTTGGGATGAGATTTTTGTTAACCATGGTGGTATACTTATCTTTTCTTTCCTTGCCGGTGATAGAGTCTTTCAGGTATTTTTCAATCAATAAGCTGGCAATAGGAGCAGCTGCCCAAGCCCCCTGTCCGGCATTTTCACATATCACGGCAATAGCTATGCGGGGATTGTCTTTAGGTGCAAAAGCGCCAAAAAACGAGTGGTCCTGTTGTTTTTCAACTCTTCCGTTCACTTTGGCATAATTTTCTACGGTGCCGGTTTTTCCGCAAACGATAATCCCAGGAACGGCAGAACCAGCAGCCGTTCCATAATCCATTACGGCCTGCATGGCTTTTTGCTCAGCCTCGTATACATTGGCAGGGATACGTTGGTCGGCCAATCTCTTTTGTTTAAAGCCCGTAAGCAAATCGTCTGGATCACCGCCCTCTATTGAGTCTATCAAATGGGGCGTATAATACCAACCTTTATTTGCAATAATTGCCATTACATTCGCCATTTGCAGCATAGTAGTATTTACTTCCCCTTGTCCTATTGCGTTGGAAATGATGTTACATGGAAAAAATTTCTTACCATACACCTTGTGGTAGTAAGCAGAAGTAGGTAAAAGTCCCCCTCTTTCTGAAGGCAGGTCTATTCCCAGCCTTTTCCCTAATCCAAATGAACTAGCATAGGAATTAAACACATTGAGGGCACTATCGGTGGTTTCGTATTTTGACTGATCAAGTAATTTTTTATAGACGGTAGAGAAGTAGCTATTATCACTGTGTGCCACTGCTTCCTTAAAGCTGAAAGTACCTTTATCGAGGCATTTTGGCTTACCCGTTCCACATCCGGTAAAATATCCATTACAGGTAACGGAAAAACGTTCATCAATTACGCCTTCGGATAGTCCAATTATGCCAACAATTGTTTTAAAGGTAGAGCCTGGAGAATAATTATTTTGAATAGCACGATTATTGAATGGCTTACGCGGATCTGCCAGCAGTTCGGCAAAATGTTTTCTGCGCTGGTTGCCTGTTAAAAAATTGGGGTCAAAAGTGGGGGCACTAACCATGCATATTATACCTCCGGTAGCCGGGTCGATGGCAACCACACTTCCCACTTTGTTGGTCATCAGTTCTTCCGCCATTTTTTGTAGTTCTACATCCAGTGATGAGAAAACATTTTTTCCGGCTACGGCAGCCGTATCATACAAACCTTTCTCATATTCTCCCTGCAGGCGGCTTTTATTATCTCTAATATAGTTTTTCACCCCACGCTTTCCCATCAGCACTTTTTCATAGGTTCTTTCCAACCCGGTTCTGCCGGCAAAATCCCCCATTTGGTATCCTTCCTCTTTGTGCACCCGTAAGAAGCTGGTATCTACCTCATCAATATATCCTAGTAAATGTCCGGCTGCGTGGAAGGGATAATTTCTTACAGAGCGTTCCGTAAGTGTGAAGCCGGAAAATTTATATAAGTTTTCGTTCAAGCGGGCGAACATTTCAGGACTTAACATTGGTTCAAAAATGCCTGGGCGAACCATGCCTGTTTTATTGATGATGTCTCTCATCCGCTTTTTATATTCAATCGAATCTATCTTTAATAAAGAACAAAGCCCGGCCGTGTCGGTTCCTTTACTGTCTACCGGAATAACCACTAGGTCGTATATGATTACATTTTCTAAAATCGGCTTTCGTTTCCGGTCGAAAATGATTCCCCGGTCGGGGTAGATAACTTTTTTGAAGAGCGCATTATTTTCGGCTGCCAGCTTGTATTTGGTAGAAAATAATTGCAGGTTAGCCAATTGCAGAATGATAACCAATACTACTGCAGCAAAAATGATTTGAATAATTCCTCCTCTACTTTGGTTGAATACCGGCATATTGCTTGTTCAGGGAACCTTTTTAGTGGTGTTATACAATTGATGAAATACTTCGCATCTTTTATCAATTTACTAAAAATGTAAACGTTTAGAAGAAGCCATATATTATTTTACAGCTCTTTGTTTTTCTCTTCTCGGTATCAGCAGTTCGGCTATTAGAATGAGGAGTAAGCTAATAGCGGAAGTTCCGGCCACTTTACCCATAAAGTACAGGAAGTTGCCAAATTGCAGCCACTCAATCAGCACCAGATAACTATGGTGCAGCAGAGTCAGCACCACTGCATACACAATAAAAGGTGCCCACCCCATGCTTTTGTGCCCAGGTTCCATATAGCCAGCTTCTGCGGTTTCCTGCGCCAATAGCAGTTTCAGCAAAAACGGTCGCAAAAAGGCAATCGCCACACAGGGGGCAGCATGTAAGCCAATAGTTCCGGTAAAATAATCGAGGGTAAGGCCAAATATAAATGCCAGCAATAACAGCCAAATACGTGAAATTCCGAGTGGAAGCCAAAGGATATACAAAAAATAGATGTAGGGAACGATAAATTGGTGTAACGGCGGAATCGCATTCAGCACAAACACCTGCAACAGGATGAATAAAACAAATCGGATGCTATGTTTGATGATAGGGTTCATTGCCGGGTTGGGGTAGTTTGTTCCAGAGATAGCTGTTCTTTATATCTCACATTCTCTATCAGATAAACGTACTGAATATTAAAAAAGTTTACCCCTGTTTTTATTGTAAGAGAAAAGAAATTACTCTCCGATTCAGACAGAATATCCGCAACAGTACCCACCATCAACCGAGAGGGGAAGTTGGCTGAGTAATTACTGGTTAATACCGTATCGCCTTTTTTTATTACAGAACTCTTCGGAATATTCCGCAATGTTAGATAAGAGGGGTCAGCTCCATCCCATTCCAAGCTTCCAGTTACGGCATCTTTTTTCAACATGGCACTTACCTTACTATTGCGGTGGAGTAAGCTCATGATCCGACTGATATTAGGTCCAGCTTCTACAACTACACCCACAATGCCTTGCGGTGAGGTAACTGCCATTCCTTTTTGCACTCCCTGTGCAGATCCCCTTTCAATTGTAAGAAAATTATTTTGCAGGGTTATCGTATTTCCAATTACATGTGCTGGCAGAAAAGTATATTTTCTCATTCTACCCAGTGAATCCCGCAGGGTGCTGTCTGTTGTAACTAGTTGGGTGGAAGCCGTATCAATATAATTATTGGTCAACTCATTTCTCAGCCGTGCATTTTCTTCCGTTAACAAACGATTGGTTTCCCGCAAGGAGAAATATTGCCGAACGCCGCTGTATTGCTGATTTACTTTGCCAGTTACTTCATTGGCTGTGGTAGAAAAAAAGGTTTCATGACTTTTACTACTTCTGCTTAACAGAATAACACATAGTATCTGCAAAATCAAGAAGCAGATAAACGTAAAGTATCGCCGTATAAAAAGTAGGATGTTTCTCAAAGCCTGTTAAATATAGCAATCGTAAAAGAAGTATGAAATTAGTTGTATGAAAAATCGCCATACAGCGTTTCGCTGAAACAGCCACCTATCGCATGATGAAGGGGAATCGCTGATAGTTTTTTAATGCAAGACCGGTACCACGCACTACGCTTTTCAGCGGATCGTCTGCAACATGCACCGGCAGTTTAATTTTGGCACTTAATCTTTTGTCGAGCCCACGCAGCAAAGCACCTCCACCGGTAAGGTACAGGCCCCGCTTATAAATATCGGATGCCAGTTCGGGTGGGGTAGTTTCCAGTGCTTTTAAAATGGCTTCTTCTATTTTGAAAATACTTTTATCTAGGGCTTCGGCAATTTCCTGATAGCTTACCATAATTTGTTTGGGAATTCCGGTAACCAAATCTCTTCCATTAACAGGAATGTCTTCCGGACCATTTTCTAAATCTTTTAAAGCTGACCCCACGTTTATTTTTATTTGTTCTGCTGTACGTTCTCCAATAAGCAAACTGTGGTATCTGCGCAGGGCTTCCATAATATCGGCAGTAAATTCATCTCCGGCAATACGAATACTCTGATCGCAAACAATACCTGCTAAGGCAATTACCGTAATGCCGGTTGTTCCTCCACCAATATCAATAATCATATTGCCAACCGGTTCTTCTACATCAATACCAATTCCCAATGCAGCAGCCATGGGCTCGTGAATCATATAAACCTCTTTCGCACCTGCTTGCTCAGCACTGTCGCGCACCGCTCTCTTTTCTACTTCTGTAATGGAAGATGGAATACAAATCACCATTCTCCAGGCCGGAGGGAATAGTGGCATCTTTGGGTAAATCATTTTAATCAACTCACGAATCATCAATTCGGCAGCATTAAAGTCGGCAATTACTCCGTCTTTCAAAGGCCGAACTGTGCGAATACTTTCATGGGTTTTCTCATGCATCATCAATGCCTTCTTACCCACGGCCAACACTTCCTTCATGTTATTGCGATTGAGCGCAATAATTGAGGGTTCATTAACTACTACTTCATCGTTATGGATAATCAGGGTGTTGGCAGTACCCAAATCCATGGCTATTTCCTGCGTAAAAAAGTTAAATAATGACATGTTGTATGTGAGATTCTCTGTAAAGTTGAATTAGATTACAAAGGTGGTTGAAAATAACCGAATCACAAAGGGCAAATCCTTATTTTTCGCGGCTTTCACACAACTATATCGTATGGGTTAAAATTCGTACCCGATGTCTTTTCTGAAATACATCCCCTCAAACTGAATTTGTTCTAAGGTAGCAACCGCATGTTGCACAGCTTCGCCTAGCGTATCTCCAAAAGAAGTAACCGCCATTACCCGCCCACCCGCTGTAACTAAACCCTCGTCGACCCTTGCTGTTCCCGCATGAAATACCAGTGTTTGCGGGTGTTTGGGAGCTAATTCCCAACCAGTAATCGGAATGTTTTTTGCATATGCACCTGGGTATCCACCACTCACCGCTACCACCGTAGCAGCTTTTTTATCGAAGAACGAAATATTGGTATCAGCCAGGGTTCCATTGTCCATCGCTGCAAGCAACGCTACCAGGTCGGTTTGCAGAAGGGGCATTACCACTTCCGTTTCCGGATCTCCCATGCGGCAATTGTATTCAATTACCCAGGGTTCACCTTGAACGTTCATTAATCCAAAGAAGATAAATCCTTTGTAGGTAAGCTTTTCAGCCCGAATGCCCGCAATGGTCGGATCTATTATGCGATGGGTAACCTTATTCCAAAATAGTTCATCCATAAAGGGTACCGGACTAATACATCCCATTCCGCCGGTGTTGAGGCCTGTATCACCTTCCCCTATACGTTTATAATCTTTTGCATGACCAATTATCTGGTAGTTTTCTCCATCGGTTAGCACAAAAACACTCACTTCAATACCGGTTAAAAATGCTTCAATCACTACTTTACTGCCAGCTTCCCCGAATTGCTGTTCCCGAATCATTTGTTCAAACGAGCGCAGGGCTTCCTCGTGTGAATTGGCTATCACCACGCCCTTTCCGGCGGCAAGTCCATCCGCTTTTACCACAATCGGCAGGCTATGTTCTCGGATATAAGCTTGCCCCTCTGCATAGGTTTCAGCAGTAAATTCGGCATAAGGTGCGGTGGGAATGCCGTGGCGCTGCATAAATTGTTTGCTGAAAGCCTTGCTGCCCTCCAATTGGGCAGCTGTTTTAGAAGGACCCACCACAATCATTCCATTTAGTGCTTCATCCTGCTGAAAAAAATCGTAAATCCCCTTTACCAAAGGTTCTTCCGGACCCACTACCAGCATATCTATCTTATGGTTAATACAAAGGGCACGAATGGCGGGGAAGTCGGTTACTGAAACCGGCAGGTTGGTGCCTACCTGGGCAGTTCCCGGATTGCCGGGTGCTATGTATAACTCAGTACAGTGGGGGCTGGCAGCCATTTTCCAGGCCAAGGCATGTTCGCGACCTCCAGAACCTAATAATAAAATATTCATTTACTAAACCTATTTGCTGGCGAAGGTAATGCGGGATGTTGGATTGTGTTTATGCTTCAGTACTTTCTTCCTCCATACCTACATATCTTTTTTCGGGTAGTCTGCGAGATACCAGCATGTATAAAACGATAAATCCACACATAATGCCAAAAAACAACCAATAATAACGGGCACCGGTATAATGTGAAAAGAATCCACCATTCGAAATGCTATTATTCACCAGACTTACAAACAGGTTGCCCGCCGAAATGCCCAGTAAATACAGGGCACTCATGGTACTTTTCATAGATTTTGGGGAGTGGGTATAGGCATATTCAAGGCAAGTAACCGATACCAGCACTTCCGCAGCTGCCAATATTAAATAAGCCAGAATTTGCCAAATCACAGAAGGATGAAAACCCTGATCAATCTTTTCCTGTAACAAAGCGATGATTACAAAAGTGAGGGCCGTAAGCACCAGTCCCGCCCCAATTTTTTTCAGAGGAGTCACTTTCAAACCTGCCTTTTCTATTGCAGGGAATATGATATAGGTAAACACCGGAATCATACCAACCAGAAAAATCGGATTAAAGGTTTGTACCTGCTCGGTGAGAAACTCGTAGCCAAATAAATTCCGGTCTAATTTTGCGGCCTGCAACACCCATTCCGACAAATTCTGGTCCCATAAAGCCCAGAAAATAGGGGTGAAGGCAAAAACCATTAAAATGCGGTAAACAGCCTGTACCCCATCAATGGCAGATTCGGAAAACTGATATTTTTTACCCAGATCTACCCAGAATGTGTTTCCAGCTTCGGCAACTGCGGGTTTTTTCCTAAAAATAGAAAGCAGTCCTTCCCAAATAGCGGCGCTTGTTATGGATATAAAGTTTTCCCGCTTATATCCAGATGGGGGCACCCGAACATATTTATCCCTGCCCATCCAAAAAATAACAGTAGCCACCACCATCAGAATGCCCGGAATGCCGAAGGCGATTTTGGCTCCATAATGCTTATAAATGAGAGGTATGATGGCGGTAGCCACAATGGAACCGGTATTAATGGTAAAGTAAAACCAACCATACATTTTACTAAGTAGGTGTTCATTGGATTTGTCGAACTGGTCGCCCACATTTGCCGATACACAAGATTTTATTCCTCCCGCAGCAACGGCAATCATAATTAAACCCAAAGAAAAAAGAGAAAAGTTTTCTGTGTTCAGCGCCACCATCAGATTCCCAGCCGCATAAAGCATCGACACATATAATATAACCCGGTATTTGCCCAAAAACCAGTCGGCCAAAATACCCCCCACCAATGGCATAAAATAGGCCAAGGTTACAAACAGATGCGAAAGCTCATTCGATTTAGCTTCTGCTACCGCCTGTAATTCGGGGTTTTGGGTGGGATTAAAGAATTGCGCAACCAGAAAAGTGGTCATAATGGCCCGGATACCATAAAAACTGAAACGCTCCGCCGCTTCATTGCCAATTATATAAGGAACCGCTGCCGGCATGCCGGTTTTTTTTACTTCGGATTGCATTTCAGTCATAAGTTGTATTTTGGCACTTAAAGATATTGGAAATATCAGCCGGATAAGCAATCTTCCGGTTACGCTTTCCATCATGCAAAATAATTGTGCTATGTCAACACCCAAAAAATCGTTTCAACCCTTTGTGGCGCCGGAATCTCAAATGAAGGAGCTTACCGTAAAATCGATACTGGTAGGTAGCTTATTTGGAGTAATCTTTGGTGCTTCTACTGTATATCTGGCCCTAAAAGCGGGTTTAACCGTGTCGGCATCTATTCCTATTGCGGTAATTGCCATTACACTTGGCCGAAAATTTTTAAAAACAACCATCCTCGAAAACAATATTATACAAACCACCGGTTCTGCGGGTGAGAGTATTGCAGCCGGGGTGGCATTTACCTTACCGGGCTTTTTGTTTCTATCATCCCCCAGCAGCGAGGAGTATTTCAACTACCTAACCATTTTAATTCTGGCTATTGTAGGTGGGTTACTGGGTACCTTATTAATGATACCCTTGCGAAAAGCGTTGATCGTAAATGAACACGACACCCTTCCTTATCCCGAGGGAACCGCTTGTGGAGATGTGCTGAAAGCCGGAGAAAAAGGAGGCGATTTTGCCCGTACCGCATTTTGGGGATTGGGCGTTGCTTTTGCCTACGCTTTGTTGCAAAAAGTATTGCACGTTATTGCGGAAACCCCGTTTTATGCTACCCGCCAGATCAATAAATTTTTCCCCTCTGCCAAGGTTTCCGGAGAAATTACTCCCGAATATTTGGGCGTGGGGTATATTATTGGACCAAAAATAGCCGGCGTATTGGTTGCCGGTAGTGTGTTAAGCTGGATGGTATTTATCCCGCTCATGAGCACCCTGGTTCCGGGAGAAGTAATAGCCCAACAACTGGTTAAGCTGGGTTATCTGGTTGATATTGCAAAAGCAGGCGGTAAGGGCGGATGGGATCCCATCACAAAAACTTTTGCGGATTATTCCAGCGCCATCTATTATGCTTTCGTTCGCCAAATAGGAGCGGGTGCAGTAGCAGCAGGGGGCATCATTACCCTGATAAAAACTATCCCCACTATTGTAAAATCTGTAAAGGGCAGCATGGACTCCCTAAAGGCAGAAGGCACTGCGCAACAAACAACCGTATTGAGAACGGAAAAAGACCTGAGCTTAAAGATTGTTGGTTTTGGCAGTTTAGCACTCGTGGCGCTGATAACCTTCCTTCCCCAAATTCCCGGTGATAGCATTGTACAAAAATTATTGGTAGGCGTGCTGGTTTTATTATTCGGCGCCCTTTTTGTAACGGTGGCATCGCGCATTGTTGGATTAATCGGATCGTCGAATAGTCCTATCAGCGGCATGACCATCGCTACCGTAATGGGTACCAGTTTAATATTTTTGGCAGTGGGTTGGACGGGTCAGGCATTTGAGCCACTGGTGTTAGTTGTGGGAGGTATGATTTGTATTGCAGCAGCCAATGCAGGCGCAACCTCGCAGGATTTGAAGAGTGGGTATATAGTAGGTTCCACCCCCCGTAATCAGCAGATTGCTTTGTTTGTAGGGGCTATTGTTTCTTCGATAGTTATTGGCATAACGGTAAAGTTTCTCGACAGACCATCGGCTGAAATGATGCAGCAAGGAATTCAGCATGCAATCGGTACAGAAAAGTTTCCTGCACCACAGGCTACTTTGATGGCAACTTTGATAAAAGGTATTCTGTCTCAAAACCTAGACTGGCAATATGTTGTAGTAGGCGTTTTTCTGGCGGTTACCATTGAACTCTGTGGAATAAAAGCATTGAGTTTTGCCATTGGGGTGTATCTGCCCTTGGCTACCACCTTACCTATATTTATTGGCGGAGCGATTCGTGGGTTGGTTGAGTATCGCCAGAAAAAAGAATCAACTGAACTAAGCCCAGAGGAAGAGGAGTTGGGTAAGGGCAATTTATTTGCCACCGGACTGGTAGCTGGTGGTGCAGTGGCAGGCGTATTGATAGCCTTTTTGGCGGGCTCCACTTCGGGAGAAAAATGGCTGGCTCAGATTTCACAAGAAGAGCACCTGGTTGAGCTATTCGGAAAAGGAGGCTATTTTGTGCTGGGTACCGTGTTTTTTGCTTTGATGGGGTTGATATTATATCGGGTAGCTCGGAAAAAATAGCAGCGAGATAGTTTCAAATAGTTGCATGCCGCTCTTTTAACAAATTACTAAACGAATCATTTTAAACGTTTGGAACTTCTTGGTGTCTATTATTGAAATCAATGGCCATGCGCAAATCTTTTCGTGTACAGATAGGAATAGTTGGACTGCTTGCTTTTTTATTTTGGGCATTTACTCCACCATCAACCGATCCGGTTAAAGAATCTATTAAGATGCCCTATAAAAAAATGGGGCTTACGAAAGAACAGGCAGCCGCTCATTTATTGAGTCGGTTTACCATGGGGGCTACTCCGCAACAAGTTGATCAGGTGGTAGATAAGGGCCTGGAAAATTGGTTTGCTGAACAACTGAATGGGCAGTTGCCAGAAGATGACCTTTTGCGCAGATTGCCGGAAGCCAATTATCCCGCACTCAAAATGAGCAACGAAGCCATTGTTGCCCATTATGCGAATGCAGCACAGGCATTGCGACTGGCAGTAAAAAACAATTTGATAAGCCGCGACTCCTTGCAACTCTTAGGTAAGCCGGAATACCGGGCTCAGTTGCAACAGTTGATGAAGCAGCAAGGGCTCGAGCCATTGCAGGAGCTGAACCGGCAATTGCTCAATCAAAAAATAATACGGGCCGCATATAGTCCTAATCAATTACAAGAAGTATTGACCGATTTTTGGTTCAATCACTTTAATGTATCACTTAGTAAAGGTGCCAGCCAGCAATTTGTGCTTACCTATGAACGCGATGCGGTTCGGCCTTATGTAATGAGTAATTTTTACGAATTATTGATTCATACCGCACAACATCCTGCCATGCTGGAATTTTTAGACAATGCAGGTAGTGTTAGCAATAACAATGAAAGGTCGCGGATGCGCGAACAATCGGCTGCTGCTAAACGAGTAAAACAACGAATAGAAAAAATGGCGGCGGATACCAATAATCCCCAACAGGCCGCCATGCAGCAAGTGTTGGCAAGAACGAATATGCAGGGCTTGAACGAAAACTATGCCAGAGAGGTTATGGAACTTCACACATTGGGTGTGGATGGAGGATATTCTCAGCAAGATGTAACCCAGGTGGCCAAGGCACTAACTGGATGGTCGGTAAGGCCGCTGGCAAAAGATGGACCTGCCGCCCAATTGATGCAAGCAGCCGGACCCTTAGCAAATCGCGCTAACAAAGACAATGTTACTATCAACGACTTTTTGTTCAGAGCCAACCGGCATGATGAGGGAGAGAAAACAATTCTCGGAAAAAATTATCCTGCCGAAGGAGGCTATCAGGAAGGAGTGCAGGTATTGCAACAACTCGCTGCACATCCTGCTACCGCCACATTTATTTGTAAAAAGCTGGCCATTCGTTTTGTGAAAGACACGCCAACAACCCTGCTGGTAGATCAAATGGCTGCCACTTTTTTAAGGACTGGTGGAAATATCCGTGCGGTAATGGTTACTATGGTTAATCACCCCGATTTTTGGGAACCTGCCGCATTACGGGAAAAAGTAAAATCGCCTTTTGAACTTGCCATCAGCGCTATACGTGCCACAGGTGCAGAAGTGATGCAGCCTTTTCAAATAAATAACTGGATTACAAAAATGGGGCAGCGGCTTTATTATTATGCAGCACCCACCGGATTTCCAGATCGGGCAAATTTTTGGATCAATACAGGCTCATTGTTAAATAGAATGAATTTTGGAATGGCATTTGCCACCGGAAAAATTCCGGGGGTTAAATTGGATTTGGGAGCCCTTAACAATCACCATGAACCCGCCAGCGCCGAAGAGGCATTGCAGGTATATAGCAACTTGCTTTTACCCCAGCGGGAGCAGGCAGAAAATGTACGACGCCTAACTGCACTTTTGAATGAAAATGGGATAGACGAAAAAATTCAACAGGCCGCCAGCAAACAAACAACTGTTTTAACCGAAGAAGTTGACGGTATGATGAATGAGCAAAAACAGCCGGCGCGGAGAAATGCAGGTGCTGCAAGAAACATGGATGCAATGCCCGGCAATAATGGTATGCTGCAACAGGTTACCGGCATTATCATTGGCTCTCCGGAATTTCAGCGCCGATAGCTCAAACAACTTTCACAACTCACTAAAAGTAATTCTATGATACACAGAAGAGCATTTATGAAGTCGGGAGCTATTGCACTGTTTGCAGCTGGCTTTCAGGGCGGTATTCCCGGATTTTTACTGCGGGCAGCCGGCGCTCAATCAACCAGCAAAGGCCTCAATAAAAAGAAAGTACTGGTTTGCATATTTCAACGAGGAGCTATGGATGGACTAATGGCGGTAACCCCTTTTACCGATCCGGCATTGCGTTCACTCCGTCCGGGATTATTTATGAGCCCTGCAGAAAAAGAAGGCAAAATCATTGACTTAGATGGGAAATTTGGCATGCATCCTTCCTTACAATCTTTATATCCATTTTTTACCGATGGCCGACTTGCAGTAGTGCATGGCGTAGGGAGCCCCAATACTACCCGCAGCCATTTTGATGCCCAGGATTATATGGAAAGCGGTACTCCATTTAGTAAGAGTACCCAGAGTGGATGGCTGAATAGGGTCGTGGGCAAATTACCCGAAGCTCATTCTCCCTTTCGGGCGGTTAGCTTAACCGCTTCCTTACCTAAGTGTTTGTATGGAGACCAGGAATCGCTGGCTATTGCTAACTTACAGGAGTTTGCATTGCAGGTGCGCGGCAATCCATTAGCAGCAAAAGTGGCAGCCGGATCTTTTGAGCAACTATATGATGTTACCACCAGTGAACTGCTGAATAAAACTGCCCGGGAAAGTTTTGATGCCCTACAACAGTTGAAGCAAGCCAATATGAAATCCTATCCAGTAAACGCCGGCGTGGTGTATCCGAATACTCCGCTTGGCAATTCACTGAAACAAATTGCTACGCTGATAAAAATGAATGTTGGACTGGAAGTGGCTTTTACAGAAAGTGGCGGTTGGGATACCCATTTTAATCAAGGAACCCTAAATGGAGCTTTTGCAAGAAACCTGAAGGATTTTAGTGATAGCATTGCTGCTTTTTGGGCTGATTTGTCTGCATATCAAGATGAGGTTACTTTACTTACCATGACTGAATTTGGCCGTACGGTTCATCAGAATGGTACTGGTGGAACGGATCATGGCAGGGCCAGTTGTTTATGGGTGCTTGGTAATGATGTGCAGGGTGGTAAAGTATATCAACAAATGAAACCCCTAAATAAAGAGAATTTAGAAGATGGCAGAGATGTGCCAGTTACTACTGATTTTAGAAGTGTTTTTAGTGCAGTGGTAGGCAATCATTTATCCATCTCCCAACCCGAGCAATTATTTCCCGGATTCAATGGCAGTCCGGTTCCTTTGATGAAACGCAGTTAGTTAAAAAGCAGTATTCCTGTTTTTTTGTATATTTAGGAAAATAATTCCTGCATGCGCTGGCGTTGGATTAAATATATGTCGCCCTTTGTGTTGTTCCTGTTTGCCTTTCAGGCTTTCAGCAATTCGGGTTGGCTGAGTTATGTTCCATTGATTTTTACATTCGTTTTCATTCCGCTGGCTGAGTTGTTAATGAAGTCTTCTACCGGCAATATATCTGCCGCTGAGGAAGAAATTGCCAAGGCTGATAAGGGCTACGATTATTTATTATACGAAATAGTGCTGCTGCAATATTATGCCCTGCTGGTATTTTTATTCTCGCTTACCGAACCAAATCTGGATACATTTACCAAGGTTGGACGCATCATTTCTATGGGATTACTTTGTGGCATTTTCGGCATCAATGTTGGGCACGAACTTGGCCACCGGAGCAATAAGATCGAGCAAATGATGGCTAAGATGTTATTGCTGAGTTCTCAGTACTTGCATTTTTTTGTTGAACACAATAAGGGGCACCATAAGCACGTAGCCACCCCTTTAGATCCGGCTTCTGCTCGTCGTGGCGAGTCGTTGTATGCTTTCTATCCCCGCACGATAATTGAATCTTATATAAGTGCCTGGCATATTGCTGCTCGCGACTGTAAGAAAAAAGGCGTTAGCACCTTCGGCTGGCGAAACGAAATGATTCAGTTTACTGCCATTCAACTGGCAATGCTGAGTATTATTGGGTACTTTTTTGGCCCTACCATCTTGTTCAGCTATTTGGCAAGTGCGCTCATTGGCATCTTACTATTAGAGTCGGTAAACTATATTGAACATTATGGTTTGCAGCGAAAAGAAACCACACCCGGCAGTTATGAAAGAACACAACCCTGGCATAGCTGGAATAGTAATCATGTGCTGGGAAGAATCATGCTGTTCGAACTGAGTCGCCACAGCGACCACCATTATGTGGCCAGTAGAAAATATCAGTTATTGCGACATATGGAGGGTGCTCCTCAAATGCCTACTGGATATCCCGGTATGCTAATATTGGCGCATATTCCACCCATATTCTTTCGGGTAATGGACCGGACTTTTCAAAAACTGGAAACCCAGCAGGCAAAAGCCGCAACGCCTGTGTTATAGTTTTCCTTTCATGATTTCTTCCACAACACCCGGATCGAGCAGGGTAGTAGTATCTCCCAGATTATCTGTTTCGCCTTCTGCAATTTTACGTAGTATTCTGCGCATGATTTTACCGCTGCGGGTTTTGGGTAGTCCGCTAACCAGTTGAATTTTGTCTGGCTTAGCGATAGCGCCAATTACACGGGTTACGGTTTGTAGGATATCGCTTTTTATCAGATCGTCGGAACCATGCGTGTTTTGCTGATGCGAACCCTGATAAATGATAAATGCATAAATGGCCTGTCCTTTTACCGGATGCGGAAATCCAACCACGGCACTTTCTACCACACCGGCATGCATATTGATGGCATTCTCCACTTCGGCAGTTCCAATGCGGTGGCCACTAACGTTTAATACATCATCTACCCTTCCGGTAATTCTATAAAATCCATCCTTATCTCGTAAAGCACCATCTCCGGTAAAATATAAGCCTGGGTAAGTGGCGAAATAATTTAGCCGGCATCTTTCGTGATCGCCGTAGGTGGTTCGTAAAATAGAGGGCCATGGGGCTTTAATGCATAAATTACCGGAAATCGTTTCGTCACCTTCTGCCACTTTTTCGTTTCCGTTTTCATCTACCAACAGCAACTGAACGCCCGGCATGGGTAGTGTGGCCCAGCTGGGTTTTTCGGGGGTTACACCGGCAAGGTTACTGATTAAACACCCGCCCGTTTCGGTTTGCCACCAAGTATCTACAATGGGACATCTTTTTTTACCAACCTGTTCATGATACCAATGCCAGGCTTCTTCATTGATGGGTTCTCCCACGGTTCCCAGTACTTCCAGCGTGGAAAGATCTTTGCCTTCCAACGGGGCATTTCCAAATGCCATTAAGCTTCTGATGGCTGTAGGGGCAGTATAAAAAATATTTACCCGATGCTTATCTATGATATCCCAAAATCTGCTTGCATTCGGGTAAGTTGGGATTCCTTCAAAAATTAAAGTAGTAGCTCCGGCACTTAGCGGACCATACGTAATATAGGTATGTCCGGTAATCCATCCGATATCAGCTGTGCAAAAATGAATTTGACCGGGCTGGTATTGAAAAACATTTACAAAAGTATAGTTGGCATAAACCATATACCCACCGCAGGTATGTACCACCCCTTTTGGTTTGCCGGTTGAGCCCGAAGTATATAAAATGAATAGGGGATCTTCTGCATCCATTTCTTCCGCTTCAACATAGGTAATACCCTGTTCTTCTACCTGTTTCATTTCATCCTCCCACCACACATCGCGCCCTTTAATCATAGAAACCGGTGTGCGGGTTCGGGTACATACAATTACTTTTTTAATGGTATGATTGCCAATCAGGGCATCATCAATGATGTTTTTTAGTGGAATGTCTTTACCTCCGCGAAATGCACCATCACAGGTTACAATAAATTCAGCCCCGGCATCTTGCAATCTGTCGGAAATGCTTTGTGCAGAAAATCCACCAAATACCACACTGTGAATCGCACCCATTCTGGCACATGCCAGCACGGCAATAGCTAATTCGGGAATCATGCCCATGTATAAACATACCCGGTCGCCTTTTTTAACGCCATTGTTTTTGAGTACCTGGGTAAACTGACAAACCTTTTCGTGTAATTTGTTATAGGTGATTACCCGTGGCTGCTCATCCAGGGAATTGGGCTCCCAAATAATGGCAGGTTGATTGCCGATTTTTTCGAGGTGACGATCTAAACAGTTTTCAGTGATATTTAATCTGCCTCCCTGAAACCATTTCACATCTGGTTCGTTGAAATTCCATTCAAGGGTAGTGTCCCATTTTTTTCTCCAGGTAAAATGTTCGGCAACGGAAGCCCAGAAAGCAGCTGGGTCTTCAATACTGCGTTGATAGGCCGCATGATACTCGGCCAAACTCTTAATTTGATAAGGGTAATGCATAGCAATCTGATAAGGGGTTTAAAGGTACAAATTGTAGGGGTGCCTGAAAAATAATCGGAGCATTTCATTCGATGTGTAGATAGTTTGGTGAATTGATTCATTTTATGTAAGTTGACCATCCATACTAAAGCGTTAACCGCAGCGCTTTATTAATTGTTGCCTTGCATGAATCAGGAAAAAGGAATTTGGAAAGTTATAGGAGCGTCTAGCCTCGGTACACTAATTGAATGGTACGATTTTTACATTTTTGGTAGTCTGGCAACCGTGCTGGCCAGTCAGTTTTTTCCGAAAGGTAATCCCACTGCTGCCCTGCTTTCTACCCTAGCCACTTTTGCGGCGGGCTTTTTGGTTCGGCCTTTTGGCGCGCTGGTGTTTGGCAGATTAGGCGATATCATAGGCCGAAAACATACTTTTTTGCTAACCCTCGTAATTATGGGGGGCGCCACGTTTGCAATTGGACTGGTACCCTCATTTGAATCGATAGGATTTGCTGCACCTATTATAGTATTGCTATTGCGATTGCTGCAGGGATTGGCTTTAGGCGGCGAATATGGTGGAGCTGCCACTTATGTGGCCGAGCATGCCCCTGCGCATAAAAGGGGATTTTATACATCCTGGATTCAAACTACTGCCACACTGGGCTTATTTGTTTCCCTAGGAGTAATCTTGCTTACCCGCCATGCGCTGGATGTAAATCAAGCCAAATCTATTGCCAAGTTTAATGAATGGGGCTGGCGGATTCCCTTTTTGGTTTCTATTGTGCTGGTAGGGGTTTCCGTATATATCCGACTGAAAATGAAAGAGTCGCCCCTGTTTCAGGAAATCAAAGATTCGGGCAATCTTTCTGTAAATCCATTGAAAGAAAGCTTTGGACACAAAACCAATTTAAAAATGGTTTTACTGGCTTTGTTTGGGGCTACTATGGGTCAGGGCGTAGTTTGGTATACAGGTCAGTTTTACGCCCAATCATTTATAGAAAATGTTTGCAAAATCGAATTCGATCAGTCGAGAACCATTATCATCTGGGCTATATTATTGGCTACTCCCTTCTTTGTGGTATTTGGTAGCTGGAGTGATCGAATTGGCAGAAAATGGATCATGCTGGGAGGAATGTTGCTCGCAATTGTTACCTATAAACCGTTGTTTCAGGGGCTGCTTACTTTGTCGGACCTGAGTAATCAGGTGCAACTTACCGGGCTAAAGCAAATAAAAAAAACCACTTCGGTAATTCCCGGCACAACCGATACACTTCGAACCATTACCCATCATTATTATTTTGCGGAAGGTGCCACACAAACCGTTACGGTAAAAGATACCGCCTACGCTGATGTTGGCAGGGTTACCATTAAACCTGATGTGAAATCATTTACCCAACTGGGCAGTTCGGCCTATTGGAAAATGGTAGGATTGGTGTTTATTATGATTTTATATGTTACCATGGTGTATGGCCCGATTGCTGCTTTTCTGGTTGAATTGTTCCCTACCAAAATTCGCTATACCTCCATGTCGTTGCCCTATCATATTGGAAATGGGGTATTTGGCGGACTCACTCCTTTTATTGCAACCCTGCTTACAACCATCTATACAGGTGATAAACTGGCGGGATTACAGTATCCAATAATTATTGCTAGCATCTGTTTGGTAATTGGGGCCTTATATATTCAGCAGGGAGTACATCATTCATCAAAAGAAAAAATGACAAACGCATGAATGCCATAAAAAAATATGCCGGACTGATTTGGATGCTCTTGGGCCCATTGGCCATCTATTATCTGGTAAAAACTGCTGCAGGTGAAATTGAAAAGAAGCCCTTGCTGGATACCTGGATACAATGGGGGGTATTTACCATTGTGGCGCTTCCCATTGCTGCCGGTATGGTAATTTTTGGATATTATGCCTGGCAGGAAGAATATGACCATCTGCCCGAAGAAACCGAATAGGGGCTGATTCACTGATTTTCACAATAAATTATCGCTTCCCCCATTACCCAATGTTTACCGCTGATGATTTGAGGGTATTTTTGGGTTCAAAATAGCACGTATGTCTATTATTGTTGCTGGATTACAAAAAAAGTATGGCACCCAACTGGCGGTGAACGATGTTTCGTTTACGTTGCAAAAGGGCGAAATCGTTGGGTTTTTGGGCCCCAATGGCGCCGGAAAAAGTACTACCCTTAAAATGATTACCGGATATGTAAAGCCCGATGCAGGTAGTATTTCAGTAGAAGGAATGTTGGTGCAAGAACATCCATTGGCCGTGCGAAAAAAAATTGGCTACCTGCCGGAAGCCAATCCATTGTACTATGATATGTATGTGCGTGAGTATTTGTATTTTATGGCAGGCGTTCATAAAATTGAAAACCCGGGGGAAGCAGTAGAAAGGGTAATTCAACTAACCGGGTTAACTAGGGAAGCACATAAAAAGAACGGACAGCTATCGAAGGGCTATAAACAGCGGGTAGGGCTCGCTGCAGCACTTGTTCATAATCCACCCGTACTGATTTTAGATGAACCAACCAGCGGATTAGATCCCAATCAGATTATTGAGATTCGGGAAGTAATTCGCCAACTGGGGGAGGATAAAACCATCCTCTTCTCTTCACATATTTTGCAAGAAGTAGAAGCTATTTGCGATCGGGTGTTGATTTTAAATCTAGGTCGCCTGGTGGCCGATAACCGGTTACAGCAATTACAAGCATCTGGAAATGATGAACATGTGGTGGAAGTTCATATTAAAGAAGCTGTTCCCACTGCGGATTGGAACGAGATTCCCGGAATTATTCGGGTTGTAACGGCCGGAACGGGTAAATATCAATTACATACCCATCAGCCCGAAGCGGTTAGTAAGGCACTGTTACAATGGACGGTGGCAAAGGGATATACCCTGATTTCCTTTAAAACGGAGCAAGTTTCTCTGGAAGATGTGTTCAGAAATCTGACAACAAAATAAAATAAATGTAATTTTTATTTTATTGAATGTCAAATATTTACAAGCCGAATTCGGGTATTTTTCGGTAACCAAAGCTAATTTGTTACCTTGCGGAACGAAAGACGATTTTTTAGTTAATGGATAAACAACCTACAATATGAGTTATATTATTGAAGTACACGCCCGCCAGATTTTGGATAGTCGCGGAAATCCCACGGTAGAAGTAGAAGTGGTAACCGATGATGGCGCTTTGGGTAGAGCCGCGGTTCCCAGTGGAGCCAGCACCGGCATTCATGAAGCCGCAGAACTGCGCGATAACGATAAAAAGAAATATGCCGGCAAGGGTGTACTGAAAGCGGTACAAAATGTAAATGATAAAATTGCGGCTGCCATTATTGGGTATGATGTTACACAACAGGCTGCCATCGATGGAGAAATGCTAGCATTGGATGGTACCCCTAATAAATCAAAGCTGGGTGCCAATGCCATCCTTGCAGTAAGTTTAGCCGTGGCCAAAGCAGCTGCGGAAGAGGCCGACCTCCCCTTGTATCGCTACATCGGTGGAACCAACGCCCGTACCTTGCCTATTCCCATGATGAACATTTTAAATGGGGGTGCGCATGCAGATAACAAAATCGATTTTCAGGAATTCATGATTATGCCTGTTGGCGCAAAGTCGTTCAGCGAAGGATTGCGTTGGGGGGTTGAAATATTTCACGTTCTGAAAACCGTATTAAAGAAAAAAGGATTTTCAACCAATGTAGGTGATGAAGGTGGTTTTGCCCCCAATATTCAAAGCAATGAGGAAGCCATTGAAACTGTACTGGAAGCCATTTCAGCAGCCGGATATAAAACGGGCTCTCAAATAGCCATTGCGATGGATGCAGCCAACAGCGAATTGTGGGATGCCAAGAAGAAAAAATACGTTTTCCACAAGAGTAGCGGCAAAATAGTGAGCAGCGATGAGCTGGTGAAATTCTGGGAAAAATGGGTGAAGCAATACCCGATTATTTCTATTGAAGATGGCATGGCCGAAGATGACTGGAATGGCTGGAAAGCCTTAACCCAGGCGGTTGGAGCCAAATGTCAGCTGGTGGGCGATGATCTGTTTGTTACCAATGTAAATCGTTTACAAACCGGAATTGATAAGCAAATTGCCAATAGCTTATTGGTTAAGGTAAATCAAATCGGTTCACTTACCGAAACCATCAATGCGGTTACCCTGGCACAACATAATGGCTACACCACTATTATGAGCCATCGCAGTGGTGAAACGGAAGATACTACCATTGCCGACCTGGCGGTTGCCCTCAATTGCGGTCAAATTAAAACGGGTTCTGCCTCACGTACCGACCGGATTGCTAAATACAATCAGTTGATTAGAATTGAAGAGCAGTTAGGAGAAACCGGTATTTTCCCTACTGGCAAGATTCGATTCGGCAAATAGTTGAAAGTATACCTATTTACAAACGCCATTGCCTTCAGGGGAATGGCGTTTTTTTTAACACCTGTGTATTAGTTGATTGAGCTGGGTATTGCGAATAGATGTAATTTTATCATACAAATCCTTCACATGCAACGGCTCAAACGGATTGTAACCAATAAATACATACTGGCCGGCACTTTTTTTCTCGTTTGGATGCTGTTTTTCGATCAGCGAGATTTTTTTCAGCAATTGGATCGAAAGAAAGACCTGAATCAGCTGGAAACCAAAAAGTTGTTTTATCAAAAGGAAATTGAAAAATCTCGCAAGGAATTGTCTGATTTACAAAGCAATCCTGCTGCTATAGAAAAATTTGCCCGGGAACGTTTTCTGATGAAAAAAGATGGCGAGGATATCTTTATCCTGGATGATTCTGCAGCGGTAAAAAATAATTAGCAGTAAAAATCGTTACCCCGTTCTACCCCCCATTCTGCCCGTTTTTCTGCAATATCGATACAGATTATCCGTTGTATGTTTAGTGGCTGAAATGCATACCAGCCCTTACGATATGAAGGAAATTACGGATGAAGATTTAATTCTGTACCACTATAATGAGGCGCCTCCCTTATTAAAGGCATTGGTTGAAAAAGAATTGGCCTCCCGAAACGAATTGAAAAACAGGTATCTGCAACTCAAAAAAGCCATATCTGATTTAAACCAACTGCCCCTAACGTCACCATCCCCCTCCCTCATTCAGAAGATTCTGCGTAAGACTGGCCTATCTGGAAATTCTAACCCCTCTGCATAATAATTTCTCTTTCCGGCCATCCCGCCGAATTGGCTAATTTTGCTGCATGAAACTGGCAGAGCGATACGATACAACCCTAAGCTGGCTGAATGAACAAATTCCCATTGCCGAAACGGAGTTGAGTTCCGAGAATCCCTTTCAATTATTGGTTGCAGTTATCTTATCTGCCCAGTGCACTGATAAGCGGGTGAATATGGTTACCCCCGCATTGTTTAAAAAATTTCCTACGCCTGATAAATTAGCGGTGGCAAGCTTTGATCAGGTTTTCCCCCTAATACGCAGCATCTCTTATCCCAACAACAAAAGCAAGCATTTAATCGGGATGGCTACTTTATTAATGGAAAAATTTAATGGGGAGGTCCCGCTAACGGTTGCAGAACTCATTCAGTTACCCGGCGTAGGAAGAAAAACGGCCAATGTGATCACCAGTGTAATTGATCAACAGCCCAATATGGCAGTTGATACGCATGTTTTTCGGGTGAGTAAACGAATTGGTTTGGTAACCCCCCGAGCTACCACCCCTCTGGCAGTTGAGAAACAATTGATTAAACATATTCCCAGAGAAGCTGTGCATAAAGCCCACCACTGGCTGATATTACACGGCCGCTATGTTTGTTTGGCTCGAAATCCAAAATGCGGGGAGTGTGGTTTGCAGGAGGTATGCAAATACTATCAATCTTCCCTAAAGAAAAAATCTACCGCCCGCCGATAATTTTACCGGGTTCTCATCCGGTTTGCGCTCGTGCTGCTAAAATTCGGTAGCTTTAAGAAAGCTTTTTTATATGAGCAGGTATGCCCCTATTCGCATCAGTATTTTTTTGACAATTTTGTTGGGTTATATGCAAACAGCAGTTGCACAGTCAACTCCCAATGCACCCGCCTACACCCCCTCCTATTTTGCCGATAAAGAGCGGGCTAAAAAACTAGCAGCTCATTTTCCGCTGGTTGAACAATTGTATAAAGACTATGCCGAAAAAAATCATTTTCCCGGGTATGCATTCGGTATTTTGTTAGATGGCAAATTGGTGTATACGGGCAGTGGGGGATTTACCGATATTGACAAAAAAATACCGGCATCTACCCGCTCTATGTTCCGAATTGCATCCATGAGCAAAAGTTTTACTGCCATGGCTATTTTGCAACTGCGCGATCAGGGGAAATTAAAATTAGACGATCCCGTTTATCAATATATACCCGAAATGAAATCTCAGGCCCTTACTAAAGATGCCCAGGAAATCACGATTCGACATTCACTTACTCATTCAGCAGGATTTCCCGAAGATAACCCCTGGGGAGATCGTCAGCTAGCGGATACCGACAAGCAGTTATTAGAATTGCTCAACCAAAAAATCAGTTTCTCCAATGCGCCGGGTATTGCCTATGAATACAGTAATCTGGGATTTACTTTATTGGGGTATATCATTCAGCAGGTAACCGGGATGCCTTACAGTACGTACATCGAAAAAAACATCTGGCAAACGCTGGGTATGGCACAAGCCAGTTGGGAATATAGCAAAGTGGCCCCGCCTTTATTTGCACACGGATATCGCTGGATGAATAATACTTGGATAGAGGAAACCCCACTACACGATGGAATTTGGGGCGCTATGGGCGGGATGATTACTTCCGTAGAATCATTCAGTAAGTATGTGGCTTTTCATCAGCAGGCATGGCCAGTAAGAAATGATGCTGATGCAGGCCCACTCAAACGCAGCAGCCTCCGTGAGATGCACCAGCCTTGGCGTCTGGCATCAGTAAACGCAAACTATCGATATCCTTCCGGACGCGCATGCCCTCAAACAGCTGCCTATGCTTACGGATTGCGATATACAGAAGATTGTGAAGGAAGAAAAACAATAGGGCATAGTGGCGGCTTGCCAGGTTTTGGCAGTAACTGGATGATGTTACCCGAATATGGAATCGGACTGATTTTCTTTGGGAATGTTACTTATGCGCCCACCAGTATGGCGAATGTGGCTGTAATGGATACACTCCTTCGATTATCCGGATTACAACCTATGTTGTTGCCACCCTCGAAAGTGTTAACGGAACGGAGAGATGCGCTGGTGCGCCTGTTGCCTGAATGGGATGGGGCAGCCAACACAGGCATTTTTGCTGAAAACTTTTTCGATGATTATTATACCAGTCAACTCCGTGAAGATGCCCGTAATATCTATGCCGCTGCCGGCCGAATACTAAAAGTAGGCGACGTGGTGCCCGAAAACCAATTGCGTGGTTATTTTATACAAGCGGGAGAGAAAGCAAATATTCGGATTAGTTTTACACTTACCCCCGAAACGCCCGCCCGCATTCAGGAGTATCATATCGCACTGGAAAAAAAGTAATTTGGTTTAAGCGTATTCCGGCTCCTTCATAAAAAGCAGGATCAGTACCAGCATTTCGAAAAGAATGATGCGATTGGCGCTTTCCAGTCCATTCCAAGTGCTGCTTTGCCACATAGCAAACCATTCTCCCCCTACTACTTCAAATCCGGTAAACCAGATAAGGATACCAATGCCTAATCCGATTACTGCTTTTCTTTTGGCTTCATAAAACACAGCGGCAGGTTCTCTTCGTTTTACAAACATCTCTCTGCTACCCAGTATACAAAACCATGCCATTATCAGCTCTAATAAAATAATTACTACATAACCCGCATGGTAAATCCAGGGCTGATGAATAGACCGATATTGTAATTCACTATTCGGGAAAATAGTATCCATCTTCATCACATGCTCAACAAAATAGTAGTTGGTATAGTAGTTGGTTGTATTGCCAATAAAAATCAAAAAAGACATCAGTGCTAATGAGCCAACTGTGATGATTTTAACCCAACGGAAATATAAAGTAGTTTCGGATAACATGGGTATTGCATTTATTTTTCACCCGGATGGTAGGTGCTGGCTGCATTTTTTATTACATCGTCTTTATAAAACCAAACTTCCTTAAACTGTCCTTTTGTATACGCCAATCCTTGGTTATTAAAATATGGAGAAGCAGGATTTCCATTTACGCCCCCTGCCAGTAAAGAACGGGCAGTTACTTTTTTGCCAAACTCAACGGCACACACAAAACTATTACCACTACTGCCATATCGTAAGCGGGTATTGGAATAAGGGCAACTGATGAACGAAGGCAAACATCCCCAGGTAGAAGCAGCTAACCCACAAGGAAAGGATGGCTGATTATCATCAAAGCTGTCTTGAATTTTTCCACTGATACGCTGAAAGCGGTTTACCTCACCCCAGGGTTTTTCCCAGGTGCCAAATTTACGCATCAGTTCGGCAATGGTTACCTGTAAGGGAGCAATCAATTGCTCGCGATTGGCAGTTGTACAAAAGCGGATTGTTTTTTCTACCACATCGGGATCTTCTTCAGGATCGCCATTCCCCTTTAAAATTACGGGCCATAATTTTTGTGCCCACTCGATAGCCAACGTGGTGCCAATGGATAGTTCGGATGCAGAGCGATTCCAACTGAGGAGTGTTTGCATAGCACCCCTTAGCATGTATTCGCTGGTATCTCCATTTTTCCAAACTCTTTCCAAGGCAGGAATCAGTTCGTCGAATGCAGTAAGGTAGGTGTCGTACCCAGTTTGAATTACTTTGGGCAGGGTATATTTCTTTTCTTTCGATAAAATCTGTACTGCCCGTATTCCCCTAAAATTATCACCATTGGGTGCCATGTATTTTGGAAATTTTTCTTTTTGCGGACTATACGAAGGTCCGGCAGCAGTAAATGGACTTGAATTGCAGTTTTGTATCCAGCCGTTGGCCGGATTTTTGATATTGATTAATTCATTCAGCGGATGTAGCCCCTGCCACTCGGTAGCGGCAATACTTCCATCCACCGGCTTTTGCCAATTAAAGGCCGGATTCCTTTTGGGCATGTAGTTGCCATGCCAGTAAGCGATATTGCCTTTGTCATCCGCATAAACTGTGTTGTTGGAAGTGTTAGCAAGCAGCGACATAGAAGCAGTGAAGGATGCCAGATCGGTTGACTTGGTACGTTGCCAAGATTGAATCAATCCTTTTAAATCACGGTTGTTGGCTTTTACACTAATCCATTTACCATCTTTCTCTCCCATTACTGGCCCATGATGGGTATAATAGCCGGTAAAGTTTTCACTTTGCAGCACCCCATTTTTGTTATAGTAGATGGTTATATTTTTCGTGTTGATTTTTCTTTGCGTTTTTTCATATTCATACACCCATTCATTCTGGTTGTTTTTACTTACTTTTTCTAAGTAGGTATCGGCTACATCGCTATAGCTGGAAGTATGCATCCAACCACAATGTTCATTGAATCCCTGATAGATGAAGAATTGTCCCCAGGTTACTGCTCCATATACATGCAAGCCTGCTTCGCTTTGCATAGAAATTTCTGGCCGAAAGTAAAAAGTTGTATGGGGGTTGATGTAAAGTATGGCATTACCATTTTCGGTGATGGAAGGGGCAAAAGCAAATCCATTGGAGCCGCCGGGTTGGGGATCTACTTCTTTGGGCTTTTCCTGCATTACCAGATTTCGGTTTCCATAAAATTGTTTGATATCTTTTACAGTCATTTCAGCAATATCAATAGCTCCGATGCTTCCATCCGTCCACAACAACGGGAACCAGGGCTCAAACTTTTGTAATAAGGCGGGTTTAACTTCGGGATGACGATATAAATAATAGTTGATGCCATCGGCAAAAGCTTGCAGCAAGGGCTTCATCCAGGCAGGGGCTTTTGTATAATCTGATTTTGCGGCTGCCGTATCAATGATCAGCCGAATCAGCAAATCGTTGTAAACATCTTTCTCTCCATTTACTTCCGCCAATCTGCCCAGTTTTTCAACATAATTCATTTCTACCCGTGCAAAATCATCTTCACATTGGGCATATAATAAACCGAAAACAGCATCTGCATCGGTTTTGCCATACACATGGGCAATGCCCCAGGTATCCCGAACAATGGTAACGCCGGCTGCTTGTTTTTCCCACCGGGCTATGGTTGCTTTGTCGAATGATTGTGCTTGTATTAATGTCGGCAGCAGCCAAGCAATCAAAGGGAGTGCATATTTTTTCATAAAAGCAGCATTATTATTATGTAAGTTCAAGTAATAAGTTGAAATTTCAAATTAAGTTAGTAATTCAAAATTAACAAAACAGGAATTTTTTTCTGTTTTCAGTGGGAGTAGGTTTTCAAAACTATATACCGAGTAAAAAGCATAAGCACTTTCCCAATCTTCCCTACAATTACAACTAGCGGCAGAAATCCCGATAGGCTATTTTATAAAAAAACAATCTTCAAAACAAATGCCGATCTGTGGGGGTCGGCATTTTGCATGAACATTACTACTAATCGTATTGGAAAAGGTATGTATTTTCATGAATTAACAACCCTTGCAAAAATGCAAAATGGCCCGATTATAAGAAATTTTTACACCAAAATATCGACCTCCCTGCCGGTTTGCTGCCTTACAAAGTACCGTTCCGGTTTAAAATCCCCATAAATCGGCTTCGTTCAACTACATTTTATTTGCCATTTTTATATTAATTTTAATCATCATGAAAAAACGGCAAATAAAATGCTAAATAGTTAGGCACAATTTTACCGCAGACTCAAGAAACGAATGTATATAAAACGCCTTTATATATTACTTAAAAATCTTAGTTCAAAGACATTTGAAAAAGGAGAAATTGTAATAAATGATGGAGATAAAATAAATAGTATTTTTTATATCAGAAAAGGTTTGGTTCGCAGCTATTTGATAAATGACAAAGGCGAAGAAATTACTTTTCAGTTGTTTGCCGAAAAGCAATTATTTGGAAATGTTCATACCATATTATTTAATGAGCCTTCCAAGTTTACTTTTGAAACGCTGGAGAACACTAAAGTGTATTTTACAGATTTAAAAGCATTTCAGGATTTAAGAACTGCCAATTCTGACTTTATAAACCTTGACAATGGAGTTTTTGGACGACAAATTTTAAAACAAGCTTTTCAAAGAATAGATTCTTTTGTTTTTCTTTCCCCAGAAAAGAGATACCAACAATATCTGAAAGATTACCCAAATATAATAAACCGAGTGCCTGACAAATACATTGCAAATGTATTAGGCATTACACCTGTTTCTTTGAGTAGGATTAGACAGCGTATTTCAAAGAAAAAATAGCAATCATCACCTTTATTATCTTTTGTTAATGTGTTTATCCTCTTTGGGAGTATAAATTTGCATCATTATTTTATCAAATTTTTAAAAGATGAAAAAAAATATTTCACTTCTTATAGCTCTATTTATGACTGTATTAGCAATGGCACAAAAATCTACTGACAATCTTACGGGTCGTTGGAAAACTGCCGAAGGTACCATTATTGAAATAAATAAATCGGGATTAGCATTTATTGGAAAACCACAAGGAAAAAACGTTGTGGTACTCAAGGATTTAGTGTTTACAGATGATAAGTGGAAAGGCACTTTAAGCAACCCGAAGAAAAACACGACCGCAAATTGTGAAGCCTATTTGGAAGGAAATAAAATCAGATTTGTGGTAAAAAAGGGAATGATGAAAAAAGAAATATTTTGGTCGAAAACCGATTAATACAAAAAACATTTATTCAAAAAGTATTTTATAAAAATAATCTAAATAGAAAAGTCATATGGAATTTGAATTTGGACAATACAAGTTATACGCCCTCCTTTTTATTTTTGGTTTAATTGCAGCCGAAATTTTTTGGAGTTGGCGTAAAGATAAAAAGGCTTATGGTGTAAAAGACACCCTTGCCAACCTTAGTATTTTTGCAGGATTTCAACTATCCAAATTCCTTTTTGCAGGATATCAGCTATGGATTTTTGGTCTCTTTTACCAGTTTCGTTTGTTTACCTTTGAAGAATCGACCCTTATGTTTTTTATTACTTTTTTAGGTGTAGATTTTTGCTATTACTGGTTTCACAGATGCTCTCATATGGTAAAGTTTTTTTGGGCATTTCATTTGGTACATCATTCAAGTCAGTTTTACAACCTCACCGTTTCTTATAGGCTTAATTGGTTGGGTGCTTTGATAAGTCCTGTGTTTTACATTCCCCTTGCTTTTTTAGGACTGCCACTTGACTTTATAGTTATTTGCTATTCGCTTAATTTACTATATCAATTTTTCCTACATACCGAAGCGGTAGGTAAGTTGGGATTTTTGGAAAACATTATTGACACACCTTCAAACCATCGAGTTCATCACGGTTCTAACGACATTTATATTGACAAAAACTTTGGTGGCACTTTAATAATTTGGGACAAAATTTTTGGGACTTACCACCCTGAAACAGAAAAAGTAAAGTATGGAGTTACCTCAGGTTTTGCGGGATACAATCCTTTTGTGTTAGTATTTAAGGGCTTTATAGATTTTGTGCGTAGAAGAATGAATTATAAAGGCTGACTTTTTTCTTATTCAATTTCAACCCTAATAAACATAAATAATATGATAAGAAATTGAAGCAGTAGGACAAAAAAACTGTGCCTAACAGCACCTTAGTAAAATGGCTGGGTTCTCGGCAAATTTGCAAGTCTCAGTTTCATTTATAACTTCGTGGTAGCTTGACAGTGTACGGCTCCGAATTCCGCCACTTCACTAAGCTGCAAACCGTTAGGCGTCATTTAATAATAACTATCGGAATACTACTTTTACTATGGACGAATTTATATCATACCTAAAAAAAATATCCCCTATTAATGAGGATAGTTCATCAGCTTTTCTATCGAAATGTAAGATTTTTAATTTATCAAAAGGTGACTTTTTGGTAAAATCTGGACAGGTATCTCAATACCTTTATTTCGTAAAATCTGGCATTGGTAAAGTCTATTACCTTAAAGATGATAAAGAAATTATTGATTGGATTTCTGATGAAGGCAATCTGTTAACTTCAGTAACAAGCTTTTTGACCCATCAACCAAGTAAACATATTGTTCAGCTAATGGAAGATTCAGAGTTGATCGGTATTTCATATAGTGACTTAGAAAGTTTATTCTCAAAATATCATGGAAGCTATAAATCCACCACCCAACGAATGTTGAATACCATCATTTTTAAATAGTACTTTGTGAAAAGCTATGGAGGGCAATAAGGTATTGGTTCGCAATCCTCCGTTGTTGGAGTTATCGAATAATCCGGTAATGCCGATACCCAATATATCCCCTTCCTGAATTTTTTCGTGTAGTAAATTGGCATCTATAGAAAAAGTGCCTGTTTTATACGGAACCATAATCGAACTCCATTGGTCACGATAACAGCCTGAAATTCGTAGGTTTCCGGGAAAGGCTCCGGTAAGTGCAGGGTTTAATAAAAGAGGGGACGCATAAAACTGCGAAAAGTGAGGGTCTTGTGCATGTAAGCAAGTAACCGTCAGCCAGGCTGCGACAAAAATACTCGTAGCTCGCTTATGAATACGAAGCCCAAAAATGCACATACAGTTTTTCATTTCAACGCCGGAAAGGGTTGGGATATTGGATTCCTATTATAGGATAGGTAAAATTAATACGTATTGTGACAAAGAGAATGTTAAAAAGAAGTATAATACATTAAAATATAATTCGTATTATGTTGCAATACAAATTATTATATATAATAAAATTTAATTGAAATTATTATTTTTTGGATAGTTCAGTTCCCTTCTCGTTGGCTTTCAATACTCTAAGGATATTTCCCCCCAATATATTGGTTACCTGCCGGGTGCTATATCCCCTTTCCAATAAGGCACTGGTAATGGTTGGATAACTGGTTACATCATCCAATCCCCTGGGCATAGAACTGATGCCATCAAAATCAGAACCTATCCCTACATGCTCCGGTCCGATCAGTTTTACAATGTAATCCAGATGTTCCAGTAACTGTTCCAGCGTAGGGCGAGCATCCAGTGCTTCTTCGGTATATTTTTCCGTTACCATTGTTACGGCATATTCGGTTTGCATACCGGTTGCTTTTAAAGAATCTATTTCCGCCTTATGGGCTAATTGAAAACGGGCATCTTTTTTTCGGTAGTTACTATCTACAAAACCAGAAAAAAAGTTCAACGCAATAACTCCGCCATTTTTTCCAACAGCCAATATCTGCTCATCTTTCAAGTTGCGTGGAACCGGACATAAACTCCACGCATTGCTGTGCGATGCAATTACCGGCTTGGTGGTAGTAGCAATGGCATCCCAGAATGTTTGTTCTCCCACATGCGATAAGTCTACCACCATACCCAACTCATTCATCCTTTTTACTACCTGCTTGCCAAAGTCGGTAAGTCCTTTATGGGTTTTGGCCAGACTATCCTTTTTACTGGTTTCATCCCAGGCAGAAGTGGCCCAAGAAGTGGAATTGTTCCAGGTGAGCGTCATATAACGGGCACCCCTTGCAAAAAGTTGATCTAATTTTTCGAGACTGTTTTCAATCATGTGTCCGCCCTCCACCCCAAACATGGCAGCTAGTTTTCCGGCTTTTACTGCCTGCTTCATTTCATAGGTATTTCTGGTGAGCGCAATTTTGGTGGGATTTTTTTGAATGATGGCATCCAGTATATCCATTTCCCGATTCGCAAATTGATAGGGTTCAGGTTTATCTCCATCACACCATACCGAAAAAAGTTGCACATCCAAACCACCCTCTTTCCATCGTTGTAAATCGGAATGGGTTTTTCCTTTCAGGTTATCATCCATGCTAACTTTTTTCTCGATGCTGGCGGTGAGTATATCATTGTGCGAATCCACTACAATGGCTTTTTTATGAATGCGGTCTGCATTTTGCGAAAGGCCAAGAACCGGTAACAGTAGCAGGAAAAGGAATTTTGTTTGCATAAATAGTTATTGCGTGATGAGTTTTTGTAAAGCACTTATCAATTTACTAAAATCTGAAGGCGCATTATTGCTCAGTACAATCAGGGTTTTACCATTATAGAGCGACCGAATAATCTGGGTTTTATATCCCGGGTTGTCGCCATCGTGGCCAACAATTATATGTTCGGGGGTATTGTCTAAAATATCCCAGCCAAATCCATAGTAAGAGATCTTTCCATCATTCAACACCATGGGCGTATAAGCCTGTTGCAGGGTTGCTGGCCCGATAAGCGTATTATTCCGCAATGCCTCATCCCACTTCAACAAATCCTGCGGGGTAGAACTGATTCTTCCCGGACCTTCCCGATGGCCCAACCAGATGGTATAATTAGAAGACGGGAAGGAATCGGCCGGCAAAAAAATAGTTCCGGTAGAATCGGGTATATGCCCTCGTGCAAAATTTTCTATAGCCGATCTTTCTGCCGGCGTGCGTAAATCGGTATGCTGCATGCCCAGCTTTTGAAAAATTTCAGTGCGACATATTTCTGTAAAATCCCTGCCCGAAGCTTTTTCGGCTATGCTGGCTAATAACACATAGCCCGTATTGCTGTATTCGTAACTACTTCCCGGCACAAAGCGGGTTGGTGGTGCATAGCGCTGCAGGTACTGAATGATGTCTTGATTATCGGCCACTTTAGATTTATCCCAATGCTCATCCATAATCGCCTGGTAATCGGGCAAGCCGGATGTATGGGTAAGTAAATGTCGAATGCTGATATTTTTATAGGGTATTGATAGATATTTTTCTACCGGATCATCAAATTGTAATAGGCCACGCTCCTGCAAAAGCATAATTACCATAGCGGTAAACTGTTTACTTACCGAAGCCAGCTCAAACAGATCGGTTTTTTTAAGCGGGGTGCGATTAGCAAAATCGCGGAATCCGGTTGCCCGGTTGTATACCACTTTTCCTTCCTGTGCTATCAGCACAACCCCACTGAATGTTTGGTTTTCTAGATAGGGAGCCAGTACCGCATCCACCTGCGTCGACTTTTGGGCCCCTGCAAATAATGGAAGTAACAACAATAAAAAACGAAATTTCATATCACCAATTTTTCAATTAGTCAGGAAATGTATCAGTAAAAATAGCTTTTAGAAAGGTATAAAAATTTCTAATCGAATCCTAGTCCTTCTTTTCATATACAGCACATAAAGTATTCCCTCTTTCCCCACAAATAATGGTAGAAGGCTTAACCAGTGCTTTTAGTTGTAATAAGGTTCTTTTGAAACTCTTTTTAAATGAACTTGCTTCCGATGTAGCGGGGGCCGGTGCAGAATCCGTGGTGGTTTCGGCTGGGATATTTTTTAGGGCATGACTATAAAACTGCCAGTTCTCATCAATTACCGGAATGCGGAATGATTTCTTTTTGCCTCGCTTTACAATATATTCTTTTGGATTATTTTGATAAAACGACTCGTAGGAAACAAAATGCAGATTTAAGTTGAGTTGGTTGGCGATGAACTGCATAGAATCTTCACTAAACCACCACTGATGCACGGGAGGCAGTTCTGTATCCCATGTGATATCTTGCGGAACCAGACTTTTGTTGGGTGTGGTAACAATAGCTTTGCCTCCCTTCTTTAACAATGCCGCGATGGTTTTAATAAAGGCAATCGGGTCGTTCACATGCTCGATAACCTCAGTTAAAATAATTACATCATATTCGCCAGCGTGCTCGTTCACATACGAAAATAAATTGTCGCAGATATAATGATCCCCAAAATGTTGGCGGGCGTTTTGAATGGCTTCATTCGAAATATCAAGTCCCTTAATAGTATACCCATCTGTTTTTAATGCGTAGGTAAGATATCCTAGTCCACAACCCACTTCTAAAATTGTCGGCTGCTGTTTTGCAGTAGAAATTTCTTTGAGTGCCTGCTGAATTCCCCAATAGGCTTCTTCCCTGGCAGTAAGATAGGCAAGGGGATTTGCCTGATGTTTTACCTGCTTAAAATATTGCCAATAGCGGTCGTAGGCCGGAACCCGTGCTCCATTTTTGTAGATGAAATCATATATCTCATTTGCATCAACCAATGGTAAGGGAAAAGAAGTATTGCAGTGATCGCATTGGTAAATGCTAAAATGCATATCTACCTTGTAACCAATAAAATTTTCTTGCAGTAATCGGGCACTGCCTTTGCATAAGGTGCAGGCCACTTCTTGTTGACTATTCATTCCGTTATATTTCCGTACTAAACTATCCTGTTAACTGCACTAAGGTACTTATAATTCGGCACCGCTTTGAATTTGATAGGCATTATGCAATTAGTAACTGCTATTGCCGGAGTTTATTTGCCGCCATTCCAGCGAATAACTTTTCCGGCGCGGGTACCGATATGTTTGCCTTGATCAACGGTTACTTGTCCATTCACCAGCACATACGAAAAACCGGTACTCAGCTGATGTGGCTGCTCGAAGGTAGCGAGATCAGTAACGGTATTTTCATCAAACACCACAATATCTGCTATTGCCCCTTCGCGAATGATGCCTCGGTTTTCGATATTGAACTTACGTGCCGGCAGGGTGGTCATTCTGCGGATAGCTTCTTCGAGGGAGATGATTTTCTTTTCCCGAACATATTTACCCAATACCCTTGCATTGGTGCCATAGCCTCGTGGGTGCGGACTACCCGAGCCCAAAATGCGAATGCCTGCATCACTGGCAATCATATTGAAGGGAACTTTCATAATGTTCGATACATCTTTTTCGCTCATGCCATGAAATACCATACTGGCGCCTCCTTGCATCATCATGCTGATTATGGTTTCGGCTTCGGCCTGCACTTTATGGGGATTGCCATTACCCACATTGATATCTTCAATGCTTTTGCCATTAAGGGTTGTGTCGGCTTTATAATAAGCCACTACAGTATAGCTAAAATGTTTCAGGGAGCGTTTTTTAAGATTGGTGATCATGTGCTTAATTACGCGCTCTTTTATTTCGGGGCGACTGAGCCGGGCTTTGATAGAATCACTGCCATCTGCCAATACCCAATCGGGCAATAAGGTACTCAAAGAAGTGCTGCTGGCGGTATAGGGATATTGGTCGATGGTTACATCTTGTCCTTCAGCTCTTGCAGCTTCTACCATGGCAATGGTTTCGGTACTGCGGCCCCAGTTTTGTTGTCCGCTCACTTTAAAATGCGAAATTTCTACCGGAATGCCGGCTTCTTTTCCGATGTTGATGGCTTCGCGGATGGCAGGTGCCACACTGTCGCCCTCGCTGCGGATATGACTGGCATATACCCCATTATATTTAGCCGCTACTTTGGCCAGGCGTACCACTTCTTCTGTTTTGGAGTAGGTGCCGGGGATATAGATAAGTCCGGTAGAGAAACCCACGGCCCCGCTTTTCATCGCATCTTCCACAATTTGTTCCATGCGCAGCATTTCCGATTCGCTGGGTAAACGATTTGCAGAACCCATGGCAGCTTTACGCACATCGTTATGGCCAATTAGGGTTGCCACGTTGATGCTGGCTTGTAAGCTATCAAGCATAGAAAAGTAACGACTGATATTGGTTTGTCCGAGTCCACAGTTACCAGTAACCACGGTAGTTACGCCATCCAGAATAAAGTTTTCTGCCAGCGGATTTTTTTTCTCTTCGCCTTCAATATGGGTATGCACATCAATAAATCCGGGCGCGATCATTTGGTTTTGCACGTCTATCACGCGGGTGGCGGCCCATCCGTTCAGTTTCCCGATAGCCAGTATCTTCCCATTGGTGATGGCGATATTGCTTTTATACCAGCTATTGCCGGTACCATCGAGTATGCGGCCGTTTTGCAGAATAAGATCAGCTGTTTGGGCTTGCGCAGTGGATATGAATGCAATACTGCAAAGCAGCAGACTAAGAAATGAACGTTTGAGTTGCATGAGATGAATTTGTAGATGAAAATAGGGCTTTTTTAGGTAAGGGGTGGGATGGGCTAGGTATTGTCAAAAGAAGCAATAATCTACACAATTTGCAGGATATTATTTTACAGGGAAACATGGTAACTGTGATGTTGTTACTTGAACTGAATTAGCCGATAATGACTTAGGTATATGATGTGGCAATGAATTTAATTGCCGAATACAAAATTAGCGCGCGATCATTGGAAGAAACCAAATAAAATGATGCGATTTTCTCCTATTTTAGGTGGTTAGCCAGCCAGTGTTTTCGAAAAATCTGCAAAAACGGGAAATGCTGCCTTTGAAAATCAAGTAGTTACGAAAATAAAACTGCGACATTACACATATATTTTTGTTGGAAGGTTGAAAATGATGGAATGAGTAAAAATTACATTCAACTTTATGATGAATTCTGAATTTCATAATGGATTGCGCAATCCGGGGCTTTACTCCTTAATTAGCCATAAGTCTGCGGCCGCGGATAAAAAAAGGACGTTGGTTGGCACGATACAACCCGGGGTTTAACAATATACAGCCCGGCCAAAAGCGAAACTGGAAAAACCGAGTTCACGGTAGCGGGAATTCTGCGTGACGCTGAATTATCCATGGCGATAGACAGGGGAGAGAAACATTTATTTTTAATTTCTGCAATTTCATTAATTCAATTTATCACACTAAACTTGATTACAAATGATTAACAATTTTAACAAAAGCTTTATCGTAGCAATTTCTTTTATTACCATTACATTATCTACCATAATGATTGGATGCAAAAAAGAAGGTATAGAAAATGCAACCAACACTGAACAAGGTTTAAGTAAGGCTGAAATTAAAAAAATTGGTACAGAACATAATCGTCTAATGATTGATATAATTAAGCAGCTTAAAAATGGTTCAATTACTTCATCAGATATAGTAACCAACTCTATTGGCTCTAGTGTAAAGAAATACAACGTAGATAATATATCTTTATACAATACAGTTAATAATGTTATTAGTTATAATGGTTATCAACCTATCTCACAAGATGAATTTGCATACTTTGCCGATAATTATTCTCAAGATGTTGTAAGCTCTACTATTTCAAATACGATTAACAGTGTTAATAATCCACAACAACAATCAATCATGAGGTCATTAGTGGAAGATGTAAATAATACGATTAACTATAGTACTTTGAGTCAACAACTTGCAGATCTATCAATCAGAGCTTATTCTGAGCTTTCGGGAAATGACCAAACATCAACTCTAATTGCTATCGAAGTTGCTTCAAATTCAGCATATATGTGGTTACCTGAAAGTCAAGGTGGGCTAGGATATTATGATTTTGTTGAAAATATTCAAAACTATAAAGCAGCTTCTAACAGCTCTAGCACTAAATTATTGGCAGTTAGAGAAATTCGTGTATCTTCATTCCCAACTTCAGAAGTTAAGAAGCTTTCTGTTCCCAGAAAAGTTGGCGCAGTTATCTGTGCAGACGCTATTGGAGCCTTTGGGGGATTTTGCAGATCCGATTTACCTTATTTTCTAAGTGGTGGACCTGCTAATATGATATCTAATGGTATATTACTCGGCAGTGCAGTTATCGGTGGAGTTACTTCCTCTGCAACAGCAGCAGTTGGAATAGCATCTAGATAATTAATTAAATTTTACATATGATCAAACAAATTATTTACTTTTTAATTCAGGTATGTATAACGTATTCGCTTTTGATTACATACTACCTTATTACAAACAATCAATTTACTTATGAGTACAAATGGTGTATTGTAATAGCCTTGGTATCCTCTTTGTTTACTTCATTAGGGCTCAAAATAGCAGATAATTTCCATGATAGAAAAAAAAATAAATCTGTTTGAGAGAGGCTGTAATTATTCTTCCTTCACGCATAGCCTTACGCCTCGCTGGCGTAAGACTATGCGGTTCGGAGGAGCGAGACTTATTTTACGACTAGAAATAGTGTATAGTTATGCAACTGCATCAGAAGAAGCTACACAAAATGATTGCCAATATTCCTTTTCCCCCTCCTAGCATAGACTCGCAGCTGGGACTATTCGTTTCGGAGGAATAATCTACACAATTTGCAGGATATTATTTTACAGGGAAACAAGGTATCTCTGATTTTATTACATAAATTGGATTAGCCGATATTGACTTGTGTATATGATGTGGCAATGAATTTAATTGCCGAATACAAAATTAGCGCGCGATCATTGGAAGAGACCAAATAAAATGATTCGATTCTCTCCTTTTTTAGGTGGTTAGCCAGCCAGGGCTTTTCGAAAAATCTGCAAAAATGGAAAATGCCACATCTGAAAATCAAGTAGTTACGAAAGTCAAACTGCGACATTACGCATATATTTTTGTTGGAAGGTTGAAAATGATAGAATGAATAAAAATTGCATTCAACTTTATATCGAATTCATGTCAATTTGTGGAAGCACCCTATCAGTCATATCAATTGGATTTATCAAATCGAATCAGACAAATCCGAGAAGCATTGGGTTATACCCAGGCTGATATTGCATATCGCTGTGAGATTAGTCCATCTGCTTATGGCCAAATTGAAAGACGGGCCATAAATGCAACTGTTGCAACCTTGTATAAAATTGCCCGTGCAATGAATGTTTCATTCGTATTTCTTGTTGATATTCAAAATGAGAAGCTGATTGAAAAAAACAAGTTATAGCTTGTTGGATAAGGGGTTATTTCTTTTTTATTTCGACATAGTAATCGTTAACCCTAAATATGCAACGAAAATGAAAAAGATTTTAATCCGCAAAAACAGCTTGTTATATTTTATTTTATCATTGGTAATAGTAGTTTCTTTACTATCCTGTAGAAAGTATTATGATTCACAACCTGTTCCAAACAAGTTGACAGACGAAACGGTTCTTGGAAGCGAAAAAGCCAATCCCTTTTCATTTGCAACAATAAAAAAGGCATTACTTAAACTCAGTACAGAGAAGGTAGAGGGGGGGATAAAATCTATGTCAAATACTAAAGCGCTTCGAACTTTTGATGATATCCGGCCAACGCATAACTATGTGCGGTTTGCTCCGGAAAATCTTGAACAGTTGAACCAATTAGTTACTGCAGGTTTTGAATTATTTGATGTTCCTCTTACCTATGAAGTTGTAGAAGAAGGGGATTATTATCAAGATCCATCCATTCCTGTTACTGAAATTACTTTTCAATATACTTTGGTTCCGTACGGATATCAATTGCCTTCAAATGTTCCACATGTAATTTTGGATGAAATATTTTTGTTTAATGAAGAGGACGGCGAGTATGGGCAGCCAGATTATTGGTCAGTTGCAATCGATGGAGGAAATACGGGTGCTATGCAATCTCGTGCGAATCGGAGTTCGGCGTCACTATCTACCATTGCAGATTATGTTGAGATGTATGGTGATCCTGTAATAAATGCCACCAACTATTTGATTAGCCATCAGTTTAACCCCATGCAAGTTTATCAAACTGCCTCCTTTTTAGAAGGAGCTATTATTGGTGATCCTTACTTCGGGAGAGACCCAAATAGCGGTCGGATTGAAGACGGTGGAGGGGGCGGCGGCGGTGGAGGAAATACATCATGGCCTCCCGGATATCCAAGTGGGGTTTTAAGGGTTAGAAATACTGAAATGCCTGATATTGAAGAGCCAGTTAAAAGAGTAACAGTTAAGGCGAGAAAATTTCTTAAACTGGAAACTAAACTAACTGATAATAATGGCAGGTTTCAGATGACGAAAAAGTTTAGAAATAGAGTAACCATTATTGTAAAGTTTAAAAATGATTTAGCAACAATCAGGAGAGTAGATAATTTCTTTCTAGCTTTTAATGTGTTTCCTGTTAAGCATAATTTAGGGCGATGGGGCAATGACAATATGAACAATATACAATATACATTTGCTACAACAGGTAATGGAACATCGGACAGACAATCGGAAAAAGTTTGGGCTGCCGCCACGGCAATGAATGCGTTGATGGATACATATGAGTTTAACAGAGAAAATGGAATTAATTCACCACCACATTTGAATATCTGGTTATGTAGAGGGTTTCTCCGCTGGGCAGCTTCACCCATGTTGAATTATACTTTAAATCCCACATATGGCTTTACACCTGCTTCAGTAAGTTGGCAGTTGTTAGATTATGCGCTTTTCAAATTCGGTGCAGTAGGTACATTCTTTGGGGTTCTCAAAAAAGCTTTTGACTTAAACAAACCGGATATTACATTCCGATATAATGGCTATGGGCCTGAGTTGAGGTCCGAAGAATTTTATAATACATTTATGCATGAATTTTCTCATGCAACACATTATTGGGGTTTGTATGAACAAAATGGTGCTGCTGGCAGCCAATACTGGGTAAATGAAATTCAATATACTGTTAAGCATGATGGTTACGGCAATAGAAATGATGCTGGAGCAGAGAGGGCAGGGGTTATTGAGGCATGGGGATTCTTTGCAGGAGATTTGTACCTTGCTCAAAAATATACGAGAGGTATTTACGCTAATAGCGGAGAAGCTAGGCGTCTCGCAGAAAGAGCTGTTTTTAGGCTTGAAAATCATCAATTTACCACAAACGTCTCTTGGGATTTAATCGGAAGGGGAACAAACATTAATTTTTATGCCGGATGGATTCCAATGGGTTTTTTGAACGACTTGAATGATAATGTGGAAACGCGGTTTTTGCATATTGATAATGTATCTGGCTATGATGTAAATCGTATATTTAGGAGTCTGCAAAATCTCAATAACACGGCAGATGACTTACGTACAAGCTTGATAAATAACAGACCCAGTGGTGTTACGCGTGAAAATGTGGTGGAGTTGGCAACGCAATTTGGTTATTAAACATACGTAATAGTAATAATGTATTTTTCATAAGTTAGCCCATGAAAAAACTAACACATATCATTTACGTTTTCCTGCTATTCATCCTTGCAGGAGGCAGCTCCTGTAAGAAAGAGGCTCGCCGGGAACAGGTACGATTTGATTTTCTTGTGCCTATTACTATTACGCCGTTAAAAGATACCATCAGCGTGGGAGAAGAGCTAACTTTTTCCACGCTTTTCTCTGATTCGGTATATGATATGAACTCGGCGAAGCGCTATTATTTACCCGACTTTAACTGGAGGCCAATGATTTTTATAAAAAAGCTGGTTGCCCCGGAAAAAAATTTATTCAATCAGTTTCGTGCCGGAGGTAAGTTCGAATATATC
>Ga0247838_1000028_pt1 | contig 179956 bp, 187 predicted proteins | sample LaCruzMarch2015__5_FD_189097 | JGI IMG/M metagenome (GOLD analysis project Ga0247838, IMG submission 189097) | Freshwater microbial communities from meromictic Lake La Cruz, Castile-La Mancha, Spain - LaCruzMarch2015_15m | ecosystem: Environmental > Aquatic > Freshwater > Lake | place: Spain...
CGTAGGCATGCGGGCCATCGCCATCGGCAAGGAGAACGGCTGGCAGGTGCGCCAGGTGGCCAGCAAGTACCGCAACCCCGACCACGCCCTCGCCAACGCTCAGGAGCGCCAGGTGATCGATCTGTTCCACAGACACCCTGAGATCAATGGGCTGTGGGAACCTGCCACCTCCGAACAGGGCATCGGCCTGAGCTATTACCGCCGCATCAACGTGGTGCCCAGCTGCATGGCCTGCCATGGCACAAAAGCCAGCCGTCCCGCCTTCGTGAGGGAGAACTATCCCGACGACAAAGCGTTCAATTTCAAAGTGGGAGATCTGCGCGGCATGTACGCCGTGTTCATCCCTGACAAGCAATCGGCACCCGCCACGCTGGTGAACGTTTCCGATTGACCACCGCCTTGCAGGGCTCAGAGCGGATCACCGGGCAGGAATCGCCGGATGAACCGGGCGAGGGGCATCGGCCGGCAGCGGGGCTGCCAGCTGCTGCTGCCCGGCAGGCGCCTCCAGCACTGCACCTGCACCTGCGCGCCGGCAGCGTCGCCCGCTAGCAGCTGCACCTGGTAGCGGTAGTCGGCATCGGCGGCCTGCTCGGGGGCCTCCAGCGGTTCGGCGCCCGGCTGGGTGCTGAGGAAGGCGGCCAGGAAGGCGCCCATCTCCTGCTGCTCCCGCAGCGCCGTGGTGAAGCGCCAGGCGGCGCCAGTCGGGTAGCCGTCGTGGTGGAGATAAAGGTGGCGCACCGGGGCGCCGGGAAAACCGGTGAAGGAATAGACGGCGCGGGTGGCCAAGGGGGCGGAGCTGCTGCCTCTACCAGTGCCCCCGGTGTCTCAGAGGTGGTGGCCGGGGCACAGAGCCGGCGGCGTGCTGGCGGGGAGCAGGATCGCGGCTCAAGATGATGCGCGACCCGAGCGAAGGCTTCACGCATGACTGACACCGCCGCCGTGCCGGCGGAGCTTTATGGAGTGCGTGATCCGAAGCTGCGGCGGGTGTGGGCGTTCCTGCGGGTGTGCCTGGTGCTGGCGGGCATCGGCGGCGCCAAGCTGCTGGTGCGCCGGCTGGGTTGGGAGGTGCTGGCCCCCAATCCGCTGTTTCCAGCGCTGGTGGCCTCCGAGGTGGTGCTGCTGGGCTTCCTGCTGAACGGGGTGCTGCTGGATTACAAGGAAGGCGAGACGATCCCGGCGGAACTGGCCGCTGCGATGGAGTGCGTCGCCAGTGAAGTGCGCGGTGTGCAGGTGCTGCACCCAGAGGCCGCAATCCGCCCGGCCCTGGCGGCGCTGACGGCCTTCAGTGAGGCTCTGCTGGGCTGGATGCGGGATGGCGGCGGTGTGGCCGTGCTGCTGGACCAGCTCGATGCCCTGCAACAGCTGATTGAGCAGCTGCGCGCCTGGAATCCGGCTCCATTGCAGGCCCGCCTGCTGCTCGAACTGGCCACAATCCGCCGCCATGTGCATCGCATCGAGGTGATCCGGGCAACCACCTTCGTGCCGTCGGTGTATGGCATGGCCTATCTCGGCACAGGCCTGCTCACTCTGGGTCTGGTGCTCACCGACATCGAACCGTTCAGTGAATCGATGTTCTTCATCGGCGTGATCTCCTTCCTGCTGATCAAGCTGCTCTACCTGATCACCGATCTCGATAACCCCTTCGCCGCTGGCGACGAGCTGTCTGTGGAGAATGTTTCACTGATGCCGCTGGCGCTGGCGCTGCGGCGGTTGCGGGGTGGGAAGGAGGTGGGGTGAGAAGGAGGAGTTGGTGGAGTGAGATGGGAGGAGGGAAAGAATGAGTTGAGGGCGGGTCTGGCCTTGCTCACACCCACTGGGCACAGAGCAGTTCCGCTTGGGCGAGCACGGTTTTCACCGCCTCTTCCTGGAGATCGGGGGGATAGCCGTATTTGTTGAGGATGCGTTTCACCATCACGCGGATCTTGGCGCGGGCGCCTTCGCGCAGGGTCCAGTCGATCGTCACGCTCTTCTTCACCTGGGTGATCAGTTCGGCGGCGATCACTTTGAGCTTGGCGTCGCCCATGGCCTGCACGGCGCTGTCGTTGGCGGCGAGGGCGTCGTAGAAGGCCACTTCGTCAGCTTCTCGGAGAACACCTGGCTCTGCACGAGGTTGCGCTTGGAGCGCACTTTCAGCTCGCCTTTGAGCAGTTTCTCCAGCAGCTCGGCGGCCACGTTCCTGTGCTTGAGGCCCCGCACCTCGGCCAGGAACTGATCGCTGAGGATCGAGATGTCGGGCTTGGGCAGGCCGGCGGCGGTGAACACATCGATCACCTGGCCTTCGGTGGTGATCGCCTTGCTCACCAGCTGGCGGATGGCGGCGTTGATCTGCTCGGGCGTTTTGCTGGTGCTGCTGGTCTGCTTGGCGAGGGCGGCCTGCAACGCCTGGAAGAAACTCACGTCGTCGCGAATCGCGGTGGCCTCGTCGCTGGCGGCGCAGAGGGCGAAGGCGCGGGAGAGTTCGGCCACCACCTGCAGCCAGCGCTGCTTGCCGTTCTCTTGCTGAAGGATGAACTCCTGGCCGGCGGGAAGCAGCTGCAGGCGCTCGATGGGGGTACCGCTGGTCCACTTCGACCAGTCAAAACCGTGCAGCAGATCTGAGGCGATGCCGTGCTTTTCGAGCATCACGGCGATGGCCTGAGCGGTGTCGAAGGTGGGGTTGCCCTGGCCACCGCTTTCGGTGTAGGTGGCCAAGGCCCGCTTGAGCTGATCGGCGAGGCCGAGGTAATCCACTACCAGACCGCCCGGCTTGTCGGCATACATGGTGTGCAGGCAAGGCGCATCGAAGCCGGTGAGCCACATGTCACGCACAATCACGATCTTGAAGGGGTCGGCGGCGTCCTTGAAGCGGTTGGCCAGTTGGCGGCGGGCTTCCTTGCTGCGGATATGGGGCTGCCAGTCGGGGCCGTCATCGGCGCTACCTGTCATCACCACCTTGAGGGTGTCGGTGGCCCATTCGGGCCGCAGCTGGATCAGGGCGTTGTAGAGATCGACGCAGATGCGGCGGCTCATGCACACCACCATCGCCTTGCCGTCCATCGCCTCCAGGCGCTTCTCGACGTGGGCCACCAAATCGGCGGCCACCAGGGCGAGGCGTTTGGGATCGCCAACCAAGGCTTCGAGGGCGGCCCACTTGGTTTTCAGCTATTCCTTTTGGGTGAACTCCTCGCCTTCGGTGATCTCTTCGAACTCGGCATCGATCCTGGGCAAAGCGGCGGCATTGAGGGAGAGTTTGGAGATGCGGCTTTCGTAGTAGATCGGCACGGTGGCCTTGTCGGCCACGGCGCGCTGGATGTCGTAGATGGAGATGTAATCGCCGAACACGGCGCGGGTGTTGGCGTCGGTCTGCTCGATCGGCGTGCCGGTGAAGCCGATGAAGGAGGCGTTGGGGATGGCATCGCGCAGGTTGCTGGCGAAGCCGTAGGTCATCACCCCGGACTTTTCATTGACCTTGCCGCCGAAGCCGTACTGGCTGCGGTGCGCTTCATCGGCGATCACCACGATGTTCGCCCGGACGCTCAGCTCGGGCATCGGCTCACCCCTTTCCGGCATGAACTTCTGGATGGTGGTGAACACCACACCACCACTGGCCCGGTTGAGGAGCTCGCGCAGGTGTTCGCGACTGGCCGCCTGCAGGGGCGTCTGGCCGAGGATGTCGGCGCAGCGCTGGAACTGGCCGAAGAGCTGGTCGTCGAGATCGTTGCGATCGGTGAGCACCACCAGGGTGGGGTTCTGCATCGCCGGATGGCGCACGATGCGGGCGGCATAGAAGAGCATCGAGAAGCTCTTGCCGCTGCCCTGGGTGTGCCACACCACCCCGGCGCGGCGGTCGCCCGGCCGGCCGCCCTGGCTCCTGGCGGCGGGGCCCAGGCCGCTGGCGCGCACGGCTTCCTGCACCGCCGCGTTGACGGCATGGAACTGGTGGTAGCCGGCGATGATCTTGTGCAGGGCGCCCGAATCCGGGTCTTCCTCAAAGACGATGAAGTGCTGCAGCAGATCGAGGAAGCGCTGCGGTTCGAAGACTCCCCGGATGAGCGTGTCCAGCTCCAGGGCGGTGGCGGGGGTGTCGGCCTCGCCATCGATGCTGCGCCACACCTTGAACCACTCCTGGTTGGCGGTGATCGAGCCGATGCGGGCCTGCAGCCCATCGCTCACCACCAGGGCGGCGTTGGTCTGGAGGAGCGAGGGAATCTCGGCTTTGTAGGTTTGCAGCTGGGCGTAGGCACTCCAGATGGTGGCGCCTTCAGCGGCGGCGTTCTTGAGCTCGATCAGGCCCAGGGGCAGACCGTTGAGGAACACCACCAGGTCGGGCCGGCGGATGTGCTGGCCGTCGCTCACGGAGAACTGGTTCACCACCAGCCAGTCGTTGGCGGCAACGGCAGTGAAGTCGACCAGCCGCACATGGTCGCCGGCGATGCTGCCATCGGGCCTGGGGTATTCCACCGGCACGCCCTCACGCAGGAGGCGGTGGAAGGCGCGGTTGGTCTGCAGCAAGGAGGGCGTGGCCAGACGCAACAGCTTGCGTAGGGCCTCTTCCCGAGCGTCTTCAGGAATGGCCGGGTTGAGCTGGCGGATGGCCTCACGCAGCCGACCCACCAGCACCACATCGCTGAACGATTCCCGCTCCGCCGCCGGTTCCCCGGGAGCCAGCTGGGGGCCGGAAATAACCGCATAGCCCAGCTCGTTGAACCAGCCGAGGGCCGCCTCTTCGACGATGGCTTCGGTGAGGGTCATGGCCGATCCAACCTGTGCAACATTTGCACTGGTTGCCTTTGGGTGCTGCTCGCCGTCCTTGAGGTGAGCTGTGTCGTTCCACCTGGGTGGTGAGCTGACATGGTGAGAGGCCGCCAGCTCAATCTCGCTCTACCTTTGTTCGTTCCGGCAAAGTGCCGCTGAGGTACTTGTGAAGCACGCTACTGATCAGCGTTTGATAGGGAATGCCTTCCTGCATGGCGCGGGTGCGGATGGCCTGGAGGTCAACGCTGGAGAGGCGGATGTTGATCCGCTGGTCTTTCAGGCCCGTTGCCTTCGCTACTTCCTGGAGCTGGCTGAGAAGAGCCGGCGTGGCCACACTGCGAAGTTCACCGGCCTCGAAATCAGCGAGCAGCTGCTGCTCTGCAGGCTCCAGTTCAGGTGAAGAGGGGGTGATCATGATTCAGGCCCAGCGGGCGCGGATGGTTTGTAGAAGCGGTTGGCCTTGCGGCTGGGGATGATCGTTTTCAGAAACAGGTGCTCTTCGGTTTCGATCATCGGCACCAAGTGGATGTAGCCATGGAGCCGTACCACGAGGATGCGTTGCCCTGGGTAGCGCTGCTGGTTGGGGTGTTGCTGCACGTCAAGTAGATCGCCCGCCTCAATCGCCACCACCACCGCTTCGAAACACAGCTGTCGCTCGGCCAGGAGTTGAGCATTTTTCTCAGGGCTCCACGCGAAGGGCTTCATCAGGCAAGCCTAGCGACGCTGTGTGCCTGATGTCATCAGCCGTGCCATGCCAGGGATCTTAGTGGCCGTACAATTGCCGGACAAAGAGGCAGGCCAGTGGATTCCGCCAGTACCCGTTCCCGCAATCGACGCATCGAAGTGAGGGCCACGGCTGAGGATCGCCAATTGATCGATCGGGCTGTCATCGCTTCGGGCACTGATCTCACCGGGTTTGTGATCACGCATCTGCGGCTGGCTGCCCAGCAGGTGTTGGCCGACCGCGAAGATTTCCGCCTTGACTCCGAGGCGCTCGACGCCTGGGAGCGCATCAATGAACGGCCGGCACGCCCGCTGAAGGGTCTGCGTGCGCTGATGGATCGGCCCTCCCCGTTTCAGGAGTGAGCGCCGGCTACCTGTCGCCCCGGTTGCTGGCCTCCGCCGATTGCCTCGTCGGTTTCGAATGCCGATCCGAGGAGCAGACGATCTGGCTGAGAAAGCACGCCCGCCAGGCCCATGCCCGTGGCGGCACCAGCAGGGTGTTTGTGATCACCCAAGCCGGCAGCAGCGATGTGGTGGCCTACTACGCCTGGTGCATGGCCAGCATTACGCCGGCGCAGGCTCCGCCGCGGCTGCGGAAGGGCGCCGGCCGTTATCCCCAGCCCGTTGCGCTACTGGCCCGGCTTGGGGTTGACCTTCACCATGAAGGACGGGGCCTCGGCGGGGCCCTGCTGGCTAATGTGATCAGCCGCACGGCGCAGATCGGCTCCGAAGTGGGTTGCCGGGGGTTGCTCGTCCATGCCGAGAGCGCATCGGCCCGGGCGTTCTACCTGCACCTCATCCCCGAGTTCGAGCCGTCCCCTACCGATCCGTTGCACCTGGTGCTGCTGATGAAGGACATCCTCAGGACGCTGGGGTGAGCGCCACAGGACAGGCGGCCCATGCGTGTGGCGGAACGGGGCAGGCGTATCCGTGCGAGCCGTTCCCAGCTAGCCTTACCAGGTAATACCGTGCTCTGGGAGTGCGTTTCGATGGACTCTGCCGATGCCGTCACCAGCTCGATCACCAGCAAGGGGCAGGTGACGATCCCTAAGGCGTTGCGGCAGCAGTTCGGGCTGGCGAGGGGCAGCCGCGTGTGTTTCGCGTTGGTGGGGGATCACATCGAGCTGCGCCCCTGGAAGCCGGAGCAGCCAGTCCCGGAGAGCGGGTTCGGATTGCTCAGGTCCAGCCGGCCAGCCGTGCCGGCGGACTTCGACCCCGCCAGCCTGCTACGCCCGTGATTGGCGTGGACACCAATGTGCTGGCCCGCTACTTCGTGGCGGAGGACGAAGCCGATGCGGCCACGGAACACCAGCGCCGGGCCGCTCGCGATCTGATCGAATCCGGCCAGCCGCTGTTCCTGGCCAAGACAGTGGCCCTGGAGCTGGAGTGGGTGCTGCGTGGGTACTACGGCTTCCCGGTGGAGCAGGTGCTGCAGGTGTTCGACCACCTGCTGGCCCATCCCGGCCTCACGGCGGAAGACCGGCCAGCCCTGGAGCAGGCCGTGGCCGGTGTGCGCAACGGGCTCGACTTCGCCGATGCCCTGCACCATGCGAGCTGCCGCGGTTGTGAGGCAATGGCGTCGTTTGATGACCGCGGCTTTGTGCGACGCATCCGCCAGCTCAATCTGGCGCCACGGGTGTTAGTGCCGGCAGGTTCCTGAGGGGGGCGGACGCTCCGCCAATGGAAACGCTGAGGCCGGTTATGCCACAGCCTCCATGATGGCTTGATGAAAGGCTTTGAAGCTGGCGGATTTGCTTCGGTGTGGATCGAGAACGGCACCGATCGCACGCGCGGTTTCGATCTTGCGTAGCCCGCCTGGCATATACCCATGTCGTTGGAGCAGTCGTTCGAGGGCTTCCCAGGTGCCTCCCGCGATGGCATCGGGATCACGAAAGCCCTGCCTGCTGGGTAGGTTGGCGGGCGCGCGTGGGTAGATCTGCCGCACCGCATCCCAATCACCGAAGAACCAGGCTTCGAGCTCTTCGATCGCCACCCGGTTCACGAGCTGCCACGCGTCGTTCGCTGCAGAACTTCGGGTGCGAAGACCGGAGCCTGTGGCGATCGCTTCGAGTTGCTGTTTGAGGGCGTGGCAGTCGTCATCGTCACGGTCGACCACCACCACGAGGCGCCAATCGGGCGGCAGCCAACTGGCGTAAGCGCGCAACCTCGCCTCCAGCTTGGCGAGCAAATCGCTCTTGCCCTGAAACGGGTGCACTTCAAAAGTGCGGTCCTGAGGAAGCAGCCTCGGCAGCATGGCGCGGAGGAAGGCTTCCATCGAAGGTTCCTCCACCAGGAACTCCTGATGGCTGGCGGCCATGGTCATCGCCCAGGCAGGGGCCTCGTTGGGGCGCCTTGGTTTACGAGGGGATCGCCCACCCCGAGCTGGCCCTCCATCCACAACTGGCCGAGTAGAGCTCCTTCGTTCACAAACGCCTGAACACTTTGGAGGTCGCTGGCTCGCTGGGCCTGGGTGTAGCCCTGCTCATCCCGCCAGAGCACGCGCACTTCCTCCGGCCGCAAGCCGTTGAGGAAGAAGGGGGAATGGGTGGTGACGAGAAGCTGGGTCTGGGCGATGGCGGCGCGGCACTCGTCGGCCAGTTCCTGCAGCAGGCGTGGATGAAGGAAGTTCTCTGGCTCTTCGATGCCGATGAAGGGGGGAGGCGAGGGATCGTTGAGCATCACCAAGTAGGCGAGCATCTTCAGGGTGCCTTCGGAGGCGAAGCGGGCCAGCACCGGATGGGAAAACGGGGCATCCTTGATCTGGAGCAGCTGCCGGCCATCGGGCATGGTTTCGGACAAGACGCTCTCGATGCGTGGCACGCGCTGACGCAGCACAGCAAAGATCTGCTCCAGCCGCTGCGGATGCTGCTCGGCGAGAAACTGGATCACATTGGCCAAGTTGTCTCCAGAGCGGCTCAAACGGTCCTGCGGCCCCGCTTCAGGTTGGGCTCGGGCACTGTCGGCGGAGAGGTAGGAGACATACCAACCGGTGATGAAATCTCGCAGCGCGGCCACGCGCGGGTGCTCTGCGAACTGCCCCAGGGCATTCACGGCAAGCAGGTCTGCGGATTTCAGCGGCGTATCCACACGCTGATCCTCTTCATCCGGAAGTTCGCCACTGACAGCACTTCCCAGGCCCTCGCGATAGTCGAGGAATCGGAACGGTTGGCCGTGGCTGCCTCGCTTCCAGCGCAACCACTCTTCTACCACCACTGGAGCTCCGGCCCGCTCATCGACAGCGAGGTGATAGGTAATCAGTGGATAGCCGCGCTCGCGGTACTTGATCTCGATGGTGACGGGGCCGTCACCACCACGGGTCTTCAGTTCCTTGGCTCGTCCGCGTTTATCCCAGGCGCGGCGCAGGCCCTGCTCGAAGCACTCGGCCAGGAATGCAAACACATCGAACACCGTTGACTTGCCGCTGCCATTGGGCCCTAGCAGCACGGTGAGTGGTGTGAGGTCCTTGAACTCCACTTCGTGCAGAGCACGGAAGTTGCTCACCTTGAGATACTCAATCCGCACTGGTGCACTGGAGTTGGTAGCTCGCCTGATCATGCGTGGGCCTCGGTCAACTGCCTCGCGTCAGGCACTTGCAGCTGACCCGAGAGTAGCTTCGGCAGCAGCGTGTATCGCAATATGGCGAGGGTGCGGGATTGATCGATGTTACGGTTGATCTTGTCGAATATCGGCTTGGCCACGGCCGTGAAGGCTTCGACCAGAGGCGACGGTGGAATGACAGTCTTCATGTCCAGCACGCTCTCGGGTCGGAGGCGTTGATGGCTGCCGGTAGTGCCCGTGACGAGCGTACAGAAGGTCGAGGCAAAGGCGGCGCTGGTGAAGAGCGAGAAAAGGAACTCGCGGGAATAACCGAGGCGAGTCGAGGCAACGATGAACTCGGTGGAGCAGACGGAGCGTCGTGTCGCGTGGAGGTCTGGCAGCCAGATGCGTGGAATGTGGGGGTTGAGCTTCGAGAGGAGCACGCTGTTGCATGTCACGACGAGCTTGTTGCTCATGATGGCGCTGCCGAGTTCTGCCTTCGGGGTTCGGCCTGCGTCGAAGGCGGGCAGGCTGTAGTGATCGAAGGTCTCGCCGGCAAACCCGCCGGGGTTGATTGATGAGCGGCTGAAATCATAGGCATCGGCGACTCGTCCCACTGACCAGCCGTTTGGGATGTGACCGGCTTCTGTGTCTTGGAAGGAGTCGGGGAAGAGGGCAGCGGTACCTGGATCAAGACCAACAGGCTGACCCCCATCAAGCTTGGCCCGCACAGGATCGAAATCCACGAACCAGCTCTGGAACAGCGCCCGCGCCATCGTCTCCAGCGTTGCGTTCATCCGCCGGTTCAACTCGATCTTGTCGTCCAGTGCCCCAAGCACCGCCGCGATGGCTTTTTGCTCGGCGAGTGGTGGGTGGGGAATCGGAAGAAGTGCTTCAAGGAGCGGGATGCGAAGGTTACTCACGGTCGAACCCGTGCCTTCGTTCACTTTGATTTCGTGCTGAACCGCATCTGACTGGATCGAATAGAGAAGAAATCGGGAGTCACACTTCTGGGGATCTGGCCTGAGCATCACCATGCGCTGTCCGAGGCAGCAGCGGAGATTTTCAGGAATCATGCGCACTTCGCCCATCGGCGCTTCGCGAGTGAGAACCAAGTCGCCAGCTTTCAACCTCGCCCGTCGGCTTCGCTGCTCGAAGTGAGCTTCATCCGTGTAGCTAGGTGAACTCAGATCAAGTCTGCCTTCCCGGATATTTTGATTTCGAAGCACGATCACTCCACTGTCCGTCCACAACGGCGTGGAGTATGGGCAGTCAGCAATCTGTGCACAGAGATGAGAGAGCGGAGCTAATTCCCAATCACCCGCCATAATCCAGCCCCCTGAGATTGGCTTGGATTGCCTGCTCCAGTTTCTCTCCCTCGGCGAACAGACCATGCCTTTCACAGGCAAAGCTCGGTATCGCGGGATTCACTGTCATGAGGCCGGATAGATGACAATCCCCACCCGCTGGATGTGCTCCAGCAGCGGGCGGTGCTGAATGTGAGCCAGGGATTGCACGTCAAACCGATAGGGCAACGGCAGCTCCTCCAACTCCGATGCGATCGCCTCGGCGCGGAGCGGCTCGATGTCGCCAGTCACCACCAGGTCCACATCGGAGCGGTGGGTGTGGGTGCCCTTAGCGCGGGAGCCGAATAGCGTGGCGCTCATCACCTCGGGATGCAGCCGGAACACCGAACGCACCAGCTCCAGTTCCGCTGGATTGAGGGGCGGAGCCTTCATTGCATCGCCTCCCGGTGCATGAAGTCGTGCAGATGTCCGATGCCCACAAGATAACATGTGTGGATGGCTTCTACGGCCTGTTCAAACACAACCGGGCTGTAGGTGTGGGACAGCAGGTTGCGGTGATCAAGCATGTCGATCCACACCTGCCCGTCCTCCAGGATCCTGGCCGCATAGGCATCCTTCAGCACCTGGCGCGGCGTCACAACGCCGAACACGAAGCCACCCTCCTCGAGATAATCCCTGATGGTTTTCCAGGCGAGCTCGAAGCAGTATTCGAAGCGCTGGATCACCCCTTCCTTCTCCAGCTGGTTGAGGGCAGCAGGGCCGTTCTCCAGCGCATCCCGGAGCAGCACGAACGCACGATCGAAGTTCTGAAAGCGTTGCTTCCAGCGGATGTCGGCGTTCGGAGTCATGCTGGGAAGCCCATGCTCTTGAGATTCGCCCTGATCGCCGCTTGCAGCCTGGCCGATTCCGCGAACTGGCTTTCAAGTTCAGCCACCAACCGCGGCATCTTCTCCTCGAAGGGTTCCCCGTCATCCGCCACCTCCTCCGCCCCCACATACCGCCCTGGCGTGAGCACATGGCCGTGCGCGGCAATCTCAGCGGCGGTGGCGGATTTGCAAAACCCCGGCACATCCTCGTAGTCGCCAGTCCCATTGGCGCTCCGCCAACGGTGATAGGTGCCGCTGATCCTCTCCAGGTCAGCCTCCAGCAGCTCCCGGTGCACCCGGTCGATCAGGGTGCCGAGCTTGCGGGCATCGATGAACAACGTGTGCCCGCGCCGATCGCGGAAGCCCCGTTGGCCATCGGCAGCCTTGCTCTTCGACAGGAACCAGAGGCACACCGGGATCTGGGTGCTGTAGAAGAGCTGGCCGGGCAGGGCCACCATGCAGTCCACCAGGTCGGCCTCGATCAGGGCACGGCGGATCTCGCCTTCGCCGCTCTGGTTGGAGCTCATGCTGCCATTAGCCAACACGAAGCCGGCCATGCCCTGCGGCGCCAGGTGGTGGAGGAAGTGCTGCACCCAGGCGAAGTTGGCGTTGCCCCTGGGCGGCACGCCGAACTGCCAGCGCACGTCGTCGTCACGGCGGAACCAGTCGGAGTCGTTGAAGGGCGGGTTGGCGAGCACGAAATCGGTCCGCAGATCCGGATGCAGGTCGCGGCGAAAGCTGTCGGCGTGCTCGGGGCCGAAGTCGGCCTCGATGCCGCGCAGGGCCAGGTTCATCACGGCCAGCCGGCGGGTGGTGGCGTTGCTCTCCTGGCCGTAGATCGAGATGTCGCCCAGCTTGCCGCCGTGGCTTTCCACGAACTTCTCGCTCTGCACGAACATGCCGCCGGAGCCGCAGCAGGGGTCGTAGATGCGGCCCTTGTAGGGCTCCAGCATCTCCACCAGGCAGCGCACCACACAGCTCGGCGTGTAGAACTGGCCGCCGTTCTTGCCCTCGGCTGACGCAAAACGGGTGAGGAAGTATTCGTACACCCGGCCCAGCAGATCCACCGAGCGATGGGTCTGCTCACCCTCGCTGGCGCCGCTCTCTCTGGAAGCAGTGAGCTCGATCGTGGCGATCACATCGATCAGTTCCCCCAAGCGCTGCTTGTCGAGCCCCGATCGGGCGTAGTCCTTGGGCAGCACACCCTTGAGGCGCGGATTGTCGCGCTCGATCGCCACCATGGCGTCGTCCACGTCTTTGCCAATAGTGGGCTGCTTGGCGTTGGCCTGCAGGTGGCTCCAGCGGGCCTCGGCCGGCACCCAGAACACGTTCTCGGCCTTGTACTCGTCGGGGTCTTCCGGGTTGGCGCCTTCGTAGTCGCCAACACCTTCCAGCAGCTTGGCGCGGTGCTCTTCGAAGCTGTCGGAGATGTACTTGAGGAAGATCAGGCCGAGCACCACGTGCTTGTACTCGGCTGCATCCATGTTGTTGCGCAGCTTGTCGGCCGTGAGCCAGAGCTTGGCCTCGAAGCCCAGGTTGGCGGTGCCGTTGCCGGCGGCTTTTCCTTTGCGGGGGGCTTTGGCTGGCGCGGCCTGCTGCGCCACCGGCTCGGCTCCCGCCAGGGACACCGAATCGCTGCGTTCCCGACCGCGCACCACGATCCCCTTGGCCACCAGTGCAGCCTTCACCTCCTCATAGAGGGGCTCCTCCCAACCCAGGGCCTCGCGCAGGGCAGGGTTTCTGGCGGGGCTGCCGGCCTGTTCCAAGGCTTCGAGGAAGTCGTTCAGCTGATCCGGGTCGGGCACTGGTGGATCAGGTCTGGCGTCGCTTGGCAGAGTCTGCCCGCGGTGGGGCGGTTTTGGGGAGATTGGTGCTGGTGTGCAGGCGGTTCAACCGGCAGACACTCGAGCAATCATGGAACCGATGGACATGTTCAAGGGCGGCAGGTCGCGATCCACCGTTTCCCATACCTGATCAAGATTCACGCGCAGGTCGTCGTGAATGAGATCATCCTGCGCATAGCAGCGGATTCTTTCCAAAGCTTCAGCAATGCTTTCGGGATAGAGCAGGTCTTTACTCACAACGGCCTGGCTTCTGCGATCACCTGAATGCGGATCGTTGGATGCAGCTGATCGGGTTCGGCCAGATCAACACGGCAGTTGAGCAGGGATTCCAGCTCCTGCTGAAGTGCGATTACTTCCAGCAGGGAATGGCCTTGTTCAAGATCCACCAACAGATCAAGGTCACTGCCTGGCCGGTCAAGCCCACGAGCTACCGAACCGAAAATCCGCAGGTTGGGAGCTCCATGGCGTTCCGCCACCGCCAACACCTCCTCGCGAGCGGCCTGCAGACGCTTTGAAAGCAAGGGAATCGGAACGTGGGCGGCATCCATGGGTGCATTCTGGCCCCCCAATGTCTTGCCCAACAGCGCTCACCCCCCCCTCATCCCCGCCGCACCACCACCACACCGCCGGACTGGCCGAGGGACGGGCAGAAGTAGTTGACCAGCAGGCGGAACTGGGCCAGGCTGAGTCGGTCGCCGTGGATGGCGCGGGCCTGCAGCCCATGGCTGGCCAGCAGCGCCAGGCCCAGAACGGCTGGCAGGGCACGGCAGGGGCGGGAAGCGGGCGGGATCAGGGGACGGATCTGCGGTTTGTGCCAGTGTGGCGACGCAAGCGAGCCTTGGCGGTTTCCGGGTCCCGGGGCTGTGGCACCCGTTCCAGGATTCGAGGGGTCCGTCTTCAGCAGTGCCGTTGCTGGCGGCTTTCCGCTGGCACCCGATGCGCGCCAAAAGCCTGCAGGATCACGGCCCAGGGGAGAGAGCTCCGGTTGTCCAGGGTGGTGATCGAACCCACAGGCTCATGGTGCCTGCCAGGGGTTGATCAGATCGATCCCGATCCCTTCGAAATCGGCCACATTGCGGGTGGCCAGGCGAGCACTCCGGGCCAATGTGGTGGCAGCGATCACCGCATCAGCCGTGGTCATCGGCCGGCCCAGGCATTCACGCTGCCGGAGTACCCCCGCATACCAATGCGCGGCTTCTCGATCGAATGCCCACACCCGTTCGTGGAACAGGGCTGGCAGCAGTGTGTCCCAGCTTCGCTGCAGCGCCTCCCGCCGACGGCCCTCAGGCAGGCGAGCGATGCCATGCAAAATCTCGGCCTCATTCATCGACGTGTGGCCTGCCGTTCCCGGAGCCAGGCAATCTGCCCAGGCCACCACCTTGGGCTCAGGACGCGGCAGCATCAACTCCGCGATCACATTGGTATCCAGCACAATCAAGGCTGCTCGTCTGCGAAGCCAGCGGCCTGCGCCATCGACACGCGGGCCGGCAGATCGAGTTCCACCCCACCGAGGGCGGCGAAATGCGCCTGGATGCGGCTGCCCAGGCCAGGGCCATCCGCAATCGCAGACGACGCTGCCACCCCCTGCCTGAGGATCAGGCGCGCCTCTGCCTCCATGGAGTGGCCATGGCGCGCCGCCTGAAGCCGCAGTCGGGCTTTGGTGGCGTCATCAAGGTTTCGGATCGTGAGGCTGGCCATGCCCAACGCTGATGGCAGTGCGATCAATGCCAGCACCGCTAGCGGCTGGTTCACCCCTCGCCGCGCCAGGCTGAGGAGAATCTGTTGCTGCCGGAGACGGCGCCACGCCGATGTGCTTCTCCAGCAGCGCCAGCTTCGTGGTGGCGGCGGCGCTGTTGCCCGTGGGCGTGGCCTCCGTGCGTTACTGCCGCCAAGAGCAACGCAGCGATCTGCTGCCGCTGGCGCTCTCGCCGCTGTTCTTCTCGGTGCAACAGGCCCTGGAGGGTGTGGTCTGGCTTGGTCTGGCGCCCGGCGGTGCCGCCACGCTCGTGCATCCCGCCGCGCTCGCCTATCTGTTCTTTGCCTACGCCTTCTGGCTGGCCTGGTTTCCCTGGTGCGCCCTGCGTCTGAATCGGCAGCTGCTGCCAGGACCGCGCCACCGCCTCCTGCAGATCGCTCTGGTGTTTGGCCTGCTGGTGGGCGCCGGGCTCTGGCTGCCGCTGCTGCTGGATGGCGCTCTGATCAAGCCGGCGGTGGTGAACGGATCCCTCAACTACACCACCACCCTGCTGGCCGACCGCTGGATCAGTCTTGGTTTCGGCAGCACGCTCTACGGCATGGTGATGATCACTCCCTTGCTGCTCAGCCGCTCGGGGCGGCTGCGTGGGTTCGCTGGATCTGTGCTTGTGGCGTTTCTGCTGTCGCACCTTTCTTTCAGCTATGCCTTCACCTCGGTGTGGTGCTTTTTCAGCGCGTTGTTGTCGGGTTCGCTCTATTGGATTCTTCGCGATCCCGAGCCTGTGGCGCTGGTGGCCTGACGACGCCCCGCTGTGGCTTGAAGCTGTGACTTGAAGCTGTGGTTCGAAGTTGTAGCGCCAAGGGGTGAACCGCCTCCGTGATCCACCGCCATGTGTGACCCTGCCACTTCCCCCGATCCCGCCCCGCTGCGCCGCTGGTTTGATCAGGCGGTGGCAGCAGAGCTGACTGAGCCCAACGCGATGGTTTTGGGCACCAGCGATGGAGTGCGTCCCAGTGCCCGCACCGTGCTGCTCAAGGCGTTTGATGCGCGCGGCTTTGTGTTCTTAACCCACTACGACAGCCTGCTGTTTCCCTGGTACGGGCTGGAGCGGTAGGTGGCCATCCTGGGCCGGGCCGAGCGGATCAGCACAGCCGAATCGCTCGCCTATGTCCTCTCACGGCCGCTCGGCAGCCGGCTGGGGGCGTTGGTGTCGCAGCAGAGCGCCGTGATCAGCTCGCGCTCGCTGCTGGAAGCGCAATGGGAGGCGGTGGCGCGCCGCTTCGCCGGTGGTGAAGTGCCGCTGCCGCCGGCCTGGGAGGCCCAACCGTCTGCACGATCGATTTCGCTGCCGGCTGGCGGGGGAAGGCGGCGCCTGGCGGATCGAGCGGCTGGCGACCTGAGCTCCAGCCCCGCCCAGCACTCACGTTTCGTGATCAGAAGGGCTGCTGGCGATTCACGGCGCCCGATCGTGGCCATGGTGCAGAAGACGCCGCCCCGGTTCGATGCCCTTCGCACTCAACTTCGTTCACCCCGTGCTGATGTGGGGCTTGCTCGGCCTGATGCTCTATTCGGGCTATCTCGGCTTCAAGGCCAGCCTGATCCGCAAGGCCAGCCCCGACGACCGCAGGGCCATGCTGCTCGAGCATTACGGCGCGCGCCATGGCCGGCTTGGCCCCGTGATCCTGGCGGTCACCCTGCTCGGCGCCGTCGGTGGCATGGGCGTCACCTTTCTTAAGCACGGCAAGTTGCTGATCGGGCCGCACCTGTTCGTGGGTCTTGCCGTGGCCACGCTGGTGATCCTCACCGCCTCGCTCGGCCCTTCGCTGCAGAAAGGCAAGGACTGGGCCCGCACCCTGCACGTCACCACCAACGGCCTCGTGCTCACCCTGTTCGGCTGGCAGGCCATCAGCGGCATCGCCATCGTGCAGAAGCTGCTCAGCTCCGCGCCCGCGCTCACGCCTGCGATTGCCCCTGTGATGGGCTGATGGCCGTGCTTCGTTCCTTTCCGCCGGGGCCACATCCCCGCCGCCGTCAACCTGCCACTCCAGGATCTCGTTCACCAGCTCGAGGCCCTTCCCCGCGATCGCGACGTGGTGCTCTACTGCGCCAGCGGTTACCGCTCGGCGCTCGGGGTGATGGCCCTACACCTGCACGGCTATGGGCGCGTGCGGGGTTTCGCGCCGGGCTTTGCCGGCTGGACGGCAGCGGGCCAGCCGGTGGCCTAGGCGCCGCCGCCGCGCGGCACCGATCCCATGGCATGCAGGGTCATCGCCTGCTCGGGCGTGAGATCAAAGCCGATCTCGCCAGCGCTGGTGGGCACCGTGAGATGGAGCGGCAGCGCTTCACTCGGGCGGGGCATCAGGGCATCAAGATCGAACTGGGCCGATCCGGCCGGCCCCGCGGACACGCCCTTCTGCACCAGCTCTTCGCTGCGGTTGGGCAGGCTCCATTCCTGGCCGAGCGAGTCGCTCAACACCAGCTCGCGGGTGTGATCCAGCCTGGTCTGGCCGTCCACCGCATTGAGGCGGAGGCGCAGGCCCGAGGGGTACTCCGCAAACGGCTGCTCAAACACCTTGGCGGCCAGGCGGTGGCCGGCCCCGTCGTTGAGCGACCAGCTCTCTTCCGCCAGCGCCGGCGTGCCGCCCAGCAGCAGGCTCAACAGCAACGCCAGCAGGACGAGCGGCAGCAGAACAACCGGCCCGGGCGCCTGGGCAGGCCATGCCGGCGTGCTGGAGCCTGCCTGTTCCGGGGGTGCCGGCAGTTGATGGAAGGAATCCATGGCGCAGGTAATGCAATCACTTCATAACGCTAGCGAGATGCCTGAGGTGTGACACCGCGCCGTCAGCTGGCGCTGCATGCGCCCGAAGGCATCGGTTCGTTTGCGTTGTGCCCTGCGCCAGGTCTGGCCCGGCCTGGCCTGGCTAGGCCTGGGTCGAGGCCAACGCCGGTGGATCCCAGTGGCAGAACCCAGCAGCGAGCGCTGGCTTGGTTTGGCTCTCAAGGACTCCTGATGCTCCCTGTCAGGGGCGAATGGGGGCTTGGCAGGGTTCCTGCAGTAGCTCTGCCAGCATTTCAATCCCGCTGCCTCCGTGCCCCGTGAGCGAATCCTTCGATCTGATCGTGCTGGGTGCCGGCTCCGGCGGCCTGGCTGCCGCCAAGCGGGCCGCCTCCTACGGCGCCAGGGTCGCGATCGTCGAAGGGGATCGGGTGGGGGGCACCTGCGTGATCCGCGGCTGCGTCCCCAAGAAGTTGCTGGTGTATGGCTCGGCCTACCGCCACCTGCTCGCCGATGCCGCCAGTTACGGCTGGCAGCTGGGTTCTTGCCTCCCCGATCCGGCCATCCTGCTGGCCAACGTCCGCGCCGAGGTGGATCGGCTCAACACCCTGCACATCGGCTTGCTGGAGAAGGCAGGTGTCGAGCTGGTGCGCGGCTGGGGGCGCTTCTGCGGCCCGAATGCCGTGGAGGTGGTGAGCCAGAGGCCCCCAATGACCCCAATCACCCAGAGCCCCCCTGCCGATGGGGAGCCGCGCCTGCTCTGGGCTGAGCGCATCCTGATCGCTGTCGGTGGCCGCCCCCACCGCCCGGCGATCCCCGGCGCCGAGCTGGGCTGGGTGTCCGATGACATGTTCCAGCTGGCCGCCCTGCCGGACACCGTCGTGGTGGTGGGAGCCGGCTTCATCGCCTGTGAGTTCGCCTGCATCCTCAACGGACTGGGCATCCAGGTGATCCAGCTGGTGCGCGGCGATCACCTGCTGCGCGGTTTCGACCGTGAAGCCAGCAAGACCGTTGAGGAGGCCATGGGTGCGGAGGGGATCGAAATCCGCTTCGCCCACAGCCCGGTGGCCATCGCCGCCAGCCCCTGCGGCGATCGGCTCGTCACCACCCAGAGCGGCGAGAGCATCACCTGCGGTGGAGTGCTGCTGGCCACCGGCCGTCGCCCCTTTCTGAACGGCTTGAACCTGGAAGCCGCCGGGGTCGCCGTTGCCGGACATCGCATCCCGGTGGATGCCGATCAGGCCACCAACCTGCCCAGCATCTTCGCGGTGGGAGACGTGACGGACAGGATCTGCCTGACCCCTGTGGCCGTGGACGAGGGCCGGGCCTTCGCGGACACGGTCTATGGCGGCAAGCCCCGTCGGGTGGATCATTCGCTGGTGGCGAGCGCCGTGTTCTCCCAGCCGGAACTCTCGGGCGTGGGCCTCACCGAAGAGCAGGCGATCGAGCGCTGCGGCGCCGATGGCATCCGGGTGCACCGGGCCCGCTTCCGGCCGATGAGCCAGGCCCTGCCAGGCCGCGGCCCCCGCGTACTGCTCAAGCTGATCGTTGAGCAGGCCAGCGGCCGGGTGCTCGGCGCTCACATGGTGGGCGAGCATGCCGCCGAGATCATCCAGATGGCTGCCATCGCCATCGGCATGGGCGCCACCAAGGCGGATTTCGATCGCACCATGGCCCTGCACCCTTCGGTGGCCGAGGAATTCGTCACCATGGCCGGCTGACGATCAGACCACCAGCTTGAGCCCCAGCCAGACCTGAGCCTGCTGTGCTGGCCAGCATTGGCTTCACGAGCCGAACGCCATGGAGCCCCCTTCCCATCCCGACCTCGCCCAGCTCCGCCGGGACTACCGCCGCGACGGGCTGCGCCGCGCTGCTCTCGATGCCGACCCGGTGGCACAGTTCCGCTCCTGGTTCGGCCAGGCCACTGCGGCAGAGCTGCTGGAGCCCAATGCCATGGTGCTCTCCACAACCGATGGCGTGCGCCCCAGCTCCCGGACCGTGCTGCTCAAGGCCTTCGATGCGCGTGGCTTTGTGTTCTTCACCAACTACAAGAGCCGCAAGGCCAGGGAGATCGCCCTCCAGCCCCAGGTGAGTCTGTTGTTTCCCTGGTACCCGCTGGAGCGGCAGGTGGCGATTCTGGGGAGCGCCACCCGGATCACAGCTGCCGAATCGCTGGCCTACTTCGTCTCGCGCCCCTTTGGCAGTCGCCTGGGGGCCTGGGTGTCCCAGCAGAGTTCGGTGATCAGCTCTCGCCGGATTCTGGAGGTGCAATGGGAGGAAATGGGGAGGCGCTTCGCCGCCGGCGAGGTGCCGCTGCCGTCGGCTTGGGGGGGGATCCGGGTGCTGCCTGCCGAGTTCGAGTTCTGGCAGGGCCGCGAGAACCGCCTGCACGATCGCTTTCGCTACCGGCGCGACGGGGCTGGCTGGGGGATCGAGCGCCTGGCCCCCTGACTGCCCAATCCCCACCCCAAAACCCCTGGCCCGGCCTTCCTCCACGTGCTTGGGCTGCCCGGCTCAGGGGTCGCCAGCGGAACGGCGCAGACCTAGATCCCCTGCAATTGCCGCAGCTGTTGCTCCAGGCGCTGCTTGAGGCGGCGCTGCACCAGGTTGCAGAGGTCATCCACCAGGGGGTCGGCCACCGCATAGATCAGCCGGGTGCCTTCCCGCTCACAGCGCACCAGGCCGGCCCGCTGCAGCTGGCCCAGCTGGCGGCTGATGTGGGATTGACTGAAGCCCGTCGCCTCGATCAGGGAGGTCACATCCATCGCCCCACCATGTTTGAGCTGACAGAGCAATGTCAGGCGGGCCGGCTCGCTCAGCAGGCGGAAGAAGGCGCTGAGTGCATCTAGGAGCTGGGGACTGGGCAGGGATCGGGGCTGGGTCCGGGGCATGTACGGGCTTATGCCGATTCGCGCATTATGCCGGGGCACGCTGGAGTTGGCTGCTTTCGGTGGTTGGCGCCGAGACCGTGACCGTGCGGCTGCCAGCCAGCGCACTCAGATGCCGAAGTGGCGGCAGATCAGCCAGGGCATCGTCACGGCCAGGGTGAGGGTGAGGGGCAGGCCGTAGCGGGTCATGTCGAGGAAGCGGTAGCGGCCGGGACCGAACACCATCAGGTTCGTCTGGTAGCCGATCGGCGTGAGGAAGCTCTGGCTGGCGGCGAACAGCACCGCGAAGATGAAGGCCATCGGCGGCAGATCCAGCCCCTTGGCCAGCTCGGTGGCAATCGGGATCAGCAGCACCACCGTGGCGCCGTTGCTGAGCGCCTCCGTGAAAATCTGCGCGAGCACCGTCACCGACAGCAGCACCAGGTAGGGAGACCAGCCCTGCATCGAACGCAACAGGTCGGTGGCCAGCGCCTCGGCCAGCCCGGTGGATTGCATCGCCACGCTGAAGCTGGAGAGCGAGCCCAGCAGCAGGATCACGTCCCAGCGGATCGAGCGCTGCAGCTCCCCAGGCCGCAGGCAGCCGGTGGCCACCATCGCCACCACCGCCAGCAGCACGGCCGCCATCAGCGGCAGCAGCTTGAACAGCGGCAGCAGGATCACCAGCGCCGAAATCACCACCGCCACCCATTTGCGGCTGGTGGTGGGCAGGTCTTTCTCCAATTCGTCGAGCAGCACCAGGTCGTTGTTGGCCTGCATCCCACGGATTGCATCGAGCGGGGCCTGCAGCAGCAGCACGTCACCGGCCTGCAGTTGCACCCGCCCCAGCAACTCGCGCAGCACCTGATTGCCTCGTCGCACCGCCAGCAGCGTGGCGTTGTAACGCTGGCGGAAGCGCAGATCCCGCACACTTGACCCCACGATCGTGGAACCATCCGGCAACAGCACTTCCACCACGCGCTGGGGGGAGCTGCTGCTGGCCCCGGCCAGTTCCTGCAGGTCGTCGTCGAGGTCGGTGATCGGCGCCAGGCTCACGGTGTGTTCCTGCTGCAGGCGCAGCAGGTTGTCGCGGTTGCAACGCAGCATCAGCCGGTCGCCGGCCTGTAGCACCTGATCCGCCAGCGGGGCGGTGAAACTTTCGCTGCCCCGGTGCAGCTCCAGCACGTCCACGTCGAAGCGGCGCTGCAGCCGGCTGTTGTGCAGCGACTGGCCGATCAGTTCCGACTCCGCCGGAATCAGTACTTCGGTGAAGTAGCCCTCGCGTGCCATGGACCCGAGCAGGTCGTTGCCTTCGAGACCTCGATCGGGGAGCATGCGCTCCGAGAACAACAGCACGTAGGCGGAGCCGATCAGCCAGACAGGGATCCCGATCGCCGTGAAGCTGAACAGCTCCAGAGAGCCATAGCCCAGCTGCCGGCTCACATCGCTGGCCAGCAGGTTGGTGGAGGTGCCGAGCAGGGAGATGGTGCCCCCCAGCACGGTGGCGAAGGACAGGGGCAGCAGCACCTTCGAGGGGGAGATGCCGCGCCGGTGGCACCAGCCCTCCAGCACCGGCAGAAGCGTGGCCACGATCGGTGTGTTGGGCACGAAGGCCGAGAGCGGGGCCACAACGCCCACCATCAGCGCGATCATGCGCCTGGGGCTGCGCACCGCATCTGAGCCGATCAGCGCCCGCAGACGATCGAGGCCGCCGCTGCGGAACAACCCCGCCGACACGGCAAACAGGCCCATCAGGGTGATCAAAGCCGGGCTGCCGAACCCCTGCACCGCCTCATCGGGCTTGAGCACCCTGAAGCTCACCAGCAGGGCGGCTGCCAGCAGCCCGGTCACCTCCGGCGCCAGCCAGCCGGTGATGAACAGCACAATCGCGCCGGCGAACACGAGCAGCGTGATCAGACCGGCAGGCTCGGAGGCAGCGGTGAGAAAGGCGCTCATGGCTCAGGGCGCCATGCAAGGCCTGTGGTTTTCACTGGCCCTGGACTGGTTGTTAACCAAGGCGCCCGTGTGGCCGCACGGGCCAAGACTGGCGATGCTGACAACAGCGCGGGTCTTGAAGACGATGGCCGAGTCAAGCACCCCTGATTGCCGGCGGCTGATTCCCGGAGATCCCTTGCCCCCACCATCCTTTCCGGCTGATCGGCCTGCTGATCACTCGCGGGGCTGGGCCTGGTGGCGCGAAAGCAGCGCCGCAGCGGGTCCAAATCAGCGGCCGGCGATCGCCAGGCCGGCGGCATCGAACACCCCCTCGAACAGCACCGAACTGAGGTAACGCTCACCGGAATCGGGAAGCACCACCACGATCGTCTTGCCCGCGTAGGCCTCCTCCTCGGCCAGGCGCAACGCCGCCACCGTGGCGGCTCCGCAGGAGATTCCCGCCAGGATGCCCTCTTCACGCATCAGCCGCCGCGCCATTTGCACCGCCTCCTCGTTGGACACGGCTTCGACCCGGTCCACCATGGCCAGATCGAGATTGTCCGGCACGAAGCCGGCGCCGATGCCCTGGATCTTGTGGGGTCCGGGCTGGAGTGGCAAACCCTGCATTGTCTGGCTGATCACAGGGCTGGATGCCGGCTCCACCGCCACCGACACCAACGGCTTGCCGAGGGTGGTCTTGATGTAGCGGCTCACCCCGGTGATCGTGCCGCCGGTCCCCACCCCCGCCACCAGCACATCCACCTGGCCGTCGGTGTCGTTCCAGATCTCCGGTCCGGTGGTGTCGTGGTGAATTTGGGGATTGGCAGGGTTGGCGAACTGCTGCAGAAGCACATAGCGCTCTGGGTCGTAGGCGGCGATCTCCTGGGCCCGGCCGACTGCGCCGGTCATGCCGAGGCGCCCGTCGGTGAGTTCGAGGTGGGCGCCATAGGCGGTGAGCAGCTTGCGGCGCTCCAGGCTCATCGTTTCCGGCATGGTCAGGGTGAGCCGGATTCCCCGCGAGGCCGCCACGAAGGCCAGGGCGATGCCTGTGTTGCCACTGGTGGGCTCGATCAATTCCTTGCCGGGCCCTAGCAGACCATCCTTCTCGGCCTGCCAGATCATCGCTGCGCCGATGCGGCACTTCACCGAGTAGGCGGGGTTGCGGCCTTCGATCTTGGCCAGCACGGTGGCCTTGCTGTCGCCCACCACCCGGTTGAGCTTCACCAGCGGTGTATGGCCGATGCTGAGGCTGCTGTCGGAGAAGATCGTTGTCATCGGGGCTGGAGATTCATCGGACGACGCATTCCTCTGGTGAGGCTTGCACACCCTCGCATCCGAAGGCGGGCCGGAGCTTGATTCTGCCCGGTTGAAACGCGGACAGGTTGTCTTGGCAAGCTTGTCAAGCACTTTCGACACCGTGGGCAGAACCCATGGCCCCCTAGTTTCTCCAGAACAGATCGATGGAGGCCTTCGCGGCGGAATGGGTTTCTCCGTGCTCCGTTCCGGTGGTCCGGTGATGGTCCCCCTGCTGCTTCTCTCGATCGTGGTTCTCTCGATCGGCGTCGAGCGGTTTCGCTACTGGCGGCGTTGGGGTCTTGGCAGCCAGCGACAGGCCAGGCAACTGCTCGAATCCCTGCAGGCCACAACGGCCGGAGCCCAGCGCTCCAGCCTTGAAGCCCTCCAGCTACACCAGCTCGACGCCGCCATGGCCCAGGGCGAAGCTGTTCTGGATGCGGCCACCTTGATTGGCCCACTCCTGGGCCTGATCGGCACGGTGAGCGGATTGATGAAGATCCTTGCCGAGCTGGGACCCCAATTCACCCTGCCCAGCGGCAGCAGCGTTGTGGGCTATGGCCAGGTGCTGGTGAGCACCTTGATGGGCCTGGTGATCGCCCTGATCGCTGCCTCGCTTCTGCGCATCAACCAGGGACTGCGCCTCTGGCAGCGCCGGCTCCTTGAGCAGGCTTGCCTGCGGGGGGAGGTTGAAACGGCATGAGCTTTCGCATCCTGGCCATCACCAGCCTCAGCCTGGTCGTTCTCACCGCAGTGGCGGTTCTTCCGGCTGCCCTGAGCCTGTCCGAGCCTCGCTTGCGTTCCGCTGCCCCCGACGGTCTGAAGCCTGTCTGGTACGTGGTGCGTTCAGGAACAGGCCGCTGGTTCCTCAACGGTGCTGCGATCAATGACGCCAGCCTGGCTGGGCAACTCCAAACCGATTCCAGCCATGGCGGCATTCGCTTTCTGCCTGCCAACACCCTGACCAGTGCGCAGGTCAGCGCCGCCCTGGCCTGGCTTCGCGGCCGCAGCCGCGAGCCGGTACGGCTTGAGCTGGTTCCAGGCCGGTCGGGATGATGCCAGTCACCCGCCCTCGCCCGCCTGCAGCGGAGCCGATCTCCAGCGGCGAACAGGGCCTCTGGCTTGCCCTGCTGAGCACAGCTCTGGGCCTGTTCAGCCTGGCCCTGCTGCTGCTGCCCCAGCAGCTTGCCCAGGTGCCGGCCCATCGCGGTGTGGTGGTGCTTCACCTGGAGGCGGATGGCAGCCTGCGCCTCTGGAACCGGCCGCTCAGCCCACAACAGTTGCCCGCGCTGCTGGCCCAGGCCAGGCGGCTCAACAACCAGGCCAGGGTGCGGCTGGTCCCCTCGTCCTCCACCCCCTGGGGCCTGGTGCAGCGATTCATCCCCCTGCTCGAAGTCAGTGCACTTCCGTTCGAAATTCAGCTTCCCGTCCCCGATGCAGCCTCCTGAGAGCTGGCCGGCGGCAGCCCGCCAGCGCTGGCAGGCGATCCAGGCCAGCGCCCGGGCTGGTTGGCTCGGTTGCTCCCCCTGGCTGCTGCCGGTGGCCATCGCCATTGCCGCCCATGCCCTCTGGCTGGCGGCAAGCAGCGTCGCAGAGCGCCCACGCCGTGCAGCCCCCAGCCTTCGCCTCGCGGACAACAGTCCCGAGCTGGTGCGGTTCAGCGGCCGTGCCAGCCAGGCCGGCTCCCTGGCGACGGGCTTGGGCACCCTCACCCTTCCGTTCGAAAACAGCCTGCCCCCTCCGCCGCCAGAACTGCTCGGCAGTCCTCCGCCACCCCCGCCTCCAGGTGGGGCCGTGCCAAGCCAGGGGCAGTCCTCCCCCCGCCGCCCCGCCGCCGTTGCGGCTCGGCGCCCGGTTCCCACCGGACTGGTGTGGGGGGTTGACCAGAGCCCCCCGCGCGGCCTGCCGACCGATGCCGCCATGGCCCTGAGCCTGGCCGGCCAGCTTGAAGCTCCCCCTGAGCCCTCGGGCGACAGCGGCAGCGCAGAGAAAGGGGAGGCCGTCAAGTTGGCGCTCAGCAGCCTGGCAACACGGCACCTCAGGCTCTCCGCCAGCACCGACCGGCCCTACGCGATCCTCTGGGACAGCGGGTCGGTGGCCAGCAACCGTCCTGAGAGCCTGGCCAGCCTTCCGGAGGGGGTGGAGCTCCGCAGGCTGCCACTGGCGGCTGCCCGGGCCATGGGGTTGAGCCAGCCCCACGGGATCAACGTGACATCCCCCTCGGGTTTGCTGTTGCTCTGGGTGCAGGGCGACGATCTCTGGTTGATTCGCCGCCCAGCCCAGGCGGCGGACAATCAGCCGTGAGCGAAGCATTCAGCCAGGCTTGGGGCGTGAGTTCCGCCAGTGGCTCAAGGATTGCCAGCCCAGCAACAGAACCAGGGCCGGGATCAAGGCCGCCAGGGTGAAGCGCTCGATCGGGCCGTCAAGGCTGGGGTAGGTGTAGGGAAGGATCTGCTCAACGAGATAAAGCCCATAGAGGCCGATCAGGATGCCGCCCTCCAGCCGGGTGATCACCCCGCCGCTGAAGAAGATCGGCAGGCAGGCCACGGTGGTGGCCACCATGATCGGCAGGTCGCGCTGAATGATCACCGGATCCACGCTGAGGCCGCGATCGCCGGAGATGAAGGCGCACAGCCCGAGGATCACCAGCTGGTTGAGCAGGTTGCTGCCGATCACGTTGCCGATCGCAAGATCGGCCTTGCCACGCAGGGCCGCCACGATCGAGGTGACGAGCTCAGGCATCGAGGTGCCCGCTGCCACGATCGTGAGGCCGATCAGGGTTTCGCTCACCCCCAGGCTCAGGGCAATGGCCGTGGCCCCTTTCACCAGGATCTGGGAGCCCCAGACCAGCAGCCCCAGACCGGCGGCCAGTTTGATGGCGGCGGGAAGGTAGCCGCCCTTGGCTTCGTCGGCATCAATCTCGCCATCCGCATCTCCTTCTTCTTTGGCGGTGCGGATTTCCCAGATCGTGTTGATCACCAGGGCGGTGAGCAGGGCCAGGCCCGCCTGCCAGGTCATGCGCCCAGGCGAGGCCATGCCCCACACCACCATCGACACGGCCAGCAGGATCGGCACATCGCGCCGGATCAGCCTGCTGTGCACCCGCAGGGGCAGGATCAAAGCGCTGCAACCGAGCACCACGAGCACGTTGAAGATGTTGCTGCCGACGATGTTGCTGACCGCAATGTCGTCGGCACCCTGGAGGGTGGAGAGCACGCTCACGAACAGTTCCGGAGCGCTCGTGCCCATGGCCACCACCGTGAGGCCGATCACCAGCTGAGGAATGCCGAGCAGCAGGGCCAGGGCCACGGAGCCCTGCACGAACAGCTCGCCACCGCCGAACAGCAGCAGGATGCCAACGATGATCTCGACGACGCTGAGCACGGAGGGCGATCCGAATAAGGGGGCAATTATGACCTGTGGCCTCGGCTGAAATTGTCCCCCCTGCGTACGGTGGGCGTTCAAAGCCAGGCCATCACCGCGTGGGCATCACCAACCGGATCAGCCTTGAGCACTTCCGCGGTGATCTGTTCGGTGGGGTCACCGCGGCGGTGATCGCCCTGCCGATGGCGCTCGCCTTCGGGGTGGCCTCGGGGGCAGGGGCCGCTTCAGGCCTCTGGGGTGCGGTGCTGGTGGGCTTCTTCGCCGCCCTGTTCGGTGGCACCCCCACCCTGATTTCCGAGCCCACCGGCCCGATGACGGTGGTGATGACCACGGTGATCGCCACCTTCACGGCGGCCCACCCTGAGGAAGGCTTGGCGATGGCCTTCACAGTGGTGATCCTGGCGGGCCTGTTCCAGATCCTGTTCGGGGTGATGAAGCTGGGCCGCTACATCACGATGATGCCCTACACGGTGATCTCGGGCTTCATGTCCGGGATCGGCATCATCCTGATCATTCTTCAGGTGGGCCCCTTCCTCGGCCAGGCGATTCCAGCCGGCGGCGTGCTCGGCACCCTGGAGGCCGTGCCGCTCTTGCTGGGCCAGATCCACCCGGTGGAAACCCTCCTGGCCGCGCTCACCGTGGCGATCATCTGGTTCACCCCGGCCCGCTTCAAGAAGCTGGTGCCGCCCCAGTTGCTGGCGCTGGTGGTGGGCACGCTGATCTCGCTGCTGGCCTTCGGCGATGCCGACATCCGCCGCATCGGCGTGATCCCCTCCGGCCTGCCGCCGCTGCAGCTGCCCAGCTTCTATCCGGGTGAACTCCAGCGGATGGTGTTCTACGGGGCCGTGCTGGGGATGCTGGGCTGCATCGACGCCCTGCTCACCTCAATGGTGGCCGACAGCCTCACCCGCACTGAGCACGACTCCAACAAGGAACTATTGGGCCAGGGCCTGGGCAACGTGATGTCCGGTCTGTTCGGTGGCATCGCCGGTGCCGGCGCCACCATGGGCACGGTGGTGAACATTCAGGCGGGCGGCCGCAGTGCACTCTCCGGCCTCACCCGCGCGATCGTGCTGATGGTGGTGATCCTGGGCGCCTCGGGCCTGGCCGCCTCGATCCCGATGGCGGTGCTGGCCGGCATCGCCCTCAAGGTGGGAATCGACATCATCGACTGGGGCTTCCTCAAGCGTGCCCACCTGCTCTCGGTGAAGGGCGCCGCGATCATGTACGGGGTGATTCTGCTCACGGTGCTGGTGGATCTGATGGTGGCGGTGGGCATCGGCGTGTTCGTGGCCAACTTCCTCACCATCGAGCGCATGAACGCCCTGCAATCGAAGGGTGTGAAGGCGATCAGCACCGGCGACGGCGACCTTGATCTCACCCCAGAGGAAAAGGTGCTCCTGGATCAGGGCGAAGGCAAGGTGCTGCTTTTCCAGCTCAACGGCGCCATGATCTTCGGCGTGGCCAAGGCGATCGCCCGCGAGCACAACGCGATCACTGATTACCAGAGCATCGTGTTCGATCTGGGTTCTGTCTCGCACCTGGGTGTCACGGCGGCACTGGCCCTCGAGAACGCCGTGGAAGAGGCGGTGGAGAAGGGGCGCAACGTGTATGTGGTGGGAGCCCACGGCACCACCCGTCAACGGCTCGAGCGCCTCCGCATGTTCAAGCTGCTGGATGCCGCCCACACCGAGATCTCCCGCCACGACGCGCTGCAGGCGGCCGTGAGCCTGCGCACCTACCCCAACTGACCCACGCGCCGAGGGCCCCCGCCACCCAGGGGCGAGGCCCGGCCCCATCAGCCGCTCCTGGCTTGAGACCGCCCGCCACCTGCCCACGGCTCCACCGCTTTCGTGCCGTTCACCACCTGTGCAAGCGATTGAGTAAAACTACTCACTTTGCCAACTGATCACCGTTGCTTGGGGAGGCCATTGGCAATACCTCTTCATCAACCCCCAGCCGCCAGCGGCTTATCCCTATTGTTCGCCATCAACCCGGCACGATCGCGATCAGATGACCGTCCCCCCGCCCGAGACGGCCTCCTTTGCAACGTCCGTCGTTGAGACGGCCTTCCTGATTCCGCTCTATCCCTTGCTGGGCGCGTTCTTCTCCCTGCTCTGGGTGCCGGGGCTCATTTCGCGCACCGGACCGCGACCCTCCGGCTACATCAATCTCTCGTTCAACCTGGTGGCGTTTCTGCACAGCCTCGCGGCCTGGATCGCCTTCAACGGCACTCCGCTGACCCGCAGCTGGCCCTGGCTCGATACCGCCGGCCTGTCGATCCGCTTCGACGCCACGATCAACACGCCGGTGCTGATCGCTATGACCACGATCTGCGGCATCCATGTGCTGGCGCAGGTCTATGCGATCGGTTATCTGGAGATGGACTGGGGTTGGCCCCGCTTCTTCGGCTGCCTCAGTGTGTTTGAGGCGGGATTGTGCGCCCTGGTGCTCACCGATTCGCTCTTCTTCGCCTACGTGTTCCTGGAGCTGCTCACCCTCGGCACCTATCTGGTGGTGGGCACCTGGTTCAACCAGTCGCTGGTGGTGAAGGGGGCGCGCGATGCCTTCCTCACCAAGCGGGTGGGCGATCTGGTGCTGCTGGCAGGACTGGTGGCGCTGCTGCCGATGGCCGGCAGCTGGAACATCAACACCCTCAACGCCTGGGCCGAGCAGGCCACCCCCAGCCCCGCCCTCACCTTGATCCTGCTGGCTCTGATTGCTGGTCCGATGGGCAAGTGCGCCCAGATCCCGCTGCACCTCTGGCTTGACGAGGCCATGGAAGGCCCCTTCCCCTCCACAGTCCTGCGCAACTCCGTGGTGGTGCTGGGCGGCGCCTGGGTGCTGTTGCGGCTCGAGCCGCTGCTGTCGGTGAGCCCCACCGTGCAGGCCGTGCTGGTGGTCGTGGGCGGCACCACCGCCCTGGTGGGCGCCCTGATCGCCCTGGCCCAGATCGACATCAAGCGGGCCGTTTCCTTTCTGGTCAGCAGCTGGCTGGGCCTGCTGTTCCTGGCCGTGGGCGCCGGTGCCGGTGACACCGCCTGGCGGATGCTGCTGGTGTATCCGCTGCCGATGGCCCTGGTGCTGCTGGCCCTGGGCACGGTGGTGTCGAGCAACGTCAGCCAGGACCTCACCCAGCTCGGTGGCCTCTGGTCGCGCCGCCCCTTGATGGGCATCGCCTTCCTGGTGGGTGGCGCCGGCCTGGTGGGGCTGCCGCCGCTGGCCGGTTTCGGCGCCCTGCGGGCCATGACCGCCAGCCTGTCGGCCAGCCAGGCCCCGCTGCTCCTGACCGGCGTGGTTCTGCTCACCAATGGCCTGATCAGTGCGGCGCTGGTGCGGATCTTCGGGCTGATCTGGGGCGGCAAGCCCTCGGTGTTCACCAAGCGCTCCGCCGAAGTGCTCTGGCTGATGGTGCTGCCGGCGATGGTGGCCACCGGCCTGGTGCTGCACCTGCCGATCCTGATCAGCCGCGCCGGCATCGGCGCGGAGTGGGGCCCGATGGCCTTGCCGCTGCTCGCCTCCACGCTGCTGGGCATCACGGCCGGTTCCGTGCTCTATCTGTTCTCCACCGAGCACCTGCCCAAGCTCTCCGGTCCCCTGGCCGGGCTGCAGGAGTGGCTGGCCGCCGATCTGCACACCGAGGGGCTCTACCGCCGCACCGTGGTGGGCCTGGTGGTGGTGCTGGCGGCCACCAGCAGCTGGGTCGACCGCAACCTGGTGGATGGCTTCAGCAACCGCAGTGGCGACCTGGCCCTGGAGGGGGCGCGCCGGCTCAGCCTCAGCACCACCGGCCGGGTGCAGGCCTATGCCTTCACCGTGCTGGTGGGGGTGGTGTTGATGGGGCTGTGGATCCTCACCCGCCACACGCCCGCCATCCTTTCCCTCTGAAGCAGACCACCGAGATCTTCCATGCTGCTGACCCTTCTGCTTCTTCCTCTGGCGGCTGTTCTGCTGCTCTGCCTTGCGCCGCTGCCCGGTCCCTGGCCCCGCCGGGTGGCGGTGTTCGCTCCGGCGGTGCAGCTGCTGATGCTGCTTTGGCTGGCGGGCCATCCGGTGCCGGAACTGCGCCAGGCCTGGCTGCCCCAGCTCGGCCTGGAGCTCCACCTCGGCCTTGATGGCCTGTCGCTGCCACTGGCCGGCCTCACCGCCCTGCTCTCCTTCATGGCGGTGTTCGCCACGCCGATCAGCCAGCCGCGGCGGCGCTTCTTCTACGCCATGGTGCTGGCCACCAACGTGGGCCTCACCGGCGCCTTCCTGGCCTGCAACGGCCTGCTGTTCGTGCTGGCCTACGAGATCACGCTGATCCCCACCACCTTGCTGGTGGCGGTGTGGGGCGGCGAGCGGCGTGCCACTGCTGCGATCCGCTACCTGATGTATGGGGCGGTGTCGGGGATGGCGCTGCTGGCCGGCGTGCTGGCCCTGGCCCTGCTCAACCGCAATGGCTTCAGCTTCGCCTACGCCGACATGGCCCAGGCGGTGCTGCCCGAGGGCGCCAGCCGCTGGATCCTGGCCCTGCTGCTGCTCGCCTTCGGCCTCAAGATGCCGATCTTTCCGCTGCACGGCTGGCAGCCGCTCACCTACAGCCAGGCCTCCACGCCCGTGGCCATGCAGCTGGCCGGGGTGGTCTCGAAGCTGGGGGCCTACGGCCTGCTGCGCTTCGGCATCGGCATGCTGGGCGACACCTGGGCCGAGTGGTCGCCGGTGATCGCCGTGGTGGGCATGGTCAGCGCCCTCTACGGCGCCCTCAATTCGATCGCCCAGACGGACATGCGCCGCCTGGTGGCCTTCAGTGCCCTGGGTCACATGGGCCTGCTTGTGCTGGCCCTGGCCGCCGCCACCCCCCTGAGCCTGCAGGGGGCCGTGGCCCAGATCCTGGCCCAGGGCATGATCGTGGCCTTGCTGTTCTGCTTGGTCGGCAAGATCGAGGCGAAAACGGGCACCACCGAGATCGCCGCCCTCACCGGCCTGATGAACCCCAGCCGGGGCCTGCCCTTCACCCTGGGCCTGCTGCTGCTGGCCCTGATGGCAGCGGCCGGGGTGCCCGGCCAGGCCGGCTTCCTGGCTGAGATGGTGGTGTTCCAGGGCAGCTGGCCGGTGTTCCCGCTGCCCACGCTCGGCTGCATCCTGGCCTCGGGCCTCACCGCCGTGTATGCGGTGCGCCTGTTCAACCGGGTGGGCTTCGGTCGCCTCGACAACAGGACCGCCGACTACGTGAGCACCACCTGGGTGGAGCGGTTGCCGGCCCTGGCGCTCTCCTTCCTGGTGATCCTGGCCGGGCTGTGGCCCCAGATCCTGCTGGGCTGGAGCGAGGACACCACCAGCAGCCTCGCCCTCTTCCGCCCACCCGTCAACACCGTTGCGGCGGTGTCGACGAGCGCTGCTCTGCCCAAGCTTTCCCTCACCACCCCGCTGGCTCTCCGGCCATGACCACCACCACCCCCACAACCGCCCTGCCCCCGTCCACCCACCCCTTCGCCGAGGTGGTCGAGCGGCTCGAGGCGGGCGGCTCGATGCTGCCGGACACGCCCGAGAACCTGATGCAGATCATCGGCATCTACAAGGCCTACGCCGTGCCGATGGATTTCTACTGGCGCGATCTGCTCTACATCGCCGAGCGGGTGTTCCTCGACCCCCTGCCCGCCTTCAAGTATTTCCCAAGCCAGGAGTATCTCGATCTGCCCAACTCCTACGCGGGCGATGATTCCAAGCTGCGCATCTGGCGTGGACCCGCCACGGCCCATCCGGAGCTGCTGGCGTTCATGGAGAAGGGCGAAGCCGGCAAGCTGCCGAAGCTTCTGCATCACCTCTGGCACGACCGCATCAACATGGAGTTCGCCGAGGCCTGCATGGATGCCATGTTCTGGCACCAGGGCATGGGCGGCCGCTTCTACGACTACCTGGAGAGCGACACCTACAAGGCCAACGCCGAGCGGGCGATCCTCGCCTACTTCAAGGGCAACCCGCTGATGCTGGGCCTGCACAAGCTGTTCCCGGAAATGTTCCTGGAGCAGGTGCGCAAGCTGAGCTATTACGCCAATCTCGGCCTGTTCTGGGAGGTGATGGCGCCGGTGTTCTTCGAGATGAGCGACATCTACGACGAAGGTGGCTTCTCCGGTGTGCCGGCCGCCATGGATTTTCTGGTCAACGGCATCTTCGCAGTGGCGGGCCGGCCGATCTACCACCACGTGTACATCGGTGGCGAATGCATCGAGATCATTCCCAAATCGGAAGGCTTCACCTGGCTGTATGAGGCGGCCCTGCCCTACGTGGAGGCGGTGTTCTACCGCACGGCACCCTTCCGTGGCACCAAGAGCTACAACGCCCAGGCCGGCCAGGTGCCGTCAGAGCAGGCGGATTTCCACTACGGCATTCTCTACGCCGATGTGTTCCCGGTGGGTTCAGCCGGCATCCCGCCCACCTTGCTGATGCAGGACATGCTCCACTTCCTGCCGCCCTACCTGGTGGAGCTCTACCGCAACCACAAACGGGGCGAAGACGACATCCTCGTGCAGCTGGGCATCACCTTCCAGCGCTCCATGTACAACGTGACCTCAGCGGTGATCCAGGCGCTGCGCTGCGCCCTGCTGTTCCCCCTTGATGATCCCGATCCGGAGCATCTCAAAGCCAACCGGGCCTTCTTCGAGGCCCAGCTGGATCGCTTCCTCCGCCCCGAGGCCCGCCTCCGGGATGTGCAAACCCAGGACTACCGCTAGAGATTCAACGCCATGGCCAACATCATCGAAACCGCCAAGGGCGCCGGCCTGTTCTCCACCCTGCTCACGGCGGTGGAGGTGGCCGGCCTCACCGGGGCCCTGGAGAGCCCCGGCCCCTTCACGGTGTTTGCTCCCGTGGACGACGCTTTCGCAGCCCTGCCACCCGGCACCGTGCAGACCCTGGTGGACAACCCGCCCCAGCTGGCGCGCATCCTCAAGTTCCATGTGCTCGCCGGCGCCCACAGCCGCAGCGAGCTGGTCGATCAGCCCAGCTGGGAGAGCCTGGAGGGCGCCCCGATTCCGATCCGCTGCGCCGAGCCCTTCGAAGTGAAGAATGCCTCGGTTGTCGCCGCCGACATCGTCTGCGACAACGGCATCGTGCATGTGATCAACCGGGTGATGCTGCCGGGCTGAGCCCCAGCCGGGTGAGCAGGGGGGAGGCCATGGCGGTGGTCACCAGGGCCATCACCACCAGCATCGTGAACAGGGTGGTGCTGATCACCCCCAGGCTAAGGGCCACGTTGAGGATCACCAGTTCCGTGAGTCCGCGGGTGTTCATCAGCCAGCCCACCGCCTGGGCCTGCTGGGGGGGCAGCCCTCCCAGGCGGGCCATCGCCCAGCAGCCGATGAACTTGCCGCCGATCGCCACCGCCAGCACCGCCAGCAGGGCCAGCCACAGCAGCGGCTGATTGAGATCCGCGATCCGGGTGTTGAGGCCGCTGATGGCGAAGAACACCGGCAGCAGCAAGGTGAGCACCAGATCCTCAATGTGCAGCCGCAGGCGGCGCAGCAGCGGGCCGTAGCGGGGCAGGGCCAGGCCGAACAGAAACGCGCCGAAGATGTAGTGCACGCCGATCCAGTCGGTGATCACTGCCGAGAGAATCGCTCCGGCGAACAGCAACGACAGCAGGATCGGGCTCAGCTGCCGCTCGCGCCGGTAGTGCTCCTCCAGCCGGTGCATCAATGGCCTGAGGCCCACCAGCAGCAGCAGGGCCCAGGCCAGGGTGCCGATCAGGGCCGGCAGGGCGCCCAGCGCCGATCCGGAGCGGGTGAACGTCACCACCGCCGCCAGCAGCACCCAGCTGACCACGTCGTCGATGGCGGCGCAGCTGATCACCAGCTGGCCGAGCGGCAGCCCCAGCAGCTCCCGTTCCTTGAGCAGGCGCGACAGCACCGGGAAGGCCGTGATTGCCATCGCCGTGCCCATGAACAACAGGCCCGGCAGGGTGCGATTTCCCGGCAACAGCTCTGGCAGCACCCCTTCCAGGCCCATTCCCAGCAGCACCCCAAGCAGCAGAGGCAGCACGATGCCCGCCAGCGAAATCCGCGCCGCAAGCCGCATCCGGCCGCGCAGATGCTCCGGGTTCACCTCCAGCCCCACCAGAAACATGAACAGGATCAGGCCCAGCTGGGAGAGCAGGTTGAGCTGGGGCAGCACCGCCGCGGAAAACACCGCCTGCTGCAGCTGGGGTGCCAGCGCCCCCAGCAAGGAGGGACCCAGCACGATGCCGCCCAGGATCTCGCCGATCACCGCGGGCTGATCGAAGCGGGCCAGCAGGCGCCCCAGCAGCTTCGACACCACGATCACCAGGGCCAGAGCCACCAGCACCGCCGAGAGAGTGCTCAACGGCGGGATGGCGCTCACAGCGGCGCCGCCCCGCGCAGCAGCCAGAGGCCGTGCAGGCCCTCCCAGGCCAGGTAGGCGCTGATCAGCAGGGCCAGCACGCCCACCACCCATTCGGCCCGGTGCACCAGCCAGCCCTCCACCTGCAGCAGCGGCTCGCGGATGCCTCCACCGGTGGCGATCCAGGCCAGGGGCGGCAGCAGCAGCAGCGAGCTGGCCACCAGCACGAACACACCGGTGAGCTCCAGATCACGGCTCACGCCCGGCTGGTTGACCAGCAGCAGGCCCGCCTCCTTGAGAAAGAACACCAGGTTTTCCGGCGTGAGCAGGGCGCTGGAGGCGCCGATCAGCACCAGCACCGGTGTGCGGAAATCAGGCAGCTGGTTGAGCAGCCGCAGTGCCATCCCCTCATGGCCCACTTCGGCCGCCGGGGTGAGCTGGAACAGGCCAATCCCCAGCAGGGCCACGGCTCCCACCAGATCGATCACCACCTGGCCCTGCTCGCCGTGGTTGAGGGCCAGGGAGAAACGATCCCCCACCAGCATCAGGGCCAGGATCGCCAGGCCGTTGGCCATCGCCCAGCCGCTGACATAGGCGAAGGCCCGCCGCAGCGGGGAGGGTCCCAGCAGCAGCAGGGCCACCACGGCGATGTGGAGTGGGCTGAAGGCGATCCCGAAGCCGAACAGCGACGACTGGCTGAACAGGGCTGCCGCGCTGAGGTGGGAGACAGGGGTGAGCAGGTCAGGTGTGAGCAAGAACAGAAGCCTGGAGAGGGAGACGGGCGATGGCTGATCGTTGCCGAGGGTAGGAAGTTTTGGGCCTGCTCAGAGATAGAAGCCCACCGTGGTGACCACGCGGGTGCCGCCGTTGCGCAGGGCCCGGCGCAGCATCACGGTGGACTGGTTGTGCAGCAGGTTCTCCCAGCGGTGCCGTGTGACGAACACCGGCAGCACCACGGTGCTGAAGCGGTTGTGGTCGTTGCGGTGCTCCGTTTCGAAGTGGTGCACGAAATCGGTCACCGGCTCCACCAGGGAGCGGTAGGGGGAGGGCAGGATCACCAGCGGCACCTCAGGAAGCTGGCGGCTCCATTGCTGGCGGAAGGGTTCAGCGCCAGTGCCGCCCAGGTCGACATGCACCGCCACCAGCTCATCGGCGATGCTGCGGGCGTAGCGCACGGCTTCAAAGCTGCCGCGATGCAGCTGCCCCACCAGCACCACCACCGGCGAACCGCCGTGATCGGGGCCAGGCGGCAGGCTGAGCTTGGCATCGGGGCCAAGGTGCAGGCGGCGGGCCATCTGGCGGTAGTGGGCCTTGATCACCAGAAACAGGCTCACCAGCAGGGGGATGGCCAGCACCACCAGCCAGGCCCCATGGCTGAACTTGCTGTAGAGCAGCACGCCGAACACCACCCCGGTGATCAGGCAGCCCAGGCCGTTGATCAGGGCCTTGCCCAGCCAGCCGCTTTCAGCGCCGCGTCCTTTCCACCAATGCAGCACCATGCCCGCCTGGGAAAGGGTGAAGCTGGCGAACACCCCCACGGCGTAGAGCGCGATCAGCCCGCTCACACTCCCTGCGAAGATCAGCAGCAGGATCGCCGCGAAGCTGCTGAGCAGCACGATGCCGTTGGTGAACACCAGTCTGTCGCCCAGGGAGGCGAGCTGGCGGGGCATGAAGCCATCCTGGGCGAGGAAGGCCGCCAGGCGGGGGAAGTCGGCGTAGGCGGTGTTGGCGGCCAGCAGCAGGATCAGCAGGGTGGTGAGCTGCAGCAGCAGCAGCAGCAGGCCATTGCCGAAGATGCGCTCACCCAGCTGGTAGAGAAGGGTGGGTCCGGTGTCCTGCACCACCAGGCCGAGCTGGCTGGACAGGGCGCTGATGCCGCTGAACATCAGCCCCAGCAGGATCACCATCACCGTGAGCACACGCCTGGCGTTGCGCCATTCCACCGGCTTGAACACCATCACGCTGTCGCTGATCGCCTCGATGCCGGTGAGGGCTGCGCAGCCGGAGCTGAAGGCCCGCATCAGCAGCACCGGGCCGATTGCCGCCAGCGAGGAGCCGTTGCTTTCGGACAGCCGACTGCTCTGCTCCGCCAGCGGCAGAGGCGTGAGATCCCCCTGGGCCCATTGGATCAGTCCTGCGGCCAGCAAGGTGAACACCGCCCCCATGAACAGGAAGGTGGGCAGGCTGAGCAGCCGGGCCGTGGAGCGCACCCCGCGCAGGTTTGCGAGCATCAACAGGCCCACGGCCACCAGGCACAGCGGGACGCGCAGGCCGTTGAGCTGGGGGAAATAGGAGGTGAGGGCGGCGATGCCGGCAGCCACACTCACCGCCACGGTGAGCATGTAGTCGATCGACAGGGAAGCACCGGCGCACAGCCCCGGAATCACCCCGAGGTTGTCGTGGGACACCCGGTAGGAGCCGCCCCCATGGGGATAGGCCTTGATCGTCTGGCGGTAGCTGGTCGCCACCACCAGCATCAGGCCCACGATCAGGCTGGTGATCGGCAGCGTGTAGTGCAGGGCGGCGGCCCCCGCCATGCCAAGCACCAGCACGATCTCCTGGGTGGCATAGGCCACTGAGGAGAGGGCATCGGAGCTGAGGATGGCGAGGGCTTCGGCGTTGGTGAGCCGCTCTTCAGCGTGGGCGCTGGTGGGAAGCGGTGCTCCGATCAGCAGGCGTCTGAGCGACTGGGCGCCTGATCCGAGGGGATCGTTGGACAAAGCCTGTGCAGACGCTCAAGGCCAAGCAGCGTAAGGCTCGCTTCCAGGGAACGGGCTCAAATGGCCGAGGTTCCGGATTCAGAGGTGCGGATCCGCACCACATTCTCCACCGGAATCACGAAGATCTTGCCGTCGCCGATTTCGCCAGTGCGTGAAGGACCGGTGATGGCTGCGATCACCGCGTCCACTTTCTCGTCTTCGACGACCACTTCCACCTTCACCTTGGAGAGAAACTCCACAGTGAATTCGGTGCCACGGTAGGTTTCAATCTGGCCCTTCTGCCGACCGAAGCCCCGCACGTCGGTGATGGTCATGCCGATGATGCCGGCATTCACCAGGGACGTTTTCACGTCGTCAATCTTGGAGGGGCGGATGATCGCTTCGACTTTTTTCATGTTGAGTCAGGATGGGTAGAGAATCTTAAGGGGTGGTCACCCATTCAGGCCATTGTCCTGAGTAGACTCTGGAGAAGGCCAGAAGGAAAGTGATGGTAACCCCTTCGATGAATCGAAAGATAGCAGGGGATCATCAGTTTGTCAGCGACTCGTAGGCGTTTTTTGCCGTTGCAGACAATTCTCGCCCCGCGCTCTTGCCCGCCAGCACTGCAGCTCATCCCCCAGGTGGCGGCCAGTGGTGAAGGGATCAATCCCCTTGAGCTTGGCTGCTCCACCTGCAGGAATTCATGGCTCAGCCCGATCAGAAGATCGTTGCTGAGCATGGCTAATTGTTGGAGGATGCAAGTACCTGGATGGCCTGATTTCCAGCCAGGAAAGCCCCAGGCCTGCCGGCCCTGCCTTGCACGGCGAAGTGGTCAAGTTCAGCGTTGAACGTGACGGCAGCCCTGGCCTGGCCGCTGAAGCCGAACGGGTGGCCGGAACCGAACAACCAGCGGCAGCAGCACAAGACAAGCGGGTCTGATTGAATCTGCATCAGCCGACCAAAGGTTGAACAAGCACCAACAAGGTGGAGGAGCGGCAGGGTGGCAGAGCGGCTGAAGCCCCGCGGTGTCATCGTGCTGCGGACGTGGATGGTGGCGAAGCTCCAGGGGGCGCATTGCCGCCTTGGAGCAGGCCCCGACGTGATGGAAGGTGACAAGGGCAGACGCTGGTCAACCAGTTTTGGAAGCTTGTGCCTGCCCGCGCTCGTTCCCTGTAGCAGGGGCGACCGATTGCAGAGATCGGCCGGCCATTCGGGCCACGCCTGTCGGGTCAGCTGCGGAAGGGAGCAGAACGAAGGTATTGACCGGTACTCCGATGTGGGTAGAGGGCATAAGGGGTTTAGAGTGGAACGAGCGTCCGATCTTCCAGCATCCATGGGTATCCGCATCAGCCAGGTCAGCAAGAGCTTCGGCAGCTTTCTGGCCATCGACAATGTCAGCCTCGATGTGGATACCGGCTCCCTGGTGGCACTGCTGGGCCCCTCCGGCTGCGGCAAGAGCACGTTGCTGCGAATCATTGCAGGGCTCGACGAACCCAACGCTGGCCGCGTTTGGATCAACGGCGAAGACGCCACCGCCAACAGCGTGCAGGAACGCAACGTGGGCTTTGTGTTTCAGCACTTCGCCCTGTTCAAGCACCGCACCGTGCGCGAGAACATCTCTTTTGGCCTGGAGCTGCGCAAGTGGCCGAAGGAAAAGATCCGCTGGCGCGTGGAGGAGCTGCTCAACCTGGTGCAGCTCCAGGGCTACGGCAACCGCTACCCCTCCCAGCTCTCCGGAGGGCAGCGCCAGCGGGTTTCCCTGGCCCGCGCCCTGGCGGTGAAGCCGAAGGTGCTGCTGCTGGATGAGCCCTTCAGTGCCCTTGATGCCAAGGTTCGCAAGGAACTGCGCGTGTGGTTGCGCACCTTGCAGGAGGAAACCAAGGTCACCACCGTGATCGTCACCCACGACCAGGAGGAGGCCTTTGAGGTGGCAGACAAGATTGTCGTCATCAATGAGGGCCACATCGAGCAGATCGGCACGGCGGCCGAGATCTACGACCACCCCGCCACGCCTTTTGTGCTCAATTTCGTTGGGGAGGTCAACAGGTTGCCTGCCTTCAACGCGCCCAATGGGGCGCAGGAGGCCTTTGTTCGCCCCCACGACATCGAACTGCTCGATGCCGCCGCAGCGGACACCCTCCCGGCCGTCCTCAAGCGGATCACCCACCTGGGCCGTGATCTCTACGCCGAGCTGCAGCTGGAGAACGGCGACAAAATCATCGCCCAGCTCTCCCGTGATGCCGTCGATTACAACCGCCTGACGGTGGGCGATCACCTCCATCTCCGTCCCAAGATGGTGCGCGCTTACTAAGCCAACCGCATCGCCGCAGCAAGGAGCCTTCTTAATCCACGAGTAAAGCCGTTGCAGCATCAAACGGCACCTGAAACACGTAAAGCACCACGAAGGCTCCCAGGCTGATCAGCACCAGGCTGGAAAGAGCTACCCAACGGTCGGGAGGAGCGTAGGTGTCCTTTTCGATGTCATGGCGCACTTCGAAGTAGTGCCAGGTGGCCAACGCCAGTGACAGCAGCCCCGCCAGCGAGAAGGCCAGGCCCAGCTTCCAGCCATTGCCTGGCGCTTGGAGTGCCAGGGGTGGACGCAACACGCGGATGCGCACGATCAGCACTCCGAAACCCAGCAAGGCGATGCCACTGCGCATCCAGGACAGGTAGGTGCGCTCGTTGGCCAGGTGGTCGCGGATGCGATTGGGGTTGAGGTGGGTGCGGGGCTTCGATGCTCCATGGTCGGGGACGGTGGGCATGGATCGGCTCAGTCCAAGGGGTATCTCGGAGCTGCGTCCAGGTGCGGCTGGCGGAAGGGCACCACAACAGCCAACATCGCCGATTCATGCCAGGGGACATCTCTCCGACTCTGCAGACACAAACTGCCATGTGCTGCTGAGCAGGTAGCGGGAAGACACCACCGGCTCACCTGAAGACTCGTCGGACGCGTGAAGGCTTCTCTGAATGGAGGAAAGAAGCGAAAGAGTGCTCATGACTCTCCGGCCTTTGCCAGCTTTTCCTTGTCGGAATCGACAATGGATTCAACCAGAAATTTCAGAAGCAACGACACGATTGCAACACTACCCAGCAGAACCGCCGCAGCGAAGGAGGCTTCCGTGTTGTATTGCTTGTAGGCGTCTTCAATGAACAGTGGCAGCGTTTGGGTGAGGCCGCGGATGTTGCCGCTCACAACGGCAACGGCGCCAAATTCGCCCAAAGCCCTTGTGGTCGTCAGGATGAGGCCATACAAAGCAGCCCAGCGCACCGTGGGCAGGGTCACTTTCCAGAACACTTGCCAAGGGTTGGCCCCCAGGGTTTTCGCTGCCTCTTCCTGTTCCCACCCCACCTCCTCGAGTGTAGGGATCACTTCCCGGGCCATAAAGGGGAAAGTGACGATGATCGTGGCCAAGGCCATTCCCGGCCAGGAGAAGATGATCCTCCAGCCCAACCCCTCAACCAGTGGAGCCAGAACCCCTTGGGTGTTGCTGTACAACAGCACAAGCATCAGACCCACCACAACCGGTGAAATCGAGAAGGGGAGGTCAATCACGCTCAACAGCAGGGCTTTGCCAAGGAACTTCTTGCGCGCAATCGCCACAGCGGCCGCCAGCCCAAAGATCACGTTGGCTGGAACAGCGATGGCAGCCTCCAGCAGCGTGAGTTTCAGGGCAGAGATAAGATCGGTCTGGGAAAGAACCTGAAAGAATGGGCCAGCACCCTTGGCAAAGGCTTGAACCACCACGCTCACCGCAGGAAGCAGAACCACGACGCCGACATAGAGACAGGCGATGACTGGAATCACTGCTCCGAGCAGTGCAGATGAAAGACTAGACTTCTTCTGCTTCGGCCGGAATACAGGCGGCTGCCAATCTTCAAGGGTTGGAACGACAATACCAGACGACATGAGGGCAACGAGGGGTAACTGTGAATCAGGAATGACTTTGAAACTGGATCGTTAGGACAACCTGTATGGCCATGGGTCAGGAGATGATCGCCGGCCTCTTCAAGACTGATCGGCTTGGTAGCGCTGTCCCCAAACCTGAATGAGGTTGATCACGAACAAGCTGATCAGCGCAAAGATCAACATCACGCTACCGATCACGGTGGCCGAAGCGAAATCGTACTGTTCGAGTTTCTGGATGATCAACGTAGGGGTGATCAGATCCTTGAAAGGGATGCTGCTGGAAATCATGATCACCGAACCATATTCGCCAACAGCCCGGCTGAAGCCCTGGGCCACACCACCAAGGATGGCAGGTAGCAATTGGGGAAGAATGACAAGAATAAACGTTTGCGTTTTGCTGGCACCGAGGCTCCAGGAGGCTTCTTCCTGTTCTATCTCCAGCGACCGCAGCACAGGCTCCACGCCACGGACGACGAATGGAAGGGAAATGAACACCATGGCAACAGCCACCCCCCACACCGTGAAGGCCACCTTGAACTGAAAGGTGTTGTAGAGGTATTCACCGATCCAGCCGTTGGTGCTGTACACAGCCACGAGAGCGAGGCCTGCCACAGCGGTGGGCAAGGCAAAGGGAAGATCGATCAGCGCATCCAGCAGGCGCTGGCCTGGAAACGTGCTGCGCACCAGCGCCCAGGCAACGATCACCCCGAAAAAGCCGTTGATGCTGCTGGCCACAAAGGCAATGCCGAAACTGATCTGATAAGTGGCGATGGCCTCTTCGGTGGTGGCGAGGGCCCAGAATTCAGCAGGGCCAACCTGTGCGGCTCGGAGCAGAAGTGCCCCGATCGGCAGGAAAAGGATGACGGTGAGATAGAACCAGGTGATTCGCCAGGGCCAGCTCGGCAAGGTGGGGAGGGCGAATGGCAAGCGCCTGAGAGAAAAAGACGACATCCCGAAAGGAGCAGCTCAATTTGTCCACCTTATCAGTGAATCTGGTATTTTGCAACGGTTCCCCGGTGTAAATATGGGAGTTCAGGATGCAAGGTTACAATTGGGAAAAGTCTTCGGACCATGGGAATTCGAGTTGAAAACGTCAGTAAGCAGTTCGGTTCTTTCAAGGCCATAGACAATGTCAGTGTTGACGTTGACTCGGGCTCCCTCGTTGCCCTGTTGGGCCCTTCAGGTTCAGGGAAGAGCACGTTGCTGCGCATGATCGCAGGCCTCGATCAAGCCGATCATGGCCGGATTTGGATCAGTGGTGAGGAGGCCACTGAACGCTCGGTTCAGGAAAGGCATGTGGGCTTTGTCTTCCAGCACTTTGCCCTTTTTAAGCACCGCAACGTTCGCCAGAACATCAGCTTCGGGCTTGAACTTCGTAAATGGAAGAAGGATAAGATCAAGAATAGGGTTGATGAATTGCTTGATCTGGTTCAACTGCAAGGCTACGGTAACCGTTATCCCTCCCAACTCTCTGGTGGGCAACGTCAGCGTGTTTCTCTCGCCAGAGCCCTGGCTGTTCAGCCCAAGGTGCTGCTTCTTGATGAACCCTTCAGTGCTCTCGACGCGAAGGTGCGCAAGGAGCTCAGGGCCTGGCTCCGCAACCTCCACGATGAGATGCACGTCACCACAGTGATCGTGACTCACGACCAGGAGGAGGCGATGGAAGTTGCCGACAAGATTGTTGTGATGAATGAGGGTCGTATCGAGCAGATCGGCAGCCCTGCTGAGATTTACGACCATCCGGCTAGTCCATTCGTGATGAACTTTGTGGGAGAGGTGAATGTTCTTCCCCAGGCTGCCAGCTTCAGTGCATCCAACGATGCAGCGGGCCAATCCTCCGACCTTTTTGTGCGCCCGCACGATATCATGGTATTGATGCATCCCCGGCCGGGCAGCCTCCCGGCCCGCTTGCGGAGGCTCACCCACATGGGCCGTGACTTGCAGGCTGAACTGGTGCTCGATAGTGGCGCGGTGGTTCTTGCTCAACTGCCCCGGGATCAGCAAGATCCCAGCCTTTTCATTGTGGGTGCTGAATTCCATATCCTCACTCGCCAGGGGCGAACATTCGTTGAGGATTACTCCATCTGAGTGCGATCCAGGATCCTGCCAGGGCTGCCCCTAGCCAGGCCCAACCATGCAGCCCGAAGCTGATCACCCCTCCCAGGAAGCCGTTCACATTGCATCCGGAAGAGAGAAAGCCGCCGTATCCCATCAACAACCCGCCGCCTGTTCGTGCCAACAGAGCTGGCATGGGCAAGGGGGGGATTCCCCAGCGGTAGCTGCCTTGCCATAGACCATTGGCTGTTGCCCCGAAGAGCAGACCAAGATCGACAACCACAGCATCCTGGCGAAGCAGTTCCAGGGGAGACGCCAGCAGCTCCGGCCGCGTTCCGGCTGTCCAGAAAGGTGCGCTCTGATGATCCCAGCCGAAGGACTGGGCCAGATGGGCGGCCGCCAAGCCAAGGCCCCAGAGAACTTTCCAGGGTTCGCCTGTGACAAGCAGCAACCCCGTGGCCAGCAACGCCAGCAAGATGGCCCCGAGGTAAGGGGCCCGATCTGCTGAGGGTTTGGGGCCTCGCCCCGTCCAGAGCCAGACGACCGCAAGGACAATCGCCAGCCCCAGGAATTGCAGCAGCAGGGCGGCTGGCAGCGGCACGAAATCAAGCCAGACAAGGGGAGGTAGCCCCGGCAGGCCAAGGGATGCCCAGGCTGGTCGATGGAGTGTGCCAAGGAAAACTCCGCCCATCAGTCCAGCCAGGGTGAGCAGGAACCCGGGACCTGGCCGGGCGGCTCCGGCCAGGGTTCCACAGCCACAACCACGGGCCAGTTGCATGCCGATCCCGAACAGAAATGCCCCCAGCAAAAAGGACAGCCCGATCGATGGGCGTGACAGCCTCAGGCTGATACCGAGAGCGTCAGAGAGGAGGATTGCGGCGGCGCTGCAGGGAAGCAATACCGCCAACAAAAGGCACTGGGGGTAGAAGCCGCTGCCGTCGCGATCGCGCAGCAGATGCCGATAGGCGGAGCTGAAACCGAACCGGTAGTGCACCAGCACAATCCCGATCCCACAACCCAGCAGCCACGTCAACCCGGTGAGAGGACTGAGGGAGAAGAATCCGATGGTGATGAGCAAGCCCAGCGTGAGCAGCAGGGAGCGCCATCCCGATCGGCTCAACGGCCCTTACCCTTCACCTTGGCAGCTGGTGGGTCGCCGCCACCGGTGTCACAGGTCAGTCCAGGGGCTGGAATGGCCAGGAGGGCTACCAAAACCACAAGGATGGGGGCCAACGCGGTGGACGTCATGGTGTTCAACGACTGCTGATTTGGGCGGGGCTGCCTTCGGGACCGATGGCGATCGGGGCATTGGAGGCACTGTATTCGGTCCATGATCCTTCATAGATACGGACGTTCGGATACTTGAGCACGTGCTTCAGCACGAGATACTGGAGGCTGGCTTCCCGTCCGGTGCTGCAGGTGACAATCACTTTCTTGTCGGGAGTGACGCCACGGCTGATGAACAGGCTGCGCAGCGCTTCCGTTGACTTGAGCTTGTGGGGATTTTTCAGGGCCTCTTCGGCGTTGTTGGCCTCGGTGACTGATTGCCAGGTGATGTTCTTGGCCCCAGGAATGTGGCCATTGCGAATGAAACTCTGGTCGGTACCCTCAAACTGGGCTTTGGGGCGTGGATCGACCAGCACCACATCCTGACGGCCCACGAGTGGGAGCAGCTCCTCGAAGGAGATGGCCAGTCCAGGAACCTTGACGGGATTGAAGCGGCCAGGGTTAAAGGGGGTGAAGGTCTTGCTGATCTCTCCACCGGCACCCTTGTAACCAGTCAGCCCCCCATCGACGATGGCGACATTGGGAACGCCACTTCTTTCGAGGATGTAAGACACCAGGGAGGTGCCAAGGACGTTGACACCATCAGAATAGACAAGCACGGAATCTTTGTTGGAGATTCCAGCACGCTTCAGCAGACTTGCAGTGTCTTCAGCTCCCCAGATCTGGAAGGGCAGGCGGCCGTTCGGCCCCCGGAACGCCTGTTCGGAAATGTGCACCGCGCCAGGAAGATGACCACTCACATAATCCAGTGGCGGCACAGGACGAACGTCCAGCACTTTCCAGCGCCCAGACTTGGCTGCCTGGGCAGCCTCGGCAGGGCTGAAGACCTGAAAACGGGTGGACGCATCGGCGGGAGCGGGTTGGAGCGCGCCTGCTGTCAGGACACTGGCAAGGACGGCAACAACCACTGGGGAGGGGCGCAGAAGGGAAGGACCCATGACAAAGAACGCTTTGGCGAGCAGGTAACGGGACTTAGTTTAGGCAATGGCGGGCCCGAGTGGTTTCGGTCAAGGGGGCTGCCGCAATGGGGTGTGGTCTGGGCTACATTTCGCCCAACTTCCATCTCCTGAGGCGATTCAGGAGCCGAGGGGGAGCACCTGACCATCGGGCTCTTTCCAAACGGCAGCCAGACGGCCGTCAAATCGGAACTGAGCAAGGGCGATCGGATCCTGGTGAAGCAGGCGTTGCCCATTTTTGAACACCAGGGTGAAGCGTTCCTCCTTGTTGCTGGAGGAATGATGCGGATGGATTGGCTGGGCCATGGGGATGCGCTTGGTGGAGCGAAACGGAGAGGGATGCGAATTCACGTCTGAACCAGTTGATTCCCGGATGGGATCAGATAGTCATCCTTGCTGACCTTCTGAACAATCCCTTCGGCCTTGTAGCGGTTCAGCATTTTGGTCACTGTGACTCTGGTCAGCCCGCACAATTCGGCCAGGGCCTTGTGGGTCAGATTCATTTCCCGAAGGGAAAAACGCGAACCCCTGCTGCTGACCTGGCCGAATCGTCTGCCCAGCCAGGCAAGCAGGGCGAGCAGCCGATCTTCGGCTCCACGGATTCGGTTGATCTGGAAAATCTCTTCGAGGTTTCGGATCTGATGTCGCAGAAACTGCTCGATTTCAAATGCCGTGGGGAAATCCTGCTCCACCACAACAACGGTGAGGCACTGGAGGTCGAAAGGCCGCAGAGCTGAGTAACGAGACGTTACCAAGTCCCCTGGTCCCCAGATGCCAAGGGTGATGGAATCTCCTTCCTCATCCCATGTCGCTGTACGTATATAGCCATCCTTGATCCGCCAACTCAGCCCTTCTGGAAGGACATCATTGGGCAGAAGAGTGAGGCGAAGTTGCTGGGGAAGAACGTTGGTGGCCATGGAAGTCAGCGAGGTGATTGAGCTTCGGATTTGGCAGGCAAGCCACAGCGGGCTCGGCGACAGGCATTCGGAGACAACGACACATCGGTTCTGAGCGAGGTCCCATGACCATAGCACTATTTCCCAATCGGTCAAGGGGGTTTTGACTTTCTTGTTCCTGCTGGCGCTCAGATGAAGTACATGGCCTGGGCCTGGCGGCGGGCATCCCGCTGGTCGAGCAGGTCTTGAAGGCTGGTGCTGGCTAGCAGCTGGTGACTCTGGCGTTCCAGCTGGGCGGCGATCTGATCAAGCACGTCGAACTCAGGGCTTTGGCGCCCCTTTGACTCCCGCTGGGACGGCTCGCCTTCCAGGCAGGCCACCACCTCGGACATCGTGATATCAGCGGGGGGGCGCATCAGCTGGTACCCCCCCCGTGGCCCACGAATGCTGCGCAGGACGGCGCCCCTGCGCAGGCTTGTGAGCATCTGCTCCAGATAGCGCTCCGGGATGTTCTGGCGCGAGGCGATTTCGGACACCTGGAGGACGCCACCACTGGAGTACACCCCGGCCAGCTCAATCAGGGCCACAACGCCGTACTCGGTTTTCGCGCTGAAGGCCAAGGTACCCGCTGGCAGTAGGGAGCAAGGCAATTGTGACAGCGGACCAGGCGCTGCCCTGAGCCAGGGGACTGGCCTTGTCAATGTGCTCTCGACTACATCCTGGGGGAACGCTGACCCCTAGTTTTGCTCTCGACCCAATCGGAATACCGTGGTACAACTTTCCCAATTGCTGCGCCGTCGCGCTGGAGTAGGCGTGGTGCTCGCCGTCGTGGTGGCGGTGCCCATCGCCGGCAGCAGCAGCTCCTTCTCCCTGCTGAGCGCTCCAGCCCAGGCTCAGCCGGCCAGGCAGGAATTGCTGCTCGTGTCCTACGCGGTCACCAAGAACGCCTACGACCAGATCTTCAAGCTTTTTGCTGATGACTGGAAGAAAAAAACCGGCCAGACGGTGACCTTCAAGGGGAGCTATGGGGGCTCCGGCACCCAGGCCCGTGCCGTGATTGATGGCCTGGAAGCTGACATCGTCAGCCTGGCACTCGGTGCCGACGTGAGCGCCATCGAGCGGGCGGGTCAGATCAGGCCAGGTTGGCAGAATCGTCTGCCGAATGGTGCCGCCCCGATCCACTCCACCGTGGTGGCCATGCCCCGCGCCGGGAACCCCAAGAAGCTCAACAGCTGGAGCGACCTGGCACGTAAGGATGTGAACATTGTGGCCGCCAACCCGAAAACCTCGGGCGGCGCCCGCTGGAACTTCGTGGCGCTCTGGGGCTCGGTGACCGAATCACCGGGCGGTTCGGAAGCCAAGGCGCGCACCTTCATCCGCGACGTTTACAAGAACGTGGAGGTGCTGCCCAAGGATGCCCGCGAAGCCACCGACTTCTTCCTCAAGCGCAAGCAGGGTGATGTGCTGCTGAACTGGGAAACAGAAGCGATCCTGGCCCGGCGCAAAGGAGAATGGAAGGTGCCTTACAAGATCTTCTCCCCCAACGTGCTCACCTCTCAACCGGTGGCCGTGGTGGATCGCAATGTGGACCGCAAGGGCACTCGGCGAGTGGCCGAGGCGTTCACCAAGTTCCTTTACACGGCTCCTGCGCAGAAAATCTTTGTGGACAACGGCTTCCGGCCGGCCACGGCGGAAGGCAAGGCCTACGCTCGGGGCAAGTTCCAACCCTTCAAGGAATTCACCATCAATGACTTTGGTGGCTGGGGGGCCTTCACCACGAAGTTCTTTGCCAGTGGCGCCATCTGGGATCAGATTTTCCGCAGCACCCGCTGAAATTCTGCCCCAGGCAATCACCTTCTGTGCTTCATCGAACGAAACCCAGCCTTGAAAAGGCTGGGTTTTTTTATTTTGATAAACAGTGTAGATCCTCTCAACAACTACGCGTCCGTAGGATGAGATCAAATCGAGCACCATTCCGATCGCTTGGTGACTCTGTGAGGTCTTGAATCACAATCGATCACACCTTTCCAGTCGAGAAAACTGCCAGTCGAAATACTCCCCTGCACCCAGATGCAGCCTCTTCGGTAGAATTGGAGCGTTCAGCGCGGTGGCCACGCCCTCCCTTATGACAGTTCTACCAAGATTGCTGGCAAGCAGCCATGCAAGGGCCATCGGCGCCGCGCTCACCATTACAGCCGTTTCTGGTTCCTCCGTATTCTTGGTGAGTTGCTTGCCCTCGCCAGAGCAATCGGGGGGTCAGAGTGGCGGAGGCAAGCAACTCCTGCTGGTGAGCTATGCCGTTACCAAGAACGCTTACGACGAAATCATTCCCAAATTCAAAGAGGAGTGGAAGCAGAAAACCGGGGAAAGTATTGCGATCAAATCCAGTTACGGAGGCTCCGGCACCCAGACCAGGGCCGTGATTGATGGCCTTGACGCCGACTTGGTGGGTCTTGCCATGGAGGCCGACACCCAGAAAATCGAAGAAGCAGGTCTGATCAATCCTGGGTGGCAGAAGAGGTTGCCCAACAACTCGGTGCCCACCAACTCCACTGTTTCAGTGTTTGTTCGCCCCGGCAACCCGAAGAAGATCACAGGGTGGGACGACCTCGCCAGGCCGGACGTTGAGGTGGTGGCTGCCAATCCGAAGACATCCGGTGGAGCCCGCTGGAATTTCATTGCCCTATGGGGTGCCATCACCGAAAAGGGAGGTAGTGAGTCGAAGGCGAGGGAGTTCATCGCTTCTGTCTATAAGAATGCAGAAGTGCTGCCTAAGGATGCGCGCGAAGCCACTGATGTGTTTGTCACCCGTGGGCAGGGCGATGTGCTGCTCAACTGGGAAACAGAGGGGATTCTTGCCAAGAACAAGGGAGAGTGGAGTGAACCCATCCTCTTGTTTGGTCCCAATGTGCTCACGGAAATGCCGATTGCTGTGGTTGATAAGAATGTAGACAAGAAGGGCACTCGCAAGGCCGCCGAAGCCTTTGCCGAATTCCTTTTCACGCCCTTTGCACAGCGGGTTTTTGCTGCCAATGGCTTCCGCCCGGTAACGGTGGAAGGCAAGCAGTTCGCCAGGGGCAAGTTCCAGGATGTCAAGTTTTTCACGATTGGTGATTTCGGCGGCTGGAGTGAGGCCACACAGAAGTTCTTCAATGATGGTGGAATCTGGGACCAGATCTTCAGCCAGAAGCGTTGAGATGAGATCCAATTGATTCTCCGGCCCAGGTGTTTACCTGGGCCTCTTTGTGGCCGGATGAACATTCCAATTCAAGGGAAAATAATACAATCTGCCTTGCATCTTCATGGCCTTCCTTGCTGGCGTGTGGTGTTCCTCAACCGTGACCGGCTCAAACGTCCTGCTGTCTGCGGCTATTGACGCATGACCTTGATGGGCGGGTTGACCCCATTGCTGGTTCTGAGTGGTTTCAAGCGGATCAAGGACGCCCCCGCCTACAAGATTCACGCCAGGCGCCAGGGTCGTGCGATGCTCCCTCCTGCTGTCGACTCAACTGCCCCGCGGCCACGGCCTGATGTGTGAACTGCTTGCCCTCAGTGCCAACACTCCCACTGACATGACCTTTTCCTTCCGTGGCCTGGTGCGGCGGGGCGGGGTCACCGGTGATCATGTTGATGGCTGGGGATTGGCCAGCTTTGATCCTGATGGCCATCGGCTCAGGATGTTTCGCGAAGAGGCAGCGGCGGCTTTTTCGCCGGTGGCCGCCGATGTCTCGAATCTGGCCCTCAAGGCCCACTGTTCAATCGCCCATATCCGAAAGGCCACCCAGGGAACGGTGTCCATCGAGAACTGCCACCCCTTTCACCGCCGCTGGCATGGCTTCGACTGGGTTTTTGCCCACAACGGCGATTTGCGCCATGGAGAAATCCCCACCAGCACTCGGTTTTCTCCGCTAGGCAGCACCGACAGCGAACTGGCTTTCTGCTGGATCATGGACGAACTGGCCAGCAGCGGAGTGGATACGCGGGATAAGGACGGAATTTTTGCGATTTTAATCCGCTGCGCCAATACGCTCGCCAGTGGCGGGATCTTTAACTGCCTGTTCAGCAATGGTCACTGGCTGTTTGTCTATGGGGGCACCAAGCTGCATATGCTGACACGCCGGGCTCCCTTCACAACGGCCACCCTTGCCGATGACGATGTGCGGGTGGACTTTTCCCAGGTGACAACACCCAATGACGTGGTCACCGTGGTGAGCACGGAGCCACTGACAACCGATGAGCCTTGGCGCGCTTTGAAGTCAAGTGAAGCGCTTCTTTTGGTCCATGGAGAAGTGGATCGACATCATGAATCCGAAGCAGCCATACATTGTAAACCCCCTTCGAGTCCGAAAACATAGGGATAACCGAGATCCATAATTCGGCAAGCCAAGGTGGTTGCCCTTCCGTTGTGATTGCTGTAGCAGATGATCGGCGCATCGATCTGGGGTAGGGCCTTGCGAATGTCCCTGCTCCCTGCCTGGCTGCTGAGATTCTTTGCTCCTTCCAGATGGCTGCTTGTGAACTCGTCGAAGCCTCTGGCGTCGAGCAACTCCGCACCCTCCCAGATCAAGCGGCGGGCCTCCATGGGTTGGATCCGGCGAAGTCTTGCCCTTGGCTGGAACTCTTGTGCCATTGAAACCACACAATCATTTGAATTTTCAGTGATGTGCCGTCCCTTGGAGGTGGTGGCGATTACAACGCCCTGAGCCTGGTTTGACGGCTGGCTGAAATCTCTGGATATAAGCGCTTTAGAGCGGTCGGAATACCGTGATATTGTGACCATCAAGCCGATTCCATGCTGCTTTGATGCGACCAACTCCCCCTCGCCGCGTTCCCGGCGATCCGGTCATCCAGGAGAAGAAGTCTTCTTGTCGGGCCAGGAGTTCCAGTGATCGAATCGAAGCCCCATGGCGATGTCGTGATCTCCATGCCAATACACATGCTTCTCCCGTGTATTCCGATCATGACCATCGCCATCGCCACCATGCATTCCGCCTTGTCGCAACCAAGCCCCACCGCGCTCTTGGGAGATTCTCAGCCCGGTCTTTCGCCTGAGCAGGTGCTCCTATTCAGTTCCCCACTTCAGCCCGGATCAAGCCCGCTGCTCGTGGACATCCGGCCTCGTCGCGCCTACCACCGCCGCCATGTCCCTGGAAGCCACAACATCCCCCACGGGAGATTGGTCAGTTCTGAACTCCCCCAGCAGGATCTGATCCTGATCGATGACCACGGCCATGATTCGCTGCTTGCGCTCGAGACCATTCGGGAGCAGGGCTTTCCCCACAATGTCCATCAACTCAGTGGCGGCATTCAGGCGTGGGAGGCGCAAGGGCTTCCTGTGATCGAACAGCCGAAGGCGGCCTGGGCGTTCACTGCATTTCCAGGGTCGTCAACCCGCTGGTTCCCCCTTCAACCATCCCGATGAGCCAAGGATTCGAAACGCAACAGATCCACGCTGGCGCCGTGCCGGATCCCGTCACCGGTGCCAGGGCCGTGCCGATCTACCAAACCACCAGCTATGTCTTCCGAGACACTGACCATGCCGCCAACCTGTTCGGGCTGAAGGAACTGGGGAACATCTACACCCGGATCATGAACCCCACCCAGGCCGTGTTCGAGGAGCGCATCGCCTCCCTCGAAGGAGGCGTGGCAGCCCTGGCCACATCCAGTGGCCAGTCGGCGGAAACCCTGGCCTTGCTCAATCTGGCTGAAACGGGCAGCCACATCGTGGCCAGCTCTTCCCTGTATGGCGGCACCTACAACCTGTTTCACTACACCCTGCCCAAGTTCGGCATCGAGGTGAGCTTCGTTGACAACCCCGATGACCTCGAGGAATGGCGGCACCTGATCCGTCCCAACACCAAGGCGTTCTTCGGCGAGAGCATCGGCAACCCCAAAGGCGACATCTTCGACTTGGAAGGGGTCAGTGCCGTGGCCCACGCCGCTGGGATCCCGCTGGTGATCGACAACACCCTGGCCACCCCCTACCTGCTCCGCCCCCTGGAGCACGGCGCCGACATCGTCGTCCATTCCGCCACCAAGTTCATTGGGGGCCATGGCACCTCGATCGGTGGGGTGATCGTGGACGGGGGGCATTTCGACTACGAGGCCAGCGGCCGCTTTCCCCAGTTCACCAGCCCCGATCCCAGCTACCACGGGCTGGTGTTCAGCGCCTTGCCAGCCGCTCTGTTCCCGGCTCGTTTCGCCCTTCGGGCCCGGGTCACCCTGCTGAGGGATCTGGGCACTGCCGTGTCTCCCTTCAACGCGTTCCTCTTTCTTCAGGGACTGGAGACCCTGTCGTTGCGGCTGGAGCGTCACTCCCAGAACGCCCTGGCCGTGGCCCGCTGGCTGGAGGCCCGCAGCGATGTGGTGCGGGTGATCTACCCCGGCCTGGCCAGCAGCCCCTGGTACAACAGGGCCCGTCACTATTTACCAAGGGGTCAGGGCGCGATTGTGGCTTTCGAGCTGCCCGGTGGAATCGAAGCCGGGCAGCGTTTCGTGGAAGCCACGAAGCTGTTCAGTCACCTGGCCAACGTCGGCGACGTGCGCAGCCTGATCATCCATCCGGCCAGCACCACCCACAGCCAGCTGAGCAGTGGGGAGAGGGCCCAGACCGGCGTGACAGACGGGATGGTGCGCCTCTCGGTGGGCCTGGAAACCCTTGCCGACATCCTGGCCGATCTGGAGCTGGGCTTCAGCGCCTCAGCCGGATGATCGCTCAAGCCAGGGGCACCCATTCCCGGACCCGGCCGGGTGCCTGGAGACCGGGGGACCCCCCCGGTGGGCGCCATTTTGTGGAGCTGTTCAGCTCTGCTCCGCTGCTTCTGGAGAGTGGCAGCTCGATTGGCCCGATCACCGTGGCCTACGAAACCTGGGGGAAGCGCGATCCGTCTGGTTCCAACGGCGTGCTTCTGCTGCATGGCTTCAGCGGAGACAGCCACGCTGCCGGACCGGCCGGGCCCGGCCACCCAACCCGGGGCTGGTGGGACGGCTTGATCGGCCCCGGCCGCGCCATCGACACCGAGCGCTTTTTCGTGGTGGCCCCCAATGTCTTCGGTGGCTGCCAGGGGAGCACGGGCCCTGCCTCGGCGGCGGCGGATGGCAAGCCCTACGGGAGCCGCTTCCCCAGGCTGACCATCCGGGATCTTGTCGCGCCGGAGAGGGGTCTGGCAGGAGCCCTTGGCATCCGGCGCTGGCATGCGGTGATCGGCGGCTCGATGGGCGCGATGCGGGCCCTGGAGTGGGGCGTCGGCACACCCGATCAGCTGGAGCGCCTGGTGCTGGTAGCCGGCACTGCCTACACCAGCGCGGAGGTGCTGGGGCTTCACGCCACCCAGAGTGAGGCGATCCGGCTTGACCCCGACTTCCACGGAGGCGATTTCTATCGGATCGCTCCGGCCGGACCCAGGCAAGGGCTTGCTCTGGCAAGGGCGATCGCCCTGCTGTCCTACGGGTGTGAGCGGGACCTGGCCAACGGCTTCAACCGCCGCCCGGCCCCCGATCAGGACCCTCTGCATGGCGGCCACTATGCCGTTGAAGCCCACCTTCGTGACCATGGCCTTGAGCTGGCGGACCGCTTCGATGCCAACAGTTACCTGGTGCTGACCCGGGCCATGGACCACCATGACATCGGCCGGGGCAGGGGCGGACTGACCAGCGCGCTGGCCAGGGTCCGGGCTCGCACCCAGGTGGTTTCCGTGAGCTCGGATCAGCTTTTTCCACCAAGGCTGCAGCGGGAACTGGCCCAGGCGATTCCGGGTGCCACCTATGACCTGATGGAGTCGGACCAGGGCCACGATGGCTTCCTGGTGGAGTTGGACAAGCTGGCTGCGATCCTGCATCGGGCTCTGGCCTGATCGCCTTCCCGTAGAGCGCAGGTGGGCCCACAGCCACAATCAGGGACATAATCCGGCCCCGTTAAAGTCAGACTTTCACGTTGCAGTCAGGCCCGTGGACTCGGCCCGTTAGATCAGCGAACCGACCACGCCTGGAGCTGCAGGTGGGCCGTCTGCAGTGACGCGGCGAGGATGGGAAAGGCCGGGGCTCCCTGGGATGTGCGGAGGCGGGCAAGCCCCAGCAGAATCAATGGAATGCCAAGACCGATCAGGGCAGACATCAACCCCAGGGAGATCAGCAATGTGGGGCCGAAGTTATTGGGGCCAGCTGAGGCTGGCTCCCCTGATCGAACCCGTTCCGGCGCAGGAGAGCGCACGTTTCTAAGATCCATATCGTCTGGATTCTTATCGGGAAGAATGCATTGGAAGCAGAAGTCATCAAGACAGCCCCCATCGGCAGTTCATCGCTTGAATTCTTGATTCTGAGGCCACCATCGGCCCATCGATCAAGGCGAGTGGCTGGATCGCGTGGCTGGCGCTACATTTTCGGCTTGTTTGAGCAGGTGGTGCCCTCGACAAGCAGCCGACGGAACTGGGTTTTCAGGCGATCCGGGTCAAGGTGCTGATCGAAGGGGACGCCAGCCGCGAGGAGCTCAACGCCATTGCCGCGCAGGCGAACGCCTATTCACCGGTGGCGAACAGTCTGCGCAATCCAATCCCGTTCACGATCGCCCTCAGCGACTGAGTTGAACAGGCGCAGTTGTGGACCTTGTCAACCCTTGCGGTGAGGGGAATCCAGAATGGGCTGCTGGTTGGGCTGTTGGCTGAAAGAGGCCAGAACCGGTTTCAGGCAGGTTCTGGCCAAGGGTGCAAGGGCCCAGTTCGAGGTCAGTTCGTCATCATCCGCATCAAGGTGCAGCCCATAGGTGTCTTTGACGATGTGGAGAATGATCGCTGTCGCGATGCCAACGAATCGATAGATGAGAATCCTGGCCGTGAACTGGGCGATGAACAGTCCGAAATGTCCGCGTTCGGCGAGGATTTTGGTGGAGTGGGGAAAAGAATCCGGGGAACGAGAACGTTTGCGGCAGAGATCTCCGTGAGCAGGGCTTCGACCGTTCCACCAACCCCATGCACCATGAAGGTATCCAAGGAGTCGTCAGATTTGATGGCTGACTTGATCTGGATGGCAATGAAGCAGGCGGCTGGGGTGATCCTCACCAGGCCCGCCAGTCCCACCAGTCCCGCCAAGGCCCCTGCTGCCGCATCCACAGCGCTGGGCTTGCCACCGTTGAACCATCCGATCAGGCACCAGGTGAGCATGCCAGCCGCAGCGGGGGTGGAGCTGGTGACGAAACACAGGCCAGCTCCTGCAGGTGCGTCAGTGCAGCGGCTGGTGGGCCGCCATGGGGATCTGCACCTGATTGCCGATGAACCACCTTCTCCGCTTCGGCCAGCGACTTAGCGTTGTTTGCCGTGATGTACGGGTGATCACCCTGACGAATCTTTCCCGGAGCGAGCCGACTCCTGTGTCTTTCGGTGCCGCCGCCCGCTACTGGCTGGAGCTGGGAATGATCAGCTTCGGCGGACCGGCCGGCCAGGTGGCGCTGATGCACAGCGAGGTGGTGGAGCGGCGCCGCTGGCTCTCGGAGCGGCGCTTTCTGCATGCCCTCAACTACGCCATGGTGCTGCCGGGGCCGGAAGCGCAGCAGCTGGCCACCTACATCGGCTGGCTGATGCACGGCATCCCCGGCGGCCTGGTGGCGGGGAGTCTGTTCATCCTGCCCTCCCTGCTGCTGCTGATCCTGCTGGCGGCGATCTACGCGATCTGGGGCCAGCTGCCGCTGCTGGCCTCGGTGTTCTGGGTGCTCAAGCCGGCCGTGACGGCCATCGTGATCCAGGCGGCCTGGCGGCTGGGTCGCCGCACGCTGCACAACGGGGCCCTGCTGGCGATCGCGGTGCTGGCCTTCATTGGCCTCACCCTGCTTCAGTTGCCGTTTCCGCTGATCATTGCCGCGGCGGCCCTGGCGGGTTGGCTCGGCGGCCGCTGGCGACCCCGGTTGTTCAGCCCGCCCGCCCGAGCAGGCCATGGCCACACCTCCGCCGAAGCAGGGCTGGCGCAGGTCCTGGCTGAGCAGACCCCGCTGCATGGCGACGCCACCCCAACGCCCGATCACGCCCGCTTCGATCGCCGCCGGCTGGCGTTGATCCTGCTGGCCGGCCTGGTGGCGCTGGCGCTGCCGCTGGCGGCGGTGACTGCTTTCGGTGGCTGGGACGGACTGCTCGCCACCATGGCCCGCTTCTTCAGCCGCGTTGCCCTGCTCAGTTTCGGTGGCGCCTATGCGGTGCTGCCCTATGTGGCCCAGGGGGCGGTGGAGCACTACCAATGGCTGGGCGCCGATCAGATGATCGACGGCCTGGCCCTGGGGGAAACCACACCGGGCCCCTTGATCATGGTGGTGACCTTCGTGGGCTTCATGGGCGGCTGGAACACCGCCAGCGCCAGCCTCGGCCCTGGGGCCAGCCCCCTGCTCCTGGCGGTGCTGGCGGCCCTCACGGTCACCTGGTTCACCTTCCTGCCGTCGTTTCTGTTCATCCTGGCCGGCGGGCCGCTGGTGGAGGCCAGCCGTGAGGACATCCGCCTCAGTGGGCCACTGACGGCGATCACCGCGGCGGTGGTGGGCGTGATCGCCAACCTGGCGGTGTTCTTCGCCGGCCATGTGCTCTGGCCCGAAGCCGCCTCCGGACCGCTCGACTGGGGCGCCCTGCTCGTGATCGTTGCGGCCACCCTGGCACTGCTGGTCGGACGCTGGTCGGCGCTGCAGGTGATCGGCGCGGCCGTGCTGGTCGGCGCGGCGCGGCTGCTGCTCAGCTGGGCCCTGCCCGCCTAGAGGATCTGGGCCAGGAACTGGCGGCTGCGTTCGTGCTGGGGGTTGGTGAAGAAGATCTCCGGCGGCGCCTCCTCCACGATTGTTCCCTCCGACATCAGCACCACCCGGTGGGCCACCTCCCGGGCGAAGCCCATTTCATGGGTCACCACCACCATGGTCATGCCATCGGCGGCGAGGGCTTTCATCACCTCCAGCACCTCCCCCACCATCTCCGGATCGAGGGCGCTGGTGGGCTCATCGAACAGCAGGATGCGGGGCTCCATGCACAGCGAGCGGGCGATCGCCACCCGCTGCTGCTGGCCGCCGGAGAGCTGGCCTGGATACTTGCCGGCCTGCTCGGCGATGCCCACCCGCTCGAGCAGTTGCATCGCCTGCCGCTCCACATCGGTGCGGCGCCGCTTGCGCACCAGCACCGGCGCCAGGCAGAGGTTCTGCAGCACGGTGAGATGGGGGAAGAGGTTGAACTGCTGGAACACCATGCCGGTCTCGCAGCGGATCGCATCGATGTTGCGCAGGTCATTGGAGAGGGCAATCCCATCGACGCTGATCGACCCCGCCTGGAATTCCTCGAGGGCGTTGAAGGTGCGGATGAAGGTGCTCTTGCCGGAACCCGAGGGGCCCATGATCACCACCACTTCGCCCTTGCTCACGCTCAGGTCCACCCCCCGCAGGGCATGGAAGCCGTTGGGGTACCACTTCTCGACGCCGCGGGCTTCGATCATCAGCTGGCTGGCGGTCATGGCTCAGGCGGGGGTGTTGGAAGGATCGAGGCGGCGTTCGAGGGCCCTGCTGCCGAGCCCCAGGGCGGCGCAACAGCACCAGAACAGCACAGCCAGGGTGAGGTAGACCTCGGCGTTCTTGCCGAGGAATTCCGGGTTGGCCATCACGGTGCGGGCCGTGCCGAGCAGGTCGAGCAGTCCGATCAGGGAGAGCAGGGTGGTGTCCTGCAGCAGGGAGATGAACTGCCCCACGGTGGCGGGCAGGGCGATGCGCAGGGCCTGGGGCAGCACCACGTGCTGCAGGGCCTGGGGCACGCTGAGGCCGAGCGAGCGGGCAGCCTCCTGCTGGCCCCAGGGCACGGAGGCCAACCCGGCCCGCACCGCCTCGGCCACATAGGCGCCACAGAAGAAGGTGAGCACCCAGGCCGCCCGCCAGACCCGATCCGGCGCCAGTCCACCCGGCAACAGGAAGCCGAGGATGTTCTGGCCGAGGAACAGCAGGGTGATCAGCGGGGCGCCACGGATGAATTCGATGTATCCAATCGAGCCCCAGCGCAGCAGGGGCAGCTCGCTGCGGCGCCCCAGGGCCATCAGCACCCCGAGGGGGAAGCTGGCCAGGATGGCGAAACTGGCCATCAGCACCGTGAGCAGCAGACCGCCCCACTCCGAAGGGGGCACCTGGATCAGGCCAAGTCCGCCACTGATCAGCACCATGCCGAGCAGATAGAGCAGGGGCCAGATCAGCGGCACCCAGCGCAGCAGCTGGGCCGGCAGCTGCCGACCCCAGCGACCGGCCGCCCAGCGCAACACCAGCAGCAGGGCGGTGATCGCCCACCAGCGCAGTTGGAGCGGCAGGGCCAGCAGCAGGGCCGCCGGGGCCCACGCCGTCAGGAAGGCCAGCACCGCCACGGCGATCCGATCGTTGGCGGGCCAGAGCACGCCGCTGCGATCGGCCCGTGGATTGGCCCGCAGCAGACCCCAGCTGAGGCCGGTGGCCATCGCCAGCAGGGTCATCAGCAGCCAGAGCCGCCATTGCTGGCTGAGGGGGTAGCGGCCGAGGGCGAACAGGGTGGAGTTGGCCTGGATCACCACCCACTCCGCCTGGCCGAAGGCCCAGCGCAGCAAGCCGACCAGCGCCGCGCCGATCGCCGCCAGCAGGCCGACACTGATCACGGCGTCGGCGCGGCTGGCGAACAGCTCGCGGCGCAGGGAAGCCAGCAGGGGGGGGCGCGCCTTCATCGCTCGCGGATCTGAACAAGCCGGTTCAGGCCGTTCATCAGCATGGAGATGATCAGATCGATCACCAGGTAGGCCCCGAGCAGCAGCAGGAACACCTCGAGGGCGCGGCCGGTCTGGTTGAGGGTGGTTTCAGCCACGGAGTAGAGGTCGGCGTAGCCCACCGCCACCGCCAGGGCGGAGTTCTTGGCCAGAGAGATGTATTGGCTGTTCAGGCCGGGAATGATCACCGGCAGGGCCTGGGGCAGAACCACCGTCCGCAGGCTGGCTCCCCAGTGCAGACCCAGGGAGGTGGCGGCCTCCCACTGGCCACGGGGCACCGCGGCGATGCCGCCGCGCACCACCTCGGCCACGAAGGCGCCGGTGTAGGTGATCAGCCCGGTGAGCAGGGCGGCGAATTCCACCGAGAACCGCCAGGGCGCCTGCCAAACCCCATTGACCAGCTCGGGCCCCTGCCAGCGCCAGCCTTCGGCAAACCAGGCCAGATACAACCCTGATTTGGCCAGCACCACCCCGGGCAGCTGCAGCGCCTCGGTGCCGTTGCGGAAGGACAGAAACACGACGAAATACCAGAAGAGCAGCTGCAGCAGCAGGGGAATGTTGCGGATCAGCTCCACATAGATCCGTCCCAGCCGCCGCACCAGGCCGTTGCTGCTGTAGGCGGCCATGCCCACGGCCGTGCCCAGCAGGGTGGCCCCGACCAGGCCGATCAGGATCGCCCGCAGGCTGTTGACCAGCCCCACCACCAGCGCCCGCCAGTAGGGCATGGAGGCATCGAAGGGGATCAGACTTTCGGCCACATCGAAGCTGGCCGGCTGGCCCAGCCAGCGCCAGCTGAGCAGCAGGCCCGCGGCGGTGAGATTGCGTACCAGGTTGCCGAGCAGCAGGGCGATCACCACCAGCACCACCAGACCCACGGCGCCCTGCACCAGCCAGGGGACGACGCGTCGATCGCGCCACCAGGGAATCACTCGGGGTTCAGGCAGCAAGGCAGGGGAGGTCAGCGGAAGGGGGGGGAATAGATCAGGCCGCCTTTGTTCCACTGGCGGTTCTCGGCCCGGTCCAGCTTGAGGGGGGATCCTGTGCCGACGTTGCGCTCGAAGATCTCGCCGTAGTTGCCGACGGCACCGATGATCTTCACGACGAAATCGGCGGGCAGACCGAGCTGCTTGCCGAAATCGCCTTCCACCCCCAGGAACCGACGCAGGTCGGCCTGGTTGGGGTTGGCCTTGGCCTCGGCCTGCTTGGCGGCCACGTTCGCCTTGGTGATGCCGAGTTCCTCGGCCTGGAAGAGGGCAAAGACAGTCCAGCGGATCGCATCGGACCAGGCCGGATCCCCGTTGACGCTGGCCGGGGTGAGCGGCTCCTTGCTCATCACCTCAGGGAGCAGCACGTGCTGGTCGGGGCTGGGGAAGCCGCTGCGCTTGGCGGCGAGCTGGGAGCGGTCGCTGGTGACCGCCACACAGCGCCCGCCCAGGTAGGCGGCGTAGGTCTGGTCGCCGGTCTGGAACTTGAGTGGGGTGTAGGGGATGCCCTGCTCCCGCATCCGATCGGCCAGGTTGAGTTCGGTGGTGGTGCCGCTCTCCACGCAGATCGGCTTGCCGGCCAGATCCTTGAGGGTCTTGATGCCGCTGGCCACCGGTGCCATCAGGCCCTGGCCGTCATAGAAGGTGGTGGGCCCGAAGGACAGCCCATTCCCCCCGGCCGAGTCGCGGCTCAGGGTCATGGTGGTGTTGCGGGCCAGCATGTCCACTTCGCCACTGGCCAGGGCGGCGAAGCGCTCGGTGGAGTTGAGATCGCGGTATTCCACCTTGGCCGGATCGCCGAGCAGGGCAGCGGCCACGGCCCGGCAGGTGTCGGCGTCGAGGCCGCTGTAGGTGCCATCCGAGCCGAGGAAGCTGAAGCCGGGCAGCTTGCCGTCAACGCCGCAGATCAGTTTGTCGCGGCTGCGGATTGTGGCCATCTTCTCGCTCTGCACACCGCCGCCGCCTTCATCGGCGCAACCACCGATGGCCAGGGCCAGCAGCAAGGGGCTAGTAGCAAGCAGTCGGCGCAGACGGACCATGAAGGGGACCAATCAGGTGGGCGCAGTTTGCCAGTTGGGACCGACCGGCGCCCGTCGCAACGCCCACAGCAACACAAGCCGGATAATGGCAAAACGCCACGAAGGCCGATGGACACCCCCGGCATGGCCACAGATTCAGTCCATGCGGATTCAGTCCAGGCGGATTCGGTCCAGGCGGTTACAGCCCAGGCAGACCCTCTCAGGCGGGGATTCCTGCCGTGACAGCCTCCAGCCTGGTGCTGCGTCGTCCCGACGACTGGCACGTGCATCTGCGCGACGGTGCCTTGCTTGGCGCCGTGGTGGGCGCGACGGCCCGGCAGTTCGCCCGGGCGATCGTGATGCCCAACCTCAATCCGCCGATCACCACGGCGGCGGCGGCCGCTGCCTACCGGCAGCGGATCCTGGCGGCCCTGGCAGGGGACCCGACGTTGCGGGGCGATCGGGCTGCCAGCTCCTTCACCCCCCTGATGACGGCCTACCTGACCGATGGGATCGATCCGGCGGAACTGGAACGGGGCTTTGCCGCAGGCGTGTTCACAGCCGCCAAGCTTTATCCGGCCCATGCCACCACCAATTCAGCGGCGGGGGTGAGCGACCTGGATGGGATCGCGCCGGTGCTCGCCTCCATGGAGCGGATCGGCATGCCCCTGCTGATTCACGGCGAGGTGAGTGATCCGGAGGTCGACATCTTCGACCGTGAGGCGGTGTTCATCGAGCGCCATCTCGACGGCCTGCTGCAGCGGTTTCCTGGCCTCAAGATGGTGCTGGAGCACATCACCACCGCCGATGCGGTGGCCTTCGTGCAGAGTGCCGGCGCCAACCTGGCCGCCACGATCACCCCCCACCATCTGCAGATCAACCGCAACGCGATGTTCCAGGGGGGGCTGCGGCCCCATGCCTACTGCCTGCCGGTGGCGAAGCGGGAACTGCACCGGCTGGCCCTGCGCTGGGCCGCCACCTCCGGCAACCCGAAGTTCTTCCTCGGCACCGATTCGGCCCCCCATCAGCGCGGTGCCAAGGAATCGGCCTGCGGCTGCGCCGGGATCTACAACGCCCCCTATGCCCTGGAGAGCTATGCCCAGGTGTTCGAGCAGGAGGGGGCCCTGGAGCGGCTGGAGGCGTTTTCCTCCGCCTTCGGCCCCCGCTTCTACGGCCTGCCGCTCAACAGCGGCACGGTGGAGCTGGTGAGGGAGCCGCAGGGGGTGCCGCAGCTGATCGGCACGGGCCCGGATCAGCTGGTGCCTTTTCAGGCAGGCGAAACCCTGCCGTGGCGTTTACTGCGACCGTCCTGACGTCTGCTCTGCCCCCAGCAGGGAGGCCTGGCTGTCGCTGAGGCGGCCGGCCCCATGCAGCACGGCGACGATCCGGCTGATGCTGAGCACCGGATGGCAGCGGTAGCCCGAGCGGGCCAGACGCTCGATGGCGGCTCCGCCATGGTCGATCAACACCACCACATCGCGCACCTTCAGGCCGGAGGTTTCGAGCTTGGCGATGCCGTCGAGCACGCTGCCTCCGGTGATCAGAATATCGTCCACCACCACGGCGGTTTCACCTTCGTTGAAATCCCCTTCGATCAGGCGGCGGGCGCCGTGGGCCTTGACCTCCTTGCGGGGATAGATCAAAGGGGTGTGCAATTCCAGCGACAGGCCGGTGGCGGTGGGCAGGGAGCCATAGGGGATGCCGGCGATTCGATCGAACAGCAGCCCCTCCAGCTGGCCGGCGTAGGCGTGCAACACCTGGTGGAAGACGTTGGGGTTGGAGATGATCTGGCGCAGGTCGATGTAGTAGTTGAAGACGGCACCGGAGGCCTGCACGTAGTCGCCGAAGAGCAGGCAACCAAGATCGAACAATGACAGGATCAGCTCGGCGAGGGGATCCGCCGATGTCAGCGACTCGGGCGCTGGCAACCAGAGTGCGCAGTGGTTCTCGGAGCGGTCCTCGAGGCGGTGCCGCATCGTCTCGATCTGTTGCCGCAGCTCCAGGGTGCCCTGCTCCATGCCCTCCTCCACCAGCAGGTGCTGGGGCAGGGGCAGGAGCAGCCCGTCGGCGGAGGCGGTCAGGCCGGCCTGGAGCAGGGCCTCCAGCCGCTCCTCCTCTTCCCAGAGGCTGCGCAGAATCACGAACCGCTGCGGTGCCGCCTGCCGCACCCGGGCCAGCACGATCGGATCGCTGGTGCCCACTTCGAGCAGCAACTGCTCCGCTGTTCCCCACAGCTGGCATTCGCGCACGATCTTGAGATAGAGCGGATCGCTGGCGTCGGGATGGTGCTGAAACAGCCGCGAAGCGGCATTGGAGCTGTGGCACGACACCACCACGGCCCGCTCGGGATAGAGCAGGAAGGGGGCGACGATGTCCTGGCCGGGCAGGGGCGAGAGGGTGATGGCATCGACACCCAGTTCGGCGAACACGTAATGGGCCAGGGCCGAGGACGTGTTCAGATCGCTGTGCTTCGCATCGAGGATCAGGGGCACATCGGGCGGCACCAGCTCTCGCACCTCATGGAGCAGTTCGATGCCGATCGGGCCGAGGGCCTGGTAGAAGCCGAGGCTGGGCTTGTAGGCGCAGACGTTGTCGATGGTGGCTTCGATCACCGCCTTGATCCAGCGGCGGGCCTGGGCCAGGAAGGACCCGCTGCCCGGGTGGTGGCGGCTCCAGGTCTGCAGCATCTCCGGGTTGGGATCCAGCCCGGTGATCAGCAGCGATTGGCGGCTCGCCATCGACTCGGCGAGTTTGACGAAGAAGCTCATGATGTCCGCCAGCATGCCAGCGCCAGGGACTGGCGGCTCAGCACCATCATGGTGAGGCGACTGGCCCGCTGCTGAGCCTCGATGCCTTGCCAACCGATCGCCCGATGGTTGAGGTTGCTGCTGCTTCTGCCGCTGCCCGCGCTGGGCTGCGCGGCCCGTGAAGTTGCGCCCCAGTCCACCGCCCTGAAGGCCAGCGCACCTGCCGTTGCTGGGGTGAGGCTGACGCCGGTGGTCGGTGGGCTGGAGCACCCCTGGGGCCTGGCCTGGCTGCCTGACGGCGCCCTGTTGATCACCGAGCGACCCGGCCGCCTGCGGATCGTGCGCGCCGGCCGGCTCGATCCCACCCCGATCGCCGGGGTGCCGCCGGTGCTGGCCGTGGGGCAGGGGGGGCTGCTGGATGTGGCACTCGATCCGGACTTTGAGCAGAACCGCCTGCTCTATCTGAGCTATGCCGCCGGCACGATCGAAGCCAATGGCACCCGGGTGGCACGGGCCCGTTTCGAGGGCAAGGCGCTGCTGGATCTCAAGGTCATCGCCGCGGTGCCCCAGAGCAAGGCAGGCAGCCAGCATTTCGGCTCCCGACTGCTCTGGCTGCCCGATCGGAGCCTGCTGGTGTCGATCGGCGATGGGGGCAATCCGCCGGTGCAACTGGACGGTCAACTGATTCGCCTCCAGGCCCAGAACCGCTCCAGTGCCCTGGGCAAGCTGCTGCGCATCACCGCCGATGGGGCCCCGGCCCCCGGCAATCCGTTCCCAGCAGCCCCTGGCGTCGCCGCCAGGGTGTGGAGTTACGGCCACCGCAATGTGCAGGGGCTCAGCCATGACCCGGTTGGGGGGCGGGTATGGGCGAGTGAGCACGGCTCCCTGGGTGGCGATGAGCTCAACCTGGTGGAAGCAGGCCGAAACTACGGCTGGCCCTTGGTCACCCACAGCCGTGAATACAGCGGCGAGCCGATCGCGCCTGCCCAGTCGGCCGCGGGCCTGGTGGATCCTCGCCGCGTCTGGACCCCGGCCATCGCTCCCTCCGGCCTGGCCTTCTACAGCGGTGAACGCTATCCCGGCTGGCGAGGCCATCTGTTCGCCGGCGGACTGGTTTCGCGGGATGTGCGCAGGATCAGCCTCGATGCCGCAGGGGCCGTGCTGGGTGAGCAGGTGATCCCGGTTGGGGAACGGGTTCGGGATGTGCGGCAGGGCCCGGATGGCTGGCTTTACGTGCTCACTGATTCAGCGAGCAATGGGCAAGTGCTCCGGATCGAGCCGATCGCCGACCCCTGAGCTGCGCCACTCCTCCCGGAACTGCAGGCGCAGCGTGGTGCGAACACGCTGGTACAGAACACGTTGGTAGAGAACACAGAGGCGAGAACACGGAGGGGGCGGGATTCGAACCCGCGGAGGCTTTCACCTCGCTGGTTTTCAAGACCAGAGCCATCAACCACTCGACCACCCCTCCAGGGGCACATCCCGTCCCCAAGGGCCGGAGTGTGCATGGATTTTCCCATGCCAGCGATGATCGCAGGCTGGCCAGCATGGAAATGGAGAAAGCCTTCCCCAGGAAGGATTCAGACCGCCACCGGCACCTGATATTGGGCAATGCGGGCGAAGCCGACCGGATCGAGCGACGCGCCGCCCACGAGCACCCCGTCGATGTCGCTCTGGGCCATCAGCTGGTCGATGTTCTCGGGCTTGACGGAGCCGCCGTACTGCACCACCACCTCGGGGTGGCCCACCCAGCCACGGATCAGGCCACAGATCCGGTTGGCCTCCTCGGCGCCGCAGGTCTTGCCGGTGCCGATCGCCCAGATCGGCTCATAGGCCACCACCAACTGGTTGGGGTCAAGATCTTCAAGACTCTGCTCCACCTGGCGGCGGATCACCCGCTCGGTTTCGCCCGCTTCGTGCTGGGCGTCGGTTTCGCCCACGCAGACGATCGGAATCAGGCCTGCGGCCTGGGCACTGCGGGCCCGCAGGTTGATCTGCTCGTCGCTCTCGCAGTGGAACTTGCGCGGTTCGCTGTGGCCGACGATCGCGTAGCTGACGCTGTGCTCCAGCAGCATCGCGGAGGAGATCTCGCCGGTGTAGGCGCCGCCACCATCCCAGTGCACGTTCTGGCTTGACAGCTTCACCCTGGTGCCGGCCACGGCCTGGCCGAGGGCCTCGATCGACGTGAATGGAGGAGCCAGCACCACCACCCGGTCATCCGGGAGGTTCGCAATCAGCGGCAGGAAAACGGCGGCATAGGCCCGCGCTTCGGCGCAGGTCATGTGCATCTTCCAGTTGCCGGCGATCACCGCTTTGTGCACAGGAATCCCTACCAATGGAGCGAGTGCCAACTTAGGTCGTGGCAGGAACGCTCAGATCGGAACCTGCAGAGTGTGGCCCCCCACTTCCACCCGGTCGCCCGGCGAGAGCTGGAGTCCCCGGCGGAGCTCCACCGCGCCGTTCACCCGCACCTCCCCCTGCTGCACCCGGAATTTCGCTTCACCACCGGTGGCCACCACCCCTTGCCACTTGAGGAATTGATCCAGGCGCATGACTCGAACCGCTGCGGGGAAGGCCGGAACAGCGCTGATAGGGTCTGCCGATGCTCGCATCCTCCCCGGCCGGCTTCCTTGGTCTGCTGCCGCTGCTGCTGCCCCACCGTCGCAGGTTGTGGGCGGGTGGGGCCTGCATGCTGGTCTTCGTGGCCTGCTGGCCGCTGCTGGCCTGGCTGGCCGGCCAGTTGATTCCAGCGATCGGCGCCGGCGATTTTCCCACCGTGCTGCGGGTGATCAGCCAGGCGCTGGCGGTGTTTCTGCTCCAGAAGCTGGCGCAGTTCGGCCAGGACACCCTGCTGGCCTCCCCCGCCCTGCAGGTGAGCCAGTCCCTGCGCAGCCAGCTGTTTGCCCGCCTGCAGAAGCTGGAGTTCGGCGCCCTTGAGAAGCTCTCGGCCGGGGATCTCACCTACCGCCTCACCGAAGACGCCGACCGCGTCGGCGAGGTGATCTACAAGACGATCCAGGACAGCACCCCCAGCCTGCTGCAGCTGGTGGCGGTGTTCGGCTTCATGGTCTTCCTCGACTGGAAACTCTCGATGGCGACCCTGTTGCTGGCGCCCCTGGTGGCCGTGCTGGTGAGCGCCTTCGGCGCCCGGGTGATGGGGGCGGCAGAGCGCAGCCAGAAACAGGTGAGCGAGTTGGCGGGCCTGCTGGGGGAAGCGATCAGTGGCCTGCCATTGGTCCGAGCCTATGCCGCCGAACCCTGGTTGCAGGAGCGCTTCGAGCAGGAGATCGACCTGCACCGCCGTGCCCGCTACCGCACGCTCAAGTTGCTCGCCCTGCAACATCCTGTGGTGGGCTTCATCGAAGCGGCCGGCATTCTCTCGGTGTTGCTGATCGGAGCCGCCCGCATCCAGACCGGAGACCTCGACAGCCAGGGGTTCAGCAGTTATGTGGCCGCCCTGTTGATGCTGATCGATCCGATCTCCCACCTCACCACCAACTACAACGAGTTCCAGCAGGGCCAGGCCTCCCTGCGGCGGCTCAGGGAGATCGAGAACGGGCCCATGGAACTCCCCGACCATGCCGATGCCAGTCCCCTCGGTGCGGTGCGGGGTGAATTGCGGCTTGTTGGCGTCTCGTTTGGCTACGACCCTGGGCAGCCGGTGCTGCGCAACCTCGACCTCACCGCTGCCCCTGGCCAGCTGGTGGCGCTGGTGGGTCCTTCGGGCGCCGGCAAGAGCACCCTGTTCTCGTTATTGCTGCGCTTCAACACCGCCCAGCGCGGCCAGGTCCTGCTCGATGGCAGGGATCTGGCCGGCCTGCGGGCCCGCGACCTGCGCCGGGCCGTGGCCCTGGTGCCGCAGCAGAGCAGTGTGTTCTCCGGCACGGTGGAGGAGGCGATCCGCTTCGGGCGTCCAGCCACGCTGGAGCAGGTGCGCGAAGCGGCCCAGCTGGCCAATGCCGCCGCCTTCATCGAAGCCTTGCCCGGCGGCTATTCCGCCCGGATCGAGGAGCGCGGCAGCAACTTCTCCGGCGGCCAGCTGCAGCGGCTGGCGATTGCCCGCGCCGTGCTGGGCAACCCGGCGGTGCTGCTGCTCGACGAGGCCACCAGCGCCCTGGACGCCGAGTCCGAGGAGGCGGTGCAGCGGGGGCTCCGCCAGGCGATGGCGGGCCGCACCGTGCTGGTGATCGCCCACCGCCTCGCCACGGTGCAGGGGGCGGATCAGATCCTGGTGCTTGATGCCGGGCGCATCATCGAGCGGGGCAGCCACGACCAGCTGATGGCCAGGGCGGGGCGCTACCGCGAACTCTGCGACCGGCAGCTGATCCGGGTCGCGGCCTGAGCGGCCCCCTTCATTGCCCGCCTTGACGGCCGCCAACCGCTGCGCCGTAACGTTCTGCCATTCCCTGGCCTGACGCCTTGACCGACTCCGCTTCCCTGCCGCCCGTGCTCACCTTCGAGGGCAGGCGCTACGACCTCAACGCCCTCCCCGACGACCTCAAGGAGCTGGTGCGGGGCATGCAGGTGGCCGATGCCCAGCTGCGCTTCCACGAAGACACGCTCAAGGTGCTCGCGGTCGGCCGGCAGTCAATGGCCTTCCAGCTCAACGAGCGGCTCAAGCAGATTGAACCGCTTCCCGAAGGCTGAACGGGCTGTTCAGCCGGCCGCCTTCGGAAGAATCCCCCTGGCCTTCAGAGGGCGCCGAGCGCTTCGAAGCGGAAGGTCTGCCGGCTGGCTTCCTGGGCTTCAGCGCCGTTGCTGCCGGCTTCCGTTTCGATCACCCGCTCGCTCAGCACCCACGGACCTGAGCCGCCGAGCGGCACGAAGGTGTCGGTGAAGGTGCTGAGGCCACCCCTGGCGGCCCCGGAGGCCGGATCGCTGTAGGCGCTGGTGTAGCAGCGGCTCAGGTAGCCGGCGCCGGTGTCGGTGGTGGACTTGGTGAAGATCGTCACCACGGTGCCGTGGATGTGGCGGTGCACCATCGTCACCACGTCGTTGTTGATGCGGTAGCGATCACCACTGTTCTTGCCGCCCACGATCACCTCCAGCCCCACCGCGTCGGTGTCGCCGGCGGTGAAGCTGTTCTCGCCGTGGGTCTGCTCGAAGCTGCGCCGCACCCGGTGGATGCAGACCTCCCAGAGCTGGGAACCGATCGCCTTGGTCACGGCTTCGTCCTCGATGCCCTCCACCTTCGCCTTGAGGTCGGCGCCCACGGTGAACTGGCCCTCCACTTGGCGGTCCCCCTGCTCCCAGACGCAGCGGCCCCGGTAGCCGCCGAAGCCGGGATCCCAGGTGTAGCGGTTCTCGTAGGCAGCCCGAAACAGCTCGCGCAGGTCGGTGCCGGGGGCAACCGGGGCGCTGGCTGGGGCTGGGCTGGTCGGAGCTGTGCTGGTCAAGGCGGGTCTGCGGGAGTTGCCGCAGCCTACTGAGCCAGCCCCGGGTGAATGTCCTGCAGGGCCGCCACGGTGAGCTCCTGGCTCTGCAGGGTGGCGATCGCCTCCACCGCAGCCCTGGCACCGGCCAGGGTGGTGACCGTCGGCACGGCGTAGTCGAGGGCGGCGCGGCGCAGGTACTTGTCGTCGTGGGCGGCTTGCCGGCCGATCGGTGTGTTGATGATCAGCTGAATGCGGCCTGAGCGGATCGCGTCCTCGATGTTGGGGCGTCCCTCATGCACCTTGAGGATCGGCTCCACCTCCAGTCCCCCCGACTGCAGCGCCAGGGCGGTGCCGGTGGTGGCGATCAGGGCGAAGCCCAGCTCGCCGAGGCGCCGGGCCACCGGCAGCAGGGAGGGCTTGTCGCGGTCGTGGGTGGAGAGGAACACGGTGCCGCCGGTGGGCAGCCCCTCGCCGGCGGCGATCTCGGCCTTGGCGTAGGCCATCCCGAAGCTGGCGGCGCTGCCCATCACCTCACCGGTGGAGCGCATTTCCGGTCCCAGCAGGGTGTCGGCGCCAGGAAAACGCTTGAACGGCAGCACCGCTTCCTTGACGTTCTGCAGCGGCGGCCGCGGCTCAGCCGTGAGTCCCAGTTCCGAGAGGGTGCGGCCGGCCATCAGCAGGCTGGCGATCTTGGCGAGCTGCACGCCGGTGGCCTTGGCCACGAACGGGACGGTGCGGGAGGCGCGGGGATTGGCCTCGATGATGAACACCCGCTCAGCCTGCACGGCGAACTGCAGGTTGATCAGCCCTGTCACCTCCAGGGCCAGGGCCAGTTCCCGGGTCCATTGGCGGATCGTGACCAGGGCCTCGGCCCCCAGCGACACCGCCGGCAGGCAGCAGGCCGAATCGCCGGAGTGGATGCCGGCGGGCTCGATGTGCTCCATCAGCCCGCCGATCACCACCCGCCCCTCGCGGTCGGCCAGGGCGTCCACGTCCACCTCGATCGCGTTTTCCAGGTACTGGTCGATCAGCACCGGGTGGTCGGGTTCCACCTGCACCGCCTCCACCATGTAGCGGTTGAGCTCCTCTTCATCGAACACCACTTCCATCGCCCGGCCGCCGAGCACGTAGCTGGGCCGCACCACCACGGGATAGCCCACCCGGGCGGCGACGGCGCGGGCCTCCGCTTCGCTGCGGGCCAGGCCGTTGCGCGGTTGGCGGATGTCGAGGCGCCGCAGGATCGCCTCGAACTGCTCGCGGTCTTCGGCGCTGTCGATCGATTCCGGTGACGTGCCCCAGAGGCGGGTGCCGGTGGCCAGGCCCTCCGGCGTGGCCAGCCAGCGCAGCAGCGGCAGGGCCAGCTTCAGCGGTGTCTGGCCGCCGAACTGCACGATCACCCCTTCGGGCTTCTCGGCCTCGATCACATTCAGCACGTCTTCGAGGGTGAGCGGCTCGAAGTAGAGGCGGTCGGAGGTGTCGTAGTCGGTGGAGACCGTTTCCGGGTTGCTGTTGACCATCACCGTGGCGAAGCCTTCGCCCTGGAGGGCAAAGGAGGCGTGGCAGCAGCAGTAGTCGAACTCGATTCCCTGGCCGATCCGGTTGGGGCCACCCCCCAGGATCATCACCTTGCGGCGTGGCTCCGGCTCCACCTCGTCTGCGGCCGGCAGGGGCCGCAGGCAACCGTCGGCGTCGATCCACTCCAGCGGCCGCTCATAGGTGGAGTAGTGGTAGGGCGTAGTGGAGGCGAACTCGGCGGCGCAGGTGTCGACGGTCTTGAAGACGGCGTTCACCCCCAGCCCCTGCCGGTGGCGGCGAACCGTGAGCTCATCGCTGCCGGTGGCCCAGGCGATCTGGCGGTCGGAGAAGCCGAGCTGTTTGAGCTCCAGCAGCGCGGCAGCCGTGAGTCCATCGAGGCGGCGGCCAGCCAGCAGCCGGTTCTGGGCCTCCACCAGGCGGCGCAGCTTGGCGATGAACCAGGGATCGATGGCGCTGAGTCGGTGGATCTCTGCATCGCTGCGACCCGCCACCAGGGCGGCGCGCACCGCAAAAATCCGATCCGGCGAGGGGGTCCGCAGCAGCCGGTCGAGCTCCGGGACCTCCAGGGGCAGATCGGGCCGGTCGCAGCCCCAGCCGGCGTGGCCGGTTTCCAGCGAGCGCACCGCCTTCTGAAACGATTCCTCGAAGCAACGGCCGATCGCCATCGCTTCCCCCACCGATTTCATCGAGGTGGTGAGCACGGCTGGGGAGCCCTGGAACTTCTCGAAGGCGAAGCGGGGGATCTTCGTGACCACGTAGTCGATCGTCGGCTCGAAGCAGGCCGGTGTGGCGCCGGTGATGTCGTTGAGGATCTCATCGAGGGTGTAGCCCACCGCCAGGCGGGCGGCGATCTTGGCGATCGGGAAGCCGGTGGCCTTGCTGGCCAGGGCCGAGGAGCGGCTCACCCGCGGGTTCATCTCGATCACCACCACATCGCCGTTGGCGGGGTTGATCGCGAACTGGATGTTGCTGCCGCCGGTTTCCACACCGATCTCGCGGATGATCGCGATCGACTGGTCGCGCAGCCGCTGGTACTCCCGGTCGGTGAGGGTCTGGGCCGGGGCCACGGTGATCGAATCCCCGGTGTGCACCCCCATCGGGTCGAGGTTCTCGATCGAGCACACGATCACCACGTTGTCGGCCAGATCGCGCATCACCTCCAGCTCGAACTCCTTCCAGCCGATCAGCGACTGCTCGATCAGGATCTGGGTGACGGGGCTGGCCTCCAGGCCGCTCTTGCAGAAGGCCCGGAACTCCTCGGGGTTGTAAGCGATGCCGCCCCCGGAACCGCCGAGGGTGAAGGCGGGCCGGATGATCCGGGGATAGCCGCCGATCTGCTCCCCGACGCTTTCGGCCTGCTCCAGGCTGGAGGCGATCCCGGAGGGGCAGACCGCCACACCGATCCGCTCCATCGCCTGCTTGAACAGATTGCGGTCCTCCGCCTTCTGGATCGCTTCGAGATTGGCGCCGATCAGCTCCACCCCGTAGGTCGCCAGGGTGCCGTTCTCGGCCAGGGCCACCGCCAGGTTGAGGGCGGTCTGGCCGCCCATGGTGGGCAGCAGGGCATCGGGGCGCTCGATCGCGATCACCCGGGCCACCACCTCAGGGGTGAGCGGCTCGATGTAGGTGCGATCCGCCATCTCCGGATCGGTCATGATCGAGGCCGGATTCGAGTTGACCAGGATCACCTCGAACCCTTCCGCCCGCAGGGCCTTGCAGGCCTGGGTGCCGGAATAGTCGAATTCGCAGGCCTGGCCGATCACGATCGGTCCGGAGCCCAGCAGCAGGATGCGGCGCAGATCCGTGCGACGGGGCATGGGTTGGATCGATGGCCAAACGCGCTTAGCCTCTCATGTCTTCGGAGGGGCCCAGGTCGGTTGTCCTGGCAAGCGTCGCTAACATGGAAGATCGACAAGACGTCCGATTGGTTTCATGAGCGAACTCCAGCGCCTGAAGGGGCTCCTCCCTCCGGAGATGCAGAGCTGGGTGTTCGTGGAAGCCGCTGCCTCCTCCGACCCGGCCCTGATCACGATTGAGGAGATCGGCCGTGATGAGGTGGAAATCCAGGTGGACCTGGAAACCTGGGACGGACTGGCCATCGATCACCGCAACCTGCTCTTCTGGCATGAGGTGGGCCGGGTTCAGAACGATGCCGTTCCCCGCGATGGCTGGGAGATGGCTGCCCTGGCGATCGGCCTCGGCGGTGCCATCGGTGAACTCTGGGTGCAGGACGGCCTGCTGCTGGTGATGGCCATGGGCCTTTCGGGCTTCGCCGGCTACCGGCTTTACCTCAAGAACAATTCCGAGAAGCGTCTGCAGGACGCCATCGCAGCCGATGAGCGGGCCATCTCCCTGGCCACCCGCTTCGGTTACAGCCTGCCGAATGCCTACAAGAGCCTCGGCGGGGCCCTCAAGGAGCTGGTGGAGCAGACCCGCAAGAAGCGCAAACGCTCCTTCTATGAGGATCGGCTGGAGGCGTTGCGCAAGAGTGCTGAAAAAGCCAGGGCGGAGATGGCCCAGCAGCAGGGCAGCCGTCAGTCCGTCACCAGTGAAAACGTTTATGGATAGGGGGTCGGTGGATAGTGGGCAGATGGATAGTGATCAACTCGCCCGCCTGGCCGCCGAGGCCTGCGACGACCGCAAGGCGGTGGACATCCAGATGATCCGGGTCGATGCGGTGTCGTCTCTGGCCGACTGGTTCGTGATCTGCTCCGGGCTCTCCGATGTGCAGGTGCGGGCGATCGCCCGCTCCGTCGAAGACCGGCTCGAACTGGAGGCTTCCCGGCTGCCGCGGGGTAAGGAGGGCCAGCGGGAAGGCCATTGGGTTCTGCTCGATTACGGCGAGCTGATTGTTCATGTGCTCACCGCCCGCGACCGTCAGTATTACGACCTCGAAGCGTTCTGGGGGCACGGCGAGCGGGTCCCGTTCGTAGGCTCGGTTGCTGCTCTGACCGCCGACAGCCTCCCCGCGCGCGCCCATGGATCAGGTCTGCCCGTCAACACCCTGTCCGGTGCCGGCGAACCAGCGGCCCCTTGAGGAATACCGCCAGCTCTGTGCCTCCTGGTTCTTCACCTGGCCAGCGGAGGTACCCCACGGCCTGATCCGTCCCCTGGCACTGTGCTGGCTGGTCAGCTTTCCGCTCTGCCTGCTGATCGCCAGCGGCAGCTGGCCGCTGCGCCACAACCCGCCCCGGCTGGTGCTGGCTGCGGCGGTGTCGGCAGTGCTGCCTGCGGTGTTCCTGTTGCTGCGCCAGTGGCTGGGCTGGAACTATGTCCTCCGGCGCCTGCGTTCGGAGCGGGTGGAGTACGAGGAATCGGGCTGGTACGACGGCCAGGTCTGGGAGAAACCCCTGGCCTGGCGGCAGCAGGACCTGTTGGTGGCCAGCCATGAGGTGCGGCCCGTGCTGGCCCGGCTGGAGCTTGTGCTGGCGGTGGCCATCGCTCTGATCCTGCTCGGGACGGGCCTCTGCCAGGCTCTTTGAAAACTCCCCGTTGATGACCCTGTCTTCGAGTTTCAGCCCTCCCCAGCGCCCGGGGGTGCCACCTCTGCAGGTGCAGTTGCTGCGCAATGGCATCACCGAGTCGGTTCACCGGGTGCATGCGGTGGTCTGCGACCAGCGGGGCCGGGTGCTGATGCGGGCCGGCGATCCCCAACGGCTCAGTTTCGTGCGCTCGGCGCTCAAGCCCTTCCAGGCCCAGATGTTCGTGAGCAGTGGCGCCGCCGACCAGACCGGCAGTGGTGATCGCGGTCTGGCGATTGCCTGCTCCTCCCACGCCGGCACCCCGGCCCAGGCCCGCGAAGCTTTCAAGATCCTCTGGAGCGCTGATCTCGAAGCCGATCTTCTGCAGTGTCCGCCCCCCCGGCCCGGGGCCAGCCCCCTGGAGCACAACTGCTCCGGCAAGCATGCCGCCTTCCTCGCCACCTGCCGGCGGATGAACTGGGCGCTGGAGTCCTATCTGCAGCCCGACCACCCCCTTCAGCAGCACCTGCTCAAAGGGGTGGGCGCCCTGCTGGGCCTGCCCGGGGCCGAACTGGTCACCGCCCGCGACGACTGCGGCGCCCCCACCCTGCAGATGCAGCTGGCCCAGATGGCCCTGCTCTTCGCCCACCTCGGCGCCTCTGAACAACCGGAGCTCGAACGGCTGAGCCGGGCGATGCTCGCCCACCCCGACCTGGTGGCCGGCGAAGGCCGCTTCGACACTGAATTGATGCGCCACAGCCATGGGATGGTGGTGAGCAAGGGCGGCGCTGAAGGCATCCAGTGCCTGGCACGGATGGGCGAGGGCCTTGGTCTGGCGATCAAGGTGGAGGATGGCGCCAGCCGGGCCAAGCAGGCTGTGGCGCTGCACCTGCTCCGCCAGCTCGACTGGCTTACCCCAGTGACCCTTGAAGAGCTGGGCCAGCAGTTTCTGGTGCCGGGCCCTGGCCTGGAGCTGGTGGTGAAGGGCGAATTGCGCTTTGACTGACCCTGGCGGCGGTTGTGGCGGAGGGAATCCCCGAGGGAGAAGGCCAGCAGCACCAGCGTGATCCAGGCCGACCAGGCAGCAGAGCAGAGGCCATTGCCGGAAGGGACCTCTGGCTTATAGGATCACCAAGGCGAAGCCGATCGGTGGAACCCTGATTCCGGGTTTCGGCCCTGGCAATCTGCGCCGCGGGGTAGAGCAGTCTGGTAGCTCGTCGGGCTCATAACCCGAAGGTCAGGAGTTCAAATCTCCTCCCCGCCACCAACGCACCAGAAAACCCGGTGACCCCACGGTCACCGGGTTTTTTGTATGGGGCCATTTGTTCAGGGTTCTTTGCTTGGATCGTTGACACTGTTCAATCTCCCGCTGGTGTTCGTGGCGATCGGTGCTGGGCTGCCATGGCGATGACGGCCAGCCAGCAGGAGGATCTCAGCGGCTTCGACGCGATTGTGGTCGGCTCCGGCGCCACCGGCGGGGTGGCTGCCATGGTGCTGGCGCAGGCGGGGCTGCGGGTGCTGGTGCTTGAAGCCGGCCCCGACCTGGGCGCGGCCCGGGCCTTCGGCCGTGAACCGCTCAACAGCCTCCGCCGGATCAGCAAGCTCAGCAGCGGTGTGCAACGGCTGCAGGCGCAGCACCCCGGTTACTGGAAGGCGAACCCCGATCTGTTCGTCGATGAGCGCCAGAACCCCTACACCACCCCGCCGGGGAGGCCGTTCCTCTGGAGCCGCGGCCGCCAGGTGGGCGGCAAGAGCCTCACCTGGGGGGGCATCACGCTGCGCCTCTCCGACTTTGAATTCAAGGCGGCCGAGCGCGACGGCCACGGCCCCAGCTGGCCGATCGGCACGGCCGACCTCGCCCCCTATTACGGCCGGCTGGAACGCCTGCTGGGGGTGCATGGCCAGCGCGATGGCCTGCCCCAGCTACCGGATGGTGACTACCTGGAGCCCTTGCCGTTCACCCCAGCCGAGCAGCACCTGCAAGGGGCGATCGCCACGCAGCTGGGCCTGCCGCTGATCCACTCGCGGGGCTTCGCCCTCGGCCGCCGCAGCCCCGGCCAGCCCTGGCCACGCTCCAGCTCCCAGGCGGGCGCCCTGGGCCGGGCCCTGGCCACCGGACGGGTCACCGTGCGCAGCAATGCCGTGGTCAGCCATGTGGAGTTTGCCGGCGTTGCCCGCGGCCGCGACCGGGCCCGGGCGGTGGTCTTCGTCGAGCGGCTCAGCGGCCAGCGGCGGCGGGTGGCGGCGGGCCTTGTGGTGCTCTGTGCCTCCTGCCTGGAATCGGTGCGGATCCTGCTGCACTCCAGCGCCGAGCACCAGGCCGGCGGCCTGGTGGACCCTTCCGGCTGTCTGGGCCGCTATCTGATGGATCACATCTCCAGCTGTCGCTTCTTCGCCATCCCCGATCAGCCCGCCCCCAGCCCGGCCGCCGAACTCTCCGCCGCCGGCAGCGCGTTCATCCCCAACACGGTGAACCTGGGGGATGGTGACGGGTTGCCGTTCCGGCGGGGTTACGGCATCTGGGCCGGGCTGCAGCGCTTCGACCCCCCCGGCCTGCTGAAGCGCCGCCGCAGTGAGGCCGTCGGCTTCCTGATCGGTCACGGTGAGGTGCTGGCCGAGGCCCACAACCGGCTCACCCTCAACGGCGGCGCCGTGGATGCCTGGGGCCTGCCCACCCCCCACATCGACTGCCGCTGGGGCGAGAACGAGACACGGCTGGTGGCGCACATGCAGGCGCGGATGGCGGCGGTGGTGGCGGCGGCCGGTGGCCGGATCGCTCCCCTCGAAGACCTCTTCCTGATTCCCCTGGCCGAACCGCTGCTGCGCCAGGCCCTGGCCCTCTCCGCTGGGGCGCCGCCCCCCGGCTATTACATCCACGAGCTGGGGGGTGCCCGCATGGCGGCGCAGCCGGAGCTGGGGGTGCTCGACCGCTGGAACTGCTGCTGGCAGGCCCCCAACCTGCTGGTCACCGATGGGGCTTGCTGGCCCAGCTCCGGCTGGCAGAGCCCGACCCTTACGGAAATGGCGATCACCTGGAGGGCGTGTGAGCGGGCTGCGGCGGACCTTGTGAGCGGCTCCTGACTGGAGTGATGTTCTGGTGTCAACGACCACACCCCGCCAGGCAGCCCCACCGCACAATCCGGGGGCGACCTTTCACAGGGTCGGGCAAGGGAGAAACCAAAGCGGAGGCGTTGCGTCTCCGCTTTTTTTTGGCCTTCCGACCCTGCTCAGCCCTGTGCAACTGCAACCCTGTTCAACCCGGGTCGCGGCGCAGGAACAGGCCGTTGAGGTAGTGCTGGGTGACATTGCGGTCGGTGCAGCCGTTCTGGAACAGGAAGCTCGCCAGGGCCGAGCTCACCAACCGGTACTGATCCCAATGGGGATGGCATTGGATGAACTCCCGCATGCCGTTGAACAGCACCTCGGGAATCTCCGCCTCCAGGCTCACCAGCTCCGCCAGCTCGGCCCCGTCCCGTCCCGGGCCTTGATCCAAACCGTTGCTCAAGACCCAGTCCTGCGTCGTGGAGTCCCAAGGAAGCCACACCCATGGGGCCGGCGTCAAAGTGGGCCATCCCAGCCAAACCCACCAGGCCGCGCTTTGAGACAGCCAGCGTTCCGAAGCGTTTTCACGGAAGCTGGGGGTTGGCAGCCGACCGGTAAAGGCCTGGCTTCTGGTTGTCAAGTTCTGACTGAAGATTCCAGCACAATCCCCAGCGGGTTCGCTTTGAAGCGGCATCCAGCGGTCTGACCTGTGGAAAAACCCCCCATTCGCTGTGGAAAAGCCAGGTCGGCTGGGGAAATCGCCGGCCGATCAGCAGGGCTTATCTGTCGCTTGTCTCTTGGGACTCGGGGCCAGGCGAGACGGCTGCGCCACCGCCGCTGAGGGTGCGGGGGCCAAGCGGATGGTCGGCCTGGGGATAGGGCGCATGGCTGTGGCTGTTGCCTGGGCCGTGTTCGTGGCTGTGTTCGTGGCTGTGATCGTGGTGCGGCGGCTGCCCCAGGGGGATCGGTATGCCATCGGGCTGGCAGGCCCCGGTGCACTCCCGCTCACAGAGGGTGCAGCCCTCGATCAGCCCCTCGACATGGTGGTGGTGGCTCTGCTGGGGCGCTCCCACCTCGGTCTCGAAGCCGAGCACCTGGGCCCGGTACTTGCAGAGGGAGCAGTTCATCTGGGTGTCGCCCCGCACCACTTCCTCCACCCGCTCCCGGAAGGTGTCGATCACCAGGGGGTGATCGCCCAGGTAGGAGGCCCTGATGAAGGCGAGCTCGGGATGATCGGCCGCCACCCGGTCAGTGTGCTGCAGGATCCGGCTCACCAGCACGCCGGAGAACAGGAAATAGGGGAACACCACCACCCGGCGGAAGCCGAGTTTGACGACATGGCGCAGGCCCGGCTCGACCAGGGGAAAGGTGACACCGGAATAGAGCGTTTCGCCCCAGCCGAAGCCCATGCCTTCCACCAGCATCCGCGTCACCTTCGAGACATTGGAGTTGGCATCGGGATCGGAGGAGCCACGGCCCACCACCACCAGGACGGCGTCATGCAGGGAAGCGGGTCCGTCCCCGGCTGCCTGGAGGGCCTCGCGGATGCGGGCGGCGGCGGCCTGGATCATCTTGAGATCGATGCCCAGTTCCCGGCCGTAATCGATCCGCAGGCCGGTTTCGGCGGCGTAGGTGTTGAGCACCGAGGGGATGTCGTTCTTGGCGTGGCCGGCGGCGAACAGCATTCCCGGCACGGCCAGCACCTGGCTGACGCCCTGCTGCCGCAGGCTCTCGAGGCCGTCACGAAGAATGGGGCGGGCGAACTCCAAGTAGCCGTATTCCACCGGCACCGCCGGCAGCCGCAGCCGCAGACCCTCGGCAAGCCGGGCGAATTCACTGACCGCCTGGCGGTTGCGACTGCCGTGGCCGCAGATCATCACCCCGAGCCTGTGGTCGGGGTCTGACCCAAGCGGAGCAAAGGGTGGGGACGACACCATGGGCGGACCTGTCTGGGTGGACCCTATCGCTCCCCCCGTCTCGGACCCGGTCGCGACCCGGGCAGAAGCTGGGTTGGGCCTGGTCTCAGCCGGAGCCGTTCAGGCGCTGTAGGCCTTGCGGGCCGGGATCGGGTAAGGAATCCGCCGGTGCCGCATCCGCTTCCAGACCCGCACGAAGGCGCGGATCACCAGCTCGAGTTCGCCGCGGCTGAGGCCGCTGTCCATGAGCTGGCCGTCCAGCCGTCTGGCATCGATCAGCCGCCGCACCATGGCACTCGCCTCCGCCTCCGTCGTGCCGGGCGGCAGGGAGCGCAGGGCGGCTTCGCAGCCATCGGCCAGCATCAGGATGCCGGTTTCGCGCCGCTGGGGCCTCGGTCCCCGGTAGCGGAAGCGGGCCTCCGGCACACTGGGGTCGCGCTCCCGGGCCAGGTGGAAGAAGTACCCCATCCGCAGGGTGCCCTGATGCTCGGGGATGAAATCCGCCAGGGGCCGCGGCAGGCGGTAGTGCCGGGCCAGCTTGAGACCCTCGTCCACATGGGCCTGGAGAACGGCGGCACTGCCGCTGGGATCATCGAGCAGATCGTGGGGATTGGCTCCTTCCGATTGGTTCTCGATGAACCAATCCGGCGCATGCAGCTTGCCGACATCGTGATACAGGGACCCCGTGCGGATCAGGTCCACATCGGCGTGAATCGCCCGGGCCCCCTCCTCGGCGAGCCCGCAGATCATCAGGGTGTGTTCGAACGTGCCGGGGGCCTCCAGCGACAGCCGCCGCAACAGGGGGCGCTGCAGATCGGCCAGCTCCAGCAGGCGGGCCTGGGTGACCAGGCCGAAGAAGCTCTCCACCAGCGGGCTCAGCAACAGTCCCGCCATCAGCAGGATGCCCATCAGCACGGCTTCGGCCACCAGCTCGGCACCGCTCGGAGGCAGGCGGGTGCGGCCATGCATCAGAGCCACCGCCTGGACGGTGAGCCACTGCACAACCAGGGCACCACTGGGCAGCAGGATCGCCAGCTGGACAAGCTGGGCCCGGCTACGTTGCCGCCCGGCCAGCACCGCCGCCACCACCGCCACCGCGGCGGCCACCATCAGCCGCACCTCGCTGTAATCGTCAAGGGGCTCCGGCCAGAGCAGGCTGGCCGCCGCCAGCCAGGCCAGCCCGGCGCTGGTGCCCAGCCCCTGGGCCAGCAACAGGGTGGCGGGCACCAGCAGGGCCAGCGGGCTGGCGGTGCTGCCCAGGTAGAGCTTGAACCCCTGCACCACCAGCAGCGTGCCGAGCACCAGCAGCGCCTGGCGCGGTTCGAGGTTGGTGCGCCAGCGGCGGATGATCCATACCACCAGGAGCGAGGCGGCCAGGGCTTCGATGAAATGGGCCAGCCAGGCCCGCAGCAAGGGCCGCCGGTCGACCATGCCGAAGTAATCGAGCACGTCGTAGGCCTGGGGACTGATCGGTTCTCCCAGCCGGGTGATCAGGTCCCCCTTGTTCACCTGGATGCGGGGCAGTCCCTGCTGGTTGAGCAGCTCTTCGATCAAGCGCTGGCTGAGGCCGGCATCGTTGCGCAGGTTGGTGCGCCCCTGCAGGTTCACCGCCAGCAGGCGGCTGCCGAGGCTGAGACCCGGTTCTGGCAGGCCGGCCAACTGCAGCCGGGCGGCCTGCTTCAGCTGCTGCTTCGCCACGCTTCCCACCACCCCCTGGCTGAGCATGCGCTGCTGGGCCTGCCGGAGATTCTGGTTCCAGGCGGCGCGCTGGGCCTTGCCCTGGCCGATCAGCCAGGCCTGCTCGGCCGTTGAGAGGTTGAGCGGTGCCACCCGATCCCGGGGACTGGCCGCCACCAGCTCCAGCTCTTGGATCTGTCGCTCCAGCCGTTGCCGCAGCTCCAGATTGGCCTCGGGGTCCACCACCTGGACGGTGGTGCGGGTCCCCAGCTGGGAGCGGCGCTGCTCGAGCGCCTCGCTGTCGAGAACCGTGGCGGACCTGGGGGCCTGGGCACTGAACGGCGCGGGAACGCCAGGCCGCAGGATCGGCTCCACCAGCCACGGCCAGCTGGAGAGCAGGGCCACCAGGCAGCAGGCAAGCGAGATCGCCAGCCAGTCCCGGCGGCGCCAGCAGTAGAGCGCCTGGCGCGGCGATTCGCGGCGCAGCCACTGACGCCAGCGTTGTTGGGCGCGAGCGAAGCGCAGCACCGTTTCCGCATCCGAGCCTCAAAACGCTAGCGAGGCCACTTGAGCAGCCTGGCTCCATGCTGGAGGAGCCCCCGCTGACGCCGCCAGGATGGCCCTGCTTCTCGATGGTCGACTGCTGGCGGCGGAACTGGAAGAACGGCTCGCAGCGGTGATCAGCGGCCGGCTGGCGCCAGCCGGCCGCCCCCCCGGCCTGGCGGTGCTGCGGGTGGGGGATGACCCGGCCAGCGGTGTTTATGTGGCCAACAAGGAAAAGGCCTGCCGGCGGGTGGGGATCACCAACCTCGGCGCCCACTTGCCGGCCGACGCCACGCCACAGCAGGTGCTGGCCGCGATCGAGCGGCTGAATGCCGACCCAGCCGTTGATGGAATCCTGCTGCAGCTGCCCCTGCCCGCCGGCCTCATCGAGGGGCCGTTGCTGGCGGCGATTGATCCGGGCAAGGACGCCGATGGCCTCCACAGCCTCAACCTCGGCAGGCTCCTGAAGGGGGAACCGGGTCCGCGCAGCTGCACACCGGCCGGGGTGATGGCCCTGCTGCGCCGCGCCGATCTTGACCTGGAGGGTCGCCGGGCCGTGGTGGTGGGCCGCAGCATCCTGGTGGGCCAGCCGATGGCGTTGATGCTTCAGGCGGCCAACGCCACCGTCACGGTGGCCCATTCCCGCACCACCGAGCTGGCGGAGCTCACCCGACAGGCCCATGTGCTGGTGGTGGCCGCCGGTAAGCCCCGCATGATCGGCGCCGAGCATGTGAGCCCGGGCGCGGTGGTGGTGGATGTGGGCATCCACCGGCGCCCGGAGGGGGGGCTCTGCGGCGATGTGCGCCAGGAGGAGGTGGAGCCGATCGCCGCGGCGATCACGCCGGTCCCCGGCGGCGTTGGACCGATGACGGTGACGATGTTGCTGGTGAACACCGTGGCGGCCTGGTGCGTCCACACCACACCGGCGGACGTTCCGCTTGACAATCCGTTGGCGGATCTGATGCCCTGATCCCACCGCTGCCCGTCGGCCTGAGAGAATCCCGCCCAGCGCGCTGGTTCCCATGGCCGTGACGGTGAGCACGACCTTCAATTTCGCCGCCTATCTGGAGGCGTCCCGCCAGCGGGTGGAAGCGGCCCTTGATGGCTCGCTCGCTCCGGAGCGGCCGGAATCGCTGCGGGAGGCAATGCGCTACTCCCTGCTGGCCGGCGGCAAGCGGTTGCGGCCGATCCTCTGTCTGGCGGCCTGCGAACTGGCGGGCGGCGACTCCACCCTGGCGCTGCCCACGGCGGTGGCCCTGGAGATGGTCCACACCATGTCGCTGATCCATGACGACCTGCCGGCCATGGACAACGACGATCTGCGCCGCGGCCGCCCCACCAACCACAAGGTGTATGGCGAGGCGAACGCCATCCTGGCCGGTGACGCCCTGCTCACCCGCGCCTTCGAGATGGTGGCGTTGCGCAGCCCCGGCGTGGCCGCGGAGCGGCTGATCCAGGTGGTGGGGGAGCTGGCCCTGGCCGCCGGCGCTCCCGGCCTGGTCGGCGGCCAGGTGGTGGACCTGGAGTGCGAGGCCAAGCAGGTCGACCTCGACACCCTCGAATACATTCACCTCCACAAGACCGGCGCCCTGCTGCGGGCCTGTGTGCTTTGCGGCGCCCTGATCGCCGGTGCCCCCGACGACCTGCTCAGTGCCCTGCGCACCTACGCTCGCGGCATCGGACTGGCCTTCCAGATCATCGACGACATCCTTGATATGACCGCCAGCAGTGAAGTGCTCGGCAAAACCGCTGGCAAGGATCTGGCCGCCGACAAGACCACCTATCCCAAGCTGCTGGGCCTGGCGGAATCCCGCCGCCGCGCTGATGCCCTGGTGAGCGAAGCCAAGGCCGTGCTGCAGCCGTGGCAGGCCCAGGCCCTGCCCCTGCTCGCCCTGGCCGACTACATCACGAGCCGGGATCGATGAGCACCCTGGCGGGCCACGCTCCGGTGCTGGATCAGTTGCTGGCCAATGGTGTGCTGGCCTGGGCCCTGGCGGCCTGCGGCGCGGCCCAGTTCGGCAAGTTGCTGGTGGAGCTGGTCGCGCACGGCCGCTGGCGGCCGGCGGTGCTGATTGAAACCGGTGGCATGCCCTCGAGCCATTCCGCCCTGGTGACGGGCGCGGCGGCTGGAATCGGCTGGGAGCTGGGCTTCGGTGATCCCCTGTTCGCCTTCGCCGCCACGATCGCCTTCGTGGTGATGTACGACGCCAGCGGCGTGCGCCAGGCCGCCGGCCTGCAGGCGCGGCGGCTCAACAGGCTGCCTCCGCAGCTCTGGGAGGCGGAAACGGCCTCAACAGTCAGCACCGCTGCAGCCGCTGGCCTGGCCAAGCCCCTCAAGGAGAGCCTGGGGCACACCCGGCTTGAAGTGTTGGTGGGGAGCCTGATCGGCCCGGCGGTGGCGCTCAGCGGCCTCGCCCTGGTGGGCTCCCCCCTGCAGATTGCCCAGGGCCTGGGCTGGCTGCCGGCAGGGTGAGCGGGCAGGGCTCCCCAGCCGCGCTCTGTCTCACCGCCGGACAGCGGCTGGCGGTGGAGGCCTTCACGGCCTGGCTGATAGATCCGGCCCGGCGGGGCGTTCCCTTCGTGCTGAGTGGCTACGCCGGCACCGGAAAAACCTTTCTGTCGATGGCCTTTCTGGCCGAGGTGGAGGCCAGCGGCCTCTGCTGGACGGTGGTGGCCCCCACCCACAAGGCCGTCGGGGTGTTGCGGCATTCTCTCGGCCTGGCGGGGCTGCGGCCCACCTGGCACCCCTCCACCCTGCACCGCCTGCTGCGCCTGAAGCTGCGCCGCGAAGGGGGACGGGAGGTGTGTGAGCAGACCGGCCAATCAGCCACCGCCATGGAGCATCTGGGGCTGGTGCTGATCGATGAGGCCTCGATGGTGGATGGCAACCTGCTGCAGATCGCCCTGCAGGGCGCCCACCCCTACGGCACCCGCCTGGTGTTCGTGGGGGACCCGGCCCAGTTGCCGCCGGTGGGGGCCGCTTCCAGCCCGGTGTTCGACCTGCAACGGGCCTGCTGCTGCGCCCTCACCGAGGTGGTGCGCCACCAGGGGCCGGTGCTGCGCCTGGCCAGCGGCCTGCGGGAGCAGCGCCTGCCCTGCCGCCTGCCACCGCTGCTGCCACCGATCCGCCAGGCGGAGGGGGAGGTGGTGCTGCTGGGCCGGGCGGAGTGGCTGAAGGCCGCCCAGGCGGCGCTGCGCCGGGCCGCGGAGTGCGACAACCCCGACCAGGCCCGCATCCTCTGCTACACCAACCGCTCCCTGGAGCAGTTGGTGCCCCTGGCTCGGCGCGCCATCCACGGCGCCTTGGCGGATGGGTTGCCGGTGCTGCCCGGCGAGGTGCTGCTCACCCGCATGGCGGTGATGGCGCAGGCCTGCCCGAGGGGGGAGGAGTGCGGCGAGGAACCCGACCTGGTGCTGGCCTCCAACCGGGAGCTGGTGGTGCGGGACGTGATCCCGGAGCGCTGCGATCTGGCCGACTTCGGCGTCAGCGATGGCGCCGTGATCGACACCCAGCTGGTGGAGGTGGACAGCGGCGATGCCCAGCTGGCCCTGAGGCTGCTGCCGCCGCCCGGCTCGACCGGACGCCGGCAGCTGGAGGAGGTGCTGGCCCGGCTGCGCAGCGAGGCCCTTGCGGCCGGCAAGCAGAACGGCCGTGCCCTCTGGCGCCGTTACTTTCTGGTGCGTGATGCCTTCGCCTCGCTCGGTCCGGCTGCGGTGCTCACCGTGCACCGCAGCCAGGGCAGCAGCTTCGGCGAGGTGTTCATCGATGCCGACGTGTTCAGGCCCAGCGATCCGGTGCTGCGTCGCCAGCTGGTGTATGTGGCCGTGAGCCGGGCCCGCACGGCGGTGTGGATGGTGGCGGGAGTGGGCAGCGAGGCCGATCGCCGCTGCTGGCAGGAGGAACTGGAGGTTGGATCCACTCAGTAGGCATAGCCCGCCACGAACAGGCTTCCGTCGTTGGAAGGCTGCGAGCCGGGCCGGTAGGCACCCAGGCTGGCCTCGGCGTTGGCCCGGGCCCGGGCCAGCAGGGCCCGTTGGCCGGCAGCCAGGTCGCGACCAGCCCATTGCTGCAGGCAGGAGTGCTGCAGGGCCCGGCCATAGGAGAAGCCCAGGTTCCAGGGGGCGCGGCGACCGGCCCGGTTGATCGCATCGAGATACAGGCTGGCCTCCTCCTCCCCCAGCCCACCGGAGAGGAAAACGATGCCCGGCACACTGGCCGGAACGGTGCGGCGGAGAACGCCCATGGTGGCCTCGCCCACCTGCTGGGGCGTCTGGTCAGCCCGGTGGGAGGCGCCGGCGGTGGTCATCGACGGCTTCAGCAGGCTGCCCTCCAGAAGCACCCCGTTCTCGGCCAGGGCCGCATACACCTGCCGCAGCACCCGCTCCTGCACCGCTGCGGTGGTTTCGATCGGGTGATCGCCATCCATCAGGATCTCGGGCTCCACGATCGGCACCAGGCCCTCCTCCTGCACTGTGCGGGCATAGCGGGCCAGCCCCCAGGCGTTCTCCCGGATCGCCAGCTCCGACGGCGCTCCGGCCGCCGTGATCCGCAGCACCGCCCGCCACTTGGCGAAGCGCGCCCCCCTGGCGTAGGAGCGGGCGGCGCGCTCCTGCAGCCCCTGCAGCCCCGTGCACCAGGTTTCACCGGCCAGGCCGCCCGCCAGGGGCTGCACCCCCTGGTCCAGCTTGATGCCGGCCACAATCCCCTGGCGGCGGAACAGCTCCAGGATCGGCGTGCCATCGCTGGCGTTCTGGAAGAGGGTTTCCTCGTAGAGAATCACGCCGCTGATGTAATCGCCGAGGCCGCGGCTGCTGGCCAGCAGTGAGCGGTAGTCGCGCCGATGCGCTTCGGTGTTCTCCAGGCCGATCGCCTCGAAGCGCTTGCCGATCGTGCCGGTGGATTCATCCGCCGCCAGCACCCCCTTGCCGGGGGAGGCGATGCTGGCGGCGGTGGCGATCAGCTCCGCGTGGAAGGCCTCCAGAGCCATGGCGTGCAGCGGTGCAGGGCAGGATGGCAACGCTAGCCCTGGTCAATGGCAATCCTGCCCGCCGATCAGCCCAGCATGCTCCTGATGTGACTGATGATTCCGGCGGGGTCGATGCCCTGGTGGGGGAACTGTTCCCACAGGCCGCCGCAGCCTTCCCGGTAGGTGCCCAGGTGGGCGTAGCGGGGTGTATGGCCCCGCTCCAGCAGCCAGGTGCCGTAGCGGCTGCCGAGGCCGGTGCGGCGGTTGAAGGATTCCACCACCAGCACGAAGGGTGAGCCCCCCGCTTTGGCCAGCATCGCCTCGTCCACCACGTTGAGGGTGGGCTTGTTGATCAGACCCACGTCGAGTCCTTCGGCCCGCAGCTGCTCCACCGCATCGAGGGCCCGGTAGAGGCTTTCGCCGAAGCTCACCACATAGCCGGCACGGCCCTCACGCACCAGCTCGTCCTTGCCGCTCTCGAACACATACCCCGGGCCATGCAGATCGTTGCCGGCGGCATCGAGCAGGTTGGGCACCTTCGAGCGGGTGGAGAACAGGAAGCGGAGGCCGGGATCGTTGAACACCGCCTTGACGCAGGCCCGCATCTGGGCGGCGTCAGCGGGGAAGTAGAGGCGGGTGGTGTCGTGCTCCTCAAGGCCGTTGTCGGCGAACAGGTTGTTGAGGCCGAAGTGGCAGGTGTTGTCGGCCATGTCGTCGATGCCGGCATGGGAGAAGTGGCTCAGCACATTGGCGCCGTTCAGCCGCGCCATGGTGATCTCCGAGACGAGCATCTCCAGGAAGGCGCTGAAGGTGGCGAACACCCCCTGGCGGCCGGCCTCCATGCCGAACCCCGCCGCCGCCGAGAAGTTGGCCCGCTCCATGATGCCGCCGCTCACGAAGATCTCCGGGAACGCCTTGCGGATCTGGCTCAGGCCGCAGGAGCCCTCCAGGTCGCTGTCCACCACCAGCACCGTGTCCTTGCGGACCTCGGGCGACACTGCGCCGAGCAACTCCACCATCGCATCACCGAACACATTGCGGTTCGCCTCCAGCCGCTGGCCGGAGCCCAGGAAGGTGGCGGGGTTGCTGGGTTTGACGATCCCCTTGAGATAGGTGGCGGCCGCATCCCGGCCCCGTTGCTCCAGGTAGGCGATCGCCAGGTCCACCGGGATCACGTCATGGCCGTGGGTGGAGCCCTCCAGCCCCTCGATTCCCACCGCCATCGGCCGCTTGTTGATCACCGCCACCGGCCCCTCGCTGCTCACCGCCCGGCAGAGGCGGCCGTGCAGATCGTCGAGGTCTTCGCCGTCGCCGCAGAGGGTGGCGAGGCCATGGCCGCCGAGGGTGCGTTCCAGGTCGTAGCCGGGCTGATACTGCGAGGGATGGCCGGCGATCGTCACGTCGTTGTCGTCGATCACCAGCTTCACGTTCAGCCCATGGGCCACGGCGAAGCGGGCCGCCTCGGCGTCATCGCCCTCCTGCTGGGCGCCATCGGAGCCGAGGCAGAACAGGGTTTTGCCGGGATGGGCCAGGGCCACGCCGTTCACGAACGGCCAGAGGTGCCCCAGCCGGCCGGAGCTGAACTGCACGCCGGGGGTGAGTCCCAGCTCGGGGTGGCCCGGCAGGCGGGAATGGGCGGCGCGGTAGTCCAGCAGCGCTTCAGCCAGCAGCTCGCCCCGCAGCACGCTGATCAGGTACTGGGTGGCGACCCGGTGGCCCGCCTCATCGAAGAACACCGGCAGGAAGCGGTCGGGGGCGCCGCGGAAGAAGGCGTCGAGGATGACCACCTCGGGCACCGTGTCATAAGGACCGCCGCTGTGGCCGCCCACCCCCCGGGCCGCGCCGGTGGCGGTGAAGAAGATGATCGCGTCGCGGCAGAGCTGGATGTTGGAGCGCAGTGCGGCGCGCTGCTCGGCACTCAGGCTGGGCTGGGCCGGATCAAGGGCGAGGGGCTGGTAAGCGCCCAGATCGATCGGGAAGGCGACGGTGGCGGGCATGGGCTTCAGCAGGGACGACAACGCTGCCGGTGTCCTAACCCTGGCTGGTGTTTTCCGGCGGCAGGGCAGCGCCGATCTTCATCATCAACGTGGATTGCTGCTGGACTATCCAAATCAGCAAAAATTAATAGCTACGAGTATTAGCTATGAGGCTTAACCGCCCGTTAAACAGGCGCCGCTAATTTTGATCAACAAACCTCCTGTGCTGCAGTGGCTCTGCATGAGGCTAAGCAGCGACGGCTGTGGGCAGTTGGCTATGGCTGAAATCGCATCCCCATTCAGTCAGCGACGCAGGACCTGGAAAGACCGTGCCTTTGACCATGGCTTCCGCTGGCTTTCGGTTGTCCTGGCATCTCTGGTTGGCGTGGTGTTGATCGCGATTCTGGTGGTTGTGTTCGGTGGCTCACTCGAAGCCATGGTGGCCTATGGCTTCAACTTCCTGATTCGCTCGAGCTGGGATCCGCTCAACAATCAATATGGAGCCTTCACGGCAATCTATGGAACGCTGGTTTCGTCCCTCTTGGCCTTGCTGATCGCCGTGCCATTGGGTGTGGGATCCGCGGTATTCATCACCGAGGCCATACTCCCCTTTGGAATCAGGAAAATCATCGGTGGCATGGTTGAGTTGTTGGCAGCAATCCCTTCGGTGGTTCTGGGTCTTTGGGCCATTTTTGTGATGGAGCCCACCCTGCGCCCGCTGCTTAGTGGCCTTCACGAAACACTGGGCTGGATTCCTCTGTTCAGCACCGCACCGATGGGACCTGGCATGGCGCCCGCCGTGCTGATTCTGGTGGTGATGTTGTTGCCCATCATCACCTGCATCTCCCGAGATACGCTTGATCAGGTGCCCGTGGAACTTCGCTTCGCGGCCTATGGCGTGGGGAGCAGTCGGTGGCAGTCAATCATCAAGATCATTTTGCCAGCGGCTATCTCCGGCATTGCCGGTGGTGTGCTGCTGGCACTGGGAAGGGCTATGGGTGAAACCATGGCTGTCACGATGATCATTGGAAACTCAACCAACTTCTCGTTCAGCCTGTTGGCCCCTGGGAATACCATTGCATCCATGCTTGCCAATCAGTTCGGAGAAGCCGATGGCCTTCAGGTTTCAGCCCTGTTGTATGCGGCACTGGTGTTGATGGTGCTGACTCTGTTGGTGAATCTGTTGGCTGAGTGGGTGGTCAGGCGGCTGCGGCTTCACTATTCATGAGCGCATCCGGCCTGCCAGGAGTTTGACGATCAGGCGACATGACTTTGCTCAACATCGATGGAGCTAGATGCAATCTTCAACCGGCTTAAATTCTGACTTTGGTCTGAGGATGCATCCTTCACGGGCAGATTTTGATTCCGCACCCCTGGAGTTCAATCCTATTCTAAGGCACAATCGAGAAGGAACCTTTTACACTTTCATTTCAGGCCTGTTTGCGTTGATTGCGATTCTGCCACTGTTGCTTGTTCTTGGCTATGTGATCTTCAAGGGAGGATCGCTGGTGAATCTTGCCTTGTTCACGCAGCTTCCTTCGCCTCCTGGTCTGCCTGGAGGCGGGATTGCCAATGCCATCATAGGCACCTTCGTGGTTACCGGGATCGCAAGCCTGATTGCCATCCCGATTGGGGTTGGCGGGGGCGTCTACATTGCTGAATACTCCAGCAGCGGCCCCTTCTCAGTCTTTGTGCATTACGGATCAAACGTGCTTGCCGGTGTTCCATCCATTCTCTGCGGAGTCTTCATTTATCTCATTGTTGTGAGCACCCGTCTGTTGTTTGGCGAAAGCTTCAGTGCTGTTGCAGGTGGACTGGCCCTCGCTGTGATTATGGTTCCCACCATCATCAAGACAACTGATGAGGCGCTCAAGCTGGTGGAAAATGATCTGCGCTGGGCAGCCATGGCTGTAGGTGCCTCCAAGGTTGTCACCATTCTGCGAGTGACGTTGCCGGCAGCTTTCACACCGATCGCCACAGGGGCACTGCTTGGGATTGCCAGAGCTGCCGGTGAGACAGCACCTTTGATTTTCACCGCATTGTTTGCTTTCTATTGGCCCGAAGGACTTCTCAGGCCGATCGCCACCATGTCCGTGCTCGTCTTCAATTACTCGATCATGCCTTATGAGGCGCAGAATCAATTAGCGCTGGCAGCCTCGTTCTTGCTGGTGATGCTGATCCTGATTTCCAATCTATTGGTTCACCAGCTAGGCCGGTTGGCGCGGGGTTGAGGTGTGAGCATCCTTGCTTCCCACTCTCCTGAAGCGCGATCATCCGCAACTTGCCTGGAACTGGAGAATGTCACGATTCGCTACGGCCGCCAAGAGGCTGTCCGCAATGTCAACATGCACATTCCCACGGGAAAGGTCACGGCCTTCATCGGCCCATCAGGTTGTGGGAAGTCCACGGTCTTGCGCTCGATCAATCGCCTCAATGATCTGATTCCAGGCTGCACCCTGGCTGGCCGCGTGATCTTTCAGGGCCATGATCTCTACGCCAGGCACATTGATCCTGTGCAGGTGCGCAGACGGATTGGAATGGTCTTTCAGAAGCCGAATCCGTTCCCAAAGAGCATCTTTGAAAACATTGCCTATGGGGCCAGAATCAACGGATTCAGGGGCGATATGGACGCCTTGGTCGAGAGCTCGCTTCGGCAGGCTGCCGTCTGGGATGAATGCAAGGACAAGCTGGCTGAGAATGGCCTCTCTCTGAGTGGTGGCCAGCAACAGCGGCTCTGCATTGCACGTGCCATCTCGATCGCTCCAGAAGTGATTCTGATGGATGAGCCCTGCTCTGCTCTTGATCCGATCTCAACTGGAAAGATCGAGGATCTGGTCCGCTCCCTGCGGGGCCAGTTCACGGTTGTCATCGTGACGCATAACCTTCAGCAGGCCTACCGAATCTCAGACATGGCTGGCTTTTTCAATGTGATTCCAAGCGCGGATGGTTTTGCCAAAGTTGGGGTGATGGAGGAATTCGGAGATACCTCACAGATCTTCAATGCCCCCAGGCAGGAAACCACCAGGGATTACGTCGCCGGGCGATTCGGCTGAATCCAACTGCGCAATCCCGAGCGTCTAATCAGCGGAGCGTTCCAGCAGCGAAGCGAGGGCCGGTCGTGCCCGTGGGCTGACTCAAGAGGTTCGAGGCGGTCTCCCCATGGCGAATGATTTCCGTGCTTCCGGGCGAAAGCGCAAGGGTCGTCATGGATGGGGGCCCACCCAGCAGTCTGTTTCCAAACGTCTGATCCCCTCTCGACCCAGTGCCGATGTTGGAGGACAGGGGCCGATCCCTGCCCTTTTGCAGCGCCTGGGAAGGTCGTTTCCAGCAGGGTCAGCCCGCCTGTTGCCAGCGGCGCAGCAGCTCCTCCAACTCCTTCCGGGGCGGGGGTGGCAGTCGCTTCACACCGTTGCCCAGGCTGCTGCCGCCCCTGCCGTCCGGCAGGCGGAAGCCCCCCCTGGCCAGCACCGCCTGCCCCTTTTCCCCCAGCAGGAAGGTGACGAACCGCTGGCCATCCGCTTCACTGCCGACTCCTTCCCCGCCCAGCACGGCAGCGGCCAGGACCGTTTCGAAGGTGGGATCCGGGGCCAGCAGAACGTAACCGCCCGATCGGTGCCGCTGCGCTTCCCCCTGGCGGGCCAGCGCTGAGGATTCGTAGACCATGGCCACATCCCCGTCATTGGGCCCGGCGCTGATGAACTCCCGCAGGAGGATGTCGGTGGACCGGGCAGGGCGGTAGACAGCCCGCCGCAGGGCGGCCGCACACACCGCCGCAGGCTGATCGCGGCACCAGAGGGCCAGCGTCAGCTGGCCGGAATTCGAGCGCATCGGGTCGGTGCTGCGCAGATCGAAGCTGCCCCAGGCCTCCGGACCCCCGATCGCCGGCCAGCGGCCCGCTTCGGCGGCTCGACGGAGCCCGGCCAGGTCGAAACGTCCGTTGGGGAAGAGCTTGCGGGCCCGTTCCGGCCAAGCCACCGCCACCAGCAGGGTGGAGGCGATCGGGCTGGGCGGCTGAAGGAACGGCCGACTCTCCCCCTGCTGTCGCAGGTTTTCCGCCAGTTCAACCAGCAGGTCGCGGTTGGCGGGGATCAACACCCTTGGCCTGTCCTTCGCTGCCTCAAGGCTGCGGTTGACCATGTCCTGGGCTCCCTGAACCTGCCAGCGGAAGTCGATGGAGGGGTGCTGCCTCTCGAACAGGGGTTCCACCTCCCCCATCAACCCTTCCAGTTCCGATCCCACCGCCACCAACAGGGGTCGCCTCAGCCACGGCAGTGGTGCCACGGCGAGGGCGAGCGCTCCCCCGGCAATCGCCAGGGAGAGGAAGCGCCGCCGACTGAGGCTCGATTCCAACGTCCGTATGTCGTTGATCCATCAGTCTGGGCCCGCCTGGCCCGTTCGCCCCAGAATCTGGAGACACCATTGGTGCCCGCCATGGCCCGGCTGCCTGCGCCGGCTCTTGTTACCGCCCTTCTGCTGGCCCTTCCCCTGGTGGGCTGCGGCCGGTTCGGCACGCCGCCGCAGGAGATCCGGATGCTGGTGGGAAGCGCCCTTGGAGGCTTCTGCACCGAGGCCGCCGCGGCGATCGGCAAGGATCCTCCCCGCCTGAGCGACGGCACCCCCGTCTCCCTGGTCTGCCGCTCCGCCGGCAGCGGTGATGTGGTGAGCGAGATGGAGGAGCATGCCCGCAACTTGATCCAGGCCGGTGGGGACCACGCCGATCCGCGCATCCCCACCCTGCTCTCGGTGGATGGCGAGATCTACCACGAGCTGTTGCGGCAGCGCCTTCAGCGTCTGGCGCCCACCCTGGATCTGATCCCGCCCCCCAGCGATGCCCCGGCCCTGGCCACCAGTCCGATGGTGTTCATGACCACGCCGGCCCTGGCGAAGGGGCTCGATCGTGCCAATCCCTTCCAGGCCCTGGGCCGCAGCAGCGATCACCACCAGCTTGATCCGGGCGGACCGCGCCAGCCCATCCGCTACGTCCACACCGCCCCCACCCGCTCCAATTCGGGCCTCCAGACGCTGGTGGCCATGGTCGCCGAGGTGGCGGGCAAGCGGCCGGAAACGCTCACGGTCGCCGATGTGCAGGACCACACCGCCGATGTGAAGGCGATCGAAAGGCATGTGACGCGTTACGGCAGCTCCACCGAGGAGCTGGCCCGTGCCATGCAACGCAACGGTGTCTTCTGGGCGTCCGTGGCCTCGGTCTACGAATCGTCGGTGGTGGGGCTGAACGCCAGCCGCAGACCAGATCAGGAGCGCCTGCAGGCCGTCTATCCCCGAGCCACCTACTCCAGCACCATGCGGGCGATTCTGCCGCAGGCCCCCTGGGTGTCGCCCCGGCAGCGGGAGGGGGCCCTGCTGCTGGTGGAGCGCCTGCAGCGCCCTGACATCCAGCAGCTCGCCGCGGCGCAGGGACTCAGACCCGCCAATCCGGCCGTGCCCGCCTCCAGGGTCACGCCCGCCTACGGTGCCGATCCCCGGGCCGTCTACGACTCCCTGCGGGCCCCGAAGCCCGAGGTGGTGGAGGAGATCATCCGCCTCTGGCGCGACCAGGCCAAGAAGCCCTCCAGGGTGGCCCTGGTGGTGGACAGTTCCGGTTCGATGCAGGGGGCGAAGCTGCCGGCGGTGCAGCGCAGCCTGCAGGCCTACCTTGGCCAGATCGGCCCGCGTGATGTGATCGCTCTGTTCGATTTCGACAGCGTGGTGCAGCCACCGGTGGTGCTGCAGGGCGGTGGCGCGTCCCCCGACGCCGACCGGGCCCAGCAGTTTGTAGGAAGTCTGAAGGCAGAGGGGGGCACGGTGCTCTACGACGCCGTGCGCCAGGGCCGCGACTGGCTGCGGCGCACCCGTCGCCCGGGCGAGATCCTGGCGGTGGTGGTGCTCACCGATGGGCAGGACAATGGTTCCCAACTGAGCCTCGATGCCCTAAACGCTGAACTGGACAGGAGCGGCTTCCGGGGGGATGAGCGCATCGGCGTGTTCACCATCGGCTACGGCGGCGAGGGTGACTACGACGCCGGCGTGCTGAAGCGGATTGCCGAGAGCAATGGTGGCGAGTTCGCCGCCGGCACGCCCGACAGCATCCGCCGGAGGATGGAGGATCTGCAGATGGCCTTCTAGAGCCGTTCCGACCATGGCAGGACGAAGTGGCAGCTGGCCCAACCCTCTCGATGACCCGCTGGCGGTAGCAGTCGGCGGTCTGATTCTGGTGCTGCTGGTGCGCGTGGGCGAGGTCCCCCTCGCGCTCGGCCTGCTCGCAGGGGTGATCGCCACGCTGGGGCTCGCGGCGCTGCATGCTCGCCAACGACCCCGCAGCCGTTTCGAGCGACTGCATGACCAGCGCCTCGAGGCCGGCATTGACACCGCCCTGGCCCGCGCGGTGGGGCTGGCGGAGCAGGCCCGCTCCCTGCGGCAGGAGGCCCTGCTCCGCTTCACCGATCCTGGCCAGCTCGAGGCCCTCGGCACCGTGCAGCACTGCTGTGACCGGCTGGGGGTCCTGCCCGAGCGACTGAGGGAGCGGCGGCCCCTGCTCGACTCCGGCGGTGGTGTGCTGCTGCCGGTGGAGAACCTGGCAGTCCGTCTGGCCCAGGAGGAGCGGGCGTTGCAGCAGGAAGCAGAGGGTCCGTTGCATCAGGAGCGGCGTCGGCTGGTGGAGCAGCTCCATCGCAATCTCGAGGCAGCTCGTCTGGGGATGGACGAGCGTGAGGCGCGTCTGCTGGCGCTGGCCACCCGGCTGGAGGCGATTGATGGCGGTCTGCGCCAGCTGCGCCGCCAGATCGATCGCCAGTGGCCCAGCACGGAGGCCACAGCCGGGGTGATGGCGGCTGCGATCGAGCCCCTGGACGAGGCCCTCGATCAGATCGAGCGGCTCCTTGATGCTGGTGTCAGTTGATTGTGCTGGGCAGATGGCGCAGGCCTGTGTTCCCGGACACGTCTTGCTGCGGATCCTGCCCCACCTTGGAAAGCAATGGGCACCACGAACGTTTCCGCAGGCAGCAGCACACACCTCGGCGCCCTCGTCACGGCTGAGGGGGTCAACTTCTGCGTCTACTCCAAGTACTCCACCCGGGTCGAGCTGCTGCTGTTCGATCGGCTCGATGCCGCAGAGCCCAGCCACGTTGTGGAGCTCGATCCGGTCCGGCAGCGCACCTACCACTACTGGCATTGCCATCTTGAGGGCCTGGCGCCCGGCCAGATCTATGGCTACCGGGTGCACGGTCCCTGGCGACCTGAGCAGGGACTTCGTTTCGACGGCAGCAACCTGCTCCTCGATCCCTACGGCTTAGGGGTGGTGACCCCGCCGGGGTACGAGCGCCTGGAGGGGCGCTCCAGCGCCGCTGGTCTGGCGACGGCCATGAAGAGCGTGGTGGCCGATCCCACGCTGTACGACTGGGAGGGCGACGTGCCCCTGCGCCGACACCGCCGCGAAACGGTGGTCTATGAGCTCCATGTCCGGGGCTTCACCAGGCATCCCAGCTCCGGGGTGGCCCCGGAGCTGGCCGGCACCTACGCCGGCCTGATCGGGAAGATCCCCTATCTCCAGGACCTGGGCATCACGGCGGTGGAACTGCTGCCGGTGTTCCAGTTCGATCGGCTCGATGCCCCTGAGGGCCACACGAACTACTGGGGCTATTCACCGGTGTCGCTGTTCGCACCCCATCACGGCTACAGCTCGCGCACCGATCCGCTCGGCCCACTCGATGAGTTCCGCGACATGGTGAAGGCCCTGCACCGGGCCGGCATCGAGGTGATCCTCGACGTGGTCTACAACCACACCGCCGAAGGCGACCACCGCGGGCCCAGCTTCTGCTTCCGCGGCCTGGCCAACGAGGCCTATTACCTCTCGGAGCCGGGTGACAGAGGCCGCTATGCCAACTACAGCGGCACCGGCAACACCTTCAACGCCAACCATCCCGTCGTGCGGCGGCTGATCCGCCACAGCCTGCGCCACTGGGTGAAGCACATGCACGTGGATGGTTTCCGTTTCGATCTGGCATCGGTGCTCTCCCGCGACGAAGCCGGCAATCCGATGCCCCTGCCCCCCGTGCTCTGGGACATCGAGACCGATCCCCATCTGGCGGGCACGAAGCTGATCGCCGAGGCCTGGGATGCGGCCGGTCTGTATCAGGTGGGGAGCTTCATCGGCGACAGCTGGCAGGAGTGGAACGGCCATTTCCGCGATGACATTCGCCGCTTTCTCAAGGGGGATGAGGGCCAGGTGCCCAAGGCGGCGCTGCGGCTGCTCGGCAGCCCGGACATCTACGGCCATGAGGAACGGGAGGCGGAGCAGAGCGTGAACTTCATCACCTGCCACGACGGTTTCACCCTGGCCGATCTGGTGGCCTACAACGGCAAGCACAACGAGGCCAATGGCGAGGAGAACCGCGATGGTGCCGACGACAACGCCAGCTGGAACTGCGGGGTGGAAGGCCCCAGTGACGATCCCGAGGTGCTGGCCCTTCGCCAGCGCCAGATCCGCAATGCCCTGACCCTGCTGCTGCTGGCGGTCGGTACCCCGATGCTCAGCATGGGCGACGAGGTGTGCCGCAGTCAGCAGGGGAACAACAACCCCTATGGCCAGGACAACGCCATCAGCTGGTTCGACTGGACCCTGCTCGATCGCCATCCGGACATCCACCGCTTCGTGAAAGAACTGATCGCCCAGCGGATGCGGCGCGACATCGTGGTGAATCGGCGGCAGGTGAGCCTCAACGATCTGCTGCTGAAGAGCCTGATCGAATGGCATGGAGTGGCCCTGCATGAACCCGACTGGGGGGAATTCTCCAGGTCGATGGCGCTGCGGATCACCAGTTATGACAGCCAGTTCCGGCTGCACGTGATCGCCAACGCCTACTGGGAGGCGCTGGACTTCGCGCTGCCAGCCGCCGATGGGGAGGGCACCTCCTGGCGACGCTGGATCGACACCGCCTTGCCAACTCCCGCCGAGATCAACGACTGGAGCCTGGCCCCGCCTGTGACCGCAAGCCGATACCGGGTCGAGGCCCGCTCGGTGGTGGTGCTGTTCGTGGTGCTCACCGGTGCCAGGTTCTGATGGGCCCGGAGGTTACGTCTGGATACAGAATGTGGGTGATCGAATTCAGCTTTTCGGGGCCGATCCAACGGGGTGGACCAAGCCCGTGGTGAGTCCGGCAATGCCCGATCAAAACCAGGCTCCCGGTACAGACGGCGCTGGGGAGGAGGACCCCATCCTCAGATGGATCACGGGGCAGTTGATCGATCTGTGCCAATCGATGGAACGTATGGAGAGCCGCGATGGACCTGTTCTCGATGCTGTCGCAGCCAACAACAGGGTCAGCGCCCGTAACCTTCTCCATTACGTGGCCCTGCGGCAGCACGACATCCGTCAGCTCCAGGACCAACTGGCAAGCCATGGCCTGTCCTCCCTGGGGCGTTGCGAATCCAGCGTGATGGACAGTGTTCAGAGGGTGCTGGAGATCCTCAGGTCCCGCAGTGGGCCAGAGGTTAAGGGGCAACCTCTGCCGGCCGTTCCTCTCAATCATCGCGCCGGACGGCAGCTGGTTGCGCACAATGGCGAGCGGTTGCTCGGCGATCGCAGCAGCACAGCGGACTGCACGATCATGGTGACTTTGCCCACGGAAGCTGCCGACGATGACGAGTTGATCCAGGACCTGCTGAGGGCCGGGATGACCATCGCCCGGATCAACTGTGCCCACGATGACGAAACGGTCTGGCTTCGAATGATCCGGCAGGTTCGGCGGGGCGTCACGGGCACGGGCCGCCCCTGTCGGATCGCGATGGATCTGGCCGGACCGAAACTCCGTACTGGCCCGATTCGGCCGGGTCCGCAGGTGGTGCGCTGCAAACCACGGCGAGACAGCCTTGGCAAGCTGTTGTCACCGGCGAGAATCCTGCTTTCTCCCCACCTTGGGCCGACCACTCCCATGCCTGGGGAGGATGCCGTTGTGCCGATCACAGGCGATGGCTGGAGCGGTCTCGAAGCCGGTGATCGTCTCGAGATGATCGATGCCTCAGGACGGCACAGACAACTTCGTGTGGAGCGCCGAACAGCGGAGGGGATCTGGGCGACCGCGACCCAGAACTGCCACTTCACGCCAGGGTTGAAGTTGGTGAGAGGCGTCAGCTCCGGTGGCGGAGGCGATCTTCAAGCGGCGAATCGGCGCACAGTCACGATCGGGAGCGTTCCTGCTCTGGAGGGCAGCCTGCTGCTGCACAAAGGCGATCAACTCAGTGTTGTGGCGTTGTCGGAACTCGGCAGGCCGGCTGACAACGCAGGGGAGGGGGAGCAACACCGTCGCGCCGTCATCAGTTGCACATTGGCAGAGGTCTTCGCCGATGTGAACTGCGGCGATCGAATCTTTTTCGATGACGGCAGGATTGGCGGTCAGGTTATCGGGGTACAGCCCGCTGAACTCTTGGTGGAAATCACCGCAGCCAAGCAACAGGGATCGCGGTTGCGGGCAGACAAAGGCATCAACCTTCCCGACAGCCCACTGAGCATTCCTGCGCTGACGGCCAGGGACATCGTTGATCTGGAGTTCATCGTGCAACACGCTGACATTCTCAACTTTTCCTTCGTGCACAGCAGCACTGATCTTCAGGCCCTTCAGGACCAGCTCACCAGGCTGGGACACGCCGATCTGGCCGTGATCCTCAAGATCGAAACAGGGCAGGCCTTCGATCAACTGCCAGCATTGCTGCTGGCGGCCATGCGCTCTCCAGCTCCACTGGGTGTGATGATCGCCCGCGGTGATCTGGCCATCGAGTGCGGCTGGGAGCGGCTGGCGGAGATTCAGGAAGAGATCCTGCGCCTCTGCGAAGCGGCCCATCTCCCCTGCATCTGGGCAACGCAGGTCCTGGAGGAACTGGCGCACGGCGGAATGCCCACCAGGGCAGAGATCTCCGATGCCGCAATGGGGGCAAGAGCGGAGGGCGTGATGCTGAACAAAGGGCCGAACATCACCGCTACGGTGCGGATGCTGCGTGACATCGTGATGCGGATGCAGTCGCATCAGCGCAAGAACAGTTCCACCTTCCGCCGCCTTGAACTAGCGGCCCATCATCACCCGCAGGCATCAACTTACTGATCCTTCGGAGCGTTACCATGGGCCATGGCGATGCTCAGTGGTTTCACTTGCCAGATACCATCTGAATACTCATTAATTGAGCGGTCGGAAGAGAAGAAGCCGCTGCGAGCGATGTTGAGAAGCGATTTGCGATTCCAGATGGCCCGTTGGGTCCATGTATGACTGACAATATCCTGGACGCCGAGATAATCATTGAAATCTGCCAGCAGAAAATAGGGATCTGAATGAATGATGTTCTGTATGATTGGCATGAATAAATCGCCGTCACCGTTGCTGAAGTGGCCTTTTTCGATCAGGTCAATAGCCTCCTGGACCAGCGGCATGGTGGCCAGTAGCTTCTGCGGGTGGTAGTTCTCACGCAGCTGGGCGATCTGGCTGGCGGTCTTGCCGAAAAGAAAGAAGTTCTCGGTGCCAACCTGCTCGCGGATTTCCACATTAGCTCCATCAAGGGTGCCAATCGTGAGGGCTCCATTCATCATGAATTTCATATTCCCTGTGCCGGAAGCCTCAAGGCCGGCCGTTGAGATCTGCTCTGAGAGGTCAGCGGCAGGGTATACCTTCTCGCCCAGCTTGACATTGTAGTCGGCAAGAAACACAACTTTGAGCAGGCCTCGCACATCGGGATCTGTGTTGACCACCTCGGCAATGCCGTTGATAAACCGAATCATCAGCTTGGCCATCGTGTAGCCAGGCGCTGCCTTGCCCCCGAAAATCACGGTGCGAGGCACCATGCCATCGGTGCTGCCACTCTTGATGCGCAGGTACTGGGTGATCACCTGCAGGGCATTGAGATGCTGACGCTTGTATTCGTGGATTCGCTTCACCTGAATGTCGAAGAGGCTGCTTGGATCAACGACAAGGTGGGACTGTTTTTCGATGATGGCAGCCAGCCGGCGCTTGCAGGTCAGCTTGCAGGCTGCCAAGCGCTCCAGGAAGGCGGAGTCATCCTGGACGGCTTCCAACTGTCTTGGAGAATCGGCTCGGGCCGTCCAGTCGGAACCGATTGCCTGAGAGAGCAGCTCGTTCAGCGGCGGATTCGCGAGAGCGACCCAGCGACGGGGCGTTACCCCATTGGTGACATTGGTGAATTTCCCCGGCCAAAGCCTGGCGAAATCAGGGAACAAATCTTTCTTGACGAGGTCACTGTGCAAGGCGGCCACACCATTGATGTGATGGGCGGCGATGACAGCCAGATTGGCCATTCGAACAGCACGCGGCCCCTCCTCTTCGATGATCGAGAGACGGCGAAGGATCCCATTGTCCCCTGGCCAGTGCAAGCGAACCTGCTGCAGGAAACGGCCATTGATTTCATAGATCAGCTGGAGGTGGCGTGGAAGCAGCGAGCCGAACAGATCCAGATCCCACCGCTCCAGCGCCTCAGGCAGCAGGGTGTGGTTGGTGTAGGAGATGGAGCGCGTGGTGATGTCCCAGGCCAGATCCCAATCCAGATGGCGCTCGTCCACCAGCAGGCGCATCAGCTCAGCGACGGCGATGGCTGGGTGGGTGTCGTTGAGCTGGATGGCCCAGTGGTCAGGAAAGTCCTGTAGTCCGATTCCACGATTATCGATGTTGCGCAGCATGTCCTGCAGCGAACAGCTCACGAAGAAGACCTGCTGTTTGAGCCTCAGACGACGACCGGCATCGGTCCCGTCGTTGGGATAGAGCACTTTGGAGAGGGTCTCGGATCTCACCTTCTGCTCCACGGCGCCGATGTGGTCGCCGGAGTTGAAGGCATGAAAGTCAAAGGAATCCGTGGCCTCGGAGCGCCAGAGGCGCAGCCGGTCACAGGTGTTCACCCGGTAACCGAGCACGGGGATGTCATGGGGGATTCCGATGACGACCTCGTCAGGGAGCCAGCGCACGCGTTCGTGCCCATCATCATCGTGGTAAGTCTCGATGCAGCCGCCGAAACCCACCTTGCAGCTCTTGTCTGGATGCACAAGCTCCCAGGGCCAGCCGCCCTTGAGCCACTTGTCTGTGATCTCAACCTGCCAGCCGTCTTTGATCAGCTGATCAAAGATGCCGAACTCGTAGCGGATGCCATAACCGGTGGCTGGGATTTCAAGCGAGGCGAGTGATTCGAGGAAGCAGGCGGCCAGGCGGCCGAGGCCACCGTTGCCGAGGCCCGGTTCCTCCTCCTCAGCCAGGATCTCTTCAATGTCTGAGATTCCGAAGTGCTGCAGGGCTTCGGCAGCCTGCTCCTGAATTCCGAGCATCAACAGGTTGTTGCCCAGCTGGGGTCCGATCAGGAACTCGGCTGAGAGGTAGGCGACAGCCTTCGGCTGCTGGTCCCTGAGTGCATCCTTGTAGGCCAGGTGACGGGTCATCAACCGATCCCGCACCGCGTAGCTCAGCGCCATGTAGAGGTCATGGTGGCTTGCCCCAATAGCGCGCCTGCCCAGCGTGAAGAACAGGTGCTCGGTGATCCCGGCCACCAGATCGCCCTCCGTCATGCCAGTGCGCTCAGGATCTCCGTAGCTGGAGGGCTTTGACAGATCCTCGGGTTGAAAGCCCGTTGGCTTAGGCAGGATGCTGGTCATGGCCGGGTGGGAACGCGACAACTCCAAGCTGAAGGGTGAGGATTAAGACCCGGCAAAGATTCGAGGGGTCTTTGGATCACTTAACACCTGTATCTCTGACATCGAGGGGCGCACCCCCCTGCCGGGAACGACGACGCCCCACGTTGCCGACCATGTCAACCAGTGGAGGCTTGATCGAGCAGCACTTGGTCGGGAAGAATTCAGGTGTTGCTTGATAACATCAATGCTTTCATCAGGTCGAACTTATGGCCTTTTGATGCGGCATGTCTGACCCTGTGGGCGCTGCGAGGGCCGCCATGATCATGGCCTTCGGTCTGGACCATCCGGAAGGGTTTGAACCTTCAGGCACTACCGAGGGGGTGTTCCGAACCCGGAGACAGCCATGACATGGAGCCATCACTCCATGACGCCAAGGATGATTGATGCCTGGCAGAGCTTTGAATAGAGATGGTAGCGCTTCAGGACCCACAGCCGGGGCTGAGTAGCGTATCCACGGGCATTGCCCCAGAAAGGCAGCGATTCCAGCGGTCGAGGGGACGATGAAGTTCAAGGATTACTACGCCGTTCTGGAGGTCGAGCGCGACGCCAGCAGTGAGGAGATCAAGAAGGCCTACCGGCGGCTGGCCCGCCGCTACCACCCCGACGTTGCCAAGGAAGCGGGAGCCGAGGACGCGTTCAAGGCGATCGGCGAGGCCTACCAGACCCTCTCTGATCCGGAGAAGCGCCAGGCCTACGACGACCTGGGCCGCCACCAGAGCGGTGAGGAGTTCAAGCCACCCCAGGACTGGGAGTCCCGCTTCTGGCGCGGCGGCAACCAGCCAGCCAGCCAGCAGGGCAGCCCGCAGGAGGTGGATCTGGCCGATCTGTTTGAGCAGATGGGCTTCAGCGGGGCGGGCCGCTCCAGCCGCCAGCCGGTTGATGTCCCGATCCGGGGCCAGGACCTGGAGGTGGCCACCGAGCTGAGCCTTGAGCAGGCGGCCCAGGGCAGCGAGGTGTCGTTCACGCTCCAGGTTCCGGCCTGGCTGGCCGACGGGCGTGGGGTGCGGGAGCCGCGCTCGGGCACGATCCGGGTGCCCAGCGGTGTGATCGAGGGTGAGCGGCTGCGGGTTCCCGGCCGGGGTGGTGCCGGGATGGGAGGAGGCCCTGCCGGTGACCTTTACCTGGAGATCCGTCTCAAGCCCCACCCCCACTTCCGACCGGTCGGCCACGACCTCTACCTGGAACTGCCGATTGCCCCCTGGGAAGCGGCGCTCGGCGCCGAGCTGGATCTGCCCACCCTCGATGGCACGGCGCGGGTGACCGTGCGGCCGGGAATGCGCAATGGCCAGAAGCTGCGGCTGGCGGGCAAGGGCCTGCCACGGCGCAAGCAAGGGGCCGGCGATCTTTACGGTGTGATTCAGATCGTGATGCCGGATCAGCTCAGTGATCGCGAGCGGCAGCTCTATCGCGACCTGGCCGAAGCCTCCGCATTCAACCCCCGCCCCCACTTCGCTGCACCCCGGACCGATGGCTGACGACCTGCTGATTCCCGACGATGAGGAAAACCCGGTGGCACTGGAGGAGTTGCTGGCGGCTTCGGGCCTGGATCACCAGGAGGTGAGCGAACTGATCCAGTTCGGGGTGTTCCAGCTGGCGGGCAGCGGAGCGCTCTGGACCTTCCACGTCCACACCGTCCGCCTGGCCTGCCGGGCAGCCCGGCTGCGCGACGACTTCGGCCTCAACGTGGCGGGCATGGCCCTGGCCCTCACCTACCTGGAGCGCATCGAGGCCCTGGAGGGGCGGCTGCGCGAACTGGAATGCCAGCTGCCCCGCTGAACCGGCACCAGGCTGGCGGCGGCAGCCGCGACCGCCCAGCAGGAGCGCTGACGACCCGCTCTGCCCTGCCGCTCAGCGCACCAGCAGTCCGATCGGGCCGAGCACCAGCACGCCACCGATCATGGCCAGCACCAGGGCCAGCTTGGCGGTCCAGTGGGCCGGCAGGCGACGCAGCAGCAGGTAGGAGCCTCCGCTCACCAGGAGCGAGCCGCCGAAGGCCCCCAGCCACCAGCTGGCTGCCGCCAGGCCGGCGGGAGCTTCCTGGCCATGGAGCATGGCGTGCACCGCCACGGCACTGAGGACCAAAATGCCGCAGAAGCCCAGGGCCGGCGCCGTGCCGGAGCGGTGGCTGCGCAGCACCATCACCGCCACGGCCGAAATCGCCAGGGCAGCGATCACTTCCGCGGCGGGCAGGCCGCCGCCCATCGCCCCGAAGACGCCGCCGCCGATCGCGCCGGCCAGGGCCCAGAGCAACAGCTGGCCGGAGATGTAGGAGGCGGCAGCCCCCACGCCGATCAACAGCAGCAGGTGGTCGGTGCCGAGCAGGGGGTGCAGGAAGCCGGCGGCGATGCCGCCGTCGGCAAAGCCGTGGGCCTGGGCCGGCTGGGCCGCCAGGACCACCGCCAGTGCCGAGAGGCAGGCGATCGGGGCCAGGGTGCGGCTTACGGGATTGGGTCTGGAAAGCATCGGATCACCCGGTCCACGCCGGGGTTGAGGGGAACAGGAAACGGCGAGCGTTCTGACTCAGGGGCGCTGACCCAGGGGTGGCGCCCCATCACAGCTGCGGGACAGCGCCGGACTCGGTTCCTGGCTGAACCAGGATCCCCACCGGACTTTCCTCGTTGCCTTTCGGGCGTGACCACCGAAAACCGATTGCGCCCATTCTGCTCTTTATCCGGCTTGGTGCCCAGCGGCGTCAGCTCAATCGCAATCCTTCGATCCCCTGCCAGGCGAGATAGGCCGCCAGCGCCAGGCTCAGTCCGCCCACCACCAGCTCGCCGCGGGCGTACAACGCCTGCTTGCCCCGCTGCAGCCACGGCAGCATCCTCTGCCGCGCCAGGGCCACCGCCAGAAACGGCACCAGCAGCAGCAGGCTGGCCGCCAGGGTGAAGGCGCCGGCCAGCAGCAGTTCCTGGCTGGAGCTGAGGTCGGCGGCCAGCAGGGCCGAGGCCCCCTTGGCCAACAGGAACAGATCATCGGGGCTGATCACCTCGATGGCGGCGCTGACTCCGATCAGCACGGGCAGGGGGAAGGCGCAGAACCGATCAAGCTGGCGGATCCAGCCGGCCGGTTCGCTGCGGGCCTCCTTGGTGGGCAACAGGTCGCGGATCCCCAGGGCCAGCAGCGCACCGGCGCCCATCAGATCCAGTCCGGTGCGGTGGCTGCTGCCCTGCTCCATGCTCAACAGCAGGCCGTGGCCGACCGTGAGCAGCAGGGCCACCATCACCGCGATCGTTGCCATCCAGCTCAGCACGAACAGGCCGCCGCGGCGCAGGGGATTCGGCCCGAGCAGCAGCAGCAGCAGCAGGCCGATGTGGATCGGGCTGAGGCTGATCCCGCCGCCGTAGGCCAGCAGCTCAGCCCAGAGGCGGGGATCGCTCATGCCGTCCGCTCGCTGGTCGGGGCGTTCCAGCGCAGCACCACCGGACGGTCCCGCTCGTAGCCCAGCACGCTGATCGTGCCGGTGTTCAGGGCCAGCAGACCGCCGCCCCTGGCCCCCAGCCCCAGCCAGCTGCCCCCCAGGGCCCGCAGGATGTGCCCGTGGGCGAACAGGGCCACCCGGCCGTTCTCCGCCAGGGCCAGGGCCTGCTCGATCACCTGCTGGCAGCGGCTCTCCACCTGCTCGATGCTCTCGCCGCCCTCACAGCCGTGGGTCCAGACGGTCCAGCCGGGGATCTCCTGGCGGATCTCCGGGGTGGTCAGGCCTTCATAGGCCCCGTAATCCCACTCCCGCAGCCCCTCGCAGAGCCTGGCCCCCTCCGCCAACCCGGCCAGCTCACAGGTCTGACGGGCCCGTTGCAGCGGGCTGCAGAGCACCGCGGTGAAGGAAAGCGCCGCCAGCAGGGGGGCCAGGGCCCTCGCTTCCGCTTCCCCTTCCGGCAGCAGCGCCAGGTCGGTGTTGCCGGTGTGGCGGCCATCTCGGGCCCAGGCGGTGGCGCCGTGCCGCAGCAACCAGAGTTCCGGGGCTGGATTCGTGGACGTCACGGTTGGTGGAGCTGGTTTACCGGTTGGATTGAACCATCACAGGGCGGCGGCTGGGGTCAGGGGGGGCACCAAGGCCGCCGCGTCACGCAGGCGCTGGCAGATCTGGGGGCAGCCACTCCAGTGCAGGTGCAGCCAGCTGGCGTGCAGGCCCGGCCGGCTCCAGCCCTCCGGCCGGCTGGGCCAGCCCCAGCCTTCCAGCTGCCAGAGCGGTGCGCCACTGTCCTGTTGGCCGCTCGGTCCGCTCAGCGCCCCCGCTGGCAGTGGTTCGAGCTCCCAGCGGTGAAACTCATGGCCGCTGAGGCTCTCCCCCGGGCGAACCACCAGTCCGCTGGCCAGGGGAGTGGCCTGGCGGTAGCCCAGGTGCAGGCCGCCGCGCCGCGCCGAGAACGGCAGCAGGCCCGCCATCGGATGGGAGACGCCTTCGGCATCCTCCAACCGCTGGCCGAGCAGCAGCAGCCCGCCGCACTCGGCGTAGATCGGCAGGCCCAGCCTGGCGGCGCGACGCAGCTCCGCCAGGCTGCGCTGGCTGGCGGCCAGTGCGGCGGCATGGAGCTCCGGAAACCCTCCCGGCAGGATCACCCCCTGGCTGCCGGCGGGCAGCGCTTCGTCGGCCAGGGGCCGCCACGGCTGCACCCGCACCCCCAGGCCCTCCAGCAGGGCCGTGGCTTCTGGGTACCGGAAGTGGAAGGCGGCATCGCTGGCGATCGCCAGCGTCACCGGCGCCGCCGCCACCGTTGGCTCGGGCCCGGCCCCATCGCCCTCCAGGCACCAGCGGATCGGATCGGGGCTGCCAGGTCCTGGCGGCGGCGGCGGCGCCAGCAGCGGCAGCAGCTGATCGAGCTGGAGGTGGCGCTCGGCCAGGCCCGCCCACTCCTTGAGGCAGCGGTCCATATCTTCCAGTTCGTGGGCGGGCACCAGGCCCAGGTGCCGCGAGGGCAGGTTCAGGCTGTGATGGCGTGGCAGCACCCCCAGCAGGGGCATGGCGATGGCGGCCAGGGCTTCACTGAGCAGGGCCTGGTGGCGCTCGGTGCTGACCCCGTTCAGCACAACCCCGGCCAGGACCAGGCCGGGCTGGTGGTCGCGGAAGCCCCGCACCAGGGCCGCCACGGATCCGGCCTGGCGGCTGGCCTCCACCACCAGCACCACCGGCAGCCCCAGCAGCTGGGCCAGCTCCGCCGAGCTGCCGGCCAGGCCAGGCCCCCGGCCGTCGAACAGGCCCATCACCCCCTCCACCAGGCAATGGTTGGCCTGGCTCCCCCACCAGGGGAAGCTGCGCCGCACCCATCCCTCCCCGCAGAGGAGGGCATCGAGGTTGCGGCAGGGTCTGCCGCTGGCCCGGCTCAGCAGCTGGGGATCGAGGTAGTCCGGCCCCACCTTGAAGGTCTGGATCGTCTCACCCCGCTGACGCACGAGGGCGGCAAGGCAGAGGCTGAGCAGGGTTTTGCCGCTGCCGCTGCTGGGGGCCGCAATCAAACAGGCCATGCCGGCGTGCCGCTTCGCGGGCCTGTCAGTGGGGCAGCAGTTTGGCGGCCATCGGCGCCGCCGCCGCCAGCAGGGGGCTGGTGGTGTCGTGGCCTCCGGCCAGCAGGCGGGCCATCTCCATCTCCTCGCTTTCGTTGGAGAGGCTCACCACTTCCTCGGCCAGCTCCATCGTGGCCACCCCGCCGGCCTCCAGGCGCATGCAGCCGCCCGACTCGGAGCAGAGGATCACGCACAGCGGTTTGCGCCCTTCCGGGCAACAGATCAGGCGCAGGCCCACCAGCGCACCGGGATGGCTCTTGGGAACCCCCACCGGCACCGACATCAGCCGGAACTGGACGACCTGGCCGTCACTGCGCTGGAACTCAGCCCCGATGCCGGCCTCGGTGCCATTGGCCGGGATGAGGTAGCTGCTCTGCAGGTGCCAGCCGAGCCGGTCGGCGATCCAGGCCGCCAGCAGCAGACCCTGCACCGGGTGATCGCCTTCCACGTCGATGTCGAGCTGCACCACATGCGTGAGGGCATCGCGGCGGCCGGGGGGATCGAACACCATCGCCAGGGATTCGGTCCAGCTGCGCTGCCGCAACCAGTTCAGGTCATTCACCGCCTGATCGGAGGCGATGCGCTCCACGAGCACATCGAGGCAGCGGCGGGGGTCGCCGATCGAGCTGTCCAGCACCAGCCGCCGCGAGGGCAGGGCAAGGGCCGCCAGCAACTCGGGGAATTCGTCCAGGGAGCCGTTCCACCACACCCAGCAGGGCAGGTCAGCGGCCACCAGCGGATTCACCATGGCCAGCCCCTGCTCGATCGCGCCCTTGCCGCCCCGCAACACCACCACGTCGCCGCAGGCCGGTGCGCTGCCGCTGCGCTCCTCCGGCAGCGGGCAGTAGGCGGCCACCAGGGTTTCCAGGGGGTGGTCGTCGCGGAGGGTGGGGGCCAGGGTGATCAGCCGGCGTGGTCGGTGGGCGCTGATCGCCTGGTCGACGAACTGGCCGCGCAGATCCTCCGCCGTGTGGCTGCCCGGTTGCTGGCCGAGAGCCCAGGCCAGCTCCGGTGCCATCGGGGCGGTGCAGAGGGGCAGGCCGCATTCAGCGGTGACGGCGCGGGCGGCTTCAAAGATCTGCTCACTGAGCAGGCCGCTGATCGGGCCGTCGATGCGGCCGGTGCGGATCAGCTGCTGCTGCAGCCAGGAGGGTTCCCACACCACCAGCGTGAAGGTGGCGGCGCCGGATGCAGCCTCCAGATCCTTTTCCCAGAGGCGATCCAGATAGTTGGGCACCTCCTCGGGGGAGAGGGCGAGCGGAGCCTGAAGGGTGAGCTGGGGGGACATCTTGGGGGGCGGTGTGGGGGGTGGGCTGAACGGTCGGCTGAACGGCGGAGACGGAAAACAGACGGGAAGAGCGGCGGCAGCCCGGGCTCAGGGGCGGCGCCACATCAGGCCGTCACTGGCCAGGAGGCTGTCGGAGGCACCGGGACCCCAGGTTCTGGCTTCGTAGGGCTGCACCGGCAGTTGCCAGGGGCTGTCCTCGATCAGCTCCAGCAGCGGTGTGTAGAGCCGCCAGGCTGCCTCCACCTCGTCGGCCCTGGTGTACAGGGTGGGATCCCCCAGCATGGCGTCGGCGAGCAGGCGCACGTAGCCCTCATCGGAAGGCTCGCCGAACGATTCGTCGTAGGAGAAGTGCATGTCGACCGGGCGGCTGCGCATGCCGGAACCCGGTGCCTTGACGTCGAACACGAAGCCCGCCCCCTCATCGGGCTGGATCCGCAGGATCAGCTGGTTGGCCGTGGGGCTGCCACCCGCCGCATCGAACAGATGCACCGGTGCTTCCCGGAAGGTGAGCACCACCTCGGAGAGCCGCTTCGGCAGGCGCTTGCCCGTGCGCAGGTAGAAGGGCACCCCCTGCCAGCGCCAGTTGTCGATGAACAGCTTCATCGCCAGATAGGTTTCCGTCGTGCTGTTCGGGTTCACCCCCGGCTCCTCCCGGTAGCCCCGCAGCGGATCGCTGATGCTGCCACCGGCGGCGTACTGGCCCCGCACGCAGCATTTCCACGGCTCCTCCTCATTGGCCAGCCGGGCCGCCTGCAGCACCTTGGCCTTCTCGTTGCGGATCGCCTCGGGATCGAAGCGGCCGGGTGCCTCCATCGTGGTGAGCGCCAGCATCTGGGTGAGGTGGTTCTGCACCATGTCCCGCAGGGCGCCGGAGCTCTCGTAGTAGCCGGCCCGCTCCTCAACCCCCACGGTTTCGGCGGCGGTGATCTGAACGCTGGAGATGAAGTTGCGGTTCCAGATCGGCTCGAAGATCGTGTTGGCGAAGCGCAGCACCAGGATGTTCTGGACCGTTTCCTTGCCCAGGTAGTGGTCGATCCGGAAGACCTGATTTTCCTGGGCGCAGGCCTGCACGATCCGGTTGAGCTGCTCGGCACTGCCGTAGTCGCGGCCGAAGGGCTTCTCGATCACCACCCGGCTGCGTTTCGGGTCGCTCAGCAGGCCGGCATCGGCCAGGGCGCGGCAGCCACTTCCATAGAAGTCGGGCGAGACAGAGAGATAGAAGGTGCGGTTGGCCCGGGTGGCCCGCAGCCGGTCGATGACCTCAAGCCGCTGGGCCAGCCGCACCAGATGCTCGCTCTGCTGCAGATCGACGGGCTCGTAGAACAGCCCGCCGGCGAACTGGTCCCAGGCGGTGGGGTGGTCGCGGATCGTCGGGGCCAGGGCCACCGCCATCTTGTTGCGGAACTCCTCGTCGCTCCAGGGGCGGCGGGCGCAGCCGAGGATCGCGAATTCACTCGGCAGCCGCCGCTGGCGGAACAGCTCGAACAGGGCAGGAACCAGCTTGCGGTGGGTGAGGTCACCACTGGCCCCGAAAATCACCAGGCACTGGGGCGGAATCACCCGCTCCTGGCGCAGCCCGACCCGCAACGGATTGGTGAGAGTGGCGGTCATGCGCGAGGGGGCGAACAGGCTGGCTTCACTACCAAAGCCGGGAACCCCCCGGCTTTGCTGTGCGCCCCTGGATTGTGTGGTGGTTTCGGCAAAAAGACGGCCTGCTCAGCGGGGCTGACGCAGCCGGGATCAGGCAGCCGGGATTCAGTAGGTTTCCACGTGCCAGCGTTCCGCCTTCTTGAGCTGGGGCCGCAGGGTCGCCCAGTCCAGACCCTTGGTCGCCGCCGCCGTGGTCATCGCTTCGTCGATGCCCGGCTCCATTCCCCGCAGGCCACACATGTAGACGTGGGTGCGGGGATCCTCGATCAGGTTGAAGATCTCCTCGCCATGCTCGGCAACCCGGTCCTGGATGTACATCCGGCCACCGCTTGGATTCTTTTCTTCGCGGCTGATCGCCTTGGTGTAGCGGAAGTTGTCCGGGTACTCGGCCAGGTAGCTCTGGAAGTCGTCTTCGTAGAGCAGGTTGGCCGTGGTGGGCACGCCCATGATCAGCCAGGCCTTGCCCCGGAACTGATAGCCGGGGTTCTTGGCCCGTTCGCCCGGATCGAACATGCGGCGCAGATAGGCGCGCATCGGCGCAATGCCGGTGCCGGTGGCCAGCATGATCACGTTGGCCTCTTCGTCGGGGGGCAGGAGCATCTCCTTGCCCACCGGACCGGTGATCTTCACCTTGGCGCCCGGCTCGATGTCACAGAGGAAGGTGGAGCAGACTCCGTAGATCGTTTCGCCATCCTTCTCGTACTGAAGCTGGCGGACGCACAGGGAGACGGTCTTGTCCTCCACGTCGTCGCCGTGCCGGGTGCTGGCGATCGAATAGAGTCGCAGCTTGTTGGGTTTGCCGTTGGCATCGGTGCCATCGGGAATGATGCCGATGCTCTGGCCTTCCACGTAGTGGAGATTGCCCTCGGAGAGATCGAAGGTGATGTGGTTCACCCGGCCGATCGCCCCTTCGGCCAGCAGGGAGTAGTTGCCCAGCACCGTTCCCACATAGGGATCCTTCGGCTTGTAGAGATTGACCGGTGGGGCCTCGTGGCTGGGCGGGGTGCTGGTCACGGCGGGTGCGGGGGGAGTGGCGTCGGTGGAGGGGGCGACTGGTGCGCCGGCGGCCGAGGCTTCGATCGGGGTGACGGAGACAATCCGGCCACCCTGCTGGTTGATCATCCGCAGGGTGGCCTGCATCTGAGCCAGGCAGAGGCTGAAGCGTCTCACCGCGCTGCGCTCAGAGGGGCCGCTCAGCCCCTCCACCACGAGGGTGAACATGCGGGCGTCGCCCTGGCGAAGCGCTGCGGTTGAGGTGCGCATTGCCACCGAATCCCCAAAATGCGTCGTGATCATAGGGAAGGCCGATCACCCCAACTCGGCAGCGGCAAGCGCCACAACACCTGGAAAGAGGGTTTAGGTTGGGTTGCTGACATTGGGATGTCGTGGACCTCACCGTGCCTGCTTCGAATTAGGTGGTTCACCATTTCCATTTGGCGCACCCTTCAGCCCTTGACATCGCTCCAGGCCCTGCCCTGGGGCTGGATGTTGAAGCCTGTGCCCTTGACACGATCCAGCAGGACATGGAGAGGCTGCCCCAGGGGGTTCGGCGGCTCGCCGTCCAGCTGCGGCTGGCCCTCAGCCACGACCTGATCTGGACCGTGATCACCGATTACGAAAACCTCAGCGGTTTCATTCCCAACCTCGCCTCCTCCCGGCTGCTCTGGCGCCGCGGCAGCCAGGTGGGGCTGGAGCAGGTGGGCTGCCAGCAGTTCTGCGGGCTGCGCTTCAGTGCGCGGGTTGAGCTGGAGCTGGTGGAGCAGCAGGAAGATGGCGTTCTGCGCTTCCGCATGACCCAGGGTGATTTCCGCCGCTTTGAGGGGGCCTGGACGGTCAGCAGCGATCCGCAGGGCGCCAGGCTGCTCTACGAACTCACGGTGCAGGGGCGGCCTGGCATGCCGATCGGCCTGATCGAGCAGCGCCTGCGCGAGGATCTGGCAGCCAACCTGCGCGCTGTGCAGCAGGAGGCCATGCAGCGGTTCCGCGCCAGCTGATTCAAACTGGTGGCGATTGCAATTGCGTTGTTCCGAATCGCGGCGATTCCATGGACACCGGCTTGACAAAACTCAGGGAAAGTGGGTGATCAGCTCGAAACTGGGCGCAACATCATCGCCGACCAGGGGATCGTTTCACTGGGGCAATCAGCTGTTCGTTTGCATACCCCCAAGGGGATTCGAACCCCTGTCGCCTCCGTGAAAGGGAGGTGTCCTAGGCCTCTAGACGATGGGGGCGAGGCCACGGGGCAGAGCGTTGATAGCCAGGCTTACCGATCAACGGACGCTACGGTTCGGAGTAGCCCTTCGTCAAGGAGGGTTCTGGCCCGGGGCGTGCTGGCCACTCCACACCGGCACGGTGAAATGGAAGCAAGCCCCTTCGCCTGGCAGGGAAACCACCCAGATCCGGCCACCATGGGCATCGGCAATCCGGCGGCACACCGATAGGCCAATCCCGAATCCCGATGTGGTGCCCGATGTCTGGGGAAGCCGAACCGAATCCAGAAAGATTCGCTCCTGTTCATCCCTGGGAATGCCCGGGCCGGTGTCGCTGACGCTCACCTGCACCCACTGGCTGGTGCGATGGACGATGGAGAGTTCCACCCGGCCACCGTCCGGCGTGAACTTGAGGGCATTCTCCAGAAGATTGAGCAGCACCTGCCGCATCCGCCGCTGGTCGGCATACACATCCGGCAGGTCGGCGGGAATGTCGGCAAGAAGTTGAAGGTCCCGGCCGACCCAGAGTTTCTCCAGCTCCAGCAACGCTTCGGCGGCCACCGAGCCCAGGTCAAGCCGCTGGGGGTTGAACAGGGTTTCCCACCGGGTCGTTCCCACCTCCAGCAGGTCCAGGGAGAGGTGCTCGATGTCGTCGAGGCGGCGGTCGAGCACATCCCGGCAGCGGTTGGCGCCGATGTGGCCCAGCTGCAGGCTCTGCAGGGCCAGCTTGGCCGCTGTCAGGGGGGTGCGCAGTTCATGGGCCACCATCCGCAGCAACCGCTCCTGGACCCCCAGCCGCTCGATCAGGGTGTCATTTTCCTGACGAAGCACCAGCAACTGGTCTTCGAGTTGGAGTTCCCGCTGGCTGCGGCTGCCATCGATTTCCGCCGGCCGCAGGCTCATGCCCAGCCCACTGACCACTTCGAGTTGCTGCCAGCGGGGCAACCAGCCCTGGAGCTGCTCCAGGATGGTGGTGCCGGCAAGCACCTGGCGGGGGGCTGGCAGCAGCTTCACCAGGGCCGGCGTGGCCACCAGGCGGTAAAGCTCAAGCAGTTCGGGTCGCTCGGCCGGATCAACGACCTGGAAGCTCACCTCGAAGCCGTAGTCGCTGCTCTCGAGGAACCGGAACACGCCCCGCAGGTCGGTGGACGCCAGATGCTGGGGGGCCGCCAGCAGCAACAGGGATAGGGCCCGACGGGGGGAGGGGAGGGCAACCTCAGGAGATGTTGCGATAGAGACTGCTTCCCCCTCGGCGAGCACTTAGTCACGAAATCGAAACTTAACGCCCAGCCTATGGGTTGGTCCTGCCCGATTGATGTTCAGCGATCGATGGTTCAGCATGGGGGCTGACGACGTTCCACTCCCTTGCCCCTCCTGCCCCGCTGGAGCCGCCGCCTGCTGGCGGCCTCCTTGCTGATGGTTCCCTTCACACTGCTGCCTGTGGAGGCACAGACCGCACCGGCGACGGAAGCCGACATGTCGCTTTATACCCGCATTGCCGCGGTCAACGTCTGCATCTCCCGTGGGGCCTCCGTGGAGTTCGACAAGGCCGTGGGGATCGCCGGGGAAACGATTGCCCAGGTGATCCAGGGCGTCCACGGCGGCCTGATCAAGCAGGTGGGCACCAAGCCCCTCACGATCGAGGAACTGCGGCGCGGCTCGGTGAACTCGGCGGTGATCGGTGCCGTTGAGATCTGCCCGAAACAGGTGCCCGCCGATGTGGTGAAGAAAGTGCAGGACGCCATCAAGAAGCAGGGCAGTGGCGCCAAGCCGCCGGCGAAGTGAGCACGGGCTCCCCCTCTGCGTTGTGAGCGGGGTTGCAGGCGCTTTGTGACTGCGGTCGCATTCGGACGCAGACGCCGGTGGGCTCAGTTGCAGTCTGTTCAGGTGTGGAGGCTTTGCTGAAGGCATCCCAAAGGGGATTCCCACCGCCACACCCGTCATGTCGTTGGCCCGCTCGCTTCGTCATCAGTCCCCGGCCGCCTTCGCCTCCGCCCTTCTGGGCATGGCGATCGCCATGCCCGCTGCCGCCCTCGCCCAGCCCTTCTACGGCTCAGGCCCCATCCCGGTCCAGGTTCAGACCATGGAGCGGCAGGTTGTGGGCTACCGCCAGATCCCTGTTTATGGCCAGGTACCCGTCGTTCGGACCGAATACGTTCAGCAGCCTGTTTACCAGGCCCGCAACTTCCCGCCTGCTCCTTACCAGGATTATCCGAACCAGCCGTTCGCCAACCCCCGTTTCCAGCAGGTTCCCACCAGCTGGGAGGACGCCCAGGCCCTGCAACGCCGCTGCTCGATCGGTCGGCTGGTCGGCGGGGTCGTCGGAGGCGGCCTCGGTTACGCCGCCTCCCGCCAGGACGGCCGCACCTGGGCTGTGCCCCTCGGCGCCCTGCTCGGCTCCCAGGTCGGCTGCAATGCCGGCCAGGGCCGCGACCCCCTGCCCTGGTGAGGGTGGGATGGGGAGCCAGGATCAAGGCACTGTTCTTTCCTGGCCCCCATGCGCCTGGCCTCCAGCAACACGGTGCGGCTGGCCGACTACCAGCCCTTTCCCTACCGGCTCGAACGCACCGACCTGACCGTTCGGTTGTTTGACGACCATGCCGTGGTGGAGGCCGCCCTCGCCTTCGCCCCCGCCGCGGGCAACGCCAGCATTCCGTCTTCCTCTGTGCCGGATCCAGCTGTTCCTGATGCAGCCGTTCTGGATCCAGCCGAGGCTGAGCCCCTTGAGCTGCGGGGGGCTGAACTGGAGCTGCTGGAGCTGGCGATCGACGGGAGCCCCCTCGCCCCGGAGTCGTACCGCCAGGAGGGCGACCGCCTGTGGATTCTGGAGCCGCCCCAGCGGCCCTTCCTGTTCACCAGCCGGGTGCGGATTCAGCCCCAGACCAACACCAGCCTGGAGGGGCTGTACGCCAGCGGCGGGATGTTCACCACCCAGTGTGAGGCGGAGGGGTTCCGGCGGATCAGCTTCCACCCCGATCGCCCCGACCTGCTCAGCCGCTTCCAGGTGCGGATCGAGGCCGACCGGGCCAGCGCTCCGGTGCTGCTCTCCAACGGCAACTGCCTCGAGCAAGGCCCCCTGGCCGACGGCCGCCACTACGCCATCTGGGACGATCCCTTCCCGAAGCCGAGCTATCTGTTCGCGCTGGTGGCCGGCCGGCTGGAGGAGGAAAGCAGCAGCTTCCGCACGGCTTCAGGCCGCACCGTGCGACTCCGCCTGCACGTGGAGCCGGGCGATCGCCCATTCACCACCCACGCCATGGACTCCCTGAAGCGCTCGATGGCCTGGGATGAGCGGGTGTACGGGCTGGAGTACGACCTCGATGAGTTCAACATCGTGGCGGTGCGCCATTTCAATATGGGCGCGATGGAGAACAAGAGCCTCAACATCTTCAACTCGAAGCTGGTGCTTGCCGATGCGGTCACCGCCACCGACGGGGAGCTGGAGCGCATTGAAAGTGTGATCGCCCATGAATACTTCCACAACTGGACCGGCAATCGCATCACCTGCCGCGACTGGTTTCAGCTCTCCTTGAAGGAGGGGCTCACCGTGTTTCGCGATCAGATGTTCACGGCTGATCTCCACTCGGCTGCTGTTAAGCGGATTGAAGATGTTTCGATGTTGCGCAACACCCAGTTCCGGGAAGATGCCGGGCCCACCGCCCACCCTGTTCAGCCGGATCAGTATCAGGCCATCGACAACTTCTACACCACCACCATCTACGAGAAAGGGGCGGAGTTGATCCGCATGCTCCACACCCTGCTCGGTGAATCCACCTTCATGGCGGGCATGGCGCTCTACGTGCACCGCCACGACGGCACCGCCGCCACCTGCGAGGACTTCGTCCAGGCCATGGAGGACGCCGCCTCCGAGGCCTGGCAGTCGGGTGCTGCCGGGGCGGTTCGCTTCGATTTCGCCCGCTTCCGCCGCTGGTACCACCAGGCCGGCACCCCCCGGCTCCAGGTGGAGCGCCACTGGGATGGCACCGCCGGCGTGCTGGAGCTGCGGGTCAGCCAGCAGACGCCCCCCACCCCCGACCAGCCGCACAAGCAACCGCTGGTGATTCCCCTGGCCCTCGGCCTGCTGGATGCCGCCGGCGAGGACTTGCCGCTCGGCGAGCAGGGGCTGCTGGTGATCGACCAGCCCGAGCAACGGTTTCGGTTCGCTGCATTGCCGCCGGCGCTCGAACCGCCGGCCCTCTCGCTGCTGCGGGGCTTTTCGGCGCCGGTGCAGCTGGAGGTCAGCCGTTCCCGCCACGAGCTGCTGCAGCTGTTCGCCAGCGACCCCGACCCCTTTGCCCGCTGGGATGCCGGCCAGACCCTGCTGCGCCAGGCGGTGCTGGCGCGGGTCGGTGGTGGGGCCGATGCCGACCTGGAAGCCGGCCTGAGCGCCGCCCTGGCGCGCATCCTCGTGGACCCGGAACTGCCCGAAGCGAACCGCGCCTGCCTGATGGCCCTGCCGGGGATCGCCGAACTGGAGCAGGCGATGGACGAACCGGATCCACCCGGGCTCCATGCCGCGCTGATCGGGCTGCAACAGCAGTTCGGCCACAGCCTGGCTGAACCGCTCACCCTGGCGCTGCAGCGCTGCCAGGCTCAGTGGGAGCAACCCTGGCCAGCTGGAAGTGGCGAGCGGATGCTCACTGCCACCGCCTGGAGCTGGCTGGCGGCGGCGGGCGACCGCGCCGTGCGGGCGGCGGCGGTGGCGGCGGTGGCGGGCCCATCGATGACCCTGGCCCGTGCCGGGCTGCGCGCCCTGCAGCCCCTTGAGGGCGCTGAGCGTTCCGAGGCGATGGCCAGCTTCTTCCACCGCTGGCAGGACAAGCCGGTGATCCTCGATGCCTGGTTTGCCCTGGAGGCCAGCGCCCCGTTCGGAGCGGGCCTGGAGCGGGTGCGGGGCCTGCTGAACCACCCCCGCTTCGACCCGGCCGCCCCCAATTCGATCCGGGCGGTGCTGGGCGGCCTGGCCGGCAACCCGCCGGCGTTCCACGCCATCGACGGCTCGGGCTATCGGTTCATGGCCGATCAGATCGCCTGGCTCGATGGCCGCAATCCGATCACCGCCTCCCGCCTGGCCAAATTGTTCAGCCGCTGGCAGAGCTATGGGCCGGTGCGGGGAGAGCAGATGCGCCTGGCCGCCGCTCAACTCTCCGCTGGCGAGCTCTCGCCCAACACCCGGGAAGTGGTGGATCAGTCCCTTGGTTTGGAGCGGCGCGGGTAGGGATCGGGGAAGGTGGCCTCATGCAGGCTGCGGAAGCCGGCCTGGCGGGCGGCGGCTCCCTCCGGCCCGGCAAAGGTGCCCCAGAGCCCTTCCCAGTAGAAGTAGATCACCCCAAGACCCTTGTCGGCCGCCAGCTTCACCTTCTGCCGCAGCACCGGCATGGGTGTGGTGCGGCGGCCGAAGCCAGCCAGCAGGCCGATCTGCACCGGCATCCCCCAGCGGCGCGCCTTGACCAGGGCCGGTTGGTTGAGATCCCTGGCGAAGCCGGCCACGGAATGGGCGTAGTTCTGCACCACGAGCTCATCAACAAGTTGGCCGAGCGCCCAGATCTCCCAGTCCTGCAGCCAGTGGTTGTAAGCGAAGCGGAACGGCCCCGGTGACAGGCTCACTACGGCGCCGCTCTGGGAACGCTTCATTTCGCTGCGCAGCTCCCTGAGCAGGCTGGTGAGCTGCTGACGCCGCCAGGTCATCCATTCCCGGTTGTTGAAATCCTCGGGTGGTTCCCGTCCCTTCTCCTGGCGGAACAGGGCGCGGGTGTAGGGGTCGTAGCCGAGTTCCACCGGCCAGGCGAAGTGATCATCCAGCTGGATGCCATCCACGCCGCAGCGCCGCACGATCTCGCCGATCAGACCGATGAAACGGGCCCGCACGCCGGGGTGGGCCGGGTTCAGCCAGACGCGCAGGTCCTTCAGTGGCGAGGTCTTGAGGTTGGCGCCATGCATGGCGTAGAGCGTTGAACCATCGCTGCGCTGCAGCAGCCACTCCGGGTTGCGGCGCACCACCTCCGCGTCGGCGGGCTCCTTCAGGCCGTACTCAAACCAGGGGATCACCTTCATGCCCCGGCGATGGGCGGAGCGGGTGAGATGGCAGATCGGATCGAAGGAGGGATTGGCCTTCTGCAGGGCCGGCTCGATCGGGGCGAAGCGGCTGCGGTGAAAGGTGGCGCCCCTGCTCCAGACATTGGGGTAGAGCGTGTTGAAGCCGGCGCCAGCCAGGTCGTCCACGGCCTTGTCCAGCCGGCGGGGGTCGTAGTAAAGGGGGCTGGGGCTGTTGGTCAGCCACACCCCCACCCGATTGCTGGCGGCCAGGGCGGACCGGGCGCCGATCCCCTGCAGGCCGGCGGTCAGCAGGGTTGTCAGCAGGGCGGGCATGGCCCGCTTCAGCCGCACCTTGAGGGGGAAGGAGTTGATGGTCGTCGGGGTGATCTCGGCCGGAGCGTATCCGGTAGGCGGCGTTGGCGCTAACGGAACATCGAGCTCACCGAGCTTTCCTCATGGATGCGCCAGATCGCTTCGCCGAGCATGTTGGCCACCGAAAGCACCTGCAACTGCGGAAAGGCGCTCTCGCTGGAGATCGGGATGCTGTTGGTGACCAGCACCTCCTCGAACAGGCCCGGCTCGGCGAGCCGCTCGAAGGCCGGTGGGGAGAACACGGCGTGGGTGGCGCAGGCCAGAACCCTTGCGGCACCACGGTCCCGCAGCAGCCTGGCCCCCTGGCTGATCGTGCCGCCGGTGTCGATCATGTCGTCGATCAGGATGGCGGTCTTGCCGGCCACATCACCGATCACGGTGAGGCTCTCAGCCACGTTGTGGCCGGAGCGACGTTTGTCGATGATCGCCAGGGGTGCATCGCTCATCTGCTTGGCGAAGGCCCGCGCCCGCGCCACGCCGCCCACGTCCGGAGACACCACCACCACCTCGCCGAGGTCGCGGGTGCGCAGGTAGTCCACCAGCACCGGCGAGCCGTAGATGTGGTCACAGGGGATGTCGAAGTAACCCTGGATCTGGGAGGAGTGCAGGTCCATCGCCAGCACCCGGTCGACGCCTGATTTCACCAGCAGATTGGCCACCAGCTTGGCGGTGATCGATTCGCGGCCCGCCGTCTTGCGGTCGGCCCTGGCATAGCCGTAATACGGCACCACGGCGGTGATCTGCCGGGCCGAGGCGCGCCGGCAGGCATCCACCATGATCAGCAGCTCCATCAGGTGATCGTTCACCGGTGCGCAGGTGGGCTGGATCAGGAAGACATCGCAGCCGCGGATCGATTCCTGGATCTGAATGTAAAGCTCGCCATCGGCGAAGCGCTTGATCACCCGTGGACCGTTGGGAACGCCCAGATAGGCGCCGATCTCCTGGGCCAGGGCCGGGTTGGAGGTGCCGCTGAACAGCCGCAGGCGCCGCGTTTCATGCAGAGCCTGGCCCTGCTCCACCTGTTCAGCGGTCAAGAAACTGCTCACGGCGGCGGCGATGGAGCACGGCTGCACACTGATGGTAGAAGCCTGTCGCCGCTAGAACGGAAACAAACCATGGGATTGACAGGCCAGTTAGAGCGCGAGCCGGTCCGGCCCTCCACCGAGCAGCTGGTGCTGGCCAGCGCCGGCTCGGAACCGGCCACCACCCTTGCCGCCAGCCAGCGGCTGGCCAGCCTGCTGGCGCTGCCGCTCGCTGACTGGCCGCCGAGCGGCAGCGCCACGGCGCGGCTGGCAGCGCTGGGGGAGCGGCCGGCTCCTCGCCTCATTCCGCTGCTTGAAGACCCCGGCGAATGGATCGCACCGGATGGCCGCTGGGCCGATGCCCTGGGAGCCTGGCGGCAACCCACCCTGTTGCTGCTTGAAGCGGCCGCCGTTGATGGGGGCCGCGCCGCCGCCTACACCGCCCTGCTGCTGGAGTGTCGCGTTCCCTTGGTGGGGCTGGTGCAGTGGGGTGGTCTGTGGAATCCCCAGGTCCGCCGCCGCGAGGGCCTGGCCTGGCTGGGCGCCCTGGGCGGACCCAGCCCACCGGCGCCGGGCTCGATCGACGAGGAGCAGGAGCTGGCCCTGGTGCACAGCCTGCGGCTGCGCTGGGGGCAGCTGCTCTCATTCCCTGGGCCAGAGGGGCAGGGGGGCTGAGGCCTGGAGCTGCCGCAGGGGCTGGTTGGGCTTGGTGGGCGGAGAGAGCGGCAGCTGATCGAAGCGGATCGCTTCCGGCTTCTGGATCGCCGCGCTCAGCAGGCTGAGGGCTTCCCCTTTCGAGAGGTTGGTTTCGACCTGGGGTGTCAGGCGCGTCAGCAGCTCGGGGAGCTTCGGCCATTGATCGGGCCGGGAGAGCTGCTGGAGCAGGGCCTCCAGCACCGTCTGCTGGCGGATCCGGCGCCCCTGTTCCCCCAGGGAGGGCTCCTTGAAACGCACCATCTGCTCCACCTGCCTGCCGCTGAAGTCCTGCAGCCCGGCCTGGATGTCCACCCGGAAATTCTGGGTCTTGTCGAAGGAACGCAACGCCGTTTCCGGATTCAGCTCCACCCCGCCCAGCCCATCGACCAGCTCCCGCATGGCGCCCCGTGGCAACACCACAAAGCGCTCCGGTTGGCCGGATTCAAGCCCCAGCAGCGCCGCCACGGCCGACCCGGTCAGGGCGGCGCCCCCTTGCCGGTAGAGCGAGCCGAGCGATTGCAGCTCTTTCCCACCCGGCAACTGAACAGCCAGGTCGCTGGGCAGGTTGAGCAGGCGCAGGGAACCATCGGGCCGGATCCGGGCCAGCAGCAGAGCATCGCTGTTGGCGGGACCGGCGGGGGCGGCGCCGTTGCTGGCCGCTCCCAGCCGATCAGCGTCGCTGCCGATCAGCAGCACCGTGATCGGCCGGCTGGGGGGATCGGCCAGTGGGGTGCCGCCTCCGGCCAGGTCGGCGCTGCTCTGGGCGGGATCGGCCGGCGCCCACACCAGGTTGACCAGCGCGATCCCACCGGCCAGGCCGAGTGCCGCCGCCAGCAGCGCCAGCAGCCGGCGGCCACGGCCGGAGCCCTGCTGGCGAGCTGCCACCCTGGCTCCAGCGCTGGCCCTGGCTGCGTTGACCCGTCTCTCCCCGCCGGCCATTGGCGCCCGTGCCGCTGATGGTGCCCCCCACTCTCGCCCAGTCTCCGCCGCTGCCTGCCCACCAAGGCGATCACGGTGGCCGATAGGTTGAGCGCGCCGATGCCCCTTCGCGGCAGGATCCGCCTGTGACCACCGCCCCCCTCCTCCCCCACGACCGGGCCAGGCCCCTGGCCAAGGGAAGCGTCAAGCCGGCCCGGGATCTCTGCAGCGACTGCGGTCTCTGCGACAGCCGCTGGGTGGCGTACGTGCGCCATGCCTGCGCCTTCCTCAACCAGCAGTTCGAGCGCCTGGAAGAGAAGGCCCACGGCCGCAGCCGCGACCTCGACAACGAGGACGAGCTGTATTTCGGTGTCCACCAGCGCATGACCACGGCGCGACTGGTCGCTCCGATCGAGGGCGCCCAGTGGACTGGGATCGTTTCGCGGATCGGAGTGCGCGCCCTGGAAGCGGGGCTGGTGGATGCGGTGCTGTGCGTGCAGCAGAGCCCCGACGATCGCTTCACTCCGGTGCCCGTGCTGGCCCGTACCCCTGAACAGGTGCTGGCGGCGCGGGTGAACAAGCCCACCCTTTCGCCGAATCTGGAGGTGCTCGAGCAGCTGCCGGGCAGCGGCATCCGTCGCCTGCTGGCGATCGGGGTGGGCTGCCAGATCCAGGCCCTGCGGGCGGTGCAGGACACCCTGCCGCTCGATGCGCTGTTCGTGCTCGGCCTGCCCTGCGTCGACAATGTCAGCCGCTCGGGGCTGCAGACCTTCCTGGAGAGCGCCAGCCGCTCGCCGGCCACCGTGGTGCACTACGAGTTCATGCAGGATTTCCGCATCCACTTCCGCCACAGCGACGGCAGCAGCGAAACCGTGCCCTTCTTTGGCCTCGACACACCGAAGCTGAAGGGTGTCTTCGCCCCCAGCTGCCTGAGCTGTTTCGATTACACCAATGCCGGCGCCGACCTGGTGGTGGGCTACATGGGGGCCAGCTTCGGGCGCCAGTGGCTGGTGGTGCGCAACCCGAAGGGCCAGCAACTGCTCGATCTGGTCGAAGCGGAGCTGGATCTGGCGCCGGTCAGCAGCGGCGGTGATCGCCGCGCCGCCGTGCAGCAGGGCATCGAGGCCTACGACAGGGCGCTGCGGCTGCCCGGTTGGCTGGCGGAGCTGGTGGGTTTCTTCGTGCAGCGCTTCGGGCCGAAGGGTCTGGAGTATGGCCGCTTCTCGATCGATTCCCACTTCACCCGCAATGCCCTCTGGGTGCAACGGCACCATCCGGAACTGGCCGAGCGGCACATCCCGGCCTTCGCCAGGAAGATCATCGGCCGCTACCGGCTGCCCAGCTCATGACCACGGCCGAGCGGCCGCGGCGTTGCGGGGTGCTGCTGCACCCTTCCGCCCTGCCGAGCACACCGAGCTGCGGCAGCTTCGGGGCAGCGGCCCGCCAGTGGCTGAATCTGCTGGCTGAGCAGGGGATCGGTGCCTGGCAACTGCTGCCCCTGGCGCCCACCGATTCCACCGGCTCCCCCTACAGCTCCCCCAGCGGGTTCGCCCTCAACCCCTGGTTCCTCGATGCCGATCAGCTGGCGGAGGATGGCTTTCTCGATCCGGCCGACCTGGCCAGCCTCCCGGCCGGTCGCCGCGACCGCCTCGATCTCGAGACCTGTCCGCAGCGGGCCGCTGCCCTGGGCAGCCTGCTGCTGCGGCGCTGGGACCATCAGCCGCCGGAGCAGCGGCAGGCCTTCGACGACTGGCGCCGCCAGCAGTCCGGCTGGCTCCGTGACCACAGCCAGTTCATGGTGCTGCGGGCGCTGCACGGCGAGCGCCCCTGGTGGGAGTGGCCCGCTCCCCTGGCCCGCCGCCAGCGCCGCGCCGTGGCTCGGCTGGAGCAGGACCAGGCCGCCGCCCTGCTGCGGGAAGCCCTGCTCCAGTGGCACCTGCACCGCCAGTGGCAGCGGCTGCGCGACCACGCCCACCGCTGCGGCGTGCAGCTGATCGGCGATCTTCCCTTTTATGTGGCCCACGACAGCGTCGATGTCTGGGCGCATCGCCGGCTGTTCTCGGTACGCGCCGACGGTTCCCTCACGGCCCAGAGCGGTGTTCCACCGGATTACTTCGCAGCCACCGGCCAGCTCTGGGGCACGCCGGTGTACCGCTGGCCCTGGCATCGACTCACCGGTTTCCGCTGGTGGCTGCGGCGGCTGGAGGGGCAGCTGGAGCGGCTGGATCTGCTAAGGCTCGATCACTTCCGGGCCCTGGAGGCCTACTGGCGGGTGCCAGCCGGTGCCACCACGGCAGAAGCTGGGGTGTGGCAGGCCTCCCCCGGGGTGGCCCTGCTGCGGGCCCTGCAGCGCCGCTGTGGCGGCACCCTCCCGCTGATTGCTGAAGATCTGGGCGTGATCACCCCGGCTGTGGAGGCCCTGCGGGATCGCTTTGCCTTGCCAGGCATGAAGATCCTCCAGTTCGCCTTCGATGGCAACACCGACAACGCCTACCTGCCTGAGAACTACCAGGGAGACCGCTGGGTGGTGTACACCGGTACCCATGACAACGCCACCTGCCTGGGTTGGTGGCAGGACCTTGCCGAGGACCAGCGCTGCCAGGTGGGTGAAAAGATTGGCCAGATCATCGACGCCCCGGGCTGGCAGTTGCTTGAGCTGGCGTTGGGCAGCACGGCCGAGCTGGCCGTCGTGCCCCTTCAGGATCTGCTCCATCTCGACGACCGGGCCCGCTTCAACACCCCAGGCACCATCACAGACAACTGGAGCTGGCGCCTGACCGAGCCGATCGAGTCCCTGCAGGGAGCCATCGAGGGGTTGGGGGGACTGGCCCGGCGCTATGGCCGCGCCGCAGCTGGGCCTTGCGAGCGGCTGGGCGGCACAGGACTGGCCGGAATCCGGAAGTTGCCCCTCTGACCGGCCTGGGGCGAGACCGGCTGGCCGTCCCAGAACACGGCCGGCCCGCTGGGGGCAGGTTCGATCCGCAGCAGCACGGGCGGCTGCATCTGGAGCACCAGCTCACCGCTGACCCCCTCCAGCTCACTGCGCTCGCCGGTCTCGCTGCGCAGGCTGAGCCGGCTTGGGATGTCCAGCTGCAGGCGCAGGACCCCGGCCGGGAGGCTGTCGCCGGCAGCCGCCTGTTTCAGCCGTTGCATGGCCACCCCTTGCTCGGCCTGTTGCAGGGGCCGCAGGTCGGGGTAGGCCTTGAGCAGCTCGCCGCTTGCATCGGAGGGGGAGATCTGCTCGGTGATGGGCAGGGGCGAGACGGGCCGCAGGGTCAGTTGGTTGGCGGCTGAGAGCCTCTGCTGCTGCAGATTCACGCCGTAGATCAGGGCGGCGGTGACCACGGCATAGAGCACGGTGCCCTGCCAGGTGGTGAACACCTCGATCGACCCCGGCGTGAACCTGGCCAGCAGGGAGGGTCGGCCCGCTGTCCAGGCCCCCTGAGCATTGCTTGGCTTCAGGGGCAGGGCGGCATCCAGGGACCCCGCCGCCAACTCCAGATGGTGCTCCAGCAGCGGCAGCATCGTGCGCAGATAGGCCGCCTCGGGCAACCTGTCGCGCCAGCCCCGCTCCAGGGCCTCCAGGACTGGCGTGCTGATCCGGGTTTCGATCGCCAGCTGGCGCAGACTCAGGGACCGCTCCTCCCGTTGCTGCCGCAACAGCTGACCGACCGCCACCAGGGGATCGGCTTCAGGTTCGACCGGGGTGGATTGGTGGCCTTGTTTCCGCTCCAGCCACCCCCGGAGGGGGGCAGGCAGCCTGGAGACGATCCTGGTGCGGGGCATGGTTCGGGGATCGCTCGGCGGAGTCAGGCCTGATCGGGCCATTCTTGGCCAGCAAGGTGACGCCACTGCCCCTCCGGCAGGGTTCCAAGCTGGATAGGGCCGATCGCCACCCGTTGCAGATCCAGAACGGGATGGCCCAGGGCGCTGGCCGTGCGGCGGATCTGGCGGTTTCGTCCCTCCCGCATCGTCAGCTCCAGCCAACAGCTCCCGGCGCTGTGGCGAAGCGGTTCAATCCCCACCGGCAGGGCCGGCTGGCCATCGAGGGGAAGACCCCTCCGCCAGCGCTGCAGGCAGGCCCGGCTCGGCTGGCCCGCCAGCTGCACCCGGTAGGTCTTGGTGTGGGCGAAGCGAGGATGGCTGAGGCGGAGGGTGAGGGCGCCGTCATTGGTGAGCAGCAGGGCGCCGCGGCTGTCGGCGTCGAGCCGTCCGACCGGGTGGAGCCCGGCATGGGCGGCGAGCTCCCTGGGCAGCAGGTCGAGCACCGTGGGGCGTCCTTGCGGGTCGTGGCAGGTGCAGAGCACCCCGGCGGGCTTGTTGAGCAGCAGCAGGATCGGTGCCGGCCGGCTGGGCAGCGCCTGGCCATCCAGCTCGACCCGATCGGCATCGGGGTCGGCGCGGTCGCCGAGCTGGGCGACCGCGCCATTGACCCGCACCCGTCCGGCGCTGATCAGCTCCTCGGCCCGCCGCCTGGAGCAGAGCCCGGCGGCCGCCATCAGTTTCTGTAGACGCTCTGCCGGCATCTCCCCTGCCCCCAGGCTGCCTGTGCTTCGCCGGCTGGACCGGCTGGTCAGAGGATGGTAATTTACGAAACACAAAAGTTTCCTAACTTGCGGAACGGCACCATGCCTTCTCTCCCCATGGCCGCATCTGATTCCTCGCAGGGGATCCTTCCCAGCGCCGATCTGGTGCGCTCCTATCTGCGTGACATCGGCCGGGTGCCCCTGCTCAGCCATGAGCAGGAGATCACCCTGGGCCGGCAGGTGCAGGAACTGGTGCGCCTGGAGGAAACGGAGCTGGAGCTCGAGATGCGCGCCGGTGGTGTGAAGCCCACCCCGGAGCAGTGGGCCGAGTCACTCGGGTTGAGCCAGCCTGTGCTGAAGCGCAAGCTGATCAACGGCCGCCGTGCCAAGGAGCGGATGGTGGCGGCCAACCTGCGGCTGGTGGTGAGCGTGGCGAAGAAATACACCAAGCGGAACATGGAGCTTCTGGACCTGATCCAGGAGGGAACGATCGGCCTGGTGCGGGGTGTGGAGAAGTTTGATCCCACCCGTGGCTACAAGTTCTCCACCTATGCCTACTGGTGGATCCGGCAGGGGATCACCCGGGCGATCGCCGAGAAGAGCCGCACGATCCGGCTGCCGATTCATATCACCGAAACGCTCAACAAGCTCAAGAAGGGCCAGCGGGAACTGAGCCAGGAGCTGGGCCGCACCCCCACCTTGAGCGAGCTGGCGGTGGCTGTGGAGCTGCCGGAGGAGGAGGTGAAGGATCTGCTTTGCCGGGCGCGGCAACCGGTGAGCCTGGAAACGAAGGTGGGCGATGGCGAAGACACCGAACTGCTGGATCTGCTGCAGGGGGATGGGACGCTGCCGGAGGAGAACGTGGACAACGAATGCCTGCGCGGTGACATGCGGGCGCTGCTGGAGCAACTGCCGGAGCTGCAGCGGGAGGTGCTGAAGATGCGCTATGGCATCGATGTGGAAGAACCGATGAGCCTCACCTCGATTGCCAGAACCCTCGGCATGAGCCGCGATAAGACCCGCAACCTGGAGCGCCGCGCTCTTGATGGCATCCGCTCCCAGTCCCGCAGGCTGGAGGGTTACCTAGTAGCTTGAGCATCTGATGATCGATTGAGGGATTTTTCTCGATGACTGCGATCACCCCTCATTCGATCAGGCTGGATCTTTCCACACACTGTCAGCTCAAGTGTCCCTCCTGCCCTACGGCCCAGGGCAAGATTGATAGGGAATTGGGATCTGGCTTTGTGAGCTTGGATCAGTTTCGAGATCTGATCGAGAACAATCCAGAGCTACTTCATGTGGAGCTCTCCAACTGGGGCGAGTCCCTGCTTAATCCCCAGCTGCCCCTTATTCTGGAGACCGCCTACCGTCACAATGTGATCGTCACGATCAGCAACGGGGCCAACCTCAACACCGTCAAACCAGAAGCTCTTGAAGCGATTGTGAAATACAGGGTTCGACAGATCACCTGTTCAATCGATGGTGCCAGTCAAGAAACCTATAGCCAATATCGAATCAATGGAGATTACAATCGAGTTATCGCTAACATTCGCTCGATCAACCATCATAAGAGGGTTCACCGCACCCAGTTTCCCATTCTGTTGTGGCAGTTCGTCGCCTTTGGCCATAACCAGCATGAAATTCCCCGTGCGCGCGCCCTTGCAGCCGAACTGGGAATGGAGTTTTACGTGAAACTCTCTTGGGATGAGCAAGTCTCACCGCTCAAGGATCCTGAGAAGGTCCGGCAGGACGTGAGCGGAGGCTTCTCAAGCACAAGCGAGTACCTTGCAGCCAACCATTCCGAATACATGGGCAAGAAGTTTTGCAAGCAACTCTTCCAGTCTCCCCAGATCAATTGGGATGGTCGCATCCTTGGCTGTTGCATCAATTTCTGGGGGGATTACGGCAACGCCTATGGTCAATTACTCCGCAATTCGCTTAACAATCCCCAAATCCGCTATGCCCGTGAGATGCTGCTTGGCAAGGTGCCCGCCGCTCCCAATATTCCTTGCACCACTTGTCATGTCTACAAGGTCATGAATCAACATGGTAATTTCCTGAGCCCATCAGAGATCAACTCGTCATTGCTGGCTCGACTCGGGTCAAGGATGGGACGCTTTGGTATGCGGATGGTCCGTATTTCCTGGATTGCCCAGAAATGGCTTGAAGAAATCATCCGCTCTGGGATCAAGACTGTATCCTGAAGTTCCAGGTGCCCTCTTTGCTATCTTGTTGTATTCACTATCTTGTTGTAAATGATGATTCACTTATGGCTTGCCCCCTGGCGTCGACCGTGCTGAAAATGTAAAGGATGGAAGAACCCACCTAAAAAAACTGATCAAAGTTGTCGAAGTCCACGGCCCGGAAGCTGCCGTCCTGCACCTGGCCCATCAGCCGCTCCAGCTGAATCCAGAGCCCGCCGCCGGTCAGCAGCGACAACAGGAAAGCCACCAGCAGCGCCAGGCCACCGCCAAAGCCGAACACCTGCAGGCTGCCGCCGATGAACAGGGTCACGCCGATCACCACACCGCCGTAGGAAGCGGTTGTTTCGAAGCAGCCCAGTGGCAACAGGGCCAACCGATCCTGTTTCCAGCCATCCAGCCGGTTCTGAACCAGCCTGGAGAAGGTGAGACCGCAGAGCAGGCTGATCAGCAGGCCAACGCCGGCTAGAAAAAAGGGCGGCTGCCCCACCGGGACGTACTGCAGCAGGATGTCCTGGGCGTAGAGATCGCCGAAGCCACCACTGGCCACCAGCCTGGAGGCTTCGCTCAGATCGATCGGCTCGGAGATCACGGCAACGGCAAACGGTTGTGGCTGCGACCCTAGCGATCGGTCCGCCGTCTTCAGGCGGCCGGGGCCAGGGGGTTGAGGCGCTGCAGCATTCCCCCCGCCAGCTTGCGGGGCGAAAAGGTTCGGCGCAGCAGCCCGAGCAGGGATTGGAGGTCTTCGGTGTGCAGGTGGTTGTCACGCACCAGCATCAACAGGAGCCGTTGCCGCAGCCTGGCGCCACGCCGCCCCAGCAGCAGGCGCAGGCCCGCACCTGCCACGGGCAGCAGGTCGGCGTTGGCCTCATCCTGTTCCACCACACCGAGCAGATTCTCGAGCCGTTCCAGCTGCAGCCTGCCCTGGTTGTCGAAGAGCACCTCCAGGAGCTTCTCGCGAAGTTCGGCCGTGTCCCCCGCCAGCAGCCGCCTGGCCACATAGGGGTAGGCGACCCGGATGATCCGGAAGCTGGGATCCAGCCGCAGCGCCAGCCCTTCCTGGCTCACCACCGCCCGGATGATCAGGGCGAAGCGGGCCGGCACCCGGAAGGGGTAGTCAAACATCAGCTCGGAGAACCGGTCGGTGATCGCCTTGAAGTTGAACGACCCGACGTTCTCGCCCAGCTGGCCGCCAAGAACCGTCTCCAGGGCTGGCACGATCGGGGTGAGGTCGGCGGTTCTGCTCAGAAAGCCCAGCACCTGGAAGTCGCGGGCCAGGGCCTGGAAATCGCGGTTGATCAGGTGCACCACCGCCGCCGTCAGGGTGAGGCGGTCGGCGTTGCTGATCGAATCCATCATGCCGAAGTCGACATAGGCCACATGGCCCATCGGCCCCGTTTTGCCAGGCAGGGCGAAGAGGTTGCCGGGGTGGGGGTCGGCGTGGAAGTAACCGAACTCCAGCAATTGCTGCAGCCCCGCCATCACGCCAGTGCGGATCAGGGCCTCCGGGTCGAGATGGTGGGACTCCAGCTCTTGCCGGTCCTGCAGCTTGATGCCGTTGATCCAGGTGGTTGTCAGCACCCTGCGGCTGGAGAGCAGGCGCTCCACCCCTGGAACCGTGACGGCTGGATTGCCGGCGAACAGGGCGGCGAACCGATCGGCGTTGTCGGCTTCGCGGCAGTAGTCGATTTCCTCGAACAGGCTGCGGCCGAATTCGTCGATGATGTCGCCGAGGCCAAAACCGAGGTTGAGCGGCAGGAAGGGGGCGGCGAGCACCCCGATCAGGCGGATCAGCACCAGATCCCGCCGCAGCAGAAAGGCCAGGTTGGGCCTCTGCACCTTGACCGCAACCCAGTGGCCGCCTGCGATTTCAGCCTTGTACACCTGGCCGAGGCTGGCTGCGGCCACCGGGTAGGCAGGGAAGTGCTCAAACAGCTGGTCGGCCGGCGCCCCCAGTTCGGCCTCGATCACCGCCAGGGCAACGGCGTGGGGGAAGGGGGGCAGGTTGTCCTGCAGCTGGCTGAGCTGGTCGAGCCAGTCACGGCGCACCAGGTCGGGGCGGGTGGAGAGTGCCTGCCCCACCTTGATGAAGCAGGGGCCCAGGCCGGAGAGGGTGGTGAGAATGCGCTTCCCCACCCGCTGCTGCACGGCTGGATCCCGGCTGTCCCCCTGCACCGCCAGCAGCACCGCCAGGCCGAGCAGTTGCCACAGCACCACCACCAGCCGTGCGATCAGGATCCAGGGCCGCAGCAACAGCCAGCGGCGGTCGGCCCGGGGGTTGTAGGAGAGGCTCGGTTCTTCGGCGTTGGCTGAAGCTGAGGCAGCGGCGGCACGGGCCGGCGGTGGCGAAACGCTTGTGGTGATGGTGGAAACTCCCGGGCAGCCACAGGTCAGACCCCAGACTCTAAGAACATTTCTGCCCTGGCCATGCGCCTGCTGCAAGCGCTGCGCGCCCCGGGCCCCGGCCTGGCCCTGCACCTGCCGGCCCATGGCCGGGGCCGGGGTCTGGCGCCGGGGTTGCGCCTGCTTCTGGCCGGTGCCCCGGGCGGCTGGGACCTGCCCGAGCTTCCCGGCATCGGCGGCCCGCTCGAAGCAGACGGTGCCGTGGCTGGGGCCCAGGCCGCCGCTGCCGCCCTCTGCGGCAGTGCCCATTGCTGGTTCGGCGTCAACGGCGCCAGCGGATTGCTTCAGGCCGCTCTGCTGGCCCTGGCGGCGCCGGGCTCGAGGGTGCTGCTGCCCCGCAACCTGCACCGCAGCCTGCTGCACGGCTGCGTGCTGGCCCAGCTGCGCCCGGTGCTGTTCGATCTGCCCTTCGATCCCGCCAGCGGCCTCTGGTTGCCGCCCACGGCGGCCTGGCTGGAGCAGGTGCTGGAGCAGGCCGGCCCCCTGGCGGCGGTGGTGCTCGTTCACCCGACCTACCAGGGACTGGCCGGTGAACTGGAGGGGTTGATCGCGCTGGCCCACCGCCGCGGCCTGCCGGTGCTGGTCGATGAGGCCCATGGCGCCCATTTCGGTGCTGCCGAGCTGCCCGGGACTCTCCTGCCCGTTTCAGCGCTCTCCGCCGGGGCCGACCTGGTGGTCCAGTCGCTCCACAAGGCGGCCGGTGGGCTGGGCCAGAGCGCCGTGTTGCTGCTTCAGGGCGATCGCGTCGGTGTTGCTGAGCTGCAGCGGGGCCTGTTGTGGGTGCAGACCTCCAGTCCCAGCGCCCTGCTGCTGGCCTCTGCCGAGGCGGCGATCAGCCAGCTGCACAGCCGTCAGGGGGCGGCGCAGTTGGAACGTGCCCTCCGCTGCGGCCTCCAGCTGCGGCGGAGCCTGGCGGCCGCGGGCCTGCCGCTGGTCGCCAACCAGGACCCCCTGCGGCTGGTGTTGCACACCGCCGCCATGGGCATCAACGGCCTGCGGGCCGACGCCTGGCTGATCGGGCGGGGCGTGATCGCCGAGCTGCCGGAACCCGGCTGTCTCACCTTCTGTCTGGGGCTGAATCCCCCGGCGGGGCTGCGCTGGCGCCTGGGCCGCCGGCTGCAGCAGCTCCGTGCAGCCCTGGGCGGGGAGCCCCTGCCGGCCTTTCAACCGCCCCCCCTGCCCCTGGTGGCCGAACCGGAGCTGCCGGTCGGCCAGGCCTGGCGGGCGCCCAGCCAGGCCGTTCCCCTGGCCGCCGCAGCGGGCCGGCTGGCGGCCGAACCGGTCTGCCCCTATCCACCTGGCATTCCCCTGCTGATACCCGGCGAGCGGATCGACCCGCGCCGGGCCGACTGGCTGGTGCGGCAGCGGCAACTCTGGCCGGACCAGATCGCTGATAGTTTGAAGGTTGTGGCCTGATCGGCGCTGCGAATGGGCGCCTCCGGGCAGGGCAACAGTTCCGAAGCCGTGGCCGCGGAAGCCGCTGGCGAAACAGCAGGCGCAACAGCTGGAGTACAAACGGGTTCGCGGTTCGGTGCAAAGTTCGAATGGGACTTCGTCACCCCCGGCATGCCGGATGGCGCCTTTGAAGATGCACCCGGCTTCAGCCCGACGCCGATGGAGTTGCGGGTGATGCTGCTGGCCCATCTGCGGCCCCGGGCGGATTCGGTTGTCTGGGATGTGGGTGGGGGGACCGGAGCCCTTGCCCTGGAGATCGCCCGGCTGATGCCGGCCGGCACGGTTCACACCCTGGAGCGGGACCCTGAGGCGATTGAACTGCTGGAGAAGAATCGGCGCCGATTCGGAATCGCCAATCTGCACATCCACGCCGGTCAGGCCCCCGACGATCTGCACATTTTGCCGCCCCGCCCGGACCGGGTTCTGCTGGAGGTGGGCCGTCCGCTGAACGCCGTGCTGAATGCGGTCTGGAGTGCGCTCCAACCCGGAGGCCGCCTGGTGATCAGCACGGCGAATCTGGAGGGGCTGGTGGATGCCACCGACACCCTGGGCCAGCTGGAGGCCCTGGATGTGCAGGTGGTACAGGCCACGGTTCATCGCATGCAGAGGCGTGGCAGCCAGGCCCGCCTGGCGGCGGCCGAACCCCTCTTCCTGATCGCGGCCGAGCGTCACGGGTGAGCCAACCGAGCAGAGCGCCAACTTCGCAGCCACGGCTGGCCAGCGGTCTGGCGGCAGGTGCGTTCGGCCTGCTGGTGGTGGGCCTTGGCGGCTGGTGGTTCACCCTGGCGGTCGGGGTGATCGTGCACCTGGCCCTGCTGGAGTTCTTTCGCCTTGCCCAGTTCAAGGGGATCAGGCCGGCCACCAAAACCACCCTGGTGGTGTGCCAGCTGCTGTTGATCGCCACCCAGTGGGCCAGCGGGGGCGGCACGGCGGCGGCTCTGGCGGCGGCGGTGTTGCCGGTGTCCGGTGCGGCGATCTGCGCCTGGCTGCTGCTGCAGCCCGTCACCGGCACAATCGCCGACATCGCCGCCTCGATTTTCGGCCTGTTCTATCTGGGCTTTCTGCCCAGCCATTGGCTGCGCCTGCGCGACCTGTCCGCCAGCTCCCTGGCTCCCCAGCTGGAGGCCGCCGGCTGGCTTCTCAGCCCGGGCATGGTGCTCACCCTGCTGGCCTGTCTGCTGGTGGTCGCCAGCGATATCGGCTCCTATGTGATCGGGCGGAGGCTGGGTCGGCACCCGCTCTCCCCGATCTCACCGGGCAAGACCGTGGAGGGCGCCCTCGGGGGGCTGGGCTGTTCGCTGCTGGTCGGTGGCCTCGGCGGGGTTATGCTCGGCTGGCCCTGGGGCTGGGCGGTGGGCGGCTTGCTCGGGGGGGTGGTGTCGGTGTTTGCCCTGGTGGGCGACCTCACCGAATCGATGATGAAACGGGATGCGGGGGTGAAGGACTCCGGCGATGCCATCCCCGGCCATGGCGGCATCCTTGATCGGATCGACAGCTACCTGTTCACTCCGGCGGTGGTGTTCTATTACCTCACCCTGGTGTTGCCCCTGGTGGGCTGAAGCCTGGCCGATTCAGGGCGTCACCTTCGCCTCGCCATGCAGCTGGAGCATGCCGCCTTCAAGATTGGCGGTTTCGAGCCGGATGTTCGGATCCATCGGCAGCTGCAGCCTCAGGTCGCCGTCGAGCGAGCGGATGCCGAGGCTGCCGGCGATGGCTTCGGGTCGGGTTTCCAGTTCCATCAAGCGGCTTTCTCCCGCTGCCTGGGCGGTGAAAACCAGGGTGTCGCGGACGATCCTCAGCCCCTTCAAAGGGCTGAGGCCAAGCAGTTGCTCGCCGAGCGAATCGGCCAGGCCCTGCCAGCGCGGCCGGACCAGGGAACCGGAGAGGCCAGCGGCGGTGAAGGCCACCTGGCCGCGCACCAGAAACGGCTGTTCCAGCCGGATCGATTCGCCCCTGAGCACTTGGCCGAGCCCCACCTGCAGCGCTCCGCTGCGCAGCTGAACCTGCTCAATCTGGAGTTCCTGGTAGACCACCCGCCTGGCCATCAGGGTGATCCCCTCCAGCCGGCCCCGCAGCAACTGGATTGCCGTGCCATGCAGCTGAAGTTCAAGGCTTTCCACCGCTTCGCACTGGCTGCGGATCCAGACCTGCAGCCCCGCCGCGATCAACTGCAACAGGGGGCCGCTTCCCTGGTGGATGGGTGTGTCCGCAGGTTCGATGCCGGCCATGCCAACAGCAGATGCTTGCCGTTCTCCTAACAGAGCCCGCCCTGCCGCCTACGGACAGACAGCTTGCTGAGTGGCCTTTTTGCTGGCAGTGCCAGGAAGGAGCGTGAATAGAAAGAATAACTCGGGTAAACGTTTCCAATGAACCACTCCAGCCGTGCGGCCCTGCTAGGGAGCGTTCTGCTCACAGCAGCCAGCACCTGTTTCGCCGTCCCGGCCCGTGCCATCGAGCCGGCTGCTGAGGCCGCTCCCGGCCGTGCCGCGTTGTTGAGCCCGGATGGCGCACCGATCGCAGCACTGCCCGCCACCGAACCGGGCACAAACAGGAATGGCACGGTTGCCCAGGCCTTCGGAACGCCTGAGTCGGTGGCCTACGAGCAATCCACCGGCTGGTATGTCGGGATCGGTCTCGGCGCCGCCTGGCCCAGCGAGCTGGGCGTCCGCACCAGAAATCTGGATAACCAGGGTTTCGATAACGTCAATGGGGATGTGAGCTTTGGCGGCGGCTTCTCCGGTGATCTGGCCGTCGGCTACGACTTCGGAGCCATCCGGACGGAGCTCAGTTACGGCTATACCCGCGGCAGCGTCAACGATGTGAGCGTCTCGGACAACGGCAACGACTTCAACATCGGCTCCTCAGGCATCATCAACAAGAACGACATCTTCGCCAGCGCCTACTGGGACATCAGCACGGGCAGCCGCTGGACTCCCTACCTCGGGGGAGGCATCGGCTACACCAACCTGAGCACTCCGAGGATCAGGCTCTCGGGCAACGGCAACAGCGTCTCCACCGGCAGCGACAACCAGGGCCTGTTTGGCTGGCAGGCCAAGTTGGGCGTGAGCTATGGGGTCAGCAACAACGCTGACGTGTATGTGGAAGGTACCTATTCCGGTGCCTCCGGCTTCGATGGCGACAACCTCCGCTACGACTCCTACAACGATTTCGGCGCCAAGCTCGGATTCCGCTACCGCTTCGGCCAGCCCGCCGCTGTGGTTGTTGTAGAGCCAGCCCCCGCTCCGGAGCCGATCCTGCAGCCTGCTCCCGCCCCCGAACCCGTCTTCCAGCCCGCTCCCGCACCGGAGCCCATCCGCGGCCTCTGGTGAACCCCAAGGCCGCCTCCTGGTCACCAGGAGGCGGCCACTTTGCTGGGCTGATCCAGATGGGGAAGATGTCCGCAATCCATGAGCTCCTTCACCCGATCGCCGAGCAGGGCCAGGGCCGCTCGCTTCAGCGGTGGCCGCAGGATCCGGTCGTCGGCCCCCCAGAGCACCTGCAGCGGTTGCGGCGGCAAGGGATCTCCGCAGCCAGCGAAGCCCCCGCTGCGGGCAAAGCGCCCCAGCGCTTCGGCCCAGCCCGGCGTGCGCAGATGCAGCGAGGCGATCTCTTCTTCGGCCGGTCCCACGCTGGCTGCCGGGTTCGCAAAAGCCTGGCGGCAGAGGCCGCGCCGCACCGCAGGCCGGCTCAGAAACCACACCCCCAGGGCATCGAGCGGGGGTGGGATCGGCTGCGGCCGGCCAGTCAGCCCCGCTGGGGCGAGCAGCAGCAGGCGGCCGATCCGCTCCGGACTGCGGCGGGCCAGTTCCAGTGCTACGGCACCACCCATCGAGGCACCGATCAGACCCACGGGCCTGGCATTGAGGCTGGCGATGGCCGTCAGCACAGCATCAAGATGCCCCAGAACCCCGGCCGGGCCATCGGTGCCATCGGGCCGGCGGGGGCTGAATCCGAATCCGAACAGGTCGGGGATGAACAGCTGCGCCCGTTCGGCCAGCAGGGGCGCCAGCCGCCGGAACTCGAGAAGGGAGCTGTCGAAACCATGCAGCAGCAGGATCGGTTCCCCCGTGCCCAGCACGGCCACCGGCCATCGATCCGGCCATCCCGACAGCTCCCACCACTGCACGGCTGCGGCCAGCGACCGCCCCTGGGGGTCAGCAAGGGAGTGGGCGGCCCAGGCGAGCAGCTCCCGGCCGGAGGCGCCTGCCACTGCCGGCTCGGGGCTCAAGAAACCAGCTCACGGTTAGCGGAGCGTTCCTCCGGGAGAAGCGCCCCGGCGGTGGTGCTCACCAGGGCAGCCAACAGATCGGTTTCACCGACCGGGAAGGGCAGCCGGTGGAGGTCTGAGCCAGGCCGACAGGCAAAAGCACAGACCTCCTGCAGCTCCTCCAGGCTGGCGGCCGCCAGGCCCAGGTCGTCGAGGCAGACCGGCAACGCCAGGGAGCGGAACAGGCCGATCAACTGACGCCGGGACTGGGCCGCCAGCTGACTGGCGCAGAGCAGCTCCTCCAGTCGCAGCTGCACCAGCACCCCGAAGCCCACCTTTTCGCCGTGCAGGGCTCCATGGCTGGCCGCCAGCTGGGTGAGCCCGTTGTGGACGGCATGGGCGGCAACGGTGCGGCAGCCGGCACCACCGACCCCGCCGATCAGGCCGGCAGTGAGGGCAGCGGCTTCGGCGACCCGAACCCAGGCCTCGCTGCCGGGGGAGGCCAGTGCCGCCACCCCATCAAGCAGAAGTTGGTCGCGCAGCACCCTGGCCTGCTGCACCGCCTGCTGGATCAGCCCATCGCTGCTGCCGCCGCTGCTCACCGAGGCTTCGTACCACTTGGCCATGGCATCGGCGATGCCGCTGGCCAGGGTGCGGGGTGGGGCCTGGGCGACCAGGCCGTGGTCAAAGATCAGCAGATCGGGGCAGCGCTCCAGGGCCACATCCCCCTGAAAGGCACCGTCTGGTGTGTAGAGGTTGGCCAGGGCCGTCCAGCCGGCACAGGTGGCGGCGCTGCTGGGCACCGTGATGCAGGCCAGGCCAAGGCGGTGGGCGAGCAGCTTGCCGGCATCCAGCACCTTGCCGCCGCCGATGGCGACCACGGCATCAACGCTGGGGGCCGCCTCCACCTCGGCCCTGAGCCGAACCAGGTCGGTTTCGCAGCAATCGAAACGCAGCTCAGCTTCGAGGGGATCGAGACCTGCTTGGCGCAGGTCCGCCAGCAGCCTGCCCCGCAGGGCGGCGGTGGCCGGGGAACGACCCAGCACCAGGGGCCGGCGGCAGAGGGCGGCGATTCTGGGCAACGATTCCGGCCAGGCCTGGCGCCCCCGCAGCACCTGGGCGGGGGCGATGGCGTGCAGGCTGACCGTGCTGTTCATGGCATCATTCTAAAAGTTGAGCCGGCTGAGCGCTCAGCCTGGCTGCTCAGCAAGTTGCTCAGCTTCAGTGGTGGAAGCCGCAACCTTCAGCGCCGCTCAGGTCGGACTGGGAGGGATGGCGCTCCAGATAGTCGAGTGCTTGCTTGATATCCTCCAGCAGCAGGGTGGCCAGATCTCGGCTGACGCCACGGCGCACCAGGATCCTCTGCACGGTGAGGTCCTGGCAGTTGGCGGGAAGGGGATAGGCAGGCACCTGCCAGCCGCGTACCCGCAACCGATCGGCCAGGGAATACAAATTGAAGCCGGGCTCACTGCCAGGCTTGATCCTCCAGCACACCGCCGGAATGCCGGCATTGGATGTGCCATCGAAAATAATCTTGAACGGTCCAAGATTCTCGATTTCCCTGGCCAGGAACTGAGTTGTTTCGTAGCAGGCCGTGTGAATCTTCCGGTAACCCTCTCGGCCCAGGCGCAGAAAGTTGAAGTATTGACAGATCACCTGACCAGCTGGCCGCGAGAAATTGAGTGCGATATCCCGCATGTTGCCACCAAGATAAGTCACCCAGAACACCATTTCTTCCGGGAGATCGTTCGCTTCCCGCCACAGCACCCAGCCTGCCCCCAGGGGGGCGAGGCCGAACTTGTGGCCAGAGGCGTTGATCGACTTCACCCTTGGCAGGCGGAAGTCCCAGCTCAGATCCGGAGAGCAGAAGGGTGCCAGAAAGCCGCCACTGGCGGCATCCACATGGATCGGGATGTCCCAGCCGCTGGAGTGCTGCAGCAGGTCGAGGGCACCGGCAATCGCCTCAACCGGCTCATAGGCTCCGGTGAAGGTCACGCCAAGGGTGGGCACAACACCGATCGTGTTCTCATCACAACGCTGGATCACATCCTCGGCAGAGATCAGCAGATGCCCAGCCTCAATGGGTATCTCACGATGTTCAATACCCCAATACCGGCAGAATTTATGCCAGCAGATCTGGACTGGCCCTGTAACCAGATTCGGCTTGGCTGTTGGTCGTCCGGCTTGCTTCTGCCGGGCTTCCCAGCGGTGTTTCATGGCCAGGCCACCCAGCATCGCCGCCTCACTGGAGCCGGTGGTGGAGGTTCCTATCGAAGCGGTGGCTGATGGCGACCTCCAGAGGTCAGCGAGCATGTGCACGCATCGATTCTCGATTTCAGCCGATTGGGGATATTCATCTTTATCCACCATGTTCTTGTCCATGCATTCATCCATCAGCAGATGAACTTCCGGCTCTTCCCAGGTTTGGCAGAATGTGGCAAGATTCTGGCGGGAGTTGCCATCCAGCATCAGTTCATCGTGGATGGCGGCATAGACATTTCTCGGGTCTCTCTCGCCATCGGGAAACAGGAGCTTCGGCATCGACACCCCCAGATCAGTGGAGGCGTAGACGTCGTCGTTCCACTGGCTCGGCCTGGCTGGTTGGTCATGGGGTGCGCGCCTGCCTGACATGCCCAGTGCCGTGCTGTTGGGGAGGCGTTCACCGTACCGGTGGTTTCAGCCGCTGCGGCCCGCGCGCAGATATCCCAACGCCGAGCTGAGGGCCAGGACAAGGGAGAGCCAGAACAACAACCAGCCCAGGCTGTGCAGGGCTGCCGCCAGCCCAGCGCCCGTCGGGTCCCAGCCGGCGGGCCAGAGCAGCAGCAGCAGGGAGACGAACTGGAGGATGGTCTTGGCCTTGCCGGCCCGCGAGGCGGGGCCGCCGTCTCCCTGGCCGGCCCGCCAGCCGGAGATCAGCAACTCCCGCGCCAGCAGCAGCCACACCGCCCACAGGGGCAGGCTGCCGCTCGCTCCGAGCCAGAGCAACGGGGCGCTGATCAGGATCTTGTCGGTGAGGGGATCGAGGCGTGCCCCCCAGGCCGAACCGCCGCCGGCCCGGCGGGCCAGGGCACCGTCGGCCCAGTCGCTGAGACCGCCAAGCAGCAACAGGCACCAGGCCAGCCCCTCCAGCCCCGCTGCCAGGGCTAGCAGCAGGGGGAGGCCGATCAGGGCCCGCGCCACGGTGAGTCGATCGGCCAAGGCCCTGGCCCGGCTGGACGGGGCTGATCGGCCGGCCGGCGGCATGGACGGGAGCGACACGGCTGATCACCGGCTGCGGTCGTCAGTTTGAACGCTGACCGGCGCCGCAGCGTTTCGATCGCTGCGGCTCTTCTCGATCCGCGCCCCGCTGGCCTAGAACCCTTGCAGCCGCGCCGCGCCGATGACCACCGACTCCCCGTCCACCGTCCGGGTGAAGGATGCGATGACAACCCCCGTGCTGACCGTCACCGCGGCCACGCCGCTGCAGGATGCGGTGCAACTGATGAGCGACCACCACATCAGCGGTCTGCCGGTGGTGGATGGCAGCGGGACCCTGGTCGGCGAGCTCAGCGAGCAGGACCTGATGGTGAAGGAGAGCGGTTTTGATGCCGGCCCCTATGTGATGTTGCTCGATGCGGTGATCTATCTGCGCAACCCGCTCGACTGGGACAGACAGGTGCACCAGGTGCTCGGCAGCACGGTGGGGGAGTTGATGCAGGACCATCCCCACAGCTGCGAAGCCGACCTTTCGCTGCCGGAGGCGGCCCGGCTGCTGCACGACCGCAGCACCCAGCGGCTGTTCGTGCTGGCTGGCGGCAAGCTCGTCGGGGTGCTCACCCGGGGCGATGTGGTGCGCTCCCTGGCCGCCAGCCTTTAGTTCCGCCCGCTTTTTCATTCCGCCCGCATTTGGTGCCGCTGGTCGGCCAGGCCACCACCGCTCCATCGGCCACCAGCCAGCAGGGCTGGCCTGGATCGCAGGGGTGGCCGCCGGTGAGCTCCCCGAAGGCCGGCAACAGCAGATGGGGGCCCGTGGCATCGAAGCTGAAGCAGGGCAGCCGCAGCCGGTCGGCGCCGGAGCCGATCTCCGCCACCGGGTGCAGGTGGCCGCAGACATTGAGCTTCTCCTGGCCGCCGGACGGCGCCCGCTCCGGGCCATGGCTGAGCCAGAGCGGGCCCCTGGAGCCGCTGGGCTGGGCCGCCAGACCCTCGAACCAGCTGCCCCGCTCGTGGTTGCCACCGATCAGGCTGAGCGGGCAGCCGAGCAGCTCCGGCAGGGCCAGCAGCTTCTGGCGCAGCTCGGCGGTGAGCCCCAGCCGGCTGTGGATCAGGTCTCCGAGCACCACCACTTCACGGGGCCGCCAGCGATGGGCGAGGGCCAGCAGGCCATTGAGGGTGGCCCGGTCGCCGTCGCTGGGCAGCGGAATGCCGTGGGCCTGGAAGGTCTCCGCCTTGCCCAGGTGCAGGTCAGCCAGCAGCAGCAGGCCCTGGGCCGGATCCCAGACGGCCTTGGCGGAGAGCAGCTCCAGGCGATGACCGCGCCAGAGGAACGGAAGGTGGCTGGGCATGGGGCGGCTCAGCTCGTGGCCATCGCCGCCTGGTAGGCGGGGCGTGCCTGGGTGGCCGTTATGCAGCTCTGCACGTTCGGATAGGGGCTGAGATCGAGCTGGGGAAAGAAGACCGGCAGGTAGGCCAGATGGGCCTGGACAGCGCAATCGGCTACCCCCCAGGCGCCGCCCAGCAGGGGGGCGCCACCCTCCAGCCGCCCGTTGAGCGCCGCCATCAGGCGGGGAAACTCCTTCTGGCGCGCCGATTCGACGAACAGGGCCGTGGCGAGGGTGGCGTTGGCGAACAGCACCCATTGCTCCGCTTCGGCTCGCTGGGCCGGGCTGCTGAACTCCTGGCCGAAGCGATCGGCGAGGTAGAGGAGGATGGCGCCGCTTTCGAACAGAATCAGGCCGCCGCCGCCGGCCGCCCGTGCCTCGTCGTCGACCAGCAACGGCACCTTGCCGAAGGGGTTGAGCGCCAGGAACGGCTCCTGCCGGTGCTCGCCGGCGGCCATGTCAAGCAGCGTCCAGCGGTAGGGGATCCCCTTTTCAGCCAGATACCAGCGGGGCATCGAGGCACGGCTGCGGGCACCGCCGTAAAGAGTCAAGGTCATCGGGTCATCCTCCCCCAGACCGGCGCCAGAGTGGTCGGTGTGGCAGCCGCCGCAGGAGACAGGCGTGACTGGATCCGAGCTGATCGAAGTCCCCGAGCCGATCAAGGTCCCCGAGCGTTTCCAGCGCCTGGCCCCCCATCTGGTCGGTCGGGCCCGGCGGGGCATCGTCGGCAGCAGCCGCTACGCCGTGGCCCTGCGGGAACGGGTGCGGCAGGCCGCCGCCGACCAGGAGCGACGGCCGGTGCTGATCGCCGGCGAGCCCGGGCTGGAGAAGGATGATGTGGCCGCCTTGATCCACTACGGCTCCAGCACCCGCCGCCGCCTGATGGTGCAGCTGGATGGGGCCCTGCTGCGGGGCGATGGGGCGGAGCTGTTCGGCAGTGCCAGCAGCGACGGGGCCGGTTCGCTGCTCGCTGACATCGGCGACGGCAGCTTGCTGATCAACAAGCTCGACCGGGTCGACCCCGCCCTGCTGCCGGCCCTGCTCGGCCTGGCCCGCAGTGGCGACTGGCGAGCCCCCGGCGCCGGCTCGACGCCCCGCCGCTTCGAAGGCCGGCTGTTCTTCACCACCGAGACCGCTCTGCCCAGCTTCGATCGGAGCTGTTTTCTGATCCGGGTGCCGCCGCTGCGGGTGCGGCGCCAGGACCTCGGCGAGTGGTTGCGCTATCTGCTGCGGCTGCACAGCCGGGCCCTGGCCTGGAGGGTGGCGCCCACCGTGGGTGAGGAGGTGATCAGCCGCCTGCAGATCCATGATTTCCCCGGCAACATCCGGGAACTCGAAGGCCTGGTCGAGCGGTCCCTGCGGCAACTGCCGCCGGCGGCGCTGGCCTCGCCGGTGCCGGTTGTGCTGCCGGAGGATGTCTTCTGGCTCACCCCGCGGCACCAGCGGCTGCGCTTCGACCTCTGGCGCTGGAAGCCGGCGTTGCGTCAGTGGATGCGTTCGCCGCGGCTCTGGAACGGCCTGCTGCTCGGCCTGGTCAGCTGGGTGTTCGTCCTGGTCAACCTCTGGCTGTGGCTGGGGCCCCAGGACCGGGCCCACAACGGCGGGCTCAACCTGTTCTGGGCCTGGTGGTGGCCGTTGATCCTGCTCGGCTACCCCCTGGTGGGGCGCCTTTGGTGCTCGTTCTGCCCGTTCATGGTCTGGGGAGAGATCGTCCAGCGCCTGGGGCGCGCCCTCGGCTGGCAGCCGGCCAGCTGGCCCCGGGGCAACACCGACGCCTGGGCGGCGCCGGCCCTGGCGGCGGGCTTCGCCGCGATTCTGCTTTGGGAGGAGCTGGCCGACCTGGAGAACAGCGCCCGGCTGAGCAGTGCCCTGCTGTTGCTGATCACGGCGGGAGCGGTGCTCGGTTCGCTGCTGTTCGAGAAGCGGTTCTGGTGCCGCTACCTCTGCCCGGTGGGGGGGATGAACGGCCTGTTCGCCAAGCTCTCGATCCTGGAGTTGCGCGCCCAGCCCGGCACCTGCAGCGGCAGCTGCAGCAGCTACGCCTGCTTCAAGGGGGGGGCGGCGGAAGGGGAAGGGCTGGCCACGGCCGGCTGCCCGCTCGGCACCCACCCCGCCCACCTGGCCGACAACCGCAACTGCGTGCTCTGCCTCACCTGCGCCCAGGCCTGTCCGCATCGTTCGGTGCAGCTCAGCGTGCGCCCTCCCGCCGCTGACCTGCAACGGGAGATGGCGCCGCCGGCGGGGGAGGCCGGCCTGATCCTGGTGCTGGCGGGGGGCGTCTGCCTCAAGTTCTGGGACCGACTGCTGGGCGACCTCCCCCTGGCGCCGGCCAGCCTGCAGCACGGAGCTTTTCTGCCACGGCTGGCCTTCGCCTGTCTGGCCCTGGCGATGCCATCGCTGCTGTTTCTGGCCCTGCGCTGGTCGCTGTCGCCGAGGCTGCTCAGCCAGCTGCGGCTGGGGCTGTATGGCCTGCTCCCCCTGCTCTGGGCGCTGCTGTTGGCCCGCCATCTGCCGCTCGGCATGGCGGAGGCGGGACTTGTGCTGCCGGTGACTGCGGCGGGGCTGTGGCCCGATGTATGGCCGGGAGCCTGGCCGGGCTGGAGCGCTGATCCCCACGTGATCGCCTTCTGCCAGAGCCTGGTGCTGCTGATCGGCGCTGCTGGCTCGTGGCTGCTGTTGCGGCGCCTGCTGCAACCGAGCCGCCGGCTTGTCTGGCTGGCCTGCCTGGCGGCCCTGGCCCTGGGGATCGGCGGCCGCTGGCTGGTGGGCGTGGTGATCTGAGCAGGCTTCTGCAGCACCAGGGCTCCAAATGTGTTCGCTTGACTACCGACAATGACTGTCCATCCATCAGGATCAGCGGACCCACCGGGAGTTTCCCCGTGAGCCAACGTCGAATCCAGCGCCAACTGCCCAGCGAAACCCGTCAATGGATGGAGCAGCGTCTCCACGGCCTTGAGCAGGCGGAACGCTTCGAAGATGCCTATGCCCTCCGCATGGAAATGGCGGAATGGCTGCTCCAGATGGACACCGATCCACCCTGCGTCAACCTCACGGTGTCCCGTCTGCTGCGGGATGGATGCCTTGAGCCCCAGCCCCCTGTTGCCGAACAGGGCTGAGCAAGGTGGCGATAATCCCTTCAACGTTTGCCTTCACACCATGACCGTTGCCCTGTTGCTTGCCCTGGTCGGCTCGCTGGTGTTGATGAGCGCGATCGTCAAGCGGCTGGAGAAGGCCTGATCCCGGGCCGAGCCGTTCAGGGCCCCTGCACCCCCGCTTCAATGGCGGCTTTGCCGGTCAGGGAGAGAGCAAAGCCGAGAAAAGCCTGCACCTTCCGGGGTGCTGCCGTCGATGGCCAACACCCGCACCGTCTGCTGGTCGGCCAGCTGGCCGAAGGTGGCGTCGCTCTCCACGGCGGTGCTGGTGGGGCCGCTGCCGAAGGGCTGCCGCTTCTGCACCACGGCGTGGATGGCCCGATTGTTGCCGCCAGGCTGATGCCGCCTCCCAGCAGCGCCTGGAGGCCGTTCTCACTACCGACGGCGGCTGTGCGCACCGCTGTGCCCGGGAAGGCACGGAGGAAACCGGCCTTGAGCGCCTCATTGATCAGCACCATCCTGGTGGAGCCATCAAGGCTGACCGTGGTGCCGCCGGATCGCCCTGGCTGGGGTCAGGCGAACCGAGCAGGGACGGCAGCGCCGGCAGTGGCAGGTCTGGGCGAATGGTCATGGATCGTCAGCATTCTTCGGCCCGGCGGGCCTCGGCCACCAGCCGTTGGACGCGCTCCAGCACCGATTCGCTGCTCATCCGGTTGTTGAGCCGCTCCACCAGCAACGGGAAGGCGAACGGTCCAGGCCGGGCCGTGGCCTCGAGCAGGAGGCTGCTGACCTGGAGGCGCTCCAGCGTGGCGTGCAGCCGGCCCAGTTCCAGCTGCGCCTTGATCACCTCCCGGCGGGCCTGCTCCAGCAGCCGGTTGGCCGGTTCGTGGCGCTGGAAAACATCAAACAGCAGGCCGGCGCTGATCTGCAGTTGTCCGCCGCTTTTCGTCTGGCCGGGATAGCCGTTCACGACCAGGCCGGCCACCTGGGCGATCGAGCGGAAGCGGCGGCGGCAGAGCTCGGAGAGATCGATCGAGGCTTGCAGATCCGCCTCCAGCGCGGTGCTCTCGAGCAGTTCCTCGCTGTGGCGCTCCAGCAGCTCCTGGAACGGGAAGCCGCGGGGGGCCAGCAGCTCGAAGCCGTAGTCATTCACCGAGACGGTGATCGTGCTGGGCCGATGGCGGGTGAGCCGGCCGGCCCAGAGGAAGCCCAGCCCCTCATGCACGAAGCGCCCCTCGAATGGATAGGCGAACAGATGGCTGCCCTCGCGGCTGCGGCAGGTTTCGACCAGGAACTGGTCCTGGCGGGGAAGGCGCGAGAGATCCGCCTGGCGGCGCAGCAGCGGTTCGAGGGCGCGCAGCTCGGCGCTGTCGAGGCCGGCGTTGCCGGAATCCACTTCTTCCATGGCAACCACGTCCATGTCAACCGCTTCCAGTGCAACGGCGCATCGGTGCACCTCCAGGCGCAGATGGGTGGAGAGCAGATCGGAGAGGGCCAGCTGGCCGCCCCCCCAGGCCGGTACCAGCCGGCTTTTCCGGGTGCTCGCCTTGACCAGGGCGGTCATCTCACGCAGGCGCACGAACGCGAGCTGACGGCCGGCGAAGAAGAACACGTCTCCAGGCTTGAGCCGTGCCACGAACGACTCCTCCACCTGGCCGAGCCTGGCGCCCCGCACCACCTTGACCGTGACCGAACGGTCGGCGGTGATCGTGCCGATGTTGAGCCGGTGCAGGCGGGCGAGGGCGGGGTCGCTGATCCGATACCTGAACGACCCGGATCCGCTTGCTGCCCGTTCGAGCTTGCGGAAGCGGGGATAGGCCCCGAGGGAGTCGCCGCCCAGCTCAAGAAAGCGGAGACACCAGTGCCAGTCGTCGTCACTGAGGCTGCGGAAGCTCCAGGCACTGCGCACCGTCGCCAGCTCCCGATCCGGCTCGAAGCCGGGGCCGCAGGCCAGGCTGGTGAGGTGCTGCAGCAGCACATCGAGCGGGGCGGCCGGTGGGCGGCGCGTCTCCACCAGGCCTTCTGCCAGGCCGCGCCGCATGGCGCTCAGCTCCAGCAGTTCCAGGGCGTTGGTGGGCATGAACAGCACCTGGGAGGTGGCGCCGGGCGTGTGGGCGGAGCGGCCGCCCCGCTGCAGCAGCCGGGCCAGGTTCTTGGCGGAGCCGATCTGAACCACCCGCTCCACCGGCTGGAAATCCACCCCCAGATCCAGGGAGCTGGTGCAGACCACCCAGCGGATCGAGCCGTTCTTGACGCCGGCTTCGATCGCCTCCCGTTCGGCCCGGTCGATTGAACCGTGGTGCAGGGCGAGAGCACCTTCCATTTCGGGGCAGGCGTAGCGGAGGCACTGGTGCCAGCGCTCGGCCTGGTTGCGGGTGTTGGTGAACAGCAGGGTGGAGACGGCTGGATCCAGGGCCGCCACCAGCTCCTCGTACATCCGCAGGCCGAGGTTCCCGCCCCAGGGGAAGCCATCGATCGATTCCGGCAGCAGGCTGCGGATGGCGGTGCCACGCTGCAGCTTCGCCGTGATGATCAGCGGCTCGCTTGGCTCGCCACGCCGGCCCACGGCTGCGTTGGCGGCCTCCTGGAGGTTGCCGATCGTGGCGCTGATCGCCCAGATGCGCAGCTCAGGGCGCTGGCTGCGCAACCAGCTGAGGCAGAGCTCGCACTGGCTGCCGCGTTTGCTGCCCATCAGCTCGTGCCATTCGTCGAGCACCACGGCATCGAGGTTGGCGAACAGCTGCTCGGCTGCCTTGCCGGCCAGCAGCACCGAGAGGGATTCGGGCGTGGTGATCAGGATCTGGGGTGGATGGCGCAGCTGGCGGGCCCGTTCGGCGCTGGGGGTGTCACCGTTGCGGATCCCGACCCGCAGCGGCCAGCCCATCGCCTCGATCGGCAGGCGGATCGCCAGGGCCAGATCGCGGCTGAGGGCCCGCAAGGGCGTGAGATAGAGCAGGCGCAGGCCGCTGGGCGGGGCTGCTCCAGCTGGGGCTTCCGCCAGCATCCGGGCGATCGGCCCCATCACGGCGGCATAGGTTTTGCCGGCGCCGGTGGGCACCTGGATCAGGCCGCTGTGGCCGGAGAGGAAGGCATTCCAGCACTGGCGCTGAAACGGCAGCGGCCGCCAGCCCTGCTGATCGAACCAGGTCTCGATCGGGGCAAGGGTGGAGGTATCGACCACCAGCGTGCTCATGTCGGAAGGCCGTCAGCGTCGTCGCCGCAGATCGCCTCGGCGCGCTGTTCAGGGATGCCGGCTGCCAGCAGCGCCAGGGCGTTCGCCAGCGTGTCGGCTTCGGCGGCCGGCTTGTCGCGGCGCCAGCGGGCGATGCGGGGAAAGCGCACGGCGATGCCGCTCTTGTGGCGTTTCGAGGCCTGCAGCCCCTCGAAGGCCAGCTCGAACACCTGCAACGGCTGCACCGCCCGCACCGGACCGAACCGTTCGGTGGTGTGCTGGCGAATCCAGCGATCGAGCGCGCTGATTTCGGCGTCGTCGAGGCCGGAGTAGGCCTTGGCGAAGCTGACGAGCTCCCGCCCGCTGGCGCCGCCGCTCTGGGGATCCCGCCAGAGGCCGAAGGTGTAGTCGGTGAACAGGTTGGCGCGGCGGCCGCTGCCGGCCTGGGCATAGAGCAGCACCGCATCGAGATGCAGCGGCTCCAGCTTGTGCTTCCACCAGTCGCCCCGTTTGCGGCCAACCCGGTAGGGGGACGCCAGCGCCTTGAGCATCAGCCCCTCGGCGCCGGCGTCGCGGGCCTGCTGGCGCAGTGACTCCAGCGCCTCCCAGGTCGGCAGGGGCAGACGGCTGGAGTGGCGCAGGCGCCTGGCTGTGGGGGTGGCTTCCGCCTGAGCCACTGCCAGCAGCAGCTCCTCCAGGGCGGCCTGGCGCCGGCGCAGGGGTTCGGAACGCCGGTCGCAGCCCCCCTGCTCCAGCAGGTCGTAGGCCACGAAGGCGGCGGGGGCGTCGCGCAGCAGGGCGGCGCTGGGGTTGAGGCGCCCGAGCCGTCGCTGCAGGGCGGCAAAGGGTTCCGGCCGCTGCTGCTGCGGGTGCCAGACGATCAACTCGCCATCGAGCACGGTGCCATCCGGCAGGGTGTCTCCGGCGGCAACAAGGTCCGGGAAGCTGTCATTGATCAGCTCCTCGCCACGGCTCCAGAGAAAGGTGGTGCCGGCGCGGCGGATCAGCTGGCCGCGGATGCCGTCCCATTTCCATTCCACCTGCCAGTCTTTTGCAGGGCTGGATTCGATCCGGCCGGGCTCGAAGGGGCTGGCCAGAAAGAAGGGGTAAGGGCGGCTGATCGGCGGGCCCCCGTCGGCGAGGGCTGGGGCCAGCAGGGCCTCAAAGGCCTCGGCTGACGGCTCAAAGCCACCCATCAGCCGGTGGGCCAGCTCCGCCTCCTCCAGCCCGGCCAGGCGGGCCAGGGCGCGGCTGACCAGGCCACCGGACACCCCGACCCGGAAGCCACCGGTGAGCAGCTTGTTGAACAGGAACACCTGCTCCGGCGGCAGGGCGGCCCAGATCTGCAGCACCGCCTGCGCCTGTGCCTCGGCCTCCAGCGCCGCCAGGGCCGGCAGTCGCTCCGCCATCCACCGGTGCAGGGGCAGCTCCAGTGGGGCGGCGGGCGGCAGGTTCAGGTCCGGCAGCAGCAGGGCGATCGTCTCCGCCGAGTCGCCCACCTGGGCGTGGCAGGCATCGAACAGCCACTCCGGCAGCCCCGCCGCCTGCAGGCAGACCTGGCGCAGCCGCCGGCCGGTGAGCAACCGCTTGCGCCGCTTGCCGAGCAGCAGCGCCAGGGCCCAGGCGCCGTCGGCCGCAGGCGCTGCGCTGAAGTAAGCCAGCAGCGCTTCAACGCGGGCGTTGGTGCCGCTGCTGCGATCGAGGGTCTCGAAGAGGGCGCAGAAAGCGTGCACGGATCAGGCAGGCGCTGCAGGCGACCAGGGAGCGTTGATCTCAAAAGGCAGACCTTATCCCAGAATCGCAACACCCTACTGGGGAGTATCGGGTGATTGTTGATGCCGACGGCCAGCCACCTGGCCTGGGTGCAAGGGCATTAGCTGCAAAAGATTGATCCTCCCTCTGTTCAATCTTTGGAATGTCTATCTCGTTGCCCCATGGTTCCACGCACCACCAGTTGCAAGCTGGCACTCTACTGGAGGGCCCTCTCGATTCTGCACCTCGGACCCACAGGGAACCATGGCTTGGACTCCGGTGTTGACGGAACCTTAAAGCCGCGTTCGGGTGTGGAACGGATCCGATTCGCCCGGTTCACTTCCCAGGAATCCATTGGTCCGAGGCTCCGCTCGGACGATCACCAGCTTCTGAGCGCGTACATCGAGATTCCTTCCGTCTCCCGTTTGGTTGCGGATCACCAGTTGATGCCTCCCTCCCTCACCTTCACGACACCGTTCATCTCCTTCATTTTCATTGGTTTTGGATCGAATCCCGGTGGAAACGCGGTGGGGCTCTCCTTGACCTGGTCACCGTCCACATTCACGAATGGAAGCTCAGAAGCGAGCTGCATGAGCCAGTTGGACTCGATGGTCCAGCTTCCCAAGGTGATGAGGTTGGTGAGCTTGGTGTTGTAGGTGGCAGCGACGAGCTTGGCGCTTGCGAGCTGTTGGCTGGGATTGATGCCGTCACCACAGCCCGAGAACCTGTCATCGCTTGGATACAAACGGGCGCCATTCAGATAGGTCCAGCTCAGATCAGCACCATCCAATGTGGCGCAAGAGAGGATCGCCCGGAATAGGCCTGAGCCGATGAGGGTTGCATTGGTGAGGTTGGCGGCGGTGAGATCCGTCTCGCTGAGATTGGCCTGTTGCAGATTGCTTCCCGTCATATCAGCCTTGGCAAGCTTGGCACCTTGGAGCATGGCTCCGCTGAGGTTTGCCTCGATCATCTTGATGCCTGAAAGGTTCGCTCTCTGCAAGCTACTGCCGCTCATCTGTGCTCGATACAGCAGGCCATTTTCATCAATTTCATTGAGCTTGGAGGCTTCCATGAACTGGATCACCAACCGTTGACGATTGGGATCAAGTTGTTGGAGTGCCAGCACTGTTTTGGTCTGGCCAATGATGAATTCAGGGTCGCCAGCCGTTTTCTTTACCAGCCCGTCTTTGATCAGGCTCTGCATCTCCAAAAAGTACCTGGACAGGACCGTGGCTTGGTCCTTGTCTTTGGCGGCCTGGGCTTCTTTGTGCTTGGTGGCCTCAAGAGCCACCGCATCTCGCCGCTTCGCGGCCTCTTGAAATATGTAAGTTGCATAGGCTAATGTGAGTGGCACGATTAGAATCTGAACGAAATCCCAGCCTTTCTTGTCAGCAAGACCGCCCCAGCGCCAGACGTTCTGAGCGAGCAGTTTCAGCCTGACCCAAGCCTGCAGCCCTGAATGACTTAGCTCGCTCACGGCCTGCATCCAATCGGCTTCAGGGGATCCACCAACGCCGCTGCGCTGCCGATTTTTGTAGATCTCTTCGGCGCGGAATACGATTAATGGGCGAGCTGGCCTACGGTAACGACTGCGTTTGCTCATGATGGAATAAATGTTGATCTATTGAATAGTACCCTAGTCACTGGCAATGCTGATTTCCGTGTCTCCTGAAGGTCTTATCTTGCAATCTGTTCCGTTCAACGGCGTTTTCAACCCATTGTCTCCCCCTCCACCCCCCGCTCCGCCGCAAATCCCCCCGCCAGCGGCTCGGCGCTGATCCCCTCCACCTCCCGCAGGTAGCGGGCCAGCACGTCGCTCTGGCCGTGGGTCACGTACACCTGCCGGGCCTGGCTCTGGCGCACGGTGGTGAGCAGGCCGTCCCAGTCGGCGTGGTCGCTGAGCACGAAGCCGCGCTCGTAGCCGCGGCGCCGCCGGGCACCGCGCACCGCCATCCAGCCGCTCACGAAGCCGGTCTGGGGCGCCTTGAACCGCTTCATCCACGCCGAGCGGTGCGCCGACGGGGGCGCCAGCACCAGCCGGCCCGCCAACGGCTCACTGCGGGGCAGCGCACTCACGGGCCGGGTCGGCAGCATGGCGATGCCCTGCTCGCGGTAAGGCGCCATCAGGGTCTGCACGGCGCCGTGCAGCAGCACCTCCTCACTGAGGCCCAGCTGGTGCAGCTCCGCCAGCAGGCGCTGGGCCTTGCCGAAGGCATAGCAGAACAGAATCGAGGGTCGCTCCGGCGCCCCCTTCCACCAGGCGTGGATCTCGGCGGCCACCTCCTGGCCCGGCCGCCAGCGGTAGATCGGCAGGCCGAAGGTGGCTTCGGTGATCAGCACATCGGCGGCAACCGGCTCGAACGGCACGCAGCTGGGATCGGCATCCCGCTTGTAATCACCGCTGATCAGCCAGGTTTCACCACCGGCGCTGATCCGCACCTGGGCCGAACCCAGCACGTGGCCGGCGCTGTGAAACGACACGGTGGCGTCACCGAGGCGCAGCTCCTGGCCATAGGCCAGCTCATGCAGATCGATGCCCTGGCCCAGCCGCTGGCGCAGCACGCCGGCGGCGCTGCCCACCGCCCAATAGGCCTGGCTGCCGGGCCGGGCGTGGTCGGCGTGGGCGTGGGTGAGCAGGGCGCGGGGCACCGGCCGCCAGGGATCGATCCAGGCGGCGGCGGCCGGGCAATAGAGCCCCTGGGGGGTGAGCGTGATCAGGCCAGTGGGCGGCAGCAACGGGCCCGGCTCAGCGGCTCATCTCCAGCATCCGCTGGATCGGCAGCAGGGCCCGCAGCCGCAGCTCTTCGTCCAGCTCGATCGCCGGCTCCAGGCTCTCCAGGCACTGCCACAGCTTCTCCAGGGTGTTCATCCGCATGTAGGGGCAGGCATTGCAGCTGCAGCCGTCCTGGCCGGGCACCTCATGGAAGGTTTTGTGGGGCAGCTTCAGGCGCATCTGGTGCAGGATGCCCGGCTCGGTGAGCACGATGAACGAGGTGGCGTCGCTGGTTTCGGCGCGGTGCAGCAACTTGCTGGTGGAGCCGATGAAGTCGGCCAGATCGAGCAGGTTGGCCAGGCATTCCGGGTGGGCGATCACCTCGGCGTCGGGATGGTCGAGCCGCAGTTTCATCAGGGCCTGCTCGCTGAAGGTTTCGTGCACCAGGCAGCTGCCTGGCCAGAGGGTGAGCGCGCGGCCGCTCTGGCGCTCCACCCAGCGGCCCAGGTTCTGATCCGGCGCAAACAGGATCGGCCGCTCGGCCGGCAGTTGCTGCACCAGGCTCACGGCATTGCTGCTGGTGCAGATCAGGTCGCTCTGGGCTTTGACCGCCGCCGAACAGTTGATGTAGCTCACCACCACATGGTCGGGATGCTCGGCGCGGAAGGCGGCGAAGGCGTCGGCGGGGCAGGCATCGGCCAGGGAGCAGCCGGCATCGAGGTCCGGCAGCAGCACAGTTTTGGCCGGGCTGAGGATCTTGGCGGTTTCAGCCATGAAATGGACGCCGCAGAACACGATCACATCGGCGTCGGTGGCGGCGGCCTGGCGGGAGAGTTCGAGCGAATCACCGATGAAATCGGCGATGTCCTGGATCTCGGCGTTCTGGTAGTAGTGCGCCAGGATCACGGCGTTGCGCTCGCGCCGCAGGCTGTCGATCGCCTCGGGCAGGGCGTGCCGGGGCGGAATGGACCGGGTTCGGGTAGCCGCGAAAACCAATCGGGGCCTCAGTTGCGGCAGGATGCATCCAGCCTAGGGATTTGACACGGCCCAGATACGCCTTGCGATTGCCGGTGATCTGCACGGGCAGTGGGATCGGGAGGACGTAGCCCTGCTGCGCACCCTGGCTCCTGATGCGGTGCTGGTGGTGGGCGATCTCAGCGATGGCCAGGAGCGGATCGCCGCCAGCCTGGCCAATGTTCAGCAGCCCCTGGCCTGCATTCTCGGCAACCACGACACCGGCAAGGACGACAGCGGCCGCAAGCTGCAACGCCAGATCGATCTGCTCGGCAGCCGCCATTGCGGCTGGCAGCGCTGCGATTTGGCCCCCCCCGGCCTCGCCGTGGTGGGCGGACGGCCCGGCAGCGCCGGAGGCGGTTATCACCTCTCGATGGGGGTGAAGGCGCTGTTCGGTCCAGTCAGCTCGGCGGAATCGGCCGGCCGGATCGCCGCCGCGGCACTCGGGGCGGATCCGGACCAGCCCCTGGTGGTGCTGGCCCATTCCGGCCCCAGCGGCCTGGGCAGCGAAGCCCACGACCCCTGCGGCCGCGACTGGAAGGCACCGGCCCGCGACTGGGGTGACATGGACCTGGCCCTGGCGATCGACCGCATCCAGCGGCAGCGGCATCTGCCCCTGGTGGTGTTCGGCCACATGCACCATCAGCTGCGGCGCGGCCGCGGCGAGCGGCGCAGCATCGTGGTGGATCGGCGCGGCACCGCCTATCTCAATGCCGCCTGTGTGCCCCGCCACGGCATGGATGGCCAGGGGCGGCACTTGCGCCACTTTTCCTGGGCGGAGCTGGATGGGCACCGGCTGGTGCACGCCAGCCACCGCTGGTACAGCCCGCAGGGGCAGTTGCTCTACGAGCAGACGCTGGTGGAGCAGGCCGTGGCCGTGCCGTGCTGATCTACGCCTGCGTCAGCGGCCATGGCTACGGCCACGGCTCGCGGGTGGCTGCGGTGCTGCTGGCCCTGGCGGCCCGGCAGCCGCACTGGCGGCTGGTGATCTCCTCTTCCTTGCCCGCCGCCTTTCTGGCCGGTGCGTTCGGGCTGGTGCCGTTTGAACACCGCCCCTGCGGCTGGGATGTGGGCACGGTGCAGGCCGATGCGCTCGGCGTCGATGCCGCCGCCACCCTCCTGGCCCTGGCGGAGCTGGAGCAGCGGCTGCCAGCCCAGATCGAGACCGAGGCCCGCTGGTTGGCTGCCCAGGGCGGCCCGGCGATCCTGCTGGGGGACGTGCCGCCGGCCGCTGCCCGGCTGGCGGCGGCGGCCGGGTTGCCGCTGATCTGGATGGGCAACTTCGGCTGGGACGACATTTACGCGCCGATGGGCGGTGCGTTCCTGGCCTGGGCGGAGCGTTGCCGCACCCTGTATCAGCGGGGCGATCGGCTGATTCGCTGCCCCTTTTCGCTGGCGATGGACTGGGGCCTGGCACAGACCCGGGTCGGGTTGACGGCGGCGGCGCCCCGGCTGGACCCTGAGCTGTTGCGCTGCCAGCTGGAGCTGCCGGACCAGCGGCAGCGCTGCGTGCTGGTGAGTTTCGGCGGCATGGGCTTTCCGCTCAGCCCTGAGCTGTTCGGCCGCTGGCCCGATTTCTGCTTCATCAGTTCGGATCCCGCCGCTGTCGCCGCGGCCAACGTGCGGCTGCTGCCGGCGGGGGTGCGGCCCCTGGAGGTGATGCCCCTCTGCGAACGGCTGATCAGCAAGGCCGGCTACAGCAGCTTCTGCGAAGCGCTCAGCCATGGTCTGGGCATCCATCTGGTCGAGCGGCAGGGTTTTGCCGAGGCGGCTGTGATGGAGCGGGAGCTGCAGCGCTGCGGCCGGCACCGCTTGCTGAGCCAGGCCCAGTTGCTGGCCGCTGACTGGCAACTCGACCAGCCCCTGCTCCCGGCCAGCGGCGCGCTCCTGGCGAAGGACGGGGCCGAGCTGGCCGCCGAGGCGCTCCTGGAGTTTGCGGCGCTGGCAGCCTGAACCCCCAGGCCGCCAGACGGAGCCGGGCTTGTTGTGTGATAGGCGACAGTCTTATCGCATCAATCAGTAGTTCTGATCACCGGTAATCCGTGGACAGAGCATCAGAAATCCTTGTGACCAGCAGTGATGTGGTCGTGTTATGCCAGTTCTGATAACGAGTAGACACTTGTGCGACTGTCACTTATCAGAAGGGGAACGGGGTGATCTTTTGAGAAATTACCGCTGATTAAAGCCCGCCGCGATGTATCCACCCATCTCTCCGACGAGCCCACGAGTTTTCTTCCCTCCGTTGATTGCTTGTTGACCTGATCATTCACCGGCCGTCCTTCTCCATTCGGTTCGGTGTTCATCGCGGGGTTTCATCAGCTGAATCCCAGATCAGCCAAGTTCAGGATCAGCAAAGCCAATCATCAGCCAAACCTGGATTTTCTGTCGCCACCGCGACACCACTTCACCTTTCCGCACGGCATGGTCCGCGGGGTTGATCCTCGGGGATTCGGCCCACCGATCCGGCCCAGCGGCCCCTTCGACCCGTCCCTTCTCCCCCTGCTCAACGGTTTGCGTAGCTTTTTTCCCCCCACCCTCCGCCTGCTTCTCCCCGCAGTGCTGTTCGGCCTGATCTCCCCGGCCCAGGCCAGCGTCTGGGAGACCGTTCGCCGCTCCTCACCGGAGACTTCCCTCGAGCCCAAATCCGTGGCTGTGGTGGCCGTGGAGGAGGCGTTGGATGGGCCCCGTTCTTTCGCGATCACTCCCGAACGCCGCGCCCTGCTCAACACGATCCGTTTCGCCGAGGGTACCTGGGCCAATGGCCACGATCAGGGCTACTGGATCCTTTTCGGCGGTTCCCTGATGGCCTCCCTGGATCGCCATCCCAACCGGGTGATGCGCACCACGGGCTATGCCAGTGCCGCCGCCGGGGCCTACCAGTTCATGCCTCCCACCTGGGCGATCGCCAGCCGCAAGCTGGGGCTCAGCGGATTCGGCCCCGACGTGCAGGACCAGGCGGCGATCTTCCTGATTCGCCACCGCGGCGCTCTCCACCTGGCCGACCGTGGCGAGATGACGCCGGAACTGGCCGCCCGGCTTGCACCGGAATGGGCCTCCTTACCCACCCTGGCCGGCCGCAGCTTCTACGGCCAGCCCGTCAAGCGGTTTTCCGAGCTCAAGCAGTTCTATGAGGCCAACCTGGCCAGCCTCAGGGCCAGCCTGGCCAACCGCAACGCAGAGATCGCCAGGCTCCCCAGGCCCCAGTCCGAGTCCTGTGAGCCAGGCTCCCTCGCCTGTGCCCTTCAGGAAGCCAGCCTCGGCAATCCCTGAGCAGCGCCTCAGGCCTGGCCATCCCCAGCCAGGGGAGGTTTGCCCACCGTGCGCTGGGCCACCAGGTAGGCCAGCACCGCACTGGCTGCAAAGCCCAGGCTGTTGCGCAGCACCGGCAGCAGCTCAGAGGTGCGGGTGACCACCGGCCCGAGCCCGAACACCAGGAACAGCATTCCCCACAGGGGTGAGAGCAGCAGCACCCAGCTCCAGGCCACCCGGTCGCCTGCCTTGCGGGGGTAGCCGGCGAACCCCACGATCAGGCCACCGAGCACCGAGGTGCAGAAGGTGAGCAGCCACTGCTCCTGGGGCAGGCCCGGCACCACCTGGCAGCCGCCCCGCTCCAGGCAGGTTTCCACCGCCATGAGTGAATCAACGATGGCGCCATCCTCACCGTGGTCACGCACGTAGTACTGGTTGCCGTAGCGCGTCTGCAGCTCCACCCAGAAGGTGCGGGGCATCAGGGTGAACAGGGCATCGCCCACGTTGAAATTGAGCAGGTTGCCGCCGCGCGGATCGGCCACCAGCACCAGGCTGCGTTCGTCGAGCCCCCAGAACTGCTTCACCGCCAGGCCAGGGGTGCGCTCGTACTGGGTGAGCACCCGCAGTTTCCAGCCGCTGCTGGCCTCGAACGCATCGAGCTGGCGTTCAAGGGTGGCCCGCTGGCCGTCGGTAAGGGCCCGGGCCAGGTCGATCACTGGCGTGAAGTGATCGGGCAGCAAGGCGGGGTTGTCGGCGGCGAAGGCCGGAGCGGCCAGCGGCGTCAGCAGCAGCAGCAGGCCCGCCGCCAGGCCGAGCAGGCTGCCGATGGCACCGCGGAGGCGGAGGGGTGATAGGGCGGCTTGACCCATGCGGCTGCTTCAGTGAGCCTGCATTCTCTTCGACCTCCGCGCCCACCGTGTCGATTCCGGGCTGGCTGCAACAGCGCCTCACCGCGGCGGGTGGCCGGGTGCCCTTCTTGCTGTTCATGGAGTGGGCGCTGCACGACCCCGAGCACGGCGCCTATGGGGCGGGCCGGCTTCGGATCGGGCGCCAGGGCGACTTCGCCACGGCACCGTCGCTCGGGGGAGAGTTCGCCGCCCTGCTCGCCCCCCAGATCGCCCAGTGGCTGCGGGAGCTGGCCCCGGGCGAGCCGGCCGCAACCCTCTCCCTGGTGGAAGCCGGCCCCGGCGAAGGCGATCTGTCCCTGCAGCTGGCCATGGCCCTGGCCGCCGGCTGGCCGGCCCTGGCGGCCCGCACCGAACTCGTGCTGGTGGAGCCCAACGCCGGCATGGTGGCCCGCCAGCGCCAGCGCCTCAAGGACTGTCCGCTGCCGGTGCGCTGGAGTGGCTTCGAGCCGCTGGCGGCCCAGCCGGTGCAGGGGGTGGTGCTGGCCCATGAGGTGCTCGATGCCCTGGCGGTGGAGCGGATCGTCCGGGTCGGCGACGGCTGGCGCCGGCAGTGTGTGGCGCTCCAGCAGGGGGCGTTGCGGCTGGAGCCCGGCGAGCTCCTGGAGCCGTCGCTGGCGGCAGCGCTGCAGCCGCTTGGGCTGTGGCCCCCCGGGGAGCAGCGGCCCGCTGGCTGGTGCACGGAGCTGCATCCGGGCCTGGCTCCCTGGCTGGCGGCCTGCGGCCGCAGCCTGCGGCGCGGCCGCCTGCTGGTGATCGACTACGCCCTGGAGGCCTGGCGCTACTACGCACCCCAGCGCGCCAACGGCACCTTGATGGCCTACCGGGGTCAGCGGGCCAGCAGCGATCCCCTCGCCGATCCGGGAGCCTGGGACCTGACGGCCCATCTCTGCATCGACAGCCTCCTGGCCGCCGCCGTCGCCAGCGGCTGGACGGCCCTCGGCCAGCGCCGCCAGGGGGAGGCCCTGCTTGCCCTCGGCCTGGCGCAGCGGCTGCACGGGCTGCAGCAGCGGGACGCAGGCGTGCTGGCCGATCTGCTCAGCCGCCGCGAAGCACTGCTGCGGCTGGTGGATCCGGCCGCCCTCGGTGATTTTCGCTGGTTGGCCTTCGCCCGCGGCGCTGCCGCTGCTGCGGCCGAGCCGCCCCTGTTCCTTGCGGAGCCGTTGGCGGCGAGTGCTGCAACGGGCACAGCGGCCCCGCCGTCCACGGCCTAGGACGACCCCAACGACTGGTCTGGTGCGGAGCGAGCCGATGGCGCCTGAGCGCTTTTTTCTGGAACTCCAGCCCCCCGCCGCCACCGAGGCCCACTGGCCCCATGTGGTGGTGGTGGGAGGTGGCTTCGCCGGGGTGCGGGTCTGCCAGGCCCTGGCCAACCGGCCCGTGCGGGTCACCCTGATCGACAAACGCAACTTCAACCTGTTCCAGCCCCTCCTGTATCAGGTGGCCTCCGGGCTGGTCTCGGCGGCGGATGTGGCCTCCCCGCTGCGGCAGATGGTGGGCCAGGCCCCGAATGTGCAGGTGCTGCTGGGGGAGGTCACCGACCTCGACCTGCAGCGGCGGGAGCTGGTCTTCAACGACCACCGCTACGGCTACGAACAGCTGGTGCTGGCCTGCGGCTCCGGCAGCGCCTACTTCGGCCATGAGGAGTGGCGGCCGCTGGCCCCGCCGATGAAGATCCTCGAGCACGCCCAGGAGATCCGCCGCAGGCTGCTGATGTCGTTGGAGGAGGCGGAGCAGACCGGCGATCTGCAGCGCCGCCGCTTTCTGCAGACGGTGGTGGTGGTGGGGGCAGGGCCGGCCGGCTGCGAGCTGGCCGGCTCGCTGATCGAGCTGATGCACAGCGCCATCCGCCGGGATTTCAAGCAACTGACGGTGGAGGGCTGCCGCGTGGTGCTGGTGGATGCGGTGGAGCGGGTGCTGCCGACCATGCACCCCGAGCTGGCGGCGGCTGCGGCCGCCTACCTGCAGCGCAACGGGGTGGAGCTGCGGCTGAACACCCTGGTGGAGGCGATCGAACCTGGGAAGGTGCTGCTCAAGGGCGAGCAGGAGCCCCGCTTTCTGGAGGCCGCCACGATCTGCTGGACCGCCGGGGTGCGTGCTTCACGGCTGGGCCGGTTGCTGGTGGAGCGCAGTGGCTGCCACGTCGATCGCTCCGGCCGGGTGCTGGTGGAGGCCGACTTCTCGGTGCCGGGCCATCCGGAGGTGCGGGTGGTGGGTGATCTCTGCTGTTACAGCCACACCACCGACGGGGCGCCGCTGCCGGGGATGGCCGGGCCGGCGGTGCAGATGGGGGCCTGGGCGGCCCGGGACATTCTCTGCGGCCTCGAGGGCGAAGCCAGCCCCCCCTTCCGCTGGCTCGACCTCGGCAGCATGGCGGTGATCGGTCCCCTCTATGCGGTGGCCGACCTGCGGGGCTTGCGGGTCACCGGTCTGCTCGGCTGGCTGCTCTGGGGGCTGGCCCACCTGGCCTTCATCCCCGCCACCGAGAACCGCATCACCCTGCTCACCCGCTGGCTCTGGCAGATCGCCACCCGGCACCGCACCGCTCTGCTGATCACCGGCCGCCCGAACCAGCACATCGGCGTTGACGTGGGCCTGGCCCGCGCCCCTGACTGTTCAATCCCTGCGGCGCAGCAGGGCCAGGCCCTGGCGGTTGACGATCCGCTCCGGTAGCCGGTTCCGATCCACCGCCCGCAGCGTGCGCAGGTTGATCGTGGTGTCCACCGTGCGGCCGCTGCTCCAGGAGAGGTCGAGCACGGTGAGGGTTTGGAAGGGGGCGGCGCCCCCCTGCAGGAGGGCACGCGGCCCGCTGCCGGAGGCGCCGAGCTGGAACAGATCAAGCCGGCCCAGCCGGGCTGGGTAGTAGGCGTGCTGGTGGCCGCTGATGTAGGCCGACACGCCGTAGCGCTCCATCAGCTGACGCAGGGCATCGGCGCCGTTGAGCACGTTGCCGCCATCATCACGGCCCCGGGCCACGGCCTGGAGCGGCAGGTGGCCGAGTACCAGGCGGCGGCGGGCCGAGCGGGCGGCCGGCGAGGCGAGGCTGCGTTCAGCCCAGCGCACCTGCTCGGCCGGCACCAGGGCCGAGGAGGCATCCCACACCAGCACGAACAGGCCGTCCTGCAGGACTGAGTAGAAGAAGGGGAAGCCGCTGGCGTCGAGAAAATCAAGCCCGAGGGCGTTCTGGCGCTGCCGCCAGAAGCGGGCCGCCTCCTGCCGTTCGCGCTCGAACAGGTAGCGGACGCCGGAGCGGCTGGCCGAGGCGTCGTGGTTGCCCATCGTCGGCGCGAAGGGAAGGCCGGCCTTGCGCAGCGGGGAGAGGATGCGGCGGCCGAAAGCCTCCCACATGGCTTTGAGCTGGCTGTTGGTGAGGCTGGCCTTCTGGCCGGCCACCATGTCACCGGCGCAGAGCACCAGATCGGGCCGCAGTGAGGGGATCAGGGCGACGGCCCGGCCCACCTCCGGGATGTAGTGGGTGGAGCCGTAGCTGGCGTTGAGGTCCGAGATCAGGACCAGGCGCAGGTCGGCGCGGGGCGGCAGGGTCAGGCCCGAGGTCAGGGTCAGGCCGGGGGGGAGGCCCGTGGCGGAGTGCAGGCCCGTGGCGGCGTTGCTCCCCCCCTTGCCCAGCAAGGCCGCACCAGCTGCGCTGGAACTGACTGCACCGAAGCTGAGCGCGCTGGCCGTGAGGCCCAGGAAGCGGCGTCGGGAGAGCGGCGGCTGCATGGCCTGAGATTACCAAGGCCAACAGGGAAGGAAGCGGGGCGGCGGATTCCTAAACTGCTGGCACACTCCTGTGCCGCTCCACGCACGACAACCCGATGATCGACGACAGCACCCATAACGTCAACACAACCAGCGACAACAGCACGGGCGATACCAGCACCGGCGTCAATATCAATGCCGGCACCACCACCGCTGGGAGCAGCGATGAGGCGGCGTTCAGGTATGAGCCGGTCGAGCGGTTCGGCGCCAGCATGACCGGAGACCTGCCCTGGAACACCACTGCCCTGGCGGGGGTGGAGCGGTTGAACGGCCGGGTCGCCATGCTGGGCTTTCTGGCGGCGATCCTCGCCGAACGTCTCACCGGCGAGGGGATCGTCGGACAGCTGCGGCTCTACCTGCTCTGGATCCTGGGCTGAGCCGGCCAGGCTGGCCGGCTCAGCCTGCTTCACGCTTCGTTACATCACTTGTCAGAATCGAGAAAGTTGGATCTTTTCCCTTGTCCACGCTCCTTCTTCTGGAACTGTTCACCGGATTCATGGCCGCCGGCATGGCCCTCTGGTTCGTGGTTCTCAACCGTCCGGCCCCGCAGCCTGGCGAAGCCCGAGCCGCCGTTCCCGCACGGCCGGCAGCACCTTTCGGCAATGCGGCGATCCGCCGGGCGATCTCCGGCTACGTGCTGCGGGAAGGCTGGGCGGTGAACACCGGCCTGCTGGTGCTGCGCCTGGCGATCGGCGTGCTGATGATTCACCACGGCCAGGAGAAGCTGGCTGACCCCCAGCAGTTCGCCGACACCTACGTGACTTCCCTGCACCTGCCCTTCCCCCTCTTCTTCGCCTATGCCGCCGGGTTCTCTGAGCTGATCGGCAGCTGGCTGCTGATCCTGGGGCTGTTCACTCCCCTCGGTGCCCTCGCCATCACCGGCACCATGGGTGTTGCGGCCTTCCAGCACATCCTCACTGCGGGTCTGAACATCTACGTGCTCGAACTGGTGGCTCTCTACCTGGGTGGCAGCCTGGCGCTGCTGCTGATCGGCCCTGGCCGCTTCTCCTTTGATGGCGGCATCGTGGCCGGCCTGGTCAGCGAATCCGGCGGGCAGGATCCGGCCGACGTTGTCCCCCGGCTCCCCGTTGCTGGCCTGATTCCGGTAGCGGTCGACGGACCGCTCCGGAGCTGAGCAGCATCGCCGGGCTTGGCCCGGCAGAAGCGGCTATGAGCGGTCAGCATCGCCAGTGGGAGCTCAACCGCCTCAACTTCGAGGGCCGCTGGTGCGGCATCAGCCGCTGGTATGGGCGCGACGCTGAGGGAAGGCTGGATCTCGAGCGGGCCGCCGTTGAGATTCCAGACACCTGCTACGCAATCAGTTTCTCCGATGCCGATACGGGGTTGTGGGACGGCAGCGGGCTGCGCTTTGCGCCCGAGGGTCGCCGCCGCCTGCCGCTCAGTCGCACCAGTTACAACCAGGGGGGGCAATGCTGGCAGCTTCGCGGCACGGCCGGCCAGTCAAGCCTGGCGGTGGAAGCCTCACAGCGGCGCTTCGGCCATGAGCTGAACTTCTTCCACGGGCGAGCCCGCTCGATGCTGGTGTTGCTCTACGAACCCTTCGGGCCGCTCTGGCAGCTCCAGACCCTGGGGGTGGTGCCGTTCCGCTGCAGCCTGGCGGCAGGGGTGGATCCCGAGCGGCCGCCGCGTGGCGATGTCCGGCAGCACCTGGCGGAGCTGGAGGGCTGGCCTGGACAGCTTGAGCGCCTCGTGCCGGGGCAGTGGCCTGCTGAGGATCCTGAGCCGCTGGCCTGCGAACCGTTCCATGCCGCCTCCTTTCTCAACGGCAACCTTGCTGCCTGCTTCGACGACGGTTTGCTCTGCTCCCTGCCGGACTCTCTGCCGGCGGGCGCGTTCCAGCTCCAGGTGGGCTGCCGGCTCAGTGAAGGCTGCTTCGACCAGGTGAGCCTTTGCTACGACGGCCAGCAGCGGCTCACGGGCTGGGAGCGGCGCCGCTTCCAGCCGGCCTGATGCAAAGCTCCGGGGGCGCGGCTGGCAGCCGTGCTGGAGTGGTGCAGACACGGATCGACAGGGCCATGACCGAAGCCGGGGGCGGAACAGCAGACCGCGACCTTCTGCGGATCCTCTGCTGCGTCGCCTGGTCGGACGGTGAGCTCGCGACGAAGGAAATGGACCTGCTGCTGCAGCTGGGAGCCGATGGAGCCCTGGCGGAGGAGGCGCCTGGGCTCGACGCGCTCGACGTCCTGATCAGCCGGCTCGGCTCCGAGGGCGACCGGCAGCTGGCGGCGAAGCTGGCCTATCAGGTGATTCGGATCAGCCGCCGGCCCGGCGACGACTCCAGCATCAACCCCCACGAAAAGGTGGCCTACCGCAGGCTGCTGGACGGCCTGGCCCTGGACGAATCCCAGATCCGGGAGGCGGAGTGGGCCGCAGAGCAGGACCTCAGCGGCCAGACGAGCCTGCTCGGCTTCCTGGCCAGCCGCTTCAAATTGCCGAGGCTCTGATCCTGGGAGCGGATGCGTGGATCGATCCCGCTGCCATGGCCTTGATCCCGATTGCGCTCACGATCGGCGGCAGTGATTCCGGCGGTGGCGCCGGCATCCAGGCCGACCTCAAGACGTTCTGCGCCCTGCAGGTGCACGGCTGCTCAGCGATCAGCTGCGTGACGGCCCAGAACACCCGCGGCGTGGAGCGGGTGGACGCCCTGCCCCCCGAGGCGCTGCGGGCCCAGGTGGACGCTGTGACCGGGGATTTTGAGGTGGCGGCCCTCAAGACCGGCATGCTGCTCAACCGGGGCTTGATCGAGGCCACCGCCGCGTCGATCAAGCCGCTGACGGCGGCCCGGGTGATCGATCCGGTCATGGTGTCGCGGGCGGGGGCGGTGCTGCTGGAGCCGGAGGCGATCGAGGCCCTCAAAGCCCTGCTGCTGCCGTTGGCGGATCTGCTCACCCCCAATGTTCAGGAGGCACGGCTGCTGAGCGGGTTGCCGCTGGAGAGCGCTGGTGAACTGGAGCTGGCGGCGGAGCGCATCGCCGCCCTGGGGCCCAAGGCGGTGCTGATCAAGGGGGGCGGGCTGCAGGGCCTGCGCGGCAGCGACGTGCTCTGGTACCAGGGAACGCTCCTATGGCTGCGTACCGAGCCGATCGACACGCTCCACAGCCACGGCAGCGGTTGCACCCTCTCGGCGGCGATCACAGCCGAGCTGGCCCGTGGAGCCGCACTGGAAGCGGCGATCCGAGGGGCCAGGGCCTTCGTGGCCGGCGGCTTGCGCCATGCCCTGGCGATCGGCGGCGGCCGGGGGCCGCTGTGCCATTGGCATCAGGCGCTGGGGGAAGGACCTGAAGACCAAACGTGAGCGTGGCCGACCGGCTGGACAGCGTGGTTGCGGCGCCGCTGGCGGCAGAGCGGGAGGGCACCTTGCGCAGCATGTGTGTAGATGGGTCTGGATCTCGACGCTCACACCGCCAGCGAATCGAAACTCTTAGGAGAATCAGGTCAGCCCGTTGCGCCTGTTTGTTTCTTCCTTACTTGCGTTTCACAGAGAAAAGTCTGGGCTTGATCCCATGCGCAGGATGACGATGAGGGATTTCTTGGGTATGTGCACAGGCAGCGAGTAGTGAAGGTTTGAGAATTGCGAGAATGGATTGATGTTTATTGTCCATCGGCTCCCAGGCTTTTCAGTATCTTCCTGGCAAGAGGTTCTTTGATCTCTGTATGGTGTGGTATCGTTTCAATCACTCCTGTCGTTGGATTGATCCAGAGCGAATGGGCACTGCCCTCGCGTTTCAGCCAGTAACCAGCCAGGCGTAAACGCCGCTCCAGATCGCGCCGCTTCATCCGATGGGCAGGGGCACGCGCAGAGCGTCAGCCGGCAGGCCACGGCTGATGTCGGCTTCTCGATCCGCCAGAAGGAGTTCCACAGCGCCAAGCAGATCCTGCCTGGCTTCTTCCACGGTTTGACCCTGGCCGTTGGCACCGGGTAATTCTAGGCAGATCGCCCAGTACCCACCGTCAGGAGCTGGCTCAATCACGGCGGTGAGCTCACCCTTCATCTCGGTTGCTGCTTTACCCCAGTTTAGGGCTGGCGGCAGGTTTACCCAGGATCTCCACTCATCCACTCCCCTCTCCTTACACCGCCACCGCCAGTTCCGGAACGAACGCCCCTGGAATCGCCGCTGCAGCCGCTAAAGGATGGCCTTGATCACAGCGGGGAACTCCTCCAGGTAAAGCGAGGTGGCTTCGCGGAGGTTGGCGAGGGCCTCCTCGATGGACTCCCCCTCCGTGGAGGTTCCCGTTTCAGGGTTGAAGGCCACGTATCCGCCTTCCTCCGCAGGGGTGAGCACAGCGGTCAGTTCCATCGGCCCCGTTGCATTGGTCTCAGCCTGAAGGGCTTTGGCCATTGACGCCGCTCTCCGCAAACCGCCATTACCAGGGAAGGTGAGGAAGGGCAAGGCAGCCATGTCGCCGCCAATGCCGCCCGCATCGCCAGGATGATGACCTCAGCGTCAGGGCCTAGCCCAGGCCGCTCAACTCCGAAAGATCCGTGCCGACATCCGTGCATACATCGATTCCGTTACCAGCGCCGACAACAGTGCCGACAACAGCGGCCACACCAGAGCAAACAACCACGTTCGCGGCGTTTGCCCAACAGGCCGACTATTCGCTGCTGGATTGCCTGCAGGCGGATCCGCAGGCCACCGGCGATGGCGTTGATCACCAGCCCCGTCAGGTGTTCTCCGGTCACTACGTGCCGGTGACGCCCACGCCGCTGCCAGCGCCGGAGCTGGTGGCGCAAAGTAGCACCCTGTTCCAGGAGCTGGGCCTCAGCGAGGCACTGGCCCACGACGAGCCGTTCCGGCGGCTGTTTTCCGGCGACATCAGCGCGGCCACAGGGCCGATGCTGCCATACGGCTGGGCTACCGGCTACGCCCTCTCGATCTACGGCAGCGAGTACATCCATCAGTGCCCCTTCGGCACCGGCAACGGCTATGGCGATGGCCGGGCCATCTCCGTGTTCGAAGGCGTGTTCAATGGCCGGCGCTGGGAGATGCAACTCAAGGGCGGTGGCCCCACGCCTTACTGCCGTGGCGCCGATGGCCGCGCCGTGCTCCGCTCCAGCGTGCGCGAGTTTCTGTCGCAGGAGTTCATGCATGCCCTGGGGGTGCCCACCTCCCGCTCCCTGACGCTCTACGTGTCCGGGTCGGAAATCGTGCGCCGGCCCTGGTATTCGCCGAACTCCAGATCGTTCGATCCCGACATGCTGGTGGACAACCCGGCGGCGATCACCACCCGCGTGGCGCCCTCCTTCCTGCGGGTGGGCCAGCTGGAGCTGTTCGCCCGCCGCGTCCGCCGCCAGGCCCATCCGGAGGCGCGCGGCGAGCTGCGCATGATCGTGGCCCACCTGATCGAGCGCAACTACCGGCAGGAGATTGATCCGGCTCTGGACTTCAGCGACCAGGTGGTGCAGCTGGCGCGGTTGTTCCGCGGACGGCTCACGTCTCTGGTGGCGAACTGGATGCGGGTGGGCTACTGCCAGGGCAATTTCAACAGCGACAACTGCGCCGCCGGTGGCTTCACCCTCGACTACGGCCCCTTCGGATTCTGCGAACTGTTCGATCCCCGATTTCAACCCTGGACCGGCGGCGGCGAGCATTTCAGCTTCTTCAACCAACCGGCGGCGGCTGAAGCCAACTTCCAGATGTTCTGGTCAGCCCTGCGGCCGCTGCTCGAGGGCAACACGGAGGCACTGGCCAGGCTGGATGAGATCCGTGAGGGCTTCGCCGCAGCGATGCAGCAGGAGCTTGAGGCGATGTGGGCCCGCAAGCTGGGCCTGATCAGCTACGACGCCGAACTGGTGCAGGAACTGCTGCAGCTGATGGTGGCCTCCAAGGTCGACTACACGATCTTCTTCCGCAGGCTGTCTGATAGCCCGGAGCAACTCTCAGCCCTGAAAGAGAGCTTCTACGTGCCCAGTTCTGAGGAGCTCGATGCCCAATGGATGAGCTGGCTGCAACGCTGGCGGGATCAGATCACCAGCAGCGGCGACCCCCGGGATACATCCGCTGCGATGAAACGCGTGAACCCCAGCATCACCTGGCGCGAATGGCTGATCGCCCCCGCCTATGAACAGGCGGCGCAGGGTGATTACGGCCTGGTCAGGGAGCTGCAGGAGGTGTTCCGCCATCCCTACGACGCCCTGTCTCCGGAGCTTGCGGCGACGTATGACCGTCTGAAGCCCAGGGAGTTCTTCAACGCTGGAGGTGTGTCGCACTACAGCTGTTCGTCGTGAGCTGATGCCGCTCGCTCTGAGCGGTCTCAGGCCTCGATCAACCACAGGGCCTCGCGGCCGCCAGCAACGCCCTCGAAGCTGAGGCGGCGATCAAAGCTCACCAGCCGGCCGCCGCGGTGGACCGCCAGCGCCAGCAGATAGGTGTCGGTGAGCTGGGTGGCCTCCAGCAGCCTTGAAGGATCCACATGGCTCTGGTCGAGCAGGCTGAGCGAATCCGGCCAGAACTGATGCCGCTGGTGGCGGCCCCGGGCTGTTGGGATAGCGGGGTTTGCCGAGGATGCGCAGCACGGCGTTCTGTGTGAGCGGGCAGGTGGCCCATCCCTTCGCCTGCGCTGCCGCAAACCAGCCATGGGCGGGTTCGTGGTGCACGTGGCGCCGATCCAGCAGGGCGATCAGGACGTTCACATCGAGCAGCGCCACACTCACGCCAGCTCGTCGCGCAGGTGGTTCACGAGCTCCAGATCCACCGGTGCTCCTGTCTCCTTCCAGGGCAGCAGGGGCAGGCCGTTGCGATGGTCGGGCCCTGGGTCTCCCGAGCTGGAGCCTGGAGCTGGCGCCACCAGGGCCTGGCGCGCCAGCTCGCTGATCACGGCACCCAGGCTGGTGCGCTGTTGCCGAGCCAGCACCCGCGCCGCAGCCAGCACGTCGTCGTCGAGCTGCAGGGTGGTGCGCATCTGATGTTCACGCATCAAGCATCAATCGTAGGGACGCCTGTCCTGTCTGAGGTGCTCGCACGCCTACGGCCTGCCTCCGGCACGCTGGCCTGGTGCCACAGCACGCCTTCGAGGTGGCTGGCGGCCTCAGCCTTGATTGAGGATGCCGTCGATCTGGCGACGGATCTCCGCAAAGCGCTGATAGGCCATCCAGACCTCTTCGAGATCCACCTGGTCGTAGGCGTGAATCAGCACATCGCGCATCCATGCCATGGCCCGCCAAGGTAGATCGGGTGAAGACAACGCATTTCAGGGCTGAGACGCTTGGTGGCCTCGCCAAGAATCTCAAGACAACGGATCACGGCGTCCTGGAGATAGTTCTTGGCGAGGAATGTCTCTTCGCTGTCAATCGGGTAGCCGAGCGCCCGTTCCAGCACGCCTCGGATATCGATCAGAGCTTGGCGATCTCTTGCGTCCATCACAAGGGGATGGCTTCGGCTTCCACCAGGGCTTTGAGATCGGGCTTGAGGTTGCGGCGGCGGATCAGATCCACCCGGGTGAGGAGTAGATCCTCCAGAGCAGATTTCAGCTCGACACGGTCGAAAAGGCTGGCGTCGGCCGGAAGGTCCACGAGCAGATCCACATCGCTGCTGGGCGAAGCCTCATCCCGCGCCACGGAGCCGAACACCGCCGGATTGCTGGCGCCATGGCGAGCAAGCAGCTCAAGGAGCTGAGGTGCCAGTTGCTGCAGCTCGGCAAGACGCATGGGCAGTCCAGGCCTGTCTGTCGTGCGCTGAGGGATTTGAGCCGACGCTAAACCGCCAACGCCAACTCCGGCACGAACGCCGCCGGGATCGCCCTCTGCAACCGCCAGCGAATCGCCATCGGCCGCTCGCCCTCGTGGCTCACGTAATCGGCAAATCCCAGGCACAGGAACGGCAGCGTCACCCCGCCACGCTTGTTCTCCTCCCGCACAAACAGCATCACCCGGCTGCCGCGCTCGCGGTGGTGGATGTATCTCTGCCCGGTGGATGAGGCTTCCCGGGAGAGGCTCTGGCTCTCCCAGTGGAACTCCCACGGGGAGATCGCGTAATCGTTGTAGCGAGTGGTGGGGGAGAAGAGACTCTCGGACTTCTTGAGGGTGATGAAGAAGACGTCGCACTGGGTGGCTTCATCAAAGAACACCCCCTCACGGCCGGGGAAGGTGCGGGCGTCATTGAGCTGGCCGAAGGCGGCGAACACCTCGGCGCGGGAGTAGCGGCCGTGGAGTTTGAGGGGAATGGGGGGCGGATCGGCGCGGTCCCAGTCGAGCGGTGCCACCAGGTGGTCGGTGCGCTCGTGCAGCAGCGCGAACAGCTCCACCAGTTCGGCGCGGAGGTCGGCGGCGGCCCAGAGCCGGACGAGGGCCTCGGCCAGGGGCAGGTGCTGCCGGCCGCTGCCCCACAGCTGGGCCATCAGCATGCGCCAGCTGCGCTCGGTGGCGGTATCGAAGCCCGCCGGATCGGGCGCGATGGGCCGCTGCAGCTGATCTGCCAGCCACCGCAACCGCTCCGGGTCGTCCAGATGCAGCAGGCCCCCGGCAATCCCCCTCCCCAGCCGCTCCTCATCCGCCGTGGGCTCCCCTGAGGCCGCCCCGGCTACCCACCCCAACTCCCGCTGCAGTAACGCCCACGACCCCGCCACCTTGTAGAACTCCCCCAGCTCCATCCCAAGCCCCTCCAGCAACCCTTCCAGCGAACAGCGCCCGAGGCGGCGGGCTTCCGCCAGCAGCTGGGGCCGCCGATTGGGCAACGACTCGCGCAAATTGGCAAGCACCCGCTCGCTGGACACCCGATCGAGCTGCAGGCTGCAGCCGGCCGGCAGGAAGGGAAAACCCTCCTCGATCTGCTGTTCCAGCTGGTCGCGCGTGCCGCCGAGCAGGGCGCGGTAGCGCAGGTCGAAGCGGAAGCTCCGGTGGGCCTGGCCAATGAAATCCAGCACTGTGAGGCAGCTCTTGCCCCGGCAGATGCGCAGACCCCGGCCGAGCTGCTGCAGGAACACGATGGCGCTCTCGGTGGGCCGCAGGAACAGCACCGTGTCGATCTCGGGGATGTCGAGGCCTTCGTTGAACAGATCCACAGCGAACAGGATCTGCAGCTCGCCGGAGCGCAGGCGCCGGATCTGCTCGGCGCGCTGCTCCCGGGGGCTGGAGGCATCCAGGGCAGCGGCGCGCAGGTCGGCATCCACGAACTTGCGGGCCATCCAATGGGCGTGCTCCACACTCACGCAGAAGCCCAGGGCCCGCATCGCCTCCAGGTTGGCGACCTTGTCTGCCAGCTCGCGCAGGATCAGGCGCAGGCGGGCGTCGTCGGCGGTGTAGAGGTTGGACAGGGCTTCGCTGGCGTAGCCGTTGCGGCGCCATTCGATCCGCGACAGGTCGGTGCCGTCGTGGAGGCCGAAGTAGTGGAAGGGTGTCAGAAGGCCCTGCTCCAAGGCGCTCCAGAGGCGCAGCTCGGCGGCGATGCGGCCTCCGAACCAATGGAGGATGTCCTCGCCACCGGTGCGCTCGGGGGTGGCGGTGAGGCCCAGCAGCAGGACGGGCGCCAGGTGGCGCAGCCAGCGCTCGTAGCTGGAGGCGGCGGCGTGGTGGAACTCATCGACGATCACCACATCGAACGTGTCCGGCGCCAGGTCCGCCGGATCCAGCCCAGCGAGCGACTGCACCGAGGCGAACACATGGCGCCACTGGCTGGGGCGCTGGCCATCCACCAGCAGCTCGCCGAAGGAGCCATCGCGCAGCACCTGGCGGAAGGTGGCGAGGCTCTGCTGCAGGATCTCGCGCCGGTGGGCCACGAACAGCAGGCTCGGGTGGCCCGGACCGGCCTGGCGGGCGTAATCGAGGGCGGCGACCACGGTTTTGCCCGTGCCGGTGGCGGCCACCACCAGGTTGCGACAGCGGCCATGGAGGCTGCGCTCCGCCGACAGCTTGTCGAGGATCTCCTGCTGGTAGGCGTAGGGGCGGATGTCGAAGAAGCTGAGCGGGGTGGCGTCCGCCGCTAATTCCCCCGCCGACTCCTCGCGCACGGCCCGATCAAAGCGGCGCTGCTCGATTTCGCTGGCCCGGTAGGGCTCGAATTCGCCCTCCTCCCAGTAGCTCTCAAAGGCGGCTTGGAACTTGGCCAGGATGCCCTCGTTGTCGTGGGCGGAGAGGCGTACGTTCCACTCCAGGCCGTCGTGCAACGCGGCGGTGGAGAGGTTGGAGGAGCCGATGTAGGCGGTGGAGGAAGGGGAAGCGCCCGAGAGGCCAGGCCGATGGAACAGCCAGGCTTTGGCGTGCAGGCGGGTGCGGCGGGTGTCGTAGCTGACGCGCACCTCGGCGCCGTGGGCCACCAGCCAATCGAGGGCGCGGCGGTCGGTGGCGCCCAGGTAGACGGTGGTGAGCACCCGCAACTGTCGGCGGGGCTGGGACTGCAGGAACACAGACAGCGCTGGCTGGAGCAGGCGCAGGCCGCTCCACTTGATGAAGGCGCAGAGCAGGTCGATCCGCTGGGCGGAGGGGATTTCGTGGATCAGCGCCTGCCCCACCGACGGTTCGCCGCTGGCGTTCACCAGCAGGGTGCTGTCGGCCAGGGGGATGAGCGGGCGGATGGTTTCGGCCTGGCCGGGCAGGAGCGCCGTGGATCGGATCTCCGAGAGCAGCCGGGCGGAGGGATGCAACAGGTCGGCCGTGGAGATGGCACGGGGTGCCTGGCTCTGGAGCAAGCCCACCAGTTGGTTTACCAGGGCCAGCTGGTGCTCGGGGCTGGCGCCACCGCTCAGATGCTCCAGGGCAATGCGGGCCAGACCCGCCAGGTGCCGGGCCATCAGGCGCGGGGCTTCCTGGGGATCAAGACCGTCGGTGGCGACCAGGGTTTCCTGGAGTTGGCGCAGCTGCTGCTCAAGGCCCTCGGTGAGGAGTTGCTGGTAAAGGCCGGGGGGTGGGGCCTGGTCGGGCATGGGGTGGCCAGGCGGGGGCGCTGCCGTAGATCGACTGCGGTGGTACCGAGTTGTGCCGATTTTATGCGGATCTGGATAACATGCGCTCGGCTATCGGAGGCCAGGGTTGGATTTGTGCTCTTGCAAGGGTTCTGCCGATGCCAGCCCTACCGCTATCAGTGTTTTATGCAGAAGGAGGCGAGACATGGGAGTCTTTATGCGGACCCGCTCAATTACTAGTTAGGCGCCAATCCAACCCCCAAGACATTGCAAGTGCTTGAACGACTTCTGGACGCCTTGGACCTACAAGCGAGCAATAGACCTCAATGAGCGACGTATCCGCCCGATTAGAAGGCGACGAGTGGCAGGATTGGGCTACCCAGCTCCTTCAGCGGCATTATCCGCCGGGGGAGTATCAGGCCGTCCCTGATGGCCAGTCGGGTGACGCAGGCATCGAAGGATTCTCTCTCGATGGGTGCGTCTACCAGATGTACGGCCCACGGAGCGAGCTCAACTTTAAGGCGCGACACGAAGGCCTCCGTCGCAAGATCACGGAGGATACGAACAAGTTCGTGAAGAACCGAGCCAAGTTGCAGTCTCTACTCGGCGGACTCAAGGTGAAACGCTGGATACTCCTGGTTCCTTACTTCGATAGTCGTAGCATTGTCGAACACGCAACAAAAAAGACGAAAGAGATTCTGGGCCTGAGTCTCGACTACGTCGATGCAACCGACTTCAGGGTTATGGTGCTCAATGAAGACGCATTTGCGGTTGAGCGAAGCGCGTTGTTAAACGGAGGGCGTACAAGCGTACGAATTGAAGGGGTCGTCATCGATGCCGATACGATTGACGCATGGTCCGTAGAGGAGGCCAATTCGGAACTAGTGCGTGTGCTAGACGAAAAGATCTCACGCCTTCCGACACTCACAACACCCGAACTTCGCATTCGACTCCGCCGAGACTATGTATCGCACCTGCTTCACGGCCAGAACATTCTAGAGGGCCTTCGAAGCTATCCTGACATCTGGTCGACAGTTCGAAGGCTTCGAAGCGAGCGCGAACGATACCTCTTCAGCATGTGCATGACTTCACAGGCCGCTCCTGGCGCGATTCTCAAGGAGGCGGTCGAGACATTCATCGCCAGTATTCGCGAGTGCGCACCTGCACTCGCTTTAGAGACGGTCAACGCAGTACCACACGAAGTCATCGCGGACTGGCTAATGAGATGTCCTCTGGACTTTCCGGAGCCGTACACAAATGCCTAGCACGTTCGACAGCGCTGTCTATTCGGCGTTCGTGTTTCGTCAGCGCCCAGAGTCCATCCCAGCGGACATGCGCCCAATTTGGCGGATCGGACTGCTACTGCTGATGCTTTCAGTTTCGTCACGTGGAGCTAGGTCGAGTTTCGGCCGTCTCCAGCTGTTGAACTGGTCGCTGCTGCACGATGAAGGCAGAGATGCACTACTTAGCGTATTAGACGGGGCTCGGCAGCCGAATGCGATAATGGTTCGAATCGAGCCTTCGCTCAATCGAGCGGTGGATTTTGCAACTGCAGAGGGACTCGTGAGAACGGTGGGCGGAAGCCGAATTGAACTGACCGAGGTCGGCGAAGCTGAAGCCGCACGGATTCTTGCCGAAAGCTCGCTGTACGTGAAGGAACGCGAGTACCTCAGCCTGCTCGGAAAGCGCGTAACCGAGACGCTCGTCTCGCAGATCTTTAGTGGTGTTTCATAATGATGCGATTGCGCCACCTTCGCCTGCGAGTCACCACGAACACTGGGCTATTCGGCACTGATATTCCACTGTCAGACGGCCTCGTTGTGATTCGAGCAGAGAATTCGATGGGTAAGTCGACATGTCTGAAAGCGATTCTCGTTTGCCTCGGTATGGAGGCAATACTCACGGCGAACCGCGGCGATCTCCCACTACCTCCGGTGCTGAAGGAGTACGTGGACACTGATGAAGGTCGTGCGCGCGTAATCGCTTCGAGCGTGTCCGTAGAAGTTGAGAATCGCAACGGCGAACGGATTGTCGTTCATCGCACCATCAAAGGTGACCCCGACTCAGGACTCATTGAAGTCTTGAAGGGTCCCGCACTCTCGTCTCCTGGTGAGTACCTATCGGAGCAGTACTTCGTTGGGCGAGCCGGCGATTCGACTAGAGAAATGGGATTTCTCCGCTTTCTTGCGACTTTCATTGGATGGACTCTACCAGAAGTTCGCACCTATCAAGGAGACGAACGGCCGCTATATATCCAGTGCATCTTCCCTTACTTCTTTGTGGAGCAGCAGCGCGGCTGGAGCACGCTCGAGCCTCCTCTCCCAACGCGATTTGGAATTCGTGAGCTGCACAAGCGAGTCGTTGAATTTCTCCTCGCGCTTGATGCCAATGACATTGCGATGAAGAGGCTTCAGCTTCTTGCGGCGCAGTTGGCTGTTACTCAGAGCTGGACCGCGGTCACGTCTGAAGTACTCGCAATTGCGCGCGGCGTTGGTGGCATCATGCAACGCCTGCCAACAGCCCCGCAGGCGGCATGGACGAACGCCCACGCGCCATTGTTCCTGGTTCCAGTAGGTGATGATTGGATTGCTGCAGAAAGCATGCGCACCTCCCTACGTACACGACTTGCAGAACTAGTGGACCAAGAGATTCCTCGGGTGAGTCAGATCGTTAGCTCAGCTCAGGACCGGCTGTCTACGACGCAGCTGAGGCTAAATGAACGGCAGTCCGTACTCTCGCGAATGAGAGGCGTACTAGCTGTGGACATTGGCGAGCTGCGTGCGACCGAGGAGCGGCTATCCAAGTTGAACGAAGATCTGCAACGCAATAAAGATGCCCGCACTCTACTCAGCCTGGGGGGATCCTCGCTAAAGCACCTCGCACAGCAGCAGTGCCCCACTTGTCATCAGCATGTTGTGGACAGTCTGACGCCTCTCGCGGAAGGTCAAGCCGTTATGAACATCGATGACAACATACGCTTTATTGAGGAGCAACGGCGCACATTCTCGGCTGTTCTAGTGAACCAACAAGGTGTGGTCGAGGCGCGAGAGCTTCAGCTAGCCGCAGTCTTAGAGGAGGTCGTCACGCTCCGTGGCGACATTCGTTCGCTAAAGGAAACCCTAGTCTCGGATGGTCGTACGCCGTCCATTGCTGCGGTAAGAGAACGCATTCAGCTAGAAGAGAAGGCTGAGCGACTCGATCAGGCCGAGGAAATGATCGCCGAAAAGCTCAGCGACCTTCTTGGTCTCGCAGCGCGTTGGACCGGGCTGCAGGCGGAGAAAGCATCTCTTCCTTCGGCGGATACATCAGATGAAGACAAGAGAAAGATCGCTAGGTGGGGGGAGCTGATTCGTGAGCAGCTCGACCAGTACGACTTCCAGAGTCTAGCGCTGAATGAGATCGACATCGATCCTCAGAGCTATCGCCCGCAGCACGAGGGCTTCGATCTTCCTACCAACATCTCGGCCAGCGACTTCATCCGCGTGATTTGGTCATACTTGAATGGTTTGCGAGAGCTCGCGACCGAGTTCCCAACCAACCACCCGGGATTGCTCGTATTCGACGAGCCGCGCCAGCAGAGTGCAAAGGACTTGAGCTTTGCTCAGCTCTTGGAGCGCGTTGCGAACGCTGGGCATTCTGGCCACCAAATCATTTTTGCGACAAGCGAGCGAGAGGCAACCCTTTTGCCTATGTTGGATGGTGTGGACCACACCTACCATCCTTTCGTTGGTCACATGATTGCTCGCGTATACGAGTAGACACGGTTAGCCACATAGAACTGACTTGGTTCCCACTTGGCGCCTAACCTTGCGTTGGTGCTGACAACTGCTCAGCGATGCGCTGTGTAACTCGCGCACTGGCGTGCGCTCGTTCACGGTTTCCTATTCTGAGCGACCGCAGCAGAAAGCTATCGTTAGGCAGACCAAGGAGGCCGTGGTCTTGAGTAGAGGACGTTCGAAAGCTGGTGACGAGGTCCGGCGGCATCAGGTTGATCTCGAGTCGGCGCTCTCTGAGCGGGTCGACATACTGCTGTCTCACGCGATGGCATTCGACTCTGGCTCACCCCACTTCGCGAAGGCTATCGCGCTCGACCTGCGAATCCTCCTGCTGGACTCTCTTCTCGCGAAGCTTCGGATGTTGGGCTCGATGGGCTTCTATGACAGTGCCGTTTCGTTTGACCCCGAAAACCTGTTTCCGCATCACGGACTCGTCTTGGTTGGCAACGGCGGCATCCTGCCAGCTTTCGACGACGGTGCGCCAGCGCCGCGCAGCTTCATCCGTTGGCGGCACTGGGCTGAAGCCGTAGTGATGAGTTCGGCGGCTGACGCGCAGTTCTCCCGGAAACGGCTCGTACAAGATGTGGCGAATCTTGAAGGCGCGCACGAAGACTTCGACCTTCCCGCAGACTACAACGCTCTCACTCGGGGTGCCGGGCTGGGCTACCAAGTCACCGCGCGCGGCCTCGAGTTCGCCTTTCGCCCGGATGGCGTCCCAGTCGAGCCAGCGCAAGGCGATGGTGGTCTGCCCAGTCCTGTACCCAGTGCCATCAGGCAGCTGGCGCATGAAGTACTTGTGTCACTAGCCCATTCAAATCCAAGCTGTTTCGCGCAGCCGCAGATCGCAGACTCCTTGCTGCAGCACCGTCCGGCGCCACTCGGAATTCGTTCGATCCGCATGAGGCGGACGACTGGGCCTGAATCCAGCGAATCTCTGTATGTGGTCTACAACCATCCGCTCGACCCAGCGTAATTCGCCTATGGTGCCGGTCAACAGCGATCGGTCATTTTTACAAATTGCTGGAGCGGTCAGCCTAGAGATCTTGATGCATAGTGCGAGGGGATTGCCGCCGCTCAACTATGCAGGTTAGGCCCCGTGGGCACATCGACAACGGAAGCAAGCAATGGCCACCGACGAAGTTACCGCCTATCAGCTCCGGTTACAAGCTGCGTTGCGCAGACGCTTTCCCCAAGCCTCCGTCCAAACAGAGTGGGCTGCGATGCGCATTGAACCTGGTTTGTACTCGCCGCGCCTGGACCTAGCCGTCGGCCCGTTCGCAACAGATCGCCGCTACATAGATGAATACGACGAACTCTCACAGGTACATGCCGAGCTTCTTCGATCCTTGTTCACCATTCACTCACAAAACCTCTATGAATCTGGTGAACACCTCAGCAGGTTTCGGTTCGACCACGTAATAAAGCGGAACCAGAATGCTCGCTGTTACATAGCTATTGAGATCGAGAACAAGGTGTCCAACAAGCACCTGATGGGTGGCGCCATTAACGCAGCAGCACTGGGCCGCGTCGGTTTGGCAGTTGCTTAGAACAATGCAAACTTGCGCAAGTCTCTCCGCATGAGAAGCTATTTGCTGTTCCTTTCAGATGTTGGCAAGAATAGCTTTGACCCTTCTAACTTGTTGATTCTCACTGCTCAGCAACTCATGACCGCCGTCATCGCATATGCAGAAAGTGCCTAGCTGGCAGTTCAACACGGCAATAAATACGGAGCATTTTTGCCGGTTAACCTGAGCGTTAGTACAGCAAGTGATTTCCCTCAAATCTCGCTTGGAGCAGCTCAAGCCGATTCATAAGCTTTTGGAGCTTCTGCTCCTTCCTCTTTTTAAAGCTCGGTGGTCCATCAAAATGGCTCATCTCATTGCCTAAGAGATAGTCAACAAAGTCTTTGGGCTCGCAAGGTCTTGCGCCCATCCACTTGTGGAAGTTCCGATGAATACTGCTGCTGATGGCGATCAAGTTTTCTTCATAGGCTGCTAGGTCGGGGCGTGAGCTGGCATCGAAAAGATGATGCGCCTCCAGTTCAACTGGATGCTGATCGGAGGCGGATGGTTTGTACCCGGAGATGGCACAGCCAGATCCATCCTTGCGTAGTGCTTTCTGACGAACCTTTTCCTTGGCGGCCTTCACCCTGGCTTCATGGCTTTCGAGCAGCTTTCGCTGGACTTCAAAGCACTCTTCCGCCACATCTGCAACGGCTTTCACCCATGCCTTTCGTGCCTTGGTGATCCGGCCTTTATCCCTCATCGTCTTCGCCAGACGCACGATGCCGCGCTGGCTCCAATGGCGCTGATCGTTGCCCTCAAAGTTATCAAAATGTACGCCGATCTCTAATCCCTCAGCACCTTCTAGGCCAGAACTTTCTTCTTGGATTCTTGTGATGGTGCCAGCCATCCCTTTGCCATTGGTGCCCAGAACCCTGACAACAGAGCGCTGCTCCAGAAACACCAGATCACCTCGGATCTGGATGGTGCTTCGATCTTGGGTGACTTGAATGATGCGCCGTTTGACGAGTGTGCGTGTCACCCGCGCGCGATGCTGGGTGAAGAACTCGTAAATCTTGGCCAAGATGCTTCCACCTTCTTTCTCCTCAAGGTACTTCGCCAGAGCCATCACGCCCTCTTCGTAAAAGCGGCGGCTGCGAGCTTGGCCAGGTTCGTATTCGAAGAATTCACCTTCGATTAGCTCCCATTCGTCATCAGTATGGGCATCAAAGAACTGGCAGATGCCGTTGAGCTTCTTGGGGCTGAAGCCAAGGATTCTGGCCGTCTCTTGAAATGAGAAGGCATCACGTGATCGCTTGGATGTTGTCGTCATCGGCTTGTTCAGAGGAAGGCAAGGAGGGAGTCACGCATTTTTTGGAGCCGTTCCATGACGCGCGGATCGCCGCCAACATCGGGATGGTTTTCCTTGGCAAGCCTGCGGAAGGCATCCTTGATGTCCTCGGCGCTGGCTGTTGACGGATCAAGTGAGAACACATGCCACGGTCTGAAATTCTCTAAGACATCGATGCCGTTGATGGATGTTTTGCCAGTTTTGGTTCGCTCGCTATGGGGAACTCCAACCCACTCCCGATAGAGCTTGAGCCAATCGGCCTTGGTTTTGAGATCAAATGTGCGGCCTGCCATCGCGAGGTTGAACTCACTTGACTTGCGCAGCTCCGTGGCGTTCTTGCTACCAAACACCTTGCACACTGCCGTTTTGAGCTCTGTCAGCGTGAGAACAGGTTCAGGAAACGGTTTTCCGTTGATGAACTCTGCAAACGCCAACAGGCTTTCGGCATCAGGAGCCCCAGCCGAGAGCATCTCATCGATCCTTGCCAAGACCGCTGGCCGATCGAGCTTCTTGCGCGTTGGCGTCTTGGTGGCCACGGCTCAGTACTGCTGTTTGCCCTTGATAACCCCCCGAACGCCTCCGCGGGGGGAATCGTCATCACCTGTTCGCCGGGGAATCAGATGCCATTGCGCATGAAACACCGTCTGCCCCGCCGCCTCGCCTGAGTTCAGCCCCACATTCCAGCCGCTGATCGACGCGTCCTGGGCACTCAGCTGCTCCCGCCGCAGCTTCAGCAGCTCCACCACGGCGTTCCACTCCGGCTTGTGCAGCTCCAGCCCGTCGGCCCCATGACGACGCGGGATCACCAGGCTGTGCCCCTCGCTCACGGGATAGGTATCGGCGATGCAGAGCGCCGGCTCGTTCTCCAGCAGCACCCGGCCGCTGCCCTCCAGCGCGCAGAACGCACAACCCGCTACGCGGTGGCCGTAGCTGGCCTGCACACCGCGGAAGTCGGTGCGCCCTCTTGCGTAGGCAAACAGCCGTCTCGCTTGCCGGCATTGCAGCGGAAGCAGAGGGC